>ERZ1034913.223-NODE-223-length-54131-cov-6.182983_pt1 | contig 54131 bp, 38 predicted proteins | sample MGYA00520697_ERZ1034913 | MGnify/ENA primary metagenome ERZ1034913 (study PRJEB33766, sample SAMN09781786) | gut metagenome | biome: gut microbiome | host: Homo sapiens | place: Madagascar | study: EMG produced TPA metagenomics assembly of the PRJNA485056 data set...
GGGATGAGCGACGTTGCGACCGACGTCATCTGACGCGGGGAAACGTCCATGTAGGTAACCTGCTCGGGCAGCACCTCTTCAGGCTCGCCGAACACGCCGGAGGCATCCTTGGTACGGCAGAGAACGCGCGTCGCCTTGTGGAACACACCGTCGGCGTCGGTGGTGCCGAACTCGCGGGTCTCGAGGTTGAACGTCTCGTTCGCCTGGGCAATCGTGTAGTTCTCCTCCTCGTCGGCCGTGAGGTAGTCGATGTCGTCGGTCACCTTGCCGTCGACTACGCGACGGTAGGGCGTCTCGATGAAGCCGTAGGGGTTGATGCGGCCGAACGTCGCGAGCGAGCCGATAAGGCCGATGTTCGGGCCTTCAGGCGTCTCGATCGGGCACATGCGGCCGTAGTGGGAGTTGTGGACGTCGCGGACTTCGAAGCCTGCGCGCTCGCGGGACAGACCGCCCGGGCCGAGTGCGGACAGACGGCGCTTGTGCGTGATGCCTGCGGCGAGGTTCGCCTGGTCCATGAACTGCGAGAGCTGGGAGCTTCCGAAGAACTCCTTGATGGCAGCCACGATCGGGCGGATGTTCACGAGCGACTGCGGGGTGATATCGTCAGGCTCCTGCATGCTCATGCGCTCGCGCACGACGCGCTCCATACGGGAGAGGCCGATGCGGAACTGGTTTTGGATGAGCTCGCCGACCGTGCGGATACGGCGGTTGCCGAAGTGGTCGATGTCGTCGACGCTCGCGCCTTCCTCACCGGCATGCAGCGCGATGATGTACTTCATCGTGGCGGTGATGTCCTCGTCGGTCAGGGTCGAGGCGTCGTTGTCGGCGTCGAAGCCGAGCTTCTTGTTGATCTTGTAGCGGCCGACTTTCGCCAGGTCGTAACGCTGGGGGTTGAAGAACAGGCCCTCAAGCAGCGTACGCGCGGAGTCGATCGTAGGCGGCTCGCCCGGACGGAAGCGCTTGTACAGCTCGATAAGGGACTCTTCCTTGGTGGTTGCCGGGTCGCGATCGAGGGTGCGCAGCACCATGTCGTCGGAGCCCAGAAGCTCGATGATCTCCTCGCGCGTCTCGGCAAGGCCGAGGGCACGGACGAGCAGCGTGGCCGGCTGCTTGCGCTTGCGGTCGATGCGCACGGAGAGGATGTCGCGCTTGTCGGTCTCGAACTCGAGCCATGCGCCGCGGCTCGGGATGACCTTCGCGTTGTAGATGGTTTTGTCCGACGTCTTGTCGCGCTCGGACGAGAAGTACACGCCCGGGGAGCGAACGAGCTGAGAGACGACGACGCGCTCGGTACCGTTGATGATGAAGGTACCGCGGTTCGTCATGAGCGGGAAATCGCCCATGAACACGTTCTGTTCCTTGATTTCGCCCGTCTCACGATTGATGAAGCGGATTTCCACGAACAGGGGCGCCTGATACGAGACGTCCTTCTCCTTGCACTCATCGACGGTGTACTTCGGCTCGCCGAACTCATGCTTGCCGAACTCCACGCACATGTCTTTCGTGCTGTTCTCGATAGGAGCGATGTCCTGGAAAGCTTGCTGGAGGCCTTCTTCCTTGAACCACTTGAAGCTGTCCGTCTGGATTGCGATAAGATTGGGGACGTCCATTACGTCCGGAATCTTCGCGAAGCTTCTGCGATTCCTATAAAGGCTGGTGGGAGCGCTAGTTTTTGCTTTGGCCACGAGGCTTTTCCTCCTTCACGCACGCACTCATTTCCCAAAAAAGTTGCAATCGAAAAAGATACTATGGGGATAGTTGCGTGTCAAGAAAAATTTTTACGAGCTGTGGAAGTTTTTTGTTCTTTCGGCCTTTAAGCTGGGGAAACGAGGCCGAAAAAAGTTGCTTTTCGATGGTGTGCGCGGCGGAGGGCGGGATGCGCAGCGGCTCGCGGGGCAACGCGAGGGGTCGGCGCGCGCGGCCGAGAAACCTCACCCCAAGCGCACTTGTTCGGAAGGTGGCGACAATCGAGGCAAAATTGCCGCTGCAAGGTTGCTTCCCCACACTAATATATGCAGACTTTGGGTAAGCTTTTGGATTTATGCCACGAACCTTCGACTGAAAGCCCGTTTTCTCCTCGCAGGCGCTAGGATGGCTTTCAGGAAAAATGGCAGTCTGGAAACGAGACATAACAGATTCTGCATCGAGGGCAGACGAACCGCTTTCCGCCGCCGCAGGATTTCACGCGAAGCCCGAGGAGCGCCCCGAGAGGCGCACCCCGCAGGCACCGAGCGCGAGGCCCGCTGCGACGAAAAGCGCGATCGCGGCATACGCCCTCTCCTTCGTCGTGCCCTTTTTCGTGATTCTCTTCGCGTTCGCATCGAACGGCATCTACCCCTTCGGGGACGTCTCGGTCATGATGTACGACATGCCCGTCCAGTACGCGCAGTTCTTCGGATGGCTCTCCAACGTGATCAACGGCGACGCGTCGCTTCTGTACTCCGCCGACGCAGGCATGGGGTGCGGAACCTACGCGCAATATACCTATTACCTGTCGAGTCCCTTAAACGCGCTCGTCGCCTTCTGCGACCCCTCGCAGGTGCCCTACTTCTTCAGCTTCCTCTTCCTCGTGAAGATTCCGCTTGCCGCCGCGACCTGCCTCGTTTTCCTGCGCGGTCGCTTTGTCGCGGCAGGTGCCAAGGGGTCTTGCGCAACGCAGGTGCTCGCGGTGGTCGGCGCAATCGCCTACTCGCTCACCTCGTATGTCACCGGGTATTCGAGCAACATCATGTGGATCGACGGCGTGATCATGGCGCCGCTCGCCTGCCTGGGCGTGTACCGCCTGGTGCGCGGACGCGGATGCACGGCCCTGTTCGCGTCGTGCGCGTGCGCCATCCTCTTCAATTGGTACACGGGCTACATGGTGTGCTTCTTCACCATCTTCTACTTCTTCTATGAGTACGCACGCCTGCGCATCGAGGAGGGCGAGCGCGCCTGCGACGAGGGCGAACTTAGGCTCGGGAGCGAACGCGAGCGCACAAACGGCGCGGGCAAGCGCAACGAGGGCAGCGCAAACGAGCCCGCGCACATTGCCCCCAAGAACCGAAAGCTCGCAGGCCACCCCCTCATCCACCTGGGCCTACGCTATGCTGCGACGATGATTCTCGCCGTGGGAGCCTCTGCGGTAATCCTCTTCCCCACGCTGATTGCGCTTTTGGGCGGCAAGGGTTCAGGCGCTGGGCTGGCGGCGCTTGCGGGGACCATCTTCTCGCTCAACCCCTTCGACTACGCGAACTTCTTCGCCATCGGCACGCGGCCGGGCATCATCGTCGCGAACGCGACCCCTGCGATCGTGATTTCAGCTCTTGTGCTCGTAGGCGTCGCCGTCTTCTTCGCGGACGCTCGCAGGTCCCGCGCCCTGCGCGTAGCGGGCGCCGTCATTATGGGCATTCCCGCCTCGTCGCTCGTCCTCATCCAGCTGAACACGATCTGGCTCGGATTCGTGCCCGAGTCGTCCTACACGGGCCGCATGGCGTTTCTGCTGCTGCTCACGATGGTGGCGCTTGCCTTCGAGGGCATCGCCTTCTGCCTGGACAACAAAAACGAGACGCTCGTCGTCGCCGGAAATCCGAAGAACTGCCCCGTGCGCCACACATCGCTGCGCGCCGTGGCGAAGGGCGGCGCGGCGGCGTTTCTCATCTTCGGGTGCGCCACCTTCAACGTGTGGTACCGAACGCTCTCGATTCGCCCGAGTGCCGCGAACGCCGTGCTCGAACTGGTACTGATCACGGGATTCACCGCCTTCCTTGCGCTCATGGTGCGCCAGGGCCTGCGGGTTCCCGCCGAAGGGAACGCCCGCGAGAAGCGCGCAACGGGGCGCAAGATTCTTGCCCGAGCGGGAATCGCCTGCCTGGTCGTCCTGTTCGCCTTCGAACAGTGCTACGGCACGGCGGCTCAGTACGCCGCATGCGACTTAAGCGCGAGCGAATACTCGAACCGCATCGCCGAGCTCGAGGAATACTACGAGGACTACCCCACCGACAACGGCTTCGCGCGCACGGGGCAAACGTGCGTGTACTATGGGTCGTCGAAGTACAACGGACCCGACTGCACGGGGCTTGTGCTCAGCGGGTCGGGCTCGTTCGATTTGTACTCGTCCACCCAGGAAAACAGCGTGCAGAACCTGCTCATGCGCCTCGGCTACTCGAAGAAGACACCGTTCGGAACGGCGTACCAGTCGCCCAACACGGCCGCCGACGCGCTTCTTTCGGTGACCAACGTCATCGCCGAGGAGCAGCCGCCCGAAACTGAGCTCGTCGCCGACCATGCCCATGAGCTCTACGGGTCTTATCGCGACTGGAAGACAACCTCGTCGATGCCGCTCGGCTACGGCATTGCGGCCACGGCCGAGGAGACGGAGCTGGCGAACAAGGCGTACTACTCGGGTGCTGCGGCCGATGCGACCGACGACGAGCCCACCGACGCATGGAGCGCCAACCCCTTCAACAACCAGATAGCCATGTACGCATCCGTCACGGGCGCCGACGCGAGCGTCCTCTACCATAAGGCGACCGCCGTCGATGCGGGGACAGGCGGCACGGACCAGCGCGACTTCACCGTCACTACCACGAGCGCGGGGCCGCTTTTCCTCTACTTCCCGAGCATCTACCTGCTCGACATCGAGGAGGCAGGCATCTCCTGCTATGCGCAGGTCAACGGCGTCACCGTTGAGCACGTTGGCGGGCGCGGGTCGTGCAACGTGGTGTACGCGGGCACGTTCGACGCGGGCGAGACCGTCACGGTGTCGATTGTCCCGACGGCCATGAAGCAGACGACCGTGAACAAGCACGGGCAAATCGTCGACGTTCAGCAGGCGGTCTTCAACGCACCGACCGAGGCAGCCATCAAGGCGGAGACGCTCGACGTCGACGAGATGAAGACGCTACTCGGAAAGCTCGATTCCGCCGGTTTCTCGCTGAAGTCGTTCTCGAACGGCCAGGTGAGCGCCACCTTCGACGCCCAACGCGACGAGACGCTCCTCATCTCCATCCCCTACGAGAAGGGCTGGAGCGCCACCGTGAACGGACACGAGGTGCCGGTTCATGAGCTTTACGGCGGGCTTTTGGGCATCGACGTCACCGCGGGCACCAACGACATCGAGCTTCGCTACATGACGCCCGGCCTCATACCAAGCGCGATTATCAGCATCGCAAGCGTCGCTGCGTTCTGCGCATGGCGCGCCTTCGAGAACCGTCGCCATCGCACGCGCGCGACCAGCGGAAAGAGAGCAGCGCAATGACCTATCCCTACAGCTTGAGCTTCGTTGTCCCTTGTTACAACGAGGTCGACAACATCCGCTTGTTCGAGCGCCGCGCCTTCGAATGCTTTGACGCGGAGGGCATCTCACTTGAGATCGTGTTCGTGAACGATGGCAGCCAAGACGGCACGTTCGAGCTGTTGCGCGAGGTCGTGGGCGAGACCGACCCTTCCCACCCCATGCAAGCCGTGCAGTTCTCCCGCAACTTCGGCAAGGAGGCGGCGCTGTATGCGGGCATGGAGGCAGCGCGCGGCGAGTGCATCTGCCTCATCGATGCCGACCTGCAGCAAACTCCCGAGGACGCACTGCGCATGTACAAGCTGCTTGCGGACAAGCCCGAATACGACATCGTCGCTGCCTGCCAGGTCGAGCGCAAGGAAAGCATCGTGCTGAAGCTGTTCAAGCACTCGTTCTACAAGACCTTCAACGGCATCTGCACCGACATCGAGATCCCCGCGAATGTGAGCGACTTCCGCGTGTTCCGCCACGCCGTGGCCGACGCCCTGCTCTCCCTGCCCGAAGGTCAGCGCTTCAGCAAGGGACTCTTTGCGTGGGTCGGGTTCAAGACGCTCGAGGTGCCCTACGAGCCGGACGCGCGCGCCAACGGCGAGAGCAAATGGTCGGTGAAGTCGTTGTTTCACTATGCAGCGAACGGCATTTTAGGCTTCACAACCTGGCCTTTGAAGGTCGCCGTCTGGATCGGGCTCGTCGCCTCACTCGGAGGGTTCGTCTATCTTCTGTGGATCATCTTCGAATACGCGCTGCGAGGCACCGACGTGCCGGGCTTCCCGACGCTCGCGTGCCTGATTCTGCTGTTCGGCGGCCTGCAGCTCACCGTGCTTGGCGTGATCGGCGAGTATCTCTCGCGCAGCTACATTGAGGGAAAGCACCGCCCGCTCTACATCGCGAAGGAGCACCTCACGAACGAGGGGCGCGGAGAGAACGAAAAGTAGAGCAAATGCAGCCGGCAAGCAACGAGGTTTGCTGTCATTGCGAGGTCGCTGTCGCGCGTCGACAGGGGCGCATCGAGCATTCGGTCACCTCGCGCACTCGCGAAGCGCGTCTACGGGAGTGTTCCTTTCTCGAAATCGGCTCGCCGTGGACAAAAAATGGCGATATGTGAGGAGTTGCACATATCAAACTTATCTTTAAAGAATCTGAACTGGGAAAATGTCGGGGAACGGATGCCGAGATGCCCAAAAGCGTCGATTCGGACTCACATATCGGACGCTTTTTGTCCACGACTTTGCCCTTGAGCTCATTTGCTCTTCGGGGCAAAGGCGGGGCGCTCGTAGTCGAAGCCGATGATCGGAAAACAGAGGACGCATCGGGCATTCGGTCACCCCGCGCGCCGTCAAGAAAGCCCTCGCGAAGCCTTAAAGCTTTCCGTCGCGCATCGCTTTTAGCTTGGCGAGAGTGTCGGCGGGAATGCGATCGCCGAGCGTGCGCTTCTCGGCTACCTTCGGCGTCTCGTCGAGTCGCGCCTGATCGTAGTACTCCCCCACCTCATAACTGAAGCCGTTCGCGCTCATGCGATCGACACCGCCTCCGAAAACGGTGTCTTGGATGGTGGCGTCGCTTGTCACCACGAGCGTTTCGACCATGCGCTCGCGGGCGTCGTGAGCGAGCTTCTCGATAACCTTGTCGGCGGACTGGCCAGCTGGGCTGAACATGATGCGCACGCCACCGATGGTTTGCGTTTCTCCTGTTGAGAACTCGTTTTTCGCACCGTCGAACACGATGATGGCACGCCAATCGCGACCCGCGAAGTTCACGACGTCATTGATTAGCCGCTCGCGGGCGGTGTTGAACGCGTCGTCGGTGTAGTCGGGCCCGAACGCCGACGTTTTGTAGCGCTCACCCGAGCGAAGCACATTGTACCCATCGACGATGAGCAGCTTGTTTCGTTTCCTTGCCATTTTCGAATGCGCGACCTATTGCTGCTGACGAAGCCACTCGTACATGAAGACAGTGGACGCCTGCGCCACGTTGAGCGAGGACACCTTCCCCATCTGGGGAAGCTTCACCGCGAAGTCGCAGTTTTCGAGCACGAGGCTCGACACGCCCTCGCCTTCCGAGCCCATGACGAGCGCAATCTTGCCCTTGAGGTTCGACTTCCACGCCACTTCTTGCGCATGCTCGCTCGCCGCGCAGACCCAGAAGCCCTCTTTTTTCAGGCGCTCGATCGTCTGGGAGAGGTTCGCGACCTGCGTCACGTTGATGTGGGAAATCGCGCCGGCCGAGCTTTTGTACGTCGCCGCCGTTACGTGCGCCGCGCGCTTGTTGGGGATGACGATGCCGGCAGCCCCAACCGACTCGGCGGAGCGGGCGATGGCGCCCAGGTTGCCCGCGTCGGTGATGTGGTCGAGGATGACGACGAGCGCCGAGCCGCCGTTTTCGGCAGCCTGCGCGTTCGCAGTTTCCACGATAGTCGTGACATTCACGTAGTTGAAGGGCTTGGTTTCCGCCATAACGCCCTGGTGACTGCCGCGTTCGGAGAGCTTCTCGAGACGCGCGCGCGGCACCGTTTCCACAGGCACGTTGCGCTTCTTCGCCTTGCGCAGCACGTCCTCAATGAGCGGATCGCGCTTCACATTGTCGGCAAGAAGAACGCGCTTACACGGAATCTCAGTGCGCAGCGCTTCGATGACGGGGCGTTTGCCCTCGATGAAATCAGCCATGGTGTTCGCTTTCGTGAGTGATTGACGCCGCACGAGGCGGCGAATTCGTCTAGCGAGCAAGTGTACCACGAACCGTCCAAGAGCATACGCCTTTTCGCCGCCGGATAAATTCGAGACAGATTCGCGGCAGTTTAGCCCTAAGACTCGCTTTCGCCATTTTCCCTCAGCCTGAAATAAAGATTCTCGCCAAGGGCACGCGTCGTCTTGAGCTTATACGCTTCATCGGCGGGCATGGGCTGAAGCCCCAACTCGCGTTGCAGCTTCAAGATAAGCAGAACCTTTTTCGTGGCAGTGGAACTGATACCTGTACACGAAACCGAAGCATGCCCCAACTGGACGCTCTTATCGTGCAAGTAAAGCAACTTATCGACGCTTATCTTGGAGAGTTCGAGTAGCTCATCAGTTGTCACCTCCTCTTCTGTCAGCAAGAATTTCAATAAAGTCATCTCTCGAATGAGGCGACAGAACTCGTCAAGCGTAGCTGAAGGATTCTTAAGCCGTAGAAGGAGGCCCTTGAATTCTTCATCGGCAGAGTCGATTCGCTCTTGCAACGTTGGTGAACCGCTCATATTCGACACCTTTCATCGAAAAAGGGGTTCTTGCACTCATCACCAAGAACCCCCTACGGAAATCACTCTGCGCCCATGCGGGTAACTATGCGCGCAGAACTTCCAAGCCCAAGCTTTCCGCCAGCTGAACGAGCTGATCTTCGAAATCGCCGTAAATCAGCGGAACATGGTTGCCGCAGTCCATTTGATACTTCCAGAACGTATGCACGTCTTTGACCTCGAAAAATACGCCCTCGGAGCAGTTGACCGAACCGTAACCCAAGCCGCCAACAATCGTACCCTTGGCAATGAGAATCTTCTTGCAAGTTGGATCGACGCGGCACATCGTGACAACTTGACCCTCATCAGCTGCAAAGTCGTAGCGAATCGTAGCCCCCCAACCACTATGGGTGAAAGGACCGATCGCATAAGGACGAACCGGCGCGTCGTAAGACGTCCACCGACGATTCGGAACCGAGTGGAAGGTCAAGACCAGATTGTCGACATTCTCGAGCTTCGCAAGCTGACGAGCCGTCTCCTCTTTGTCAAAGAACGGCATCTTTGGGAACGGAATGTGCTTGCCGTCTTTTTGACGCGGAATCGCATAGGTATTGCCCATGTACGACGGTCGACGACCGATAGATTGCAACATAACCATCGAGATAAGCGCAGCCAAGTCGTATTCGCAGGCAGAGGGAATACCTTCCTCGTTATTCAGCGCATGATTCAGGCACATCGTAACCTGCTGTTCGTTCATGCGCCGCGTCGAGCAAATGTCACCGCATGGGGCGGCATAGCAATTGCAGTCATTCGCCTCCATGAACTTATGGATGGCGTAACGCATCTCGACGGATTTTTTCACCGCTTCCTCGCTCATGCGCACTTCCTGCGCGTTATCGATGAGCTCGCGAGTCTGCCGCTCGATTTCCTTAGCGTCTTCCTCGGTAAAGTTGAGACCCTTACGACCCGGCGTGCAATGGTTGCCCATCGGATCGCCATAGCTCGTTTGGTCGAGAAGCTCGTGTGCGCTGATTGTACGCTGACGAGCCCCGAATACTTCGTCCATGGTCTTGTCAGGATCTATGATGCTGTCAGAAGAGCTAACCGACACGGACGAATTGTTGCGGATAGCGCACAGGATACGCGTGTTCTTCAAAGCCTTCTTGGCTCGCAGAACAACCATGTAATCCTCGGCTGCCTCCCAGGTCTCAAACGGAATGTACTCGATACCGCGCGCTCGATGCTGGGCGCAGGAGTTGGCGGTATAGCAGCATGCCTGCACCATTGCCCACGGCTTGTCCGTCAGTCGTGCGACCTCGTAATTTAGCAGGAATACGCGACCCAGCTCGACCGAAAAATACAAGTCGACCTCAACACCCGGAGTAGCATCGGTGATGATCTTCCGAACTTCCTCGTCCTTGATGTACCAGTCCTCGGTTCCGTGGATGCGGATAGGCGGAAGCAGATTCACGACATCCTCGTGCATATGCGCTTTAAGCTGCGTATACCAATCCTGGAACTTCTCCTCGTTTATCATTTCGTCGAACGGCTTGGTTAGCGCGTCTCCCTTGCCAAAACGGCATGGACCCTCGAAAACATATTCGTGAACGAACTCTATGGAGACAGGTTGAACGTTGAGTCTGATTTCCTCTAGCTTCTTGATTGCCATGGGAGCCTCCTTCACTTCGGATACCGGGAAGAGCGATGGTCTTCCCCCTCTTGCCGAAGAGTATAGAAAGAGCCGAAACCCCACATCAGGTGCACATTGCACACAGCATCATGCCCGAATGGCTGCGAAATGCTATAACAGCCCGTTTTAAACCTTAGGCGAAAGTCCTTTGCGCTTACCTCACGAAAGCATATGCCTGCGCACCTCGAAGACCAGCATGAGGCTCAACCGTTGCTCGAAAGTCTCGGTTTGCGCACCGAACAACTCCTCGATCCGTTCGAGACGTTTCGGCACGTTATTGCGATGCATGTTGCACAGTTCGGCCACGCGCGTGGCTTTTCGATCGTTTTCCAGATAACATTCGAGAAACTTATAATAGTCTGTCCCGTTTTGGACATCATAGCGGTTCATCTCGTCGATTACCCTAAACGCTCTCGACGATGCGAGCATGCCCCCGTCCACAAGCAGCTGGTTTGCAAGATAGGAGTACAAAAAGAAAGAATCAAACGAAACGAGCGGAGACTCGCACGCCGAAACCGTTCCCATCGTCAGCTCTCGACTATGCATCTCGTATGCCATCCGAGCCTGTTCGTACGCGATTGGCAAATCAGCCAGGCTTCCCATGACCGCGCTGCAAGATCCATGGCGACCATACGACTGCGCAACCTGAGATAGCCTCTGCTTGATATTCTTTCGTCTCCGGGGGCAGCCCTCGCGGCACAGCCCTTTACAAGCACTATCTCGGCAATTGGAGCAAAGCACCAAAAGACAATTGTCCAGTTTCACCGTAATAGCAGGAACGGAGCGCTCGGAGATTTCGGCCACGAAGCGCCAGACGGGTATGTCGCGAACGTTTTCAAGCCCAAAATAGAACAGGCAATAAGGACCCACGTAAAGAATGTCGACAAATCGTGCGCGCTCTTTGATTTCACGTTCGGTCGTGATAACGCCGTGACTTAAATCCCTGATGAAAGTGCATATTGCCTCACTCGCAGTCGTGAACCCTTCGTATTCCCGACGAACATAATGCGCTATCCGAGATACGACCAGGCGATAGACATCCTTCAGATAGCCGCACGGCTCCATGACGTTGCATATCATAACCACAATAACCGAAAAGGATCCAGTAGTTTTAAAGCAATAGAGTATCGAAGGGAAACGCGATATCTTGCGTTCCGTGTTCACGATGAGACCTTCGCTCTCGGACCATAACTTAAATCTTTTATCTAACCTGAATTGCTCGATAGTATCTTCACTGTGATAGCCCAGTTTAACGAGGCGATTCGTTATCGGATCGTCCAAATCGGAATCGTCGCTGTGCGCAAGCAGCTTCATGGCGGGGTCGACGATGTCGATATGGTTCGGTATAAACGCAGATGCGAGATCAAGGAGGGTCTGCAGGCCCTCCTCACGCAAAAGAGAGCTGTCCATATCACGTTCCCATCTTCTATAGCGCAACGAGATATCCTGCAAAAGGGAAAATATATCGCCAAAGGGCTCCTGCGTGTCCACGACACCTATTGCTCCACGAACATCATCTGCGACATCACCGACGTAGACCACGGCATACTCAGCACCATAGCTCTGAACTAAGTCCTCATCACAAGTTACGTAGAGGACGGACTTATCGTGGCACCGATTGCTCAATATTTGGACATCGAGGAACCAGCGATCGCAGCTTTGATTGAAATGATTAGAGACTTTTGCCTCGCTTAATTCACGAGAAATGATTCTGCAAGAGATGCCGCTTACGCTCAACCGCGAGGATCTGACCATAGAGTTTACTCCTCCCTAGATGCGCTCTTGGTCGCAAGAGGCAGCAGCCTTCGCGCAGGGGCAGCGCAAATCATGCCTCTACCGCATTCGATGAACTCACTGTCTTCGATTGCCTTGCGCGTCAACAACTTCGAGAGCGCTCTCAAACGACCTAGCTACCCCATCGCACGCCCAAAGCCACGAGAGCAATGCTAATGCAAGTATACCATCGTGGCAAGGACGGCATACCCAATCCCAGGGAAGGTGAGGTTATGCGGGTGAGGTTTCACCTGCGTTCGCCAAGAGACCCGTGAGGCGCTCGTTCCCTTGAATCCCCCCCTACAGCGCTGTGCCTTTCGTGGGAACCGTGAGCGTGCTCATGTCGACGCCTTCCAGCTTAAGCAGCGCGATCTTGCGTTCGATGCCGCCCGCATATCCCGTCAAGCTGCGGCTTGCCCCCACCACGCGATGACAAGGCAAGATAATCGACACCGGATTGTGCCCCACGGCTCCGCCGACGGCTCGCGCCGAGCGCTTCTTGCCCGTGTCGGCCTCGATTGCCTTCGCGATATCACCGTAGGTGACGAGCTCGCCGTAGGGGATTTCCGCAAGTTTCGCCCATACGAGCTGGCGAAACTCCGATCCGCGGGGCGCACAGGGGGGAATCTTGCCCGGGTCGCGGCCCTCGAAGTATGCGTCGAGCCACGCGCGCGCTTGCGTGAGCACAGAATCGTCAGGCTTTTCCTGCGTGGTGGACGAAAGCGTCGCCGCGTCGTATTTCTGACCTTTGAACCACAGGCCGACGAGCGCCTCTCCGTTGCTCGCAAGCTCGATATCGCCCAAAGGCGACGCGTAAGTGCAGGTGAAATCCATGGTTCCTTCTTTCTTTCGCTGGTCCGCGCGCTTTGCCGTTGTTGTTGCACGCCTCGCCGCAACCGTCATGCTCGCAGGCGGCGCGTCAGCCGTCTTTTCCGCAGCGGTCACGTTCGCCATGTTCGCCAGGGAAGGCTCCGCACGCGCCTTCCCCTTTCCTCTCCCCTTTTCCTTCTTCGGGGCGGACTTCTTGGGCTTCTCGTGCGGCACCGACCACATTGACATCACGGCGTACGATCGCCACGGGCGCCAGGGTTGCGACAGTTTCTCCAGCTCACGCGGCTTCATGTCGGGAAGCGCAAGTTTCACGCCATAGTCGGTGGGAAGGAACGCATCGGGGTAATCGTAGGCGCGCATGAGCACATACTGCACCGTCCAGTCGCCGATGCCGCGGATGCTGCCGAGACGTGCGGCCTCCGCCGCAAGGTCGGCTCCAGGACGCAGCGTGAGTTCGCCCGCTTCCATGGCGCGCGCGATGGCGCAAATGGCGTTCGCGCGTTGAGCGATGACGCCGACCTCGCCAAGGCGGGCGGGCGCATCTTGCGCGCAAAAAGCTTGTGGCAAGGGAAATACGCATGTCAATTCAGGTATCGGCCCCTTTGTCGGCGTGCCGAACTCGCGAGCCACGCGTCCCGCGAGCGTGCTTGCCGCCTTCACGGTGATTTGCTGCCCCAAGATGGCGCGGGTCGCCATCTCGAAGCCATCGAAGGCGCACGGCACGCGAATACCTGGGATACGGTATGCTTCACCCGCATGCTCGTAAAAGTCAGCAAGTCCCTGCTCGACCGCCCCAGGCACGCAATCGGTATCGAACAGGCGACGCGTACGGGCAAGCACCGAGGGAATGTCGTCAAAAAGCTCGGGCGATATGGTGACGGCAAGGCGGCGATGCGAGGGGTCGTTCTCCACCTTGATCCACCCAGCACGCTCGCCATCGGAGGCGCGAACGATGCGCCAATACGCACCGTCGATCACCGCCTCCACGCCCTCGATAGCGCGCATCTGCAGGAAACCGAGCAGCAAGTCAAAGCGATACGGCTCGCGATAATCGACATGCAGAACGATAGGCGCCGCCTCCGTTTTCGCAGATATCGAATCTTGCGCGCTTTTGCGGAATCGCGTCGGCTGCATGCCATAGCTGTTGACGAACGCATCGTTGAAGCGGCGGACCGACGCAAACCCACTTGCATAGGCTATGCGCGTTATGGAAAGTTCCGTGTCTGTGAGCAGGCTTTTTGCAAGAAGCAAGCGACATGTTTCGCGATACTGCGCAGGTGACACACCGTAAGTTTGCTCAAACAAGCGGCGCAAGTGGCGCTCCGACATGCCTTGCTCCGCGGCAATCCGAGCGATAGGAGCATCCCCGGGCCGCTCCCGCATGCTCGCGGCGGCGCGTGCAACCGCATGGTCGATGTCGGGCGCAATCGGAGTTCCCGGCGCAAGCTCGGGGCGGCATTTTAGGCAAGGCCGATACCCCGCTGCTTCCGCCTCGGCAGCAGTTTTGAAGAACGTGCAGTTTTCGCGCTTGGGCACCTTCGCCCAGCATACGCCCACGCGACAGTAAATTCCCGTCGAGGAAACGCCGACGAAAAGCAAGCCGTCAAAATGGGGATCGCCCGACAAAAGCGCCTGATAGCAGACATCCTGGCTGGGAAGAGTGCTCCCCGCGAACAGATCGTAATCGACTTCGCCTTTAACGATTTTGCCCCCGCCAGCTTTTCCCATGCCGCCGTTGGCCTTTTCCCTGTCGTCCATATGCTCGCCCGCCGAACCTTCCATCTGCAACTCTTTCTTACGCAGGCAATGAAACCACAACGCGGTCGCCAAAACCAGCCATTTTCGGACATGAAGACCCGATAAAGGCCGCACTCCCAACCCCGGTTTTCATCAAAGCCGCCCTGTTTTCTGCCACGGGACTGAGCACGGAGCTCAAGCCGCAATGAACGCCAAACAATCGGGATGCCAACGCCCCGTTCAGCGATAGGCTATCAGCTTACCGCCCTTCGCTCTGACGGTGATGATTTTGAAGCGATCAGGCACAAGGCTTCATTACCAATCTTGAGAAAGAGCTGTCGAATAGTAATAAGTCTCAAACGCAAGAGGGACCCAGCTCAGCGAGAATGAACTGGATCCCTCTCTTTTTGCACCAGGTGGAATAACCTACGCGCGACCATTCCACCCGATGCCCCACGGCTGCCGCCAGAGTCAACTTAGTGGCGCCTCTGCCTGCTCGCGATGCCCCGCCTCGCTCGTAGCATCTCAGCCTACTCGCGATGCTCCTGCTCCCCCACGGGCACCTTGCCAGCGGCGCCCCACTTGCTAGTGGCGCTTCTGCTTCTTCTCGAAGTTGCGGCGCTCGCCGAAGGAGCGGACGTCATTCATGTTGGAGGGGCGCTTCTTGTTGCGCTTGGAAGCGGTCGCTGCGGCGCCCTTGTTGCCCGACGGCTTGCTCGTGCGATGCGACTCGCCGCGCTTGCCCTTCGAGTCGCCGCGCTTACCGCCTTCACCGCGCCTGCCGCCCTCGTTGCGCTTGTCGCCGCGCGAGCCGCTGCGTCCGCCCCGGCCCTCGAACTCATCGCGCCCGCCGCGGCCGCGCTTGCCATCGCCGAACTTCGCCGCACGACGCTCAGCACGGTTGGCGAACTCGCCAGCCCCGCGGCCATCGCGCTTGCGACCAGCGCTGTTGCGGCTCGAGCCACCGCGACCCTTGTTCTTGCGGTTCAGCAGGTCGGGATCGAGGTCGTACGTCTCGAGTCCCATGAAAGGAATGTCGCGATCGATGAGCTTCTCGATGTCGACCAGAAGGCGGCGCTGATTGGGGCTCACGAACGAGATGGCGTAGCCATGCTCACCCGCGCGGCCCGTACGGCCGATGCGGTGCACGTAGTCTTCAGGGCAATCGGGAAGATCGAGGTTGATGACGTAGTCGACGCTCGGTACATCGATGCCGCGAGCAAGCACGTCGGTCGCAACGAGGATGTTCGCCTTGCCGCGGCGGAACTTGTCGAGTGCACGGCGGCGCGCACCCACCGACTTGTCGGAATGAATGGATTCCGCCTGATAGCCGTCGTCGTTCAGCGCCTTCGCGAAATCCTCGGCGCGGTTGCGCGTGCGGGCAAACACGATCACGCGCTCGTGGCCCTTCTCCTCGAGCACTGCGCGAAGGAGCTCGGGCTTCTTGTCCTGCTTGATCGGCATCATGTACTGGTCGACGGTCTTGGCCGTCTCGCCCTTGTGTGCGATTTCCACCACGGCGGGGTTCTTGAGCAGGTTGCCGAGGTTCTTCTGGATGGACTCGTCGATCGTCGCCGAGAAGAGAAGCGTTTGACGCTCGTCGGGCGTGGCCTCGACGATGGTGGTCACGTCGGGAAGAAAGCCCATGTCAAGCATGCGGTCAGCCTCGTCAAGCACAAGCGTCTGCACGCCGGAGAGGTCGACAACCTCGCGCTTCATGAGGTCGTTCAGACGGCCGGGCGTGGCGATGAGCACATCGGTGCCGCGGCGGATCTCCTTGATTTGCGGGCCATAAGGCGCACCGCCGAAGACAGTCGTCACGAACTGCCCCGTGCAGCGCGCGATCTTCATAGCCGTGAAAGCGATCTGCTGTGCAAGCTCGCGCGTAGGAGACACCACGAGCAGGCGCGGCGGACGGTTGTGGCTGCGGTCGCGCGGCATGCGGGAAAGGACGGGAAGCAGGAAGGCTGCCGTCTTGCCGGTGCCCGTGCTCGCGGCGGCAATGAGGTCGCGGCCGGTCAAAACGATGGGAATAGCCTGCTCCTGAACGGGCGTGGGCTCATCGTAGCCCAGGCGCACAACCGCATCGAGGGCGTTATCGGACAGACCAAGGCTGGCAAAGTTTTCCATGTAAGACTCTTTTCTCCAGTTGCCACGTTCCATCGCCCCTTGCGATGCGAATCCGTGGGCGCACCCGCTCCCAGCGGCGTGCATTTGCGCTTGAGGCGAGCCGCTTTCCAATTCATAGGCGGTAAAAACGCGCAGCTCAAAGCCGTCGCGGATATGCGCAAATAAGAAAAGAGAAAGATTTTCGCTTGAAGCGACTGTCCATTATGCCGCTTCATTCCGCCGTTCGCGCGCATCGGCACGGGAAATCCACACCGCGGGGGCTATTTCCTGCGCCAGATGCTGAAGATGAGCCAGATCGACAAAACGAGCGACCCGAAGTACCCGAAGAACGACAGCATCGGCACGCCGAGGAAGCGCGGCTCCATCGCGGTTCCCGCCATCAGGCTCGAGCCCACGAACAGACCCGCGATCACCATCGCAATCGCCACGCGGTTGATCATGCGCGAAAGATGCGCAAGCGGCGCCTCGGAGCCGAGCACTTCCATGTTCATTTTCAGCTGGCCGCGCGTGAGCATCTTGAGCGCCTCGCCGGAATACGACGCCGCGTCGAGCGTGCCGCGGCCCGACGAGTATATCGCGCGCGCAAGGTCCTCAAGCGCGTCGCGAATCTCTTCGCGCGTGCCTTTCTTGCCCTTGATGTGGGCATTTATGATTGCGACGATATTCTGGTTGGGAATATAGGGCGCCACCGTGCCCTCGATGGTCACAATGCCACGCGACACACTCGTAACCGACGCGGGCAGCATCACGTTGCACGAGCGCGTGAGCTGCATGATGTCGCTCAGGAACTGACCCACGTCGATCTCGGCCACATCGCACGAGCCGTAATCTTCGAGCAGCAGGTCGAGGTCGGCGAGAAAGCGCGCATGATCGATGGCCGCGTTGTCCTTTTTCGCCGCGAACCGCATGAGCGCATCCTTGAGCGCGCCCGGGTCCTTAAGCCCCACGGCCTCGATGATGTCGCCGAACCCGGCGCGGTCGCGTGCCGACAGGCGGCCCATGTTCCCCAAATCGATGTAGACGATCCGCCCATCGCGGATAATCACGTTGCCCGGATGAGGGTCGGCGTGGAAGAACCCGTGGTCGAGAATCTGCGTCGCGTAGTTGTCGAGCATCTTCGACCCGATTTCCTCCAGGTCGTACCCGTTGGCCACCAACCGGTCCGCGTCGCCAACGGGAATGCCATCAACGTATTCCATGACCAGGACGAATTCGCTGCACAGGTCGGTATAGACTTTCGGGCACGCAACGAAGGCGCAGTCGCGGTTGAGTTCGGCGAACTCGGCGAGGTTCGCCGCCTCGCGCCGGAAGTCGGTCTCCTCCAAAAACGTCGCCCACATCTCCTCGACCACAGCACGTAAGTCGAGCATCTGCTCGCCCTTCATGTACCTCGAGGCGCGACGGGCGAGCGTGCGCATGATGTCGATGTCGAGCGCCATCGTGGCTTTCACGCCGGGACGTTGAATCTTGATGGCAACCGACTCTCCCGAGGTCAGGACCGCGCGGTGTACCTGAGCAAGCGATGCGCTGCCAAGCGGCTTCGAGTCGATTTCGGAGAATATCTCCTTGCGGCGACCACCGAATTCCTTGTCGAGCGCCGCGAGCATCTCATCGAACGGCAGCGGATCGCATTCCGTTTGAAGCTTGGTAAGCTCCTCGCAAAACACCTTGGGAAGGATTTCCGAGCGCGTCGAAAGCGTTTGTCCGATCTTCACGAAGCTCGGGCCCAAGTCCTCGAGCATCGCGCGGAACTCTTCGGGCGTGAAGCCCTCGAGGGCACGATGCTTGCCGACGATGCCAATGATTTCGCGCATGCGGCGGCGACGGGACTTGGAATTGAGCCCGAAACGGCCCTCGGGGTCGGCGTCGGCCCCGGGGGCGAAAAAGTGCCTGAGCAGTGTGTTGTTTTCGGCCATGAGGAAACCGTGGCGGCGCGGCGCTAGGCCGTGGGGGCGCCTTCGCCCTCGGGGGCCTCGCCTGCGTCAGCGGCAGGTTCCGCGGCTGCGTCTGCAGCAGGCTCCGCAACAACCTCACCTGCGACGACTTCCGCAGCCGGCGCCTCGGCAGAAGCGGCATCCCGCTGAGCGTTCAAAGCCGCAGCCTCGTCGAGCACGGAACGCGCGCTGTTGGCGACCGCCTCCACCGCAGTGCCCACCGCGGCGACTGCCGTCGCGCACGCGGTCTTCGCTTCGGCGATGGGGTTCGGTCCCGCAGCCGTGTCCGATGCCGATGCGGCGTTCGCGGCCTTCAGCTTCTCAGCCGCCGCCTCGGCGTCCTTCGCGTTGGCGGTATCCGCCATTTCGCGCACGATGTTGGCGAACTCGACGCGCTCGTCGGGCGACATCATGGACATGCGCGCCTCGATGGTATCGCGGCGAATGGATGATTCGAGATTCGATGCGCGGTGTTTGAGCTCGGTATTGATCTGCTTGCCCTGCTCAACCGTCATCTCTCCGCGAGCAACCAGCTGATCAACCAGCTCTTTGCCCTTTTCGGCGCCAATGGCAACCGCACCGATACCTGCCAGGAAAATACCCTTGAAACCGTCTCCGAGTGTAGCCATGATGGCCTCCTTGTCCCTCAGATGGACGTGCCGCGCGGCGACACGCGCTACTTACTCATAATGCCGCATTTGGGGAGAAAGGGCAAACCCAGGAGGAAAAACGTTGCCAGGGCGTAAAAAGCCCGAACCGCAACGACGGCAGGGGACGTGCGACGGAATTTCGCGTATCTGGAATACACGATTTTATTGAAAAACGTGTATTCCGGATACACGTTTTCTCGCTATTGAGCGTTTGAATCGGAGGCGAGCTGCGACACGAGCCTCTCCACGCCGACGCTCAAGGGCGCTTCGGTATTCCCATCACGCCCCTCAACAAGCGTCGCACCGACGACCGCCACCAAGATGACGCCCGCGCCAACCCATCCGCCAATCGAGAGAAACTCGCCCAGAAGCACCATGGAGAACAGCGCCGTGAACACCGGCTCGCCGGTGAGAAGGAGCGAAACCGTTGAAGAGGGAAGACCCGTGAGCGCGACGTTTTGGAGCGCAAAGGTGACGCACGTGCTCAGAATCGCGAGGAAGACGATAACACCCCAGGCCGCAGGCTCGATCGTCGCAATATCGGCAACAGGCTCGGCCGCGAGCACCGCAGCGAGCGACAGTACGAACGCCGCGAGGATCTGCGTCCCCGCGATCGTCGGGGCAGACAGCTTCTCGAGGCTCTTCTCCCCGAACACGAGCGATCCGGCGATGGCACCCGAAGAAAGCAACGAGAGCGCCTCGCCCGCGCCGAACGAGAACGAGCCGCCGTTGCGGCACAGAAGATACAGCCCGCCGATAACCGCCACCTGGAAGGGAATCATCGCGCGGGGATAGCGCACGCGGCGTACGACCTGGGCAATGAACGGGGCAAACACCACAGGAAGCGCCACGAGGAACCCCACGTTGGTCGCCGTCGTCACATCGAGCGCCAGGTTGCACGCGATGTAGCCGACCGCCAGGCACGCGGCGGCGGGTACCCAATCGGCAAGCTTGGCCCCGCGCAGCTCGCGTACCATGCGCGGGCCGAAGACAAGCGCGAACACGGCAAGCGCCAAACCAAAGCGCAAGACCATGCACCACAGCGGCGTCACACTTTCGTAGGCGAACTTCGTGATGACGTTGCCGAGCCCGAAGATGACGGTTTGCACGACGACGCAAAGCACGAACGGGCTTCTGCTCCCCTGCTGCATTTTCATCGTCCCTACCCCGTCTTTCCCGCTCGCGCACAGTATGGCGCGCGGCCGTCGAATTCGAATTCCGTCACAGAACGCAGCGCGACGTTATGTCGCCTGACGCGGTGTCGATGGTAGGGTATGGATGCATCCAAGTAAAACTTGTATCTCTTTCGAATGATTCAAGATATACTTGTTTAACGAGTTCAAACCCCATTCTTAGGACAGCTGATGCGAAACCAGAAATACGAAGCGTTCCTGGAGGCGGCGCGAACGGGCAGCTTCAAGCAGGCCGCGAGCGAGCTTGGGTACACGCAGGCGGGCGTCAGCTACCTTGCGAACGCGCTCGAAAAAGAGCTGGGGGTTCGCCTGTTCGTGCGCGAACACGGCGGCGTCCGACTCACCTCGGAAGGCGCCGCGCTTCTCCCGTGGATTCAGGAAGTGTGCGCGAGCGAGCGCAGGCTCGAGGCGCATCTTGCGGACTTGAAGCAGCTGGAAGAAGGGTCGCTCCATATCGTCGCGTTCACGAGCACGCTCACGCAATGGCTACCGCAGATAACGAAGCGCTTCACCGAGGCGCACCCGCATATCGATCTGCGCATCACCTGCTGCGATGACCAGGCGCAACTTGAGCACATCGCGGAAAGCGGGCAGGCGGATGTCGGGTTTGTGGCGCTACCTGTGAAGCGCCCGCTCGAAATGGAGCTGCTCGTGCGCGACCCGCTTCTCGTCGCCGTCGCCCCCGACAGCCCCTTCGCGACGCGCAAGCGCTTCCCCAAGAAGGCGCTTGCGAGCGAACCGTACATCAAGCTTGATTCGGGCGAGTATTCCGAGATGGACCGCCTGTTCCGCGTGAACGGCGTCGAGCCGCGCGTGCGGTTTTCCATCGTGAGCGACTACGCCGCGATGGGGATGGTGGCAGCAGGGCTCGGATACAGCGTGCTTTCGGGGCTCGTGCTGCGAAACGCTCCGTTCAGCCTGGTCGCGCTGTCTGCGGAGGTACCCGCCTATCGCGAAATCGCACTCGCACAGAAATCGAGCGAGACGGCGTCGGGCGCTGCGCGGGCCTTCATCGAGTGCACGAAAGGCTGGATTCACGAAGCCTACGAAAGAGAACCCGAAGCGCTGTTGCTTTAGGGGTATCAAAAAACGAGGCCGGGGCAATCCCGACCTCGTTTCGCTTGCGCCGCGCGCTACTTCATGATCCCCATCTCGAAGGCGCGCATGAGAACCACGGCCATGCCGAAGAGCGTCGTCCCCGGGTATCCCGTGATAAGACCCCTCTCCGCCACGTAGCTGACGGCATCTCTATCGTCGGTTGCGCCTTCGTCTTCAACGCTGTTGTTCTCCTCCGCAAACCCCGTCGCTACTTCCCCGCCGCTATCGGAACAAGCTCGGAAAGCGAGGTGATCGCGTAGTCGGGGCGCTCTGCCAGGAGTTCCTCGCGGGCGAACATGCCCCAGAGTGCGGCGACCGTCACGCAGCCGGCACCGCGACCCGCCTGCAAATCGTAGGGGCTGTCGCCAATATAGATGCATTCATCAGGTGAAACACCGAAAAGCTCGCAGCCGTGCAGCACCGGCGCCGGGTCGGGCTTGTGCGCGGGGAACGTATCGGGCGCAACGAGGAAGTCGAAATACCCCTCGATCCCCGTGCTCTCCATGGCGCGGCGGGCATTCCCGCTGCGCTTCGATGTGACGATGCCGAGAGGAAGCCCCGCCGCCACAAGCCTTTCGAGCACTGCCGCCGTGTCGGGAAACGACCTGATGAGCTGAGAGTGCACGCGGTCGTTGTGATCAAGGTAGGTGTCGAAGAGCTTATCATGCACCTCCTGGCTGCCGTCGGCCCAGTCCCACATCTGCACCGTAAGCGGCTGGCCGATCTTCGCGCGCAGTTCCTCGTCGGGAATGTCACGCCCTAACACCGCCTTCGTCGCATAGCGAAACGACGCCAGGATGAGCGCCTCAGTATCGACCAGCGTGCCGTCCAAGTCGAACAGCACGCCCTTGATGCTGGAAGTCTTACCCATCCCGGTTACTCGAAGATGCCCGCGAAAGCGCCCAGGCCAGAGGGGTGCTTGCGAGCATTGCGCTTCGCGAAGCGCAGCAGCTCGGCGATGGTGGAAAGCGAGACGTCCTTCTTCTGGCCCGTGCGGCGCAGCTTCACTTCCACATTGCCCTCGGCCAAACCGCGCTTGCCGATGACCACCTGCAGCGGCCAGCCGATAAGGTCGGCGTCCGCGAACTTCACGCCAGCGCGCTCCTTGCGGTCGTCGATGACCACGTCGAAGCCGAAATCGGCAATCTCGCTCGCGAGCTTCTCAGCCGCGGGCTGCACCTCATCGTCGCCGACCGTAAGCGGGATAATGCACACGTGAGCAGGCGCGACGTTGAACGGCCACTGGATGCCGTTCTCGTCGTTGTGCTGCTCGACGATGGCGGCCACCGTACGGGAGACGCCCACGCCGTAGCAGCCCATGATGAACGGGTGCTCCACGCCGTCCTCGTCGTGGAAGGTGGCGCCCATGGTTTCGGAGTAACGGGTACCCAGCTGGAACACCTGGGAAACCTCGATGCCGCGGGAACCCGAAAGCGGCAGGCCGCAGTCGGGGCAGCAGTCACCGGGCTTCACGACGCACAGGTCGGCCCATTCGTCCACCGTGAAATCGCGGCCCTCTTCGGCGCCCACGTAGTGGTAGTCGTCCTCGTTCGCGCCGACAACCCAGTGAGCGATGCCCTTCAGGCTGCGGGCAGCGATGATGCGCGCGCCCTCGGGCAGGCCGACCGGGCCCATCGAGCCCTTGTGCAGGCCGAAGGATTCCATTTCCTCGTCGGTAAGCAGCTCAAACCCGGGAACGGCGCGCTCGGCTTTAATCTCGTTGAGCTCGTGGTCGCCAGGGACGAACATCACGACGAGCTTGCCCTCGGCGTCCTTGCCGGAGAGTGCCTTCACCGTGGAGCTTTCGGGGATGCCGAGGAACTCCGCGAGCTCCTCGATCGTGCGGACGCCCGGGGTGTGGATCTTCTTAAGCTCGGTAGCCTCGTACTCCGTCGGGCGGGCCAGGCACTCGCCAGCTTCGGTGTTCGCAGCATAACCGCAGGTGCAGTGCACAAGCTCGGCCTCGCCTGCCGGGGCAAGCGCCATGAACTCGGTCGTCACCTTGCCGCCGATCTGGCCGCCATCGGCCTCGACGGGACGGTAATCCAGGCCGCAGCGATCGCAGATCGTGCCGTAGGCGCGGCTCATGTCGTCGTAGGTTTCCTGCAGCGATTCCTGCGTCGCGTGGAAGGAGTACGCGTCTTTCATGATGAACTCGCGGCTGCGGAACAGGCCCAGGCGCGGACGGATCTCGTCACGGAACTTCACCTGAATCTGGTAGAGCGTGCAGGGAAGCTCCTTGTAGGAACGCAGCTCGTTGCGGATGAGCGACGTGATGAGCTCCTCATGGGTGGGCCCGAGGCAGAAGCCGTGGTCGTGGCGATCGACGAGGCGCATGAGCTCGGGGCCATAATCGTTCCAGCGGCCGGACTCGTGCCACAGCTCCGCCGGCTGCAGCGCCGGCATCATGATTTCCTGCGCGCCGATCTTGTCCATTTCCTCGCGCACAATGTTCTCGACCTTCGAGAGCACCTTGTAGCCAAGCGGCAGGAAGGTGTACACGCCCGAAGCAGTCTTGCGGATCATGCCCGCACGGAGCATCAGCTTGTGGCTCGCGATTTCCGCATCCGCGGGGTCTTCCTTCAGCGTCGGAGCATAAAGCTTGCTCATTCGCATAACTTCACTCATAGTTTTCCTATCTCCTCCATCAACACGTCGACGATGGCGTGCTCTTCCACTTTCCGTTGCACCTCACCGTGCTTGAACACGACGCCTACGCCCGCGCCGCACGCCACGCCGATGTCGGCATCGCGCGCCTCGCCGGGACCGTTGACGACGCAGCCCATGACAGCGACCTTTATGGGCTTGGTCGTGCTCATGAGGTTTGATTCAACCTGCTTGGCCAGCTCGATCAAGTTTACCTGACAACGCCCGCACGTGGGGCAGCTGATGATTTCCGGGCCGCGGCGGCGCAAATCGAGCGCCGAAAGCAGCGCCCAGCACGCCCGCATCTCGACGACGGGGTCGTCAGTAAGCGAGATGCGCATGGTGTCCCCGATTCCTTCTTCCAAAAGGATTCCCAGGCCAGAGGCGCTTTTTATGACGCCTTGAAACTGCGTCCCCGCCTCGGTGATGCCGATGTGCAAAGGGATATGGGGCAGATCGCGCGAGAGCTGGCGATACGTGCGCACCGTGGTCATGACGTCGTGGGCCTTCGCGCTCACCACAAGGTCGTGGAACCCACGGCCCTCGCAGTATTCCACGTAGCCCGCGGCGGACGCGGCGAGCTTTTGCGGAAGCGTGAAGTCGCGCCGCGCGGCGAGGTCTTGGTCAAGCGAGCCCGCGTTCACACCAATGCGGATGGGAATGCCCGCCTCACCTGCGGCATCGAGCACGGCGTCGGTCTTTGCGAGGCCGCCGATGTTGCCGGGGTTGATGCGCAGCTTAGCCGCCCCGCGGCGCGCCGCCTCCACGGCGATCTGCGCGTCGAAGTGGACGTCTGCCACCACGGGAAGGGGCGACTGCTCGCAGACGCTCTGGAAGGCGTCGAGGCAATCGCGACGCGGGATGGCCATGCGGACCACCTCGCATCCCACCGCGGCGAGTTCCCGAATCTGCGCGAGGTTGGCGGCCACGTCGTTCGCGGGCGCGTTCAGCATGGATTGCACCACCACGGGGGCGCCGCCGCCTAAGGGCACGTTGCCCACCATCACGCGGTGCGTGAGCTGATTGGGCTTTTTGTCGTTGGTTGTAGCATCTGTTTTACACATGGATAGCATTCTAGCAGCACCCGCGCGCTAGCCTTCTACGCGAATTACCGACGGCTCGGCGCGCAGGACATCTTCAAGCCCTGCGATTTCCGCGAGCACCGCGCGCACGCTCGCTTCCTTGGCGGTGTGCGTGACGTAGGAGAGGTTCACCGTCTCGTGCTCGGAGTTGCCGCGCTGCACCACGGAGCGCACGGAGACGCCGTGCTTGGCGAACACGCCCGCCATCGCGGCGAGCACGCCGGAGCGGTCGGCCACGGCGAAGCGGATGTAGTACTTCGTCTGCAGCTCATCCACCGGAAGGATGGGCAAGTTGTCGGTGCAGGTGCAACCCACGATGGGAGAAACGCCCAGCGTGAGATGGCGCGCCACCTCGAGCACGTCGCCCATGACGGCGCTCGCCGCCGGGCCCGCGCCCGCGCCCTCGCCGAAGAACATCGTCTCGCCCACGGCGTCGCCCGTCACGTAAATCGCGTTGAACACGCCGTTCACGGTCGCGAGCTGGTGCGCCTTCGGGAGCATCGTGGGATGGACGCGCACGTCGATGCCGTCGGGCGTGCGATGGGCAATCGCTAAAAGCTTGATGACATAGCCCATGTCGTCGGCAGTGTCCAGATCGAGCGTCGTGATGTTGCGGATGCCCTCGGTGTGCACGTCGTCGAGCGTGACGCGCGAGTTGAAGGCGATCGACGCCAAGATGGCAATCTTAGCCGCAGCGTCGAAGCCGTCGACGTCGGCCGTGGGGTCGGCCTCGGCGAAGCCGCGCTCCTGGGCCTCCTTGAGCGCCTCGTCATAGGAAAGGTTGTCGTCGACCATGCGCGTGAGCATGTAGTTCGTCGTGCCGTTCACAATACCCATGACAGACGTTATCTCGTTCGAGATGAGCGAATGCTTCAGCGGGTCGATGATGGGGATTCCGCCGCCGACGGACGCCTCGAAGGCGAGCTCGCGGTTCATCTTCTCCGCCAGATGCATTACTTCCTCGCCATGGGTCGCCATGAGCGCCTTGTTGGCCGTGACGACGTTCTTGCCCGCCTCAAGTGCCGACACAACCACGTCGCGCGCGACCGTGGTGCCGCCGATGAGCTCGATGACGATGTCGATGTCGGGGTCGTTGACGATGTCGCGGTAGTCCAGCGTGAACAGGTCGCTTACGCCGTGGGCTTCGGCCTGCTTAGGGTCGCGCGAGCAGACACGGGCAAGCTCCACGTCGATGCCGTAATGGCGCTTGAAGTCCTCCTTGTGCTTCTGAAGGATGTCAATGCAACCGCCACCGACCGTGCCGGTGCCGACGAGTCCGAGCTTGATGGTCATAAGGTCCTCCTAGATGTCGCGGGCGTAGAGGTCGGCGTAGGTCTCGCGGCGCGTGACGACGCGGGCGACACCGTCTTTCACGAACACTACGGCCGGCTTGGGCTGGCCATTGTAGTTGCTAGACATGGTAGAGCAGTACGCGCCCGTTGTGAACACGCATGCGATATCGCCGATTTCCGGATGTTGGATGGGCATGTCGATGACGACCGCATCGCCGCTTTCGCAGTGCTTGCCGCACAGCGTGACGATTTCCGTGCGCGGCTCGCCCGCCTTGTTGGCAATCACGGGCTCGTAGTCGGCGTGGTAGAGCGCCGTGCGGATGTTGTCGGACATGCCGCCGTCGATGGCGACGTACTTGCGGATGCCGGGCAGGGTTTTCAAGATGCCCACGGTGTAGAGCGTGACGCCGGCGTTGGCGACAAGGCTGCGACCAGGCTCGACGAGGATGCGCGGCTCGGCGACGCCGTATTCGGCGCAGAAGTCCTTCACGGCGCGGGTCGTGCATTCCGCGAAATCGTCGATCGGGGAGGGCTTGTCGGTCGCGAGGTAGGCCACGCCCAGGCCGCCGCCCAGGTCGAGCTCGGGAATCTCGATGCCGTATTCCTTCTGGACGCGCGCGATAAACTCGATCATGACCTGCGCTGCCTCGCGGAACGAGTGGAGCGCGAAGATCTGCGAGCCGATATGGCAGTGGAAGCCGACGAGCTTCACGTTGGGAGCCTCGATGGCGTCCTTCACGCATTTGAAGGCGAAGTCGTCGAGCATGGTGAAGCCGAACTTGGAGTCCTCGCAGCCCGTGCGGATGTACTCGTGCGTGTCGGCCTCGACACCAGGCGTGATGCGCATGTAGATGGCCTGCTCGACGCCAAGTTCCCCGGCAATCTCGGACACGCGCGCAAGCTCGATGCGGCTGTCTACCACGATGCGGCCCACACCTGCGGAGATGGCCTCGCGCAGCTCGGCCGGCGTCTTGTTGTTGCCGTGCACGAAGACGCGTTCCATCGGGAAGCCCGCCATCTGGGCGCAGGCGAGCTCGCCGCCGCCCGACACGTCGAGGCAAAGCCCCTCCTCGTTCACAATGCGCACGACTTCCTTGTTCAGGAAGGCCTTCGAAGCGTAGATGACGTCGGAGTTCTCGTAGCGCGAGCGGAACGCCTCGCGATAGGTCTCCATGCGCCAACGAAGATCGGCCTCGTCGAACACGTAGAGCGCGGTGCCTTCCTCGCGCGCGAGCTTCACCATATCAACGCCGCCGATGAACAGGTGGTTATCGCGAACCTCGGCCGTGCGGGGAAGAACCTCGCCCAAATCCATGGTGGTGAGGTTGTCGGGCTGCTTGCTGGTATCGGATGCTGGGAGAGACATAGCTGTCCTTTCTGATGCTGTGGAATTTTCCCAGTCTATCATTTGGGCGATGAGCAAGTATTTCCCATTCGTAAAATGCACGCGTTTTATAGGGAAGGGGAAGGTGAGCGGGACGAATAGCAAACCTGCGGATTCGCGGAAGCTGGAGTGCGCACGCCCGCGGAAAGGCCCACTTCGAGTACAATGGGCGTCTAGATAGCGCCTGGGGAAGGGCGCCTGAACACTCAAACGTTTTGGAGGCAACTTATGTCCAAATCTGAACCGTCAATCGACCAGTGGCTCAAGGAAGCCAAGGCCGACCCGAAAGCCGCGCAGTGCGGCATGTTCCTCACCCACAACGGCATCGTGCGCATCACGCCTAAAAAGCAGGTGCGCGAAGGCGTCCAAGGCCTTGGGGAAGTCGCGAAGGTGCAATTCTCCTACGACGCCGAGGGCGTTGCCGCGGCCGAGAAGGAAGCGCTCACCTGGCCGGGCGTGTACTACGTGCGCACCTGGATGAACGAGGGCGAGCTTGGCGTAGGCGACTCCATCATGTACGTGCTCATCGGCGCCGACATCCGCCCGAACTGCGTCGATGCACTGCAGAAGCTCGTCGGCAAGATCAAAAACGAGCTCGTCGTGGAAAAGGAAATCTACGCGTAGAGCTTTCGCGTGAACGCAGCGGCGCCCCGGGGAGAAAAGCCAACCCCGGGGCGCCGCACTAATGCAACGAGACGAGCGGGGGCGCACCTCGTTGCATTTCCCCTAGTCGAGCGCTTGCGGCGGAAGGGGCGCGTTGAGGCTCTTGTGCACGTTCACGAGCGCGTCGTCGGGACGATAGAACAGCCGCAGCGCCAAAAGCGGCTGGCCGACCTGGAAGATGTTGTCGTCTATCGCCGTGCGCATGGCGTCGTCGAGCGCGTCGAGCAGCGAATCGAGCGGCGCGATAGGCACGCCCTCTCCCGCAAGAATCGCGTCAACTTCCTCGCGATCGATAGGACCCTGTCCGGTCTCCGCCATCAGCCGATGCATCTCGATAGTGCATTGGGCCAGGTAAATCGGGGCTGTCATCATCGACTTCATGTAGCACGCCACGCCGAGCGCCGTTTTCCCTGCCTTCCATTCCACATAGGCGAGCTGGTAGTACGCAAGCGCGATCTCGTCGGGCTGCGTCGCTATTTCCAGGCAGCGCCTGAGCGTGCGCGAGGACGTGGCCACGTCGCCCATGAGCATGTACGCGCGCGCCGTCTGGCGATACGCAGGCGTGTAGGTGGGCGCGACCTGGATGCAGCGCAGGCCGAACTGCACGGCCTCTTCCGCGTGGCTGAACGACTCCTCGAGAAGGCGCACCGACTCCAGGTAGCACATAGCCAAAGACGACGGCAACAACTCGACGCGTTTTCCCTCATCAGGATGGGGGAAGGCAAGTCCGCTGCGCCAGGGTGCGCTCCCCTGCCGCTCGCGGTTGTAGATGATGCGCGACGCATACGTGTCGAACATGCGATGGACAGCTTCAGAGTTGTCCGCAAAGCGCTTGGACTCCTCGGCCTGGCGAATCGCCTCGCGCAGAATCGACGCCGCCCGATGCGGGTCGGCCTGCGCGACGGCGCGCGCCTGTCCGAGCGCATTCAGGTAAGGGTCCTCCCCCATAAAGCAACTGACCAGCGCGTTCTGGTCGTGCGCATCAACGTTGCCTTCCAGAAGGTCGGTCATGAGGCGCGTGCACGCCGCAAAAATACGCGGGTCGTCGGCTGCATTCTGTTCTGTCTGCGCCAAGCGGATTGCCTCGGTGGTGCTCGTCGCGCGCGCGATCGCGTCGGCAAGCCGCTCGCCTGCATGACGCAGCTGGGCATCGGAGTGAATTCTTAGGTCACGAAGCGATTCGGCGCCGAAGGCCTTCGCCTCGCGCGGACCGAAGGCGAGCGAGCCCACCTCGGGCAGCTCGCCGCGAATGCGTTTCGCTTCGGCATCGACGGCATCATCGAGCGAGAAGTCGACCGCGTCGACGCCGAAGCGCGCACCGCATTCCGCGAACAGCAACTCGGGGTCCCCCTCGAGCCCTTCCTGGAAACGGGCGCCCTCGCAGATGCTTCTCGTGAATTTCACCTGGTAGAGAGTATGCGCATCGCGGCCGTCGGCATCGGCACTTCCGCTGCCGTTGTCGCCGGGTTCGACAACGACGCTGCCGTCTTCGAGCTCGACGATGACGCTGCCGCCATCGAACTCATCGCCTTCGGCGTCAAACCCGCCGTCAAACTCGCCATCTTCGCCACCGAAACCGGCGCTAAACCCGGTGTCGACGCCGGTGCCGTTGCCATGGCTTTCGCCTGCCATCTTGCTGCCTTCGGGTTCGACCTCGCCGACTGTTTCCAGTTCCCGCGCACAGACGACCACCTCATCGATCGCGCACCCCGCGTGGAATGCTGCCGCGGCGAGCATCATGCCCACGTGCTCGGCGTAGCGCAGCGCCATCCGCCCTCGCTCGGCGTCGGATTGGTCGACCCAGGAACCCGCCTGAGAGGAATATACCCGCTGCGGCATAAGCTGCGCAGATGGAACGACCACCTCGAACGCAACCTTTCCGCAGCGCACGTCGACGCGGTACTCGACCGTGAAGCGAACGGGTAGCTGGAAGCGCTCGATCGATTCCCCGATCGAGCGGCGGACGTCCCATTCCCCCGCCTTGTTCGGCGCCGCGGCGTTCTCGTCTGCGGGGTGCGCGGCGCAGGGAGCCTGTGCAGCAACCGCTTCGAACAGCTGCGTATCGATGGCGCCGCACGTATCGATTTCGGAAACATCCTGGTCAGACGCATCGCAGCACCCCGCGCCCGCGCCTTCCTCGAGCTTTCGCGCGATGAGCACGAAGCGGTTGATCGCCGACTCGATAGCCCAAATCGTCGCCTCGGGAATGCCCTCGCCGCCTTCCCCGCGACCGAGAAAATACGTGTCCGAATAGCGCCGCGTCCGAACGAATCGCAGCGACGGGGCGTTCAACCCGTCGCTCTGGGCACCCGCCAACACGCCCATCGCGTTCGCGTCGTAAAGCCAGCTCGCAAGTAAAAGCGCGAGCGACGGAGGCTGCATCGCGGGATCGAGGGCCGCAGAGCGGATGTCGCGCAGGGCGCCGAGCAGATCCTCGAAGGGCGTTTCGGAGTCGAGGCTCTCCATGATCTCGCCGAAACCGCGCGCCGGGACCCGCGCACCGCCGAGCAGCGGGCGGAAGGTGAACGCAAAAAAGCAACGGGCGAGCGCCTCGTGATACGTGAGGTTGTCCGAGTGGGGGCCGAAATCGCACCAGGAATCGAAAAGCGAGTAGCGGCCGTTTTTCAGGGAGAAGCAGGCGACTTGGCGAACTCCGCGCTTGTCGCGCAGCTGGACGGTGCCGCGAATCTCCTGATCGCGCTTGAATTTCGAGTTCGGCATGACAAGCGTGCCGAAATCCGAGGGGGACTTCCCATCCCACGGTCGCGAGAACAGGATGTCGGGATCGCGCGCCGGGGGCGCGAAAAGCGGGCGGTCGGTCACGAACGCGCGACCGTAGCAATCAACGTAACCCCAGATACGAAACTTGTTTTCTGCGACGAACTCGACCAGGTAGATGTCGCCTGAGGAGGGAGTAATGCTCGAATCGCGAATCCAGCCGAACGACGACGTCGGTGCGGGAGAGCCAGGCAGGGGCATCACCACATCGGGCAGCACTTGAGGTCGCGCCCCGAAAAGACCGACCCTGCCATCGATGCGATACACGCCGTCTCGTTCTGCCACGCAATGCGCCATCAAACTTCCTTTCCTCTTGGGGAAAGGATAGCACTGCACAGCGCAGATGCCCCGCTCAACGAAGCGCAGTGTCGATACGAGCGACTCGGTACGCGGCAAAGGCCCGATTCCGGCGCACAAAAAAGCGCGGCAGCTCGATCGGACTGCCGCGCAGAGGGAACCTGGGCGTCTTAGTGGTGATGGTTGCACGCCTGGTCGGCGGACATGATGGGCGCTTCACCAGCCGCAACGGCTCGAACGGCGTCGCCCACGATCGGGTGCTCGGCGTCGTAGTACACCGTGATGCCCGCCTGATTGAAGCCCATGAGCGGACGCATTCCCATACCGGCAGCGACGATGGCGTTGCAGCCGGCGTCGGCGAGCAAGCCCACCGGGCGCAGGCAGCCGCCCTCTTCGTGAGGCGGATTCGCGACCATCGTTGCCTCTTCGGAAACCACACCGTCCACGATGTCGACCACGGTGAAGCAGTCGCAGTGACCGAAATGGCCGGAGCGCTCAGCGTTGAGACCAGCCGCGCCCATCGTCGGCACAGCGAGTTTAATCGAGGTAGTCATCTTGCCTTCTTTCTTCGGGACCTCCGCCCCGCTTCCTCGCATGCCGCACGATCGACGCAGCACCGTCGCGGCCATGCATCCCAACTCATCTCGTTGAGTTCAAAATACTCCTGATATCGAGTATTTTATCGCGACGACCGCGTTCTAGGACGAATGGCGCGAATTTGTCTCTAAATGACACTTAATTACTATCATATTAATCGAGTTACCGGGAGGTAAGCAGGCCCACGCCGAACGCACGCTGGAGAACCATCGCCGCACGCTCGCGTGCCACATCCTCGCCCGGGGCGAGTACCTGCCCCGCATCCGTGTCGTAGCCCTTCACGAGGCCCTGGCCGGCGGCCCAGTTAACGTACTTTTTCGCCCAATCGGACACGCTCGACGCGTCCAGGAACACCGACAGATTGTCGCCCGCTACATCGATATCGCCAGACTTCGCAGTGAGGCGAGCGAGAACTGTAACGAGCTGCTCGAAGGTCACGTTCTCGTTCGCCGCGAAGTCGGCCGAGCCGTCATCGCGGATAAAGCCGGTCATCACGCCCTTCTTCACCGCCCAATTGGCAGCGGCGGTATAGTACATGCCGTCGGCAGACCCGGCGATGCCAGTCTCGTCTTTCGCATTAGTCGGATCGTAGGATGCCGCCTCATCGGGGCAGGCGTTGCGCCAAAGGATCGTCGCGAGCTGACCGCGCGTCAGCGTGTCGCCGACACCGAAGAGGGTCGTTCCCGTATAGCCCGTCATGAGGCCCTTTCCGGCAACGAACGTCACCGCAGGCCCGTACCAAAGCGAGTAGTCAACATCAGTGAAGGTGGGTACCGCAGGCTCGGACGCCGCCTCGGTCGTGAATTCCTGCACGGCGGTACGTGTGACGCCGCCCTTGTCGTTCGTGACCAAGGCATACCAGCCGTACTTGGTGCTCGGGGTCAGCCCCTTCCAGGTGAAGGAGACATCCCCCGACCCCGTCGCAGCGCCGATCTCGGTCGCGCTCTCAACGCTCGCGCTGATCGCAGACGTGGTCAGGCTCTTCTTCAGGTCGTCGGCGCTCTTCGTGAACGGCACGTCAAGCTCCATGATGTCCTGGTTGAGATACTGCGCGCCGGCCGCATACGAGCTCTGCTTCGCGGTGTCGTAGTAGTTGAAATCGTCGCGGTAGGGGGAATACGAGTTAAGGTAGACCTTGTTGTTCTTCAAATCGAAGTACAGGAACTTGAGGTACTCGCTGCCGCCCTCGGGATCGGACTGGTAGTCGGTGCAAATCTGGTACACGGTGCGCTCGTTCACGCCGTCGCCGTTGTCGTCGAACGCGCTCGTCTCGATAGACGACCCGTGGTAGTGCCCGTTGAGCACCGCGAACACGTTCGGGTTCTTTGCGACGACTTCCTCCTGCAAAAGCTTGCCGGTGTAGTCGAGCAGCCCCGCATCCGTCTCCTTCACGTTGGTGTAACGGTGCAGGCAGATGATGGCCTTGCGATCGGGGTACTGCGCGAGCACCTCGTTCATCCAGTTAATCTCGTCGGTGTAGATGTCCCAGCTCATATACAGGACCAAGAAGTCCTGACCGTTCTCGGAAAGCAGGTCGTAGTGGCCGAGGTTGTTCTTGTACGAACCACCGTACCAGGGATTGCCACTGTAGCGGTCCTCGCCGAAGTACTTCCAGTAGTTGCCGTAGCCTTCCATGCCCGCATAGACGTCATGGTTGCCCGCAAGCACGCCGTTGGGGATGCCCGCGTCGTCGAGGATCTTCATGGAGTGGTCGGCGTTCACCCATTCGCCGCCCATGTCCACATCGTCGACGATGTCGCCGGTGTGCATGACGTAGCGGATGCCGAGCCTCTGCGCGTTGTCCACGATCCACTGGTTCATGTTGTCGTAGTGGTAGGGGAAGCTTTCGGCGTAGTACTGGGTGTCGGTTTCCCAAGCGAAGGAGAAGTCATAGCTCTCGGGAAGGCCCGTGCCATCCCAGCTTGACTGGGTCGCCTCGCCCGCCCCGTCAAGTGACTGCAGGGACACGTTCTCCGTGAACACGGACTCGTCGGGAAGCGCCGCCGTCGGGTAGCCTTCGGTGGCAACCTGCTGCACGAGGATCACCGCGTTGCCGTCGCGCAAGTGGTCGGCCGCAGCAAACTCGCCGGTCATCTCGCCGTTCGAGTCGGCAGTTGCGACCTTTTCCCAGCCTTGCGTCGTGAAGTTGTAGGCGTACATCGAGATCGGATGGGCGTCATCGACGTTCGACGCCTGGCCCTTCCAGGAAAGCGACACGACGTCGCCCTCGGCGGCAGTGCCCACCTTCGCCTCGAACAGCTGCGCCGGGAACGAGCCGTCGTCGGTGGTCGTCTGGTTGGTCGATGCCGCAACGATGTCGTCAGCGGAAAGCGTGCGGCCCTGGCGGAAGCTCACGTTGGCGGGGTCTTCGCCCACGTTAACCGTCAGGTTCGCCGTCGTGGTTCCGATGCCGTCGCCGTCAGAGTCAACAGTCACGTTCGGGTCGTTGTCCTCGACGGTGAATTTCACCTGCGAGGTCGTGGTGTTGCCAGCCTCGTCGACCGCGACGACAGCGAGCACGTGTTCTCCCACCGCAAGCTTCTGCGGGTCGATAGCAGAGGGCAGCGCGAGGTCTTCCCCGTCGAGCGTGGCGGCGAGCGACTTCAGCCCGTTCGCGTCGCTCGCGATCTTGGAGGGGTCGAGGGTTACCGCCTGGTAGAGCGGCTTGCCGTCCTCAATACCCAGGTCAACCGTCGGTTTGGTGTTGTCGATGATAACGTTGGCCGAAGCCGTGCCCTTCTCGCCCTGCGCGACGACGACATGCGCGCCGTCGGCGACCTGCGTGGTGTCCCAATCAAAGCCCATGGCCGTGGCGTCCGCCGCGGGAATCTCGAACGTGGCGTCGAGGTGCGTCTCCATGCCCGCAGAGTCGCCGATGGTGTGCCACACGTCGAGTGCCGTGCTCGTGTTGGTCTTCTCGTTGTCGGGCGCGATGCTCACCGGCAGGTAGCTCTTGCCATTCGCGAGCTTCATCTGCAGGCCGGACACCTTGTAATCCTCATGGTTCTCGCCGAACACCGAGGGGTAGAGCGTCTCCTCGAACGGCGTGCCCGAATCGCCCGCCCACAAGGTCAGCGTCACGTTGTAGGTGTCCTTCTCCGCGTTGTAGGTGAAGTACTTGTTGTCGATATGCACCGCACGCGACGTGGGCGTCTCGCACCACGGCCCCATGATGGTGATGATGTCGCGCGAGTTGTCGCCGTAGGGCGCGGTGATGGCGTCCTTGAAGTAGCTGTCCATGCCGCTCGTCTGCACCATGAACCAGGCGCCGTTTTCGAAGGTCTTGCGCGAGTCGGCGACCTGAGTGCCGTCAACGGAGATCGTCGTCTTCGCGTTGTCGGAGCCATCGTTGGCGGTCACCGTGGTGGTGCCGGAGACGACGGAGCCATCCTTGACCGACAGGCGCATGCCCTCGGTGTCGTTCAGGCGGTTGATCTTCACCGTCTTCTCGTCGGTTTCGCTCATGCCGTAAAGAGAGTAAGCGCGCACCTTGTAGGTGACCTTGTCGTGGCCGAACAGCACGTCAGAGGGGATTTGCATCATGAAATGCCCCAGGCGCCACTGGGTCTTCTGCTTGACGACGGTCCAGTCGGAATCATCGTCGAGCTTGTAGAGCACCTCGGTGCCGAGCAGGTACGGGCGCGTCTTGAGCGCCTCCGCGCCGCCGGGATAGTTCGTAGGATTGTCAGCGCCGGACGCGTTCTGCTTGTTGTCGGTGAAGGCATCGCGACGGGCATCGCTCGTGGCGCCGACCAGAAGATCGGTGTCGTAGAGCACCTTCAGCGCGTCGCCTTCGTCGATGGATTCGGGAACGGTGTAGATGTCCTGCGTGTTCTCGGCAAGCGTCGGGGCCTGACCGTCATCTTCCGGATATCCCGGATAGCCCTGGAACTTCGCCGTCACCGGGCTTTTCTGCCAATCGGCGACCTCGCCGGGCGTGGCGGCGGAAACCTCGACGGGAAGCGACGCGTTCGTCGCCGTGAGCCCGCCCGTGCCGACCGATTCGCGATCGCCCGTGCCGCGAGGATAGGTGTACTGCAGCGAGGTGTCGTGGTTGCTGCGCTCAGCCGCGTTCTCGTTGAAACCCGCCACGGTGAACGCGTCGTCTTCCGTGGTGCCGAAGCGGATCCAGCGAGCTTCGGAGGAATGCAGGCCCGCGTAGTCCACGCGCACGATGTCCTTGCCCTCTTCGAGGCTCGTACCGTAGAAGTTGTTGAAGTCCTCGACCGTGGTGCCGTTGCTGGACAGGTAGTACACCATGGTCTTGCCCGGCTCGAGATAAGCCGTGAAGTCGTCGAGCGACCAGACCTTGCCCGACGCAGAGGCCGACTGATCAGGGTAGTTGTAGTAGTAGAAGATCTTGAAGTAGCTCAGGTTGATGGGCTTGTCGGAAGCGTTGTACACCTCGAAATAGGAATACTGCTTGCCGTCGGTGCTCTGCGGGTTGGCGTGGACCTCGGTGATGTAATAGGGCGCCGCCTTCTCCGCAACGGGCACCTGCGCGGTGATCGGGGTCGTCTGAGCGTCCGTGCGCACCTCGTTGCCGGTGTTGCCGTACGCGGTGACGTACCACTCGACGCTTTCGCCGAACAGCTCGCTCGAGTCGATCGTGCCCGTGAAGGTCTTGCCGTCTCCGGTCGGCTCAAGCGCAACCGTCTTCTCGTCGGACGCCTTGTCGCCGTAGTGCTGCTTGTAGTGCAGGTTCACGAACGTAGTCGCCGACGAGCCTTGGTAAGGAACCTCAGCGGTTACCTTGAACTGGCCGTCGCCGGTTGCGCTCGCCTTCTCGATTTTCGCCTGCTGGTCGCTCGCGTTCGAGCGCTGCGCCGGGATCTGATCGGCGGAAACCGAGCCCGGGGTTGCCTTCGCGAGGCCGTTGTCAACGCACTCGCGGCCGGAGCCGGGGTAGGTGTACTGGATGCCCTGCTTGTCGGGGTTGCCCGTGGGGATCTCGTCGCCGTTCGCGTTCGACCAGGCGCTGATCATGACGGCATCGCTGTCTTTGCCGAAGAAGTAGCCGCGCTTGTTCGTGGTATGGATGCCCGCGTACGGCGTGCGGATGATGTCCTTGCCTTCGACGAGGTTGGTTCCGTAGGTCTTGTTGAAGTCGGCAAGCGATGTCTCGTTCTTCGAACCGCCCATCCACAGGACAAGCGTCTTGCCAGGCTCGATTACGACATCGGAGTCTCCGCTACCATAATCGATGCCCTTGTGCTTATCGGAGGAGCTGAACACCTTTCCCGTGCCCATGCCCCCTTCGTAGCAGTAGTAGTACACGTAATCTTTGAAGTTGATGGGGCTGTCGGAGTTGTTGTACACCTCCACATAGGTGTATTTCCCCTTGCCGGGAGAATCGGTGACCACTTCCGTCACCAACAGCGGAGACACCTGGTCGGAAGCCGCCTGGGCCTCCCCCGCATCTCCCTTTGCCGTCCCCGTCGCCTGTGCGGTGCCGCCCGTTGCGTCGCCTTCGGCCCCGTCGGCAAATGCCGCAGGCAGCGGTACCGCAAGCGACGCAGCGAGCGTTGCGGCGATCACGGCGTTGAAGCATCGTTTCATACTTCCGCGTTCCTCCTCTTTCGCATGGTTATTCGTGTCCGCGCACTGCGGGCACGATTGGAAAGTGTGGCCGACCAACGTAAGGTCGACATCAGGCGGAGGGAAGGTTTGGGCATAGCTTTCGCAAGAAGCGCGTTAAGCTCTGTTAAGAAGTATGCAAGGCACCTGAGCCCTGGCGGCTCTTCCTCGAAAGGCAGAAAGCTGTAATCAGCGCAGCACAGGGAACGGAGACGATGATTCCGATCGATCCGGAAAGGCCCCGCAGGATCTCAATTCCGATGGCGTATTCGTTCCAGTACTCGAAGTACGGCATCGCGTAGGCGTAGATGATCACGAGCGTGTTGACCGCCCCGCCGGCGAACGCGAGGATGAGCGTGTGCGTCATCGTGCCCATCATGTCGCGGCCGACGGACATTCCCGACTTGAAGAGCTCGCGCACCGAGAGCGCCGGGCTGGCGGCGTGAAGCTCGCACTCGTGCGACGTGACCGACATGGAGATGTCCATCACCGCGCCGAGCGAGGAAATGAGGATTCCCGAGAACAGAAGGCCCGAAACGTCGAGCTTGCTGTTCTGTCCAACATACGCAAGCGTTTCGATCTCGCTGACGTTCAGCCCCGAGATGTGCCCCAGCGAGCCGAACACGCTGGCGACCAAGCCGGCCACAAGCACGCCCACGACCGTAGCGACTATCGAGCAGAGCGTTTTCGCAGACCAGCCGCCAATAAGGTACATCCCGACAACCGTCACGAGCACCACCACGAGCACGGCGGTCCAAAAGGGAGACGCACCGCTGTAGACCATCGGCAGGTACAGGAAGAATATGCAGGCGAACGTGAATGCCAGGCCGAGCGCCGAGAGCGTCCCCGAGCGACCGCCCGCCACGCAGAGCAAAACGAGGAACAGCCCAACGAGCGCCCAGAGCACGATTCCGCGATCGTAGTTGTAGACCGTCGCGACCAGGGAGCCATCTTGCCCCTCGTTCACCAGGACGATTACTTTCAACCCCGGCGAGCAGAACGCGCCGGAGTTGTTGGAATACGGGCTCGTCGCCTCGGCCTGCTGGCCTGCGTACTGGCCCGACGCAATTGTGAGAAGCACTTTCTGGTTGCCCTGCATCTCGCCCGAGTCGCTCAGACTCACGTCGCTCGAGATGACCTCGTCGACCGTCGCTTTCTCGAACTCGCTTCCCCCCGTCGGCCGCAAAGAAACGCGGTCGATTCCCGCGTTGAGCCACATGAGAAACCCCGCAAAGGCGACGAGCAGGATGGCGAACGCGGCGACAGCGATGCGGGAGCGACACATGGGGCACGCAGCCGACAGCCTCCCCAGGCGATTGGATTTCACAGTTTGACCCCTCTTCACTAGGCAACAACCGTTAAACCCTATCGGGAAGGGCGGACGCAGATGGGGCGCGCACGAACTCTTGAGGAGGATTTTTCCTTCACCTTACGTTAGGGCGAGGCGTGCGCGCCCATGCGAAGCTTGCCGCGTCACACGCTGGGCGGGTCGTGCCGCGCTCACATGAAGCTTGCCGCGCGTCCCGCGTTGGGCGGAGAAATGGGCGCTCGCAATGCCGCAGGTCACGAAACAAGAAAGCCCCTCCGTGCAGTTCAGGCTGCGATCTGAAGGGGCTTGAAAAGAGCATGCCGCCGGCGGGTTGCCAGCTTGTTCGTTGGCGAAGGGGCATGCGCCCCGAGATCCGCCTCGACGAAAGCAACCAGGCAAAGGCCGAGCGACCAAGCGCAGCGTCACACCGAGCGCCGGGACTTACTCCTCGCCCTGTGCGCGCTGGGAGTTCTCGAACGTGAAGCGTCCCATCTTCACGCCGCCCAAAATATGGATATGGAAATGCTTCACCGTGGTCGCGGAATCGGGACCGGTGTTCACCACCGTGCGGAAGCCGGACTCGCGCACGCCCTTGATCTCGGCAACCTTCGGAACGACCGACATCATGTGGCCGAAAACCTCCTCGGGCACGCCGTCGCACATGTCGTCGTAGTGCTTCTTCGGCACGAGCAGCGTGTGCACGGGAGCTTCGGGTTCGATGTCGTCGAACGCGAAGCAGATGTCGTCCTCGTAGACCTTGTTCGTGGGGATCTCCCCAGAGATGAGTTTACAGAACAAGCAATCGTCAGCCATGTCGGCTCCTTTCGATAGCGTCACATCAAGACAAGTTTACAGGTACTTCACGACTAAATCGCCCATGCCAGCGCAGTTGACCACCTTGTCGGCAGGAGCGGTGGCATCTTTCAGATCGCCCGTGCGCCAACCGTCGTTGAGCAGGTTGGTCACCGCGCGGCGGATATCGTCGGCGGCGTCGTTCATGTCGAAACTGTAGCGCAGCATCATCTCGACGGAGAGAATCTGCGCGAGCGGATTCGCGATACCCTTGCCCGCGATGTCGGGCGCGCTGCCGTGGGAAGGCTCGTAGAGCGCGGTGCCGTCGCCCAAGCTGGCGGAAGCGAGCATACCGAGCGAGCCCGTGATCTGGGCCGCCTCGTCGGAGAGGATGTCACCGAACATGTTCTCGGTCACCACGACATCGAAGTCGGCGGGGCGGTTGATCAACTGCATCGCCGTGTTGTCCACGAGCAGGTCCTCGATCTCGACATCGGGATACTCGGTCTCGCCGATGCGATGCACGATCTCGCGCCACATGCGGCTCGTCTCAAGCACGTTGGCCTTGTCGACGCTCGTCACCTTCTTGCGGCGCTTGCGCGCTGCCTCGAACGCCTGGCGCGCGATGCGCTCGATTTCGTACTCGCGATACTCGAGCGTATCGTAAGCGCGCTGCCCCTTGGCGCCGTTGGTGCCGGCACCCTCCTCATCGTAGAAGCGCTCGCGCTTGCCGAAGTACAAACCGCCCGTCAACTCGCGCACGATCATGAGGTCGACGCCCGCGATAACCTCGGGCTTCAGCGTGGAAGCGCCGGCGAGCGCGTCGAAAATCTGCACGGGACGCAGGTTGGTATAGAGCCCCAGCCCCTTGCGGATGCCGAGCAGGCCCTGCTCAGGGCGCGGGGCGTTCGGGTCGGTCGTGTCCCACTTCGGTCCGCCCACAGCAGCGAGCAGCACGGCGTCGGCGGCCTTCGCGGCATCGAGCGTTGCCTGGGGAAGCGGCTCGCCCGCCGCATCGATGGCGGCACCGCCGATAAGCGATTCCTCGCACGCGAACTCCGTGTCGTACTTCGCGCCGACGGCGTTTAAGACTTTAACTCCTTCCGCGATGATTTCCGGGCCGATGCCGTCACCTGGTAAAAGGCAGATGTTGTACTTTGTAGTCATAGTTGCATGCCTCTTTCGATAAGCGGTTTCTCGCACCAGCCTATAGTAGCGCAGCACGATAGCAAGGAAGGGCCTTACTCGGATTTCCCCGCGCAAACTCGCAAAACGAAAGTTGCAGCAGCGGCGCGAAATGGGCCATAGGGGTATTCCCAAACCCGCGCTCGCTCCCACATACTTCCAAGCGACAACCCAAATGCTAAGGAGGCTTCATGGAAGATTTCTTCGCTATCAAGTGCCGCAACTGCGGCGGCCCCATGTATTCCCACCAGGCAACCCGCAGCTTCGAATGCGCGTATTGCGGGACGAGCGAACCCTGGGGAGAAGGCGCGGCGGGGCAAGATTCCATCGTGAAGTTCCGCCACCAGCCCCTTCAAATGGTAAACGGCCTGATCAAGCTGCCCCAAGTGTCGCGCCTCGAGCCCCCGAAGGAATCCGACTGGTACTTCTTCCAGCCCTACTGGCGCAACATATCCCTCGCCGAGTGGATCTTGAACGAGGACCCCGCCACCGCAGGCGAGTTCGAGCGCGCGACGACCGTGAGCATCCCCTGCCCGTTTTGCGGCGCGGCGTTCGAGGGCGAGTCGACCCAGAGCGTGTTCGAATGCCCGTCGTGCGGGAACAAAATCGGCGCCACCGACCTGCTGCAACCCGGCACCTTCAGCAAGTACCTGTCCATCGGGACGGGCTCAGAATACATCCCTGACCAGGCAATTCCCTGCCGCATATCCGAGCAGCAGGCGCGCGCAAACGCCCGCGAGCTCGTGCGGCAGCACCCCGACCTCTTCGCGGGACACAGCGTCGAGGACGCCATCGACAACCAGATGGTTCTCGCATATGCCGCGGTATCGCTCGCTGACCTGCGCATAATCGCATCTTACCCCGGCAAGAAGCTCCAGAAGGAGACGCTCGTGCTCTTCGAGGTGCTCGACTGGGTCTACCCCAAAACGCGCATGTTCGACCTATCGCTCATGAACCTTTTGGAACCGTGGGATTTCTCCGAGGTTGCCCCCTTCGACCCCGCCATGCAAGAAGGAAATTTCCGCGTGGCGGCCGTCGAGGCTTTCGCGAAGGACAGCGTCATCATCGACAACCTGGCGCTCAAGATTGCGAAAAACGACGCCGAAGAAGCGCTCGGCCTGAGCAAGAAGAGCCTGCACACCTGGACATATAACGTAAGGAAGCACACTTCTGGGCTCATGCTCGTGCCCATCTACTACGTCGACAGGCCCGCTTCGGACGGGCGCGAGGGCGAGCAGGTGCGCATCGCCGTGAACGGCCAAACGGGACGCGCCGCCGCCGTGGTGTTCAGCGAAACGCGCGAGACCAACGTCGTCGCCCCGCTTAACTCGAACCTGCATCTTTCGGGCGAGAGCACCGTACACGCAACGCCCATCGAGATCCGCTACGTGAAGTCGCCTTTCCTACACAAGATTGTCCGTATCGGCGGCGACGGAGGCAGCGGCGGCGCCCCGCAGGCCGAGGCGAAGCGCGAAGGGTCCTTGCGCGAGGAGAAGGTTAAAAAGCAAGGGTTCTTCTCGAAGATATTCGGAAAGTAAGTCGTCGGGCAGCAAACACTTGCAAGGACGGGGCGACCAGGGAAAACGATGGCCCAGTCGCCCCCTTTGCGTAGCCGCGAGGACTAAGGCAGGAGACCTCGATTCCAAGGCCGGCGACTCCTCATTTAAACCTCGTGGCATTTTTCCCTACAACAATGGTGACTACTCCCCCAGAGCCGTCACCGCTCGCTCAAGTCGGCCGCAGGCGTCTTCGATCATGGCCTTCGGGCTTGCAAGGTTCACGCGAACGAAGCCTGCGCCCTCGGGGCCGAACATCGTCCCCATGTCGAGCCAGAGCTTCGCCTCTTTTTCCACCAGGCGCTTGAGCTCGGCGTCATCGAGCCCCAGGCCACGGCAGTCGAGCCACGGCAGGTACGTGCTCTCGAGCGGCACGAGATTCACGCCCGGCATGCGTGAAACCGCCGCTTCGAGCACGGCGTAATTCTCGTCGAGCACGCCCTTAAGCTCGTCGAGCCATTCCCCGCCCCGCTCGTAGCACGCCTGCGTGGCCACGACGCCAAACACGCTCGGCTCGTCGTAGCCCGTGCGATCGAGCGTGCGCCTGAACGCGGCGCGCAGATCGGGGTTCGGGATGAAGATATTTGACAACTGCAGCCCTGCCAAGTTGAACGTCTTGCTCGGCGCCGTGCAGACGACGGCGCTTTTGGCGTAGCGCTCGCCGAGCGAGGCGTACGGCACATGCACATGGCTCGCGCGCGCGAAGTCGGCGTGAATCTCGTCGGCAACCACCACGACGTTGTGGCGCAGGCAGATGTCGCCGATGCGCCGCAGCTCGTCTTCGGTCCACGCGCGCCCCACAGGATTGTGCGGGTTGCACAGGATGAACAGCTTCGCGCCCGTTTTCTCCAGCTCGCGCTCGAAGCCCTCGTAGTCCATGGTGTAGCGTCCGCCGTCGTAGAGCAGCGGGCTTGCGACCATCTTGCGACCGTTGTCCTCGATCATCATGCGGAACGGGTAGTACACGGGTGGCTGGATGATCACGGCATCACCCGGCTGCGTGAACGAGGTCACCGCCATAGCCAGAGCAAACACCACACCGGGCGTCATGACGAACCATTCGCGCTCCGGGCGCCAGCCGTGACGGCGCTCGAACCACCCTTGCACCGCCTCATAGTATCCGTCGGGCGCCATCGAGTAGCCGAACACGCCGTGAGCCACGCGCTCCGTCAATGCCTCGATCGCGGCGGGCACGGTCTTGAAGTCCATGTCGGCGACCCAAAGCGGCAACTCATCGGCGGCGTGACCGCGGCGGCTCCACGCGTCCCACTTCAAGCTGCCCGTGCCACGGCGCTCAATGATCGTCTCGAAATCATATTTCGTCATGCGAATGCTCCATTCACTGTCGCACACAAGGCCGCACCCGGGCGCGCCCGGCCCGGGCAAAACGCGCAACCTTGGTGATTTTATCCTCCCCCGATAAGGTTACTCTATCGCCTGCTCCAAGTCTGCGATAAGGTCCTCCGCGTTTTCGAGGCCGACCGAAAGGCGCAGCAGTCGCTCGTCGATTCCCAGCTTGTCGAGTATCGGCCCTGGAATCGAGCCATGAGTCTGCACAAGCGGATACGTCACGAGGTTCTCCGTGCCGCCAAGGCTCTCCGCGAAGAGAACGATCCGCACGCGCTCGAGCAGCGTGGTGATAGCCGCCATGCCACTTGAGAACGCCAGCCAACCCCAGCTGCTTCGCCCATGCGGGGCGCGCAAAGACCCGAGAGGCGAACAGCTCGCAGAAATCTTGAGGCTCTCGCCCACGCGACACGGCACGCGCGCCCGATCCACGCCAGCCCGCCGCGCGAGCTACACACAGAGGCAAGACGGTGCAGCCAGCATTTCCCTAGTAATTTTGTATGGTTCTAATACGAGTGATTAGTGTATCGGAGAATCGCTCTGCCTGCATGGAAATCAGATAGCTCTGATATTCGTTGTTTAGAACACCAGTTATCAGGTGGAAAAACACTGATGCAGCATGCGGAAAGGCAACGCCCAATCCACCCAAAGTATATCAATTCAAATCGCGCGTTTGGTAGAAGTTGGTATAATTTGATACAGTTTAGTAATTGTTCATCACGAAAAGAAAATCAAAGCGAGGCCCGCTTGACTCAAAACCCGTTCAAACCCACCGCAGGAAAAATTCCCCCGCTGCTTATCGGCCGACAGCCAATTATCGACGATTTCGCGGAGGGGCTCGAAAACGGTGCTGGAGCACCCGGACGGCTCATGCTCATTACCGGCCAGCGCGGCTACGGGAAAACGGTCATGCTCAGCGAATTCGCCCGCCTTGCAACCGCTCAAGGCTGGACGGTCGTCTCCGAGACTGCGTCTTTCGGCCTTTGCGACCGCATCGTCGCCGCCCTGGCGCCTCAGGGACTCAAACTTAAAAGCGCGAACATAGGGCCCTCGTTTTCAATTCCGAGCATCGCAAGTGCGAGTTTAGGAGCAGCATCATTCGCCCCATCCGAGCAATGCGCTTTCACCCTGCGCGAAGCGATAAATCAGCGCTTGAAAAAAGAAGCGCCGGGGAAAGGCATCGTGTTCACCATCGACGAAGCGCAAGCCGCCTCACCAGACGATATGGTAGCGCTTGCAACCGCCCTGCAGCACGTTATCCGAGATCAGGATTTGACGAACACCCCTGATAGCGAAAAGAAGGGCATCGCATTCGCCTTCGCCGGCCTTCCTTCAATTGTCGACGACCTTACAGGAAACGATGTCCTCACGTTTTTAAGGCGAAGCCAGCGTCGCATTCTCAAGGAGATTCCCTTGCTTGAAGTACGAGATGCGTATGCAAGTGTCGCCTCGAAGTCTGGGAAGGAAATCCCTGAAGAGATAGCGCTCGACGCTGCGCGGAAGGCGGGCGGGCATCCATACATGATCCAGCTCGTCGGGTATTACATGTGGCGTGCCGCCGAGCGGCGCGGATCGCGCATTATCGAGAGCTGCGACGTTTTAACTGGGGAATCCGACGCGCTGCTCGCCTTCTACGAGGCGATATGCGCACCATTGTATTATGGCCTCCGCAGTCCGCAGCGTTTCTTCATAGAGGCGATGGCGAAAGACGACGATGCCCCGTCGAAGGTTTCCGATATTGCCGAGCGCACTGGAAGAACCGCAAGCTGGGCGGCAAAATATCGAGCCAGCCTCATTCGCGAGCACGTCATCGAGTCGGCAGGTTATGGGCTCGTGCGCTTCTCCACGCCGCATTTGGGGGACTATCTACGCAGCGAAATCCTCTGGCCAGAAGAGTAGCCGAAAACAATCATTGACAAGCCCCCCCCCCGATAACCTACTCCCAGGAAGCACACCAGGGCAAACGAAAACTCTTCCGATTGTCGCAAAATCATAGGAAGTTTAAGGGGTCAGCCATGGTTACACCGTCTTCTATCATCATCCTTTTCTTGACTCTTTTCATTTGCTACGTAATCGCTTGGGTACTCACCATGACCATCGTCACTCAAGCAGCGAAGGACAAAGGGTACACGCATCTCGATGGAAGGTTATGGTTCATCGGTTTCTTCGGCCTCATTATCACGCCTGGCATCATCGTCGCAGCGTTGCCCAATAAGACAAGCGAAAAATATCTGGTAGAAGAAGCATCGCTCAACGACGAGCTCCCCGCTCTCTAGGTGATCGACCATGAGCAAATACAAAGTTGCCTTCAAAGCAGATCGAGATACGGCAGGGTCTTACGCTCTTGACTGGGAACCAGAATGCCCGGTTCAAATTACTGCTGTGCAAATATCTCGGAACGTAGAGTCATCCGCAACGTTTCTGCAAGTGAAAGTTCGCAACGTTTCGAGCGAGTGTATTTCTTCGATTGTGGTCGAGTTGGAAGCTCGCTTGCTAACTGGCGAGACAGAGCGGACCTCGCTTGAATATCTGGACGTCGATATCGCAGCCGCGGCCGAAGTCACGCTCAAGCCACGTCAGCTCGCTCACGCAAACGTCACCGCCTGTAAACTCACCGTTAAAAGGACAAACGATTCAAAGGAAACATGGCAGTCAACGGGTTTCGCAAAACCTCTCCCAGCGCATAAAGAGCTGCAACTATCCCGCCGAGCGTTCGAGCAAAGAGCACGCGCGCTCGAAGCCAAAGTCGACGACCGCACTATTAAAGGAGCAGTTCAAGACCATGAAACATGGTGGGTCTGCGCATGCGGTCAGATTAACGTAGAGAGAGACGATTGCTGCGTGTGCGGCAACAAGAAGCAAATGCTTCTTGAAAACGAAGACGAGATCAAGCTACTCAAGGACGCCGATGCGTATTCCGAACGTATCTACGAAAAAGCCAAAAAGAATATCAACGTCGACAACCTTCGGAAAGCAATCAATCTGCTGGAATCTATACCCGACTGGAACGACGCAAAAATAAAAGCCGAACAATGCCGTAAAAAGTTAGCCGAAGAAGAAAATACCCGACAAAAGAGAGCTCGTAAAATCACTATTATGAGCATCTCCAGCTTGGTGACAATGGCCGCTATTGCCTTGCTCGTCGTTTTCATTGGCATACCTATTGTCCATTATAACGAGGCTGTCAGGCTTGCAAATGAAAAGAACTTCGAAGCAGCTGTTAATTTAGCAAGCGAAATAGGAGGCATCGAAAAAGACGCCGCTCAATCCATCAAAAGAGAAGCGCAGTATCAGTACATAATCAACAATTTTGATCGCGAAAATGAAACAACTTGCCAATACCTTACCGAATTGATCGGTATGAACTATCGGGATTCAAGCGATCTCTACGCACGTCTTTTCGCGCCTCCGGTTGAAATCGCTTTTACAAAAGAAGGAAATATCCCAACGGTAGATGACTGGAAAGAGTCGACCACAACAGCTACCGTCCGGAACGAAGATGACCCCATAAAAATCAGCAATTATTACAATCTTTGGATTCGAGCTTATTGCCCTCCAGATAGCGTACTCAACATTGAATTAAAAGGCGATTTTCTTCGTTGGTCAGGGGAATCGATGGCGCAACAGTTAACTTTTCACTATGGCGACACAGACGAACAATGCTTAACAGAGAAAGAAGGATCTGATATTCCCCTCAAACTGTACGTTACCGATTTAGTTCCTGGAACTAGCAAATACACAGTAACCGTCGCGTGCGACGGGAAGACATTGTGCGAGAAAAGCCTCGAGATGCCAAGTAGGCGATAAATCAGAGCATGTAACTTTCCGAGCAGCAACGCCAAGACAAACCGACCGATCGAGAAAACCAATCCCCAAAATGGAAGCGTTCAAATTCACGCAACTCAAATACATTCAAAGCGCAATCGAGCATGGAGCATTCGCTTCGTCAATCGATTCGCTGAACGACCCTTACGAGTGGCAAGGAATACGTTACCCCGAGTCACTTAAAGTTTGCTGCCTTACATCCGCCCCCTTCAAAATGCTTATGTGGTCGCACTACGCAAAACACACAGGCTGCCGAATCGATTTTTCCTTTGACGAGCGATGCAACGGCATCTTACGGCCAGTTACATACGCCAACGAATTCGTTGACCATTCCGCACTCAGCGCGAAAGAACTTGTCGAGCATCTTTATACCAAGGGTGTCGAATGGAGATACGAAGATGAAATACGTGCAGTCTGGCAAAAAGAAACAGCGGCACGAAAACGCGACGATAGCCCCTGGATTAAGAGTCTCGACGGCAACGTATTTCTCCGTGGTACAGTGCAGCGAATCACCTTTGGTTTGATTTCGGAAAAGAACCGAGACGATTATCTTCAATCCCTGAAAGTAATCAAGCGAGCAAACCAAGCCAGGAGTGATGATACGCAGATAGAAGTCTGCAAATGCAGGATGAAAAACGGCTCCTACCAACTCACCTACGATGGACAATTCGATTACCTCGAAGAGCTCGACAGACTTGAGTAATGGCAACATCGCTTAACGGGTGCACCTTATTGCGGCCAATCGGCTCGCCGTGGATAAAATTGGCGATTTGAGAGCCTAGAAGCACCACTCGCGGCTTCGCCTGTCTTCTCGGCAATCTGAGGTTTGGACCTTTGCCGAGCAGCATAGGGAAGACGGGCTGAAGACAGAGGAGAGCCCTCGCATATCGACGATTTTTCATATGCCCCGCACCCCTGTCAAGAGACGCGTCTTGCCACGCCCCCGTCCCGTCGGCCGGGGGCGTGGCTTCTATATCTAAAGCGCCCCCCCTCGGAGAAGTCCCCGCTGAAGACGCCTGCGTTGCGGCACTTTCAGATTCGCGGACACCGAGCGGCCCGGCCCGTACTTCGCGCTGTTCGGCATGAGGATTGTCGCTCCATGTGACTCTGTCCGCGCACGCGCTGGCCCGTGCCAGTGTGCAAAAATCGGTCGCGAGCTCCTCGACGCTCCCGAACGGGCGGCGCGTCGGATAGCTTATGTCGGCCGGCGGCGCGCTACTTGCGCTCCACCGGCTCCCGCTGGACCATCCCCCCGATGGCCCACATGTCGCGCGCCAGCTCGCTGGCGACCGCTATCTTGGCGACGTTGGCGAGCTTGCCCCTGACGGCGAGGTCGGCGTACCTCGACCTGTTCCGGGCGTTGCACTTCCTCGCCTCGCGCTCGATCGCCTCGGAGACCTCGGCACCCTTCCTGCGCCCCTTAAATTCGGGACAAAGCGTCCCATTCGCGACTGAGATACTCATCAGAGACGCATCATCGACCCGACAATCTACCGACCTGTGCGCTTCTCCTCACCCAATTCAGGAGCCTATCTAGGCAGTAAAGTTCTCCAACCTAAGGATAGCCAAAAAGTCATTGACACACCCCCCCCCCGCGATAACCTGTTACCAGGAAGAATACCCATTTTCTAGCAATCGCAAACCTGCAGGTATCTAGGAGAGTCAGTTATGCCAGTCCATTTCATTCGCTATCCACCGTTCAGGTTATTAGCCGACAATGACAAACTCGATAAATCTATTTGCCCAAAGAGCAAGCTCAATCGAGCGTCAATCCTACAGTTAGTCAGCGCACAGTTTTAGGACTTATTTCCATGGAGACAATCAACGGTAAAGATTACATGGATACAAACGAAGCAAAAGTGATATGGGGCCTTCGGGACCGAGACCGCGTTTCATCATATTGCCGCAAATACAAAGATGCACTTGGGGCAATCAAAAATAACCGTGGTGACTGGCGGATTCCCATTAGCGCAATTCCGCCAGTCACAATCGGTTCTCTTAGAAGATTTCTTTTCGATTATCTCAAGTCCCAAAACAGCAACAGTGACTTTCTCTATGGCGACGATTTGCAAACTAATTATTGGGATCTCCTGGCACAAGCACGCATCGTCACCCCTCGCAACAGCGGAGGCGGCAAAGGCATTTGCTACATAATCACAGAACAAGGCTGGGACTTTCTGCTAAGCAAAACGCCGAGAAATCGACGCTTCGCAATATCGATATCGCTCTTATCTCTTCAATCGACGTATTCGATAGCTTCTCTCTAAGCAACAAAGGAGCCTGCATCTTGATCACCGTCATTATTATTCTTATCTATGTATGCATTATCGTTGCCGTAATTGCAGCTTGGCTCATATCAATCAAGCTCCTAATCCAAGTAGGGGAGGCGAAAGGCTATTCTATGAATAATAGGGGGCTTCTTTGGTTTATCGGAATATTCGCTACGCCAATAGCAACAGGACTTTACGTCATTGCTTTACCCAACAAATCCACTGCTAATCAAACAGATCAAATAAGCACGGCCGAGAAGGAATAGCCATGACTGACCTTAGACCAGAAAATGCAAATACGATGCTCGACGAAAGCAGCTGCCCCGCTTCAGCCCAAAGTAATAACGACATCACTGATTGCAAAACAGGGAAGCCAGTCAATCGGAAAAAAGCGTTCGGAATTATCATTGCCGTCATAATTATCGCCATTATAGTGGCGCTTCTTTTTCTTGGAAGCCAAGGAAAAACCGATAGCGGAGACGGATATAAAATCACAGATCAGAAAATCGAAACGATTGACAGCCTTCCCTACATTACAGGCAGGGTAAATAATACTTGCGGCAGAAAAGAAACTATCGCAATGACATGGCATCTATACAATTCATCAGGGACGGAAATCGGCACAGCTCTGGGAGCAGCAGAGAATATAGACGCAGGAGAAACGGCAGACTTTAAAGCGATAGTCATACTCAACGACATCAACGCCGACCCGAGCGAAATTGCTTCATTTGAATTGAGCGGGGTAACTTTTCTGAAGCAAGAGAATGCAAAGCTCCAAGCTGAAATTGATGCCTATAAAAAGAAGTCGAAATAGCCTCAGCGTATCATGTAGAGACCTTCAGTTTTGAACACGATGGCAGCCTTTTCGTGCAAAAGAGAGGCGACGCGCGGCAAAACAGCTGTCATCGGCACCTCACAACGCTTCTCACCCCGACCTTCCAAATATCCGCAACAAATATGCGCGCGGGGGCACTCGTAATTCGAGCATTCCCGCGTAACTGAGCGTTGGGCAATGCATTTGCGACAGCGCCCGCAACACCCTGCACGATTCCCGCGAAAGAAAACCTCCCGCCCCTCGAGCCTTATCAGTCCGGGAAGCGGGAGGCACATCGCAATCGATGTCGTCAGGGGAGTTTTACTTCCCCAGCACCTTCTTCGTGCGGTTGATAAGGCCACCTTCCTCGATAATCTCGCGGATGAATGGCGGGAACGGCTGCGCCTTGAAGGTCTCGCCCGTCGTGGTGTTCGTGATGATGCCCGCATCGGCGTCGACATCCACAACGTCGCCCTGCTTGATAGCGTCGACCGCCTCGGGGCACTCCATGATGGCGAGGCCCGTGTTGATCGAGTTGCGGTAGAAGATGCGCGCGAAGCTCTTCGCGATGACCACGTCGACGCCCGCCGCCTTGATGGCGATCGGCGCATGCTCGCGCGAGCTGCCGCAGCCGAAGTTCTCCTCGGCAACGATGATATCGCCCTTCTTAACCTTCTTCACAAAGTCAGCGTCAAGGTCTTCCAGGCAATGCTGCGCGAGCCATTCGGGCTCGGAGGAATTCAGGTAGCGGGCCGGAATGATGACGTCGGTGTCGATGTCGCGCCCGTAACGATGCGCGGTACCCTTGAAATGCATGAGTGGAACCTTCCCTTCCCGTTAGTCCAAATCTTCCGGCAGACCGATATGGCCCAGAACGGCGCTTGCCGCGGCAACAGCCGGCGAGGAGAGGTACACCTCGCTCGTCGGGTCGCCCATGCGGCCGACGAAGTTGCGGTTGCTTGTGGAAATCGAACGCTCACCTGCAGCGAGGATGCCCATGTAGCCGCCCAGGCACGGGCCGCACGTCGGGGTGGACACCGCGCAGTTGGCGTCGAGGAAGATGTCCATCAATCCCTCGGCGATGCACTGCTTGTACACCTGCTGCGTGGCGGGAATCACGATGCAGCGCACGTCGGGGTGAACCTTGCGGCCCTTGAGCACGGCCGCGGCCTGGCGCATGTCCTCCAAGCGGCCATTCGTGCAGCTGCCGATGACGGACTGGTCGATCTTCACGTCGCGCGCCTCGGCGACCGGGCGCGTGTTCGACGGCAGATGCGGGAACGCGACCGTCGGCGGAATGTCGGACGCCTTGATCTCGTACACCTTCGCGTACTTCGCGTCGGGGTCGGAATGATACTCGGTGTAGGGGCGCTCGGTGCGGCCGTCCATGTAAGCGCGCGCGATGTCGTCCACCTCGATGAGGCCGGCCTTGCCGCCAGCTTCGATCGCCATGTTGGAGATGGAAAGACGCTGGTCCATCGACAGGCTGCGAATGGCGCTGCCCGCGAACTCCATCGCCTTGTACAGCGCACCGTCGACGCCGATCATGCCGATGATGTAGAGGATGATGTCCTTGCCGGTAACGCCCGGGTTGAGCTCGCCGTCGATCTTGAAGAGCAGCGTCTCGGGCACCTTGAACCACGCCTTGCCGGTGGCATAGCCGACCGCGGCATCGGTGGAGCCGACGCCCGTGGAGAATGCGCCGAGCGCACCATAGGTGCAGGTGTGGGAGTCGGCGCCGATGATGAGGTCACCCGCGCCCACAACGCCCTGCTCAGGCAGAAGCGCATGCTCGACACCCATGCAGCCGACTTCGTAATAGTGCGTGATGCCCTGCTCGCGGGCGAATTCGCGCACCTGCTTGGCCTGCTCGGCGCTCTTGATGTCCTTGTTGGGAACGTAGTGGTCGGGCACCAGGGCGATCTTGGTCGGGTCGAACACCTTCTCGACGCCGATCTTCTTGAAGTTCTTGATCGCGATGGGCGACGTGATGTCGTTGGAAAGCACGAGGTCGAGATCGCATTCGATCAGCTGCCCCGGCTCCACTTCATCGAGATGCGCATGGGCGGCCAGAATCTTTTCCGCCATGGTCATGGGACGTGCCATGTTGACTCCCTCTTTCGTGCAGTTGAACCGTCTGTGAAACCCGCACATTGTAGCACTCCCGCCAGGTCACGAAGTTCATCCGCACGTAAGATGCAGATTGTGACAAAGCGTGAGAAAGCGCACGGCGGGGGAAGGCTCGTGGAGAGGGAAAGGGCGACGGAAGGCAGCTCGCAGCGGGAAGGCGAGAGGGGCGCACGAGAAAGCGCACAGGGGGCAGCGCGCGGCAAGGGGAAAGCGCGCGGAAGGCGGGAGAATCGAGCCCTAGAGAGCCTTGCGCCGAAGCGCGCAGAGCAAATAAGCCGCTCGTTATCTACTCAGTCGATACGTGTTGGCGCCTTGCCGGCCGTCAGGAAGAAGATTCTCCTCCACCTCGATGTAGCCCTCATTGCACAGGCGGGTAATCGCCCGGTCGACCGTCTTCGTGCTGCTGCGAAGGTGCTCGGCGAGCTGGCGCTTCGATTCGCTCGTCCCGTCTCGACCGACCGTCCGGAAGGCAATATAGCCGAGCAGGCGTTCCTGCATCGGGGTGAGATGCTCGCGCTCTTCTTCCGTGGGCGTTTCTGCCTTTGACACCATAGTGTCCCCCTTTTGGTTCGTTCCTCGTCCGTTTTATATCGATCGAACATCTTCTCGATGTTGTTGCTGGGAATCGTCAAGAGCCGTTCAGGCCTCTATTCGATTATATGCTGCGCACCCCTGTTCACCTGCCCAATTGAGGGATGCGCAAATAACAATTGACGCCTTTGCCGCCTCTGCTCTTTCATGATGCGCGCTCGTATGGTAAGCAGCCTAACGCTGTCCCGCTTGAGCGCGTTTGCGAGAGGCAAACGAGGCATCTTTCGCGTCGTTTCCATAGGCGACCAGTCCGCCGGGTGCGAGACCGAAGGCAAGAGCTGCAGCCACTATAAGACCGAGTATTTTATTTGCAGATGTCCTCATTACGCGTCCTCCATTTTCTTACAACTGTCAGGCATTATGTCATGCTTGAAGTCGATAAAACAAGGGCAATCACCCCCCCCCGAAAAAACAAAGTAGGGTTGGTTGCCAATGTAAGCGCAACGCTGACAACCTAACCGCAACGGTTGCGCT
>ERZ1034913.224-NODE-224-length-54089-cov-36.880594_pt1 | contig 54089 bp, 40 predicted proteins | sample MGYA00520697_ERZ1034913 | MGnify/ENA primary metagenome ERZ1034913 (study PRJEB33766, sample SAMN09781786) | gut metagenome | biome: gut microbiome | host: Homo sapiens | place: Madagascar | study: EMG produced TPA metagenomics assembly of the PRJNA485056 data...
ACATCCTGCAGCGCGTGGAGCGCGACCGCATGGCCGCCGTCACCGAGGAGCGCCGTCGCAACATGGCGCGCAAGGAGCTCGCGTGGCTGAGCCGCGGCGCCCAGGCTCGTTCCACCAAGCCCAAGTTTCGCGTTGAGGCTGCTCGCGAGCTGATTGCCGACGTGCCGCCCGTGCGTGACGAGCTGGAGCTCAAGCGCCTGGCCGTGAGCCGCCTGGGCAAGCAGGTTATCGATGTAATCGACGTGGACGCCGGCTATGCGGATACCGATGGCGCGCCCAAGCAGGTGCTCACCGATGTGACCTGGCTCATCGGTGCGGGCGACCGCTATGGTCTTTTGGGCGAGAACGGTGCCGGCAAGTCGACGCTAATCGACGTGATCCAGGGCAAGATCGCGCCCCTGCGCGGCCGTGTAAAGATTGGCCAGACGGTGCGCTTTGGCGTGCTGTCGCAGCAGCTCGAGGAGCTCGAGCCCTACATGGGCGACACGATCCGTGAGGTGCTCAGCAACTATAAGAAGTACTACGTCATCGATGGCAAGGAGACTTCGCCCGAGAAGCTCTGTGAGCGTCTGGGCTTTACGACACAGCAGCTCTGGAGCCGCATCGGCGATCTTTCGGGCGGCCAGCGCCGTCGCCTGTCACTGCTGCTGACAATCCTGGACGAGCCCAATGTGCTCATCCTGGACGAGCCCGGCAACGACCTGGATACCGACATGCTCGCGATTGTCGAGGACCTGCTCGATGGCTGGCCCGGCACGCTGATTCTGGTGACACACGACCGCTTCTTGATGGAGCGCGTGACCGACCAGCAGTGGGCGCTGCTCGATGGCCATCTGACGCATATGCCCGGTGGCGTCGACCAATACCTGCGCCTGTGCAACGCCACGGCCGAGGGCGAGCCCGTGGGCGCGCCGAGCGCTAAGACTGGCACGTTCGACACCGGTGCCGCGGCGGCTGCGGCCGAAAAGCCCAAGACGAGCGGTCAGCCCAATGGCCTTTCCAACGCCGAGCGGCAGAAGCTCCGCCGCGAGGTGAGCTCGCTCGAGCGCAAGATGGAGACGCAGCGCGCACGCGTGGAGGAAGCCGAGGCCGCCATGGCCCAGGTCGATCCAACCAATTACACGGCGCTGGGCGAGCAGCAGGCAAAGATTGACGAGGCCCACGCCGCCATGGACGAGCTGGAGATGGCGTGGCTCGAGGCGAGCGAGAAGCTCGAGGGCGAGGAGTAGGCGAGGATGATCAAGGCCGCATTTTTCGATATCGACGGCACGTTACTGAGCTTTAAGACGCACCGGATTCCGGCATCGGCGCAGCAGGTGCTCGACAGCTTTCGCGAGCAGGGGATTGCGTGCGTGATTGCTACGGGTCGCCCGACCTATCAGATGCCCGATTGGCTGTTCGATCTTGGCTGGGATGCGTACATCACGCTTTCGGGCCAGCACTGTTTTGATGCCGAGGGCGTTTACCGCAGCTGCCCGATCGATCCGGATGACGTTGCGGTGATTGTGGACCAGGTGGCGCAGGGACGCTACGACTCGCTGTGCATGCAGGGCGAGAATTCGTTTGTGAACCGCCTGTCCGAGCGTGTGGTGACGGCCGGCAGCAACGCGGGAATCGTCTACCACGAGGAGCCGTTTGAGCATGCCTTCGATGCGCCGGTTTACCAGTTCTGCGCCTTTGTGGATCCGGCCGACGAGCATATCGTGACTGATGCCGTGTCGCATTCGCTCACCACGCGCTGGTGCGATCTGTTCTGCGATATTATTCCCGCTAACGGCGGCAAGGACCTGGGCGTGGCGGCGACGCTGGAGCGCTTGGGCATCGACGCGAGCGAGGCGATCGCCTTTGGCGATGGCGAGAACGACCTGTCGATGTTCTCGGCCGTGGGCACAAGTGTGGCCATGGGCAACGCGCAGGATACCGTGAAGGCCGCAGCGACCTACGTTACGACCGCCGTGGACGACGACGGCATCTACAACGCCGCCAAGCACTTTGGGCTTGTTTAGCTGCGAATTCGGCACTCGGGGACGTTCCTTTTCTGCCGGCAGTTGGGGACACTCCTTGCGAGCGTGTCATCGCTCCGCTTCTGTGCTGCGAATTTTGTGAAACGCGGTTAACTTTTTAAACAAAGTAGTAAGACATGGGCAACTTTTGCGGTAAAGTAAATCAGGCAAAAGTATCCAAAGGCTAACTAGAAGCCATCGCGAAAGGCGGCCCATGGCCCTGCGTGAATCCGGAGAAGACTATCTCGAATCTATTTATGTGCTCTCGGAGCGCCAGGGCGTCGTTCGCTCGATTGACGTTGCCGAATACCTGGGCGTAACCAAGGCGAGCGTCTCTAAAGCCATGGCGACGCTGGAGAACAACGGCTATGTCGAAATGGGTAAACGCGACGTTCATCTGACAGAGCGGGGGCTTGAGGTTGCTCGCCAAATGTGGGAGCGCCACTGCTTTTTTGTTGGACTGTTAGAGGACGCAGGCGTTTCGGCAGAGGTTGCCTCGCAAGAAGGTTGCCACATGGAGCATTGCCTGAGCGAGGAGAGCTTCGAGAAGCTGAGGGCGATGTTGAGCAAGGATGATGCGGCGGGCCCAACAACGGAAGCCTAATTGACCCCCAGTAGCGCGGAGTTCGCGCAAAGCGCGAACCAGCGAAAGGGGAGAGGGGCTCGGACAACAACGAGCCCGCCGCAGTCCAAAGTAAACCAATCGGTGTGCACCGCCCCATCAACCGCGTCTCCCTCTCATCCCAAAGAGACGCGCCTCCCGCGCCAAAGGCGCGGGATAGCGACCGGGACCAGTAGCCCCATCAACTAAGTCCAACTCAGACAAGGAACCCTGCCAGCAAGCGATGCCCAAGAACCGCCAGCAACGTCACCGCAGGCCGGGGCCGGGCTTGGTTTTGAAAACATTCCGCAGCGCGAGGCCCGCCTTTCCGTTGCTCCGCAGGAGCAGGAAAGACGGGCCTCATGCGCGAGGACGTTTTCAAAACCAAGCCCGGCCCCGGCCGGAGGGACCACAGACGCTACAGGTTCTTGACACCCATCGCGCGCATGGCGTTCAGGATGGCGATGATTGCCACGCCCACGTCGCCAAAGACGGCAAGCCACATATTGGCGATGCCGAGCGCCGCAAGCACCAGAATCAGCAACTTAATGCCCAGCGCAAAGATGATGTTCTGCCAAACAATCGACATGGTCTTGCGCGCCACGCGGATCGCGCGGGAGATGTTGGACGGCTTGTCATCCATCAGCACGACGTCGGCCGCCTCGATCGCGGCGTCGGAGCCCATGGCGCCCATGGCAATGCCCACATCGGCACGGGTGAGCACGGGCGCATCGTTGATGCCGTCGCCGACAAAGGCGAGCTTGCCCTTGCCGCTTTCGGCCGCGAGCAGCGCTTCAACGCGCTCGACCTTGTCGTCCGGCAGCAGCTGCGCGTGGAACTCGTCGAGGCCGAGCTGCTTGGCCACCGCAGCAGCCGCTTCCTCGCGGTCGCCCGTGAGCATAACGGTGCGCTTGACGCCGGCGGCGTGCAGATCGCGGATCGTCTGCTCGGCATCGGCCTTAACGGTGTCTGCAATCACGATGTGGCCGGCGTACACGCCGTCAACAAGCACATGCAGAATCGTTCCGACGACCTCGCAATCGGGTGCTTCAGCGCCGGCCGCGGCGAGCATCTTGGCGTTGCCGACGACGACGTGCTTGCCGTCGATGGTCGCCGACACGCCGTGGCCCGCGTCATTGGCGGAATCCGTCACGCGCTTGAGGTCGAGCTCGCCCTGGTAGGCGGCGCGTACCGACTGCGCGATGGGGTGGTCGGAGAATGACTCGGCGAGGGCTGCGACTTCAAGCAACGACTGCTCGGTATAGTCAGCCTCGGGGTGCGCCGCGACGACCGAGAACGTTCCGTTGGTGAGCGTGCCGGTTTTGTCGAAGACGACGGTGTCCACGTCGGCGAGCGCCTCGAGGTAGTTGGAGCCCTTGATGAGAACGCCCAGCTTGGAGGCACCGCCGATGCCGCCAAAGAAGCTCAGCGGCACGCTGATCACGAGCGCGCACGGGCAACTGACGACCAGGAAGGTCAGGCCGCGCAGGATCCAATCGGACCAAGCGCCAGTCACCAGGCCGCCGCCAAGCGCGAGCACCGCAGCCGCGCCGGTGACGGCGGGCGTGTAGACGCGGGCAAAGCGCGTGATGAAGTTCTCGGTGCGCGCCTTCTTTTCGCTGGCATTCTCCACGAGTTCCAGGACGCGCGCGACGGTGGACTCGCCAAAGGGCTTGGTGGTGCGCACGTGGATGAGGCCCGTCATGTTGATGCAGCCGCTGATGATATCGTCGCCGGTCTTGGCGGGGCGGGGGACTGACTCGCCCGTGAGTGCGGCGGTGTCGAGCTGGGTTTCGCCCTCGACGATGACGCCGTCGATAGGCACGCGCTCGCCGGGCTTGACCACGATCACGGTGCCGACGGCGATGTCATCGGGAAAGACCTGTTCGAGTGTGCCGTCGGCTTGCTCGACGTTGGCGTAGTCGGGCGCGATGTCCATCATGGCACTGATCGACTTGCGGCTCTTGCCCACGGCGTATGCCTGGAACAGCTCGCCGACCTGGTAGAACAGCATGACGGCGGCGCCTTCGGCCATGTGCGGGTCGGTATCGGGGAAGAGCACCATGGCAAACGCGCCGATGGTCGCGACGGCCATGAGGAAGCTCTCGTCGAAGGCCTTGCCGCGGCGGATGTTATTGAATGCCTTTTGCAGTACGTCGTAGCCGGCAATCAAAAACGGCACGAGGAACAGCACAAAGCTGGCGTAGATGTCGCCCGGGGTGCCGAATGCGGCGGTGAGGGTGCCGAGCTCATCGAGGGCGTACACCACGGCAAAAATGCCCAGCGCTACCAGGATGCGGTTGCGTTTATGCTCGAGCGACTCTTTTTTCTTGCGCTTCTTCTTTTTCTTTTTGGGGTCGGCGGTGGCCATGACTCGTATCCTCCCATTTGAATGTATGAACACTCGCTCATATAATTTCGCGAGCAAAGGCCGCGGCAAGCGCGGCCTTGCAGGTTGGCGTAAACCTGGGCTAGAGGATGATCTCGCAGTCCGGCTCGGCGTCGGCCGTAAACTCTACAACGCGGTTGAGCACCTCGTTGAACTCGGCGTCATCGGCCTCGAGCGTCAACTTCTGAGTCATAAAGTTGACGGACACGGATTTGACGCCCTCGAGCTTGGCCAGCTCGTCCTGAAGCTCGCGCGCGCAGTTGGCGCAGTCGATCTCGTCGAGTTTAAACTGCTTTTTCATGGTGGGTTCCTTTCTCTGTTTTGCGGCTTGGGTGCAGGCCGCGCTGGTACCGTGGTTGGTTGCTATTCGCAGATATGGCTCATGCCCTGGTTGAGCATGGTGTAGACGTGATCGTCGGCAAGTGAGTAGAGGATGTTGCGGCCGTCGCGGCGGAACTTGACCAGGTGCGACTGCTTAAGCGTGCGCAGCTGGTGCGATACTGCCGACTGCGAGGTTGCGGTCGCCTCGGCGATGTCGGCCACGCACAGCTCGCGGCCCATGAGGGCATAGAGAATCTTGATGCGCGTGGTGTCGCTGAAGACCTTGAACAGGTCGGCGAGGTCGTAGAGAAGTTCCTCGTCGGGAAGGTCCTCGGGCGAGCAGGTAGTGGGGATCGAGGGTTCGGTGGCCTCGATGTCGGGCTTCGTTTCATCAACGCGGATGCTCATTGCAATATCCTTTCATATGAACATGCGCTCATATAACTTGCTTCCGATTATATGAGCGCATGTTCATATGTCAATGTTATTTGTGGCGTTATTTGATAATTGCTTGCCGCCGAAGTGGGATTTTTCTAGTTGCGCATGGCTCGGTTCATCGTCCATCTGCAAAAATGGAGTTGCGCGGTCGATGGGCTATTCTCGGATTCCCCGAAAGTGCGCATTTGGTTGATATTGATTCAAATAACTGTTTAATAATGCAATAAATTGCTTAATCAATATATTTAAGCGTGCTGTTTCAGTATTTGGAGAGCCGGATTGAGCCATTTGAGGATGACTCGCGTGCTGCCGTGACCGCGCAACTCGAAAATTGCAGTCGGGCAAATGCGGAAACAGGTTTTAGAACAGCAGGCCCTCGATCAAATCGACAATCATGTCGTCTTCAGTGCGCGGGCCGACAGATTTCGCGTGCGGGCTAGCATCGTCAACCAGGTTCATCTCCTCAGCTAGTTCGTCAACATGCTGCATGTCATCGGGTTCGGGGGCCTCGTTGATGCTCGGGTCGTCAACCTGCGGATACTGGCTCGCAATTTCTTGCTCTGTTGCCTGCGCCTCTCTGCGCTCTCCGAGGATTCGGCGACCATATTCGAAGTACCGCCGCAAGACAAATTGGCGAAGATCCTCCTGGAGGGCTGGGAAGTCATCCGGGAGACGCCCGGGGCAGATCTTCTCGCGAATGCGAATCGCTTCCATAACCCGTCTAAAGGCGGACTGTTTGAAAAATGAATGGCGACTGATAGTGATAACGGCATACCCCATGTTTCGAAGCGTGTTTCGACGCTCCTCATCAATCGCCTGCTGCTCGGGCTCATCATGGAAAAATCCGTTGTACTCGATGTCGGTCATTGATTTTTCGAGCAGCGCGTCGAAGTAGAATACGGTGCGCCTCGTAAGGGCAGAGTACCTTTTGGGAACTGGGACCGGAAAGTCGGTTTTGATGGCGCGAATACCAAAGCCGCCCACGGATTTGGGCATTGTGAGCATCATGACGAAAGCCGTTTCGAGCGGAGAGCGGCAGCCGTCGCGCACATATCCAAGCGCCTTGATTGCATTGTTTGAGCCGCGATAGCCCGATGCCTGGGAAAAGAAGTTCCTGAGCGCTTCGGTATTGGTTAGGGCGGGGCGCTCACGATATCCTGTTTCGTTGGATGCGTCGAGTGCGTAGGAGCCACAGATTTCAAAGTAGTATTCAACAAGTTCCCGAAGGCTGAGATCGTTTGCGGCTTGCAGGGCGCATAGTTTGATGTCAACGATATAGACGCCCGCCGCGAGCTCAAGGTAACTTTCTGAGTCGAAGGTATAGCGTGTACGATGGCAAACGCATCTATCGCAATGCCTTCGGGCGTTATTTGAGTACGTCAGGACGTGGATGGTTTTGGATTCGATGCCTTTTCCGTTTAGCCACGATTGGGCCGTCTGCAGGTCGGGCTCGGTTGGGATGGATGCCCTGATCTTTTCCATGGGTATGTGATCGGTCGTGAATAGCGCGACCGACTCGGCTGCTTGGTATACGGCCCGTGCCGTGGCATGTGACAGAACGATTCCCATATGCGCATCATGACATAGCTTGTGTTCTGCACACTGAGGGCATCGGGCAACGGTGCCGAAACGCGGCGCATCTTCTGTGAACGGTAGTTTTCACCCGATGCGCGGTTGAACGGTCGGCGCCAATGGAGAGTTTTCTGTCACTTGGCCTCATTTGGGCGAATTCCTGTAGATGTCATCTGCATTTTTCGAGTTAGGCGGTTTTGACTCATGTAAAAAAGTCGATGGAGCTGCGTCTGTCGTGCAATTTTTGACCGGAACCAGGTGTTAGGGTGCCAGACCAGTCGGTTTCAGAATGGGTTTTGGCTCCGTAACGGCGAAATAGGCTTCGGCGGGGAGCTGAGTAAACCGCGCAACTCAAAAAATGTAGATGGGCGTATTTCAAAATGAGTGGCAGGCAGCGTTCTTTGCAGCGAGAATGCAAGACGGGGCGCGGTCGAAAGGCCGTGCTCCGCCTTCTGCTCGTTCGTCTGGTTTGCTGCTATTTGCGCTGTGCCGTTATGAGTGTTATCGCGAGCGACTTCACTACTTCGCAAACAGGTTCTTGAGGTTGAACTCGGCCTGGACGGTACGGAGCATGAGGTCGGTGTCGTCGAGGCCCAGGTGCTGCTCGTTGGCGTCGGCGGCGAGGGTGCCACGGCGGCGCGCCCAGTTCTCGAGCGCAGCGGGCGCGGACTCGCGGGGGAGCGAGCGCACGTCGGCGTCCAGGCTGCGGCAGATCTGGCGCGAGTCGATGACGATGATCTTGCCTGCGCGGCGTGCCTCGGCGTAACCGTCCAGATGAATTTTGAACCAGCTGTCCTCGAAGGCAGCATTGTGTGCCATGTACGGGTACTTCTTCATGAGCTTGAGCAGCTGCTTCTGCAGCTCCTTGTTCTCGCGGAACGGCTTTTTGCCGTCGATGTCGTCCCAGGTAATGTGATGGATGTTCGATAGCGGCACATCCTCGCCGCGGTAGATGTCGGGCAGGCCGCAGTAGTGTGCCTCGGCGTCATGCGGCACGGCGTCGCTGGTGAGATCCATGATCTCCCAGCCCACGTTGATGATGTAGCCGCGCTCGGGCGCGCGACCGGTGGTCTCGATGTCGATGCCCAGCACCGTGCCTTGGATGGGCTTGCGGGCATAGGCCACGCCGAGTGCGTCGCGGTCGCCGCGGATCTCGCGCATGACCGATGCGGCGGTACGCTTTTGCATCTTACCGATGGCCGCGCAGGTGTCGGCGTCGGACAGGCCGCGCGAGAGCGTCGCGGGCGTCACGTTGCGCAGGCGCGCCTCGCCAATCTGGTCGCACAGGTCGCGGTTGCGGTCGGCCAGGTCACGCACGGTGGCAAAGTCGAAGCCGGGGTCGCCCTCGGCAGTAAAGTACTCGGTCTCGAGCACCTTGAGGGCCTCCTCGCCCTTCTGGCGCTCGGACTCCATGGCGCCGTGGTCGCCGTAGATAAACATGGGGATAAACGGCTGGCGCTCGTATTCGAGTGCTTGCGAAACATTCATATGCTGCTCCTTGGACGGGCCGCGTCGCGCGGCTCGGGGTTACTGAGTTGTGGCGAGATGATAGTTTACCATGGGAAACTATTGGCACCGCGCTCGGGACAACTACAATACCCTAGTTGACCGCTAGGACTTTTACAATGTTGCCGAAAGACACGAAAGGTTCCATCCGTCATGGATTTACTGATTGATATTCTGCTTGACGCCGGCAAGGACACGCTGTCCCTGGTGCCGTTTTTGTTGGTGACGTATCTGGCCCTCGAGACCCTGGAACACGTCGCGGGCGACCGCGTTAACGGCGCCATCAAGCGCGCTGGTGCCGCGGGTCCGGCGGTTGGCTCGTTGTTGGGCATGGTGCCGCAGTGCGGCTTTTCGGCGATGGCGGCAACGCTGTACGCCGGCCGCGTCGTGACGCTGGGCACGCTGGTGGCGGTGTTTCTGTCGACTTCCGATGAGATGCTGCCGCTGCTGCTTGCCGAGCAGGTCCCCGTGCAGACCATGGCGATGCTGTTGGCTTCGAAAGCACTGATCGCGCTGGTCACGGGCTTTATCGTGGATGCCGCCATCCGCGGCCTGCGTCGCAATACCCGTGCGCATGCGGCGATTCGTCGCACCGTACTGGGGACCGCGGTCAATCCGGCCCACGTGAACTGCGCGCACGATGACCACAGCGGTGGCGACATCATCGACGAGGTAGCCGAGGCAGGCGTGAGCGCCGACCACATCCATGAGCTGTGCGAGCGCGACCATTGCGGTTGCGATGAGGATGAGGACGAGCATGAGCACGGGCATGGCCACGATCACGGTCATGAGGGCGAGCATGAACACCACCACGGCCACGGTCACTCCCACTCACACGAAGGCGCGCCCGTCGTGTCGATCATCCGCAGCGCGATCTCGCACACCGTGCAGGTGTCGGTATTCATTTTTCTGGTGACGCTGATTCTGGTCGCCGTCCTCGAGACCTTTGGCGAGTCGGCAATCGAGCAGTTCCTGCGCGGCAATGAGACGATCGCCGTCCTGGGCTCGGCGCTTGTCGGTCTGATCCCCAACTGCTCTGCCAGCGTCGTTATTACGCAGTTGTACCTCGAAGGTGCGCTGCAGCTGGCGCCGATGCTCGCCGGCACGCTCATCTCTGCCGGCGTGGGCTACCTGGTGCTGTTCCGCACCAACCGCAGTGCCCGTGAAAACGTCCTGTTCCTGGTCATGATGTACGTCATCGGCGCCGGTTGGGGACTCGTTCTCTCCGCCTTTGGTCTCTAAGTAGTTTTGGGACATGCCTTACAATCCACCGTCATGACCTGGGCGCTGGGTGCGCGCCAATCGCCAAACAAAAAGGTAGATTTTTAGGCATGTCCCAAAAATCTACCTTGTTTAGCGTAATAGCTCGGCGAGGTTGCGTTTAAAGCGGGCTCGGTCCTCGCCGGTGAAGGCTGCCGGCCCGCGGGTGCGTCCCCCGGTGCGGCGCACCTTCTTTTCCTCATGGCGAATAAACAGCTGCATGTCGATGGTCGCCTTATCGTAGACGCGCCCGCGCACGCCGATGGCGGCGGCATCGCGTCCGAGCACCATGCTCGCCAGGCCTATGTCCTGCGTCACGACCACGTCGCCAGCCTTCAGGCGCTCGACAATGGCAAAGTCGGCGCTATCGGCTCCCACGCTCACATCGAGTGTCGTGACCCAAAAGCCCCGACGCGCATGCTCGGGGTCGCGCGGATCGTCGCGGCGAATGTGGCGTTCCAGGTTCTGCGTGCTGTTGCCGGCGATAACGACGGCGACGCCCGCCCTCCGCGCGCAGTCAATCGACTCGCGCGTGACCGGGCAGGCGTCGGCATCAATAAAAAGCGTCTTTGGCATCTAGCGCACCAGTTTGCCAAACTGAATGGCGCGAACAATGAGCGTCACGCCAAACACCAGCAGCGCGGCACCGCTAAAGATGACGAGCATCTTGGCCGACCACAGCGGATAGATAAACACGAACATGCCCGCGATGATGGAGAGTGCGCCGCTCAGGATGGCGAGGGCGCGGTTGGCGGAAAGCTCGGATTCCAGAATCGACATGACGCCCTCGATGATCCAGCCAAAGCCGGCGACGACCACCACGAGTGTGGTGAGCGTCGCGGTCGAGAAGGCCTGGTTGCGCAGGATTATGACGCCGCCCAGAATGATGAGCAGGTTGGAGATGATGCTCGTAACGCGCCAGCCGGTGGGCAGCAGCGGCTCGAAAACGGCGGTAAACAGCCTGATCGCGGCCGTGATCACAAAGTAGATGCCCAAGACGGTCGTCAGGAAGACGAGGGACTTGGCGGGCGCAAACAGCAGCGCGATGCCGGCGACGAGCGCCAAGACGCCCGTGATGGCGTAAATCCAGCGCACGGCCTTGACGGCCTTGCCTGCCATGCTTTTCTCGTCAAATCCAAACGCGCTCGATTGCTTGTCATCGTTCTTAAAGATGCCCATGATGTCTCCTTTCCATGCGGCGTAAGCCGTAGCTCTTGCAACCAGTATCGCCCAAGGGCGCCGTTGCGTGGGGCGGGAAGGGCGAATGGGAGCCTCACCTTCCCGAATTGTTACCTTTGTCCCCGTTTGGATGCGGGATATTCAACAGGTGTAGAACATTGCGCCGCTGTGTGTAATTGCCTATGTTTTAGGTTAGATTTTCTTAAGAACAATTGGCTTTTATTGGGGGTCTTATGAACGAAGCAGTTCCCGCGGCGCCGGTAAGCGCCGAGTCGATGGCAAAGCAGGGTTGCGAAAAGCTTGGCCTGGACACGTTTGACGCGCTGGTCCGCCGCGCCCGCACGTGCCGCCGCTTTGACGAGTCCATGCGCGTGCCGCGCGAGTTTTTGCTTGAGCTGGCGGAGCTGGCGCACCTGGCTCCCTGCGGCGCCAATGCTCAGCGCCTGCGTTTTCATGTGGTGAGCGGTGCAGAGGACTGCGCGCGCGTATTTGATGAGCTCGCGTGGGCCGGTGCGCTCAAGGACTGGCCGGGTCCCGATGAGGGCGAACGTCCGACCGGCTACATCGCGATTCTTGCCGAGCGCGCTGTTCCGGGTAAGCCCGCCGCGCCCATCACCGAGGTCGACACCGGCATTGCCGCCCAGACGATGATGCTCGCCGCTCGCAGCGCCACGCCCGAGGTGGCGGCATGCATGTTCAAGGCCTTTACGCCCCGCGCAATCGACGCCATGGGGCTCGATAACGACAAATACGAGCTCAAGCTGATCATGGCTTTTGGCGTGCCAGCCGAGACACAGGTGATCGACGCGGTCGACTCCAACCCGGATGGCTCTATCAATTACTGGCGCGATGAGGCGCAGGTGCATCACGTGCCCAAGCGTCCGCTTGCCGACGTGCTGCTGTAGTTGCGCGTCGTTGAGGCGCGATCCGGCGGCAAAACCACCACAAAGGTGCCCGTTCCCTTCGTAGTGATGCGAGGGGAGGACGTGTGGCCGATCTGTATTTGGTGCGGCATGGACAGACCGAGCTCAATGTGAAGAACATTTTGCAGGGCTGGCACGATTCGCCACTTACGGCGCGCGGGCGTGAGCAAGCGCTGGCGACGCGTGCGGCGTTCGAGGACCGCGGCGTGACCTTTGACCATGTGTATTCGTCTCCGTTGGGGCGGGCGCGGTGTACGGCCGAGCTTATCGTCGGCGAAGGCCAGCCTGTTGAGTTGGTCGATGACCTGCGCGAGTGGCATTTGGGCTCGCTGGAGGGTACATCAAACCGCGAGATGCCGGCTCAGCCCTGGGGCGATTATCCGGTTGCGTTTGGCGGCGAGTCGGAGAGTGAGCTTCGCGCACGCATGGTCGCAGTGCTGTCTCGCATTATGGCGCGGCCCCGGCACGATCGCGTGCTGGCGGTCTCACACGGCTCTGCCTGCCAGGAGTTTCTTGAGTATGTGACCGGCGGGGGAGAACAGCCCGACAACGGCGCCGTGCTTCACTTTGGCTATTGCGACGGGGCGTTTTCGCTCCTTGATTGGTAACGAACGAAAGGACCCCTATGAATAAAGACCTGTATCTGGTCCGCCATGGACAGACGATATTTAACCTTAAGCGCATCATTCAGGGCTGGAGCGACTCTCCGCTTACGCAGCTGGGGTGCGACCAGGCGGCGCGCGCCGGCATGTTCTTGCGTGCGCGCGGCATTGAGCCGGACCATGCCTATACCTCCACGCTGCATCGCACCGAGCAGACCATCGCTAACCTGTGGCCGGGTCTGGCGTACGAGCGCCTGGACGGCCTGCGTGAGTGGTTCTTTGGCGACTTTGAGGCCGAGCGCGTGATGCTCATGCCCGAGCGTCCGTGGCGCGACTTCTATTGCCAGTTTGGCGGCGAGGGCCAGATACAGGTGCGCGAACGTATGGTCACGACGCTAACCGAGCTTATGCGGCGCCCGGACCATGCGTGCGTGCTCGCCGTAAGCCACGCCTCTGCCATCAAGGAGTTTTTGGACCACACGAGGGGTGCGGCGGCAGACGAGCGCGAGCGCGTGCCGGGCAACTGCTCGGTACTGCATTTTGCGTTTGATGATGCGACGGATACGTTTGAACTGGTTGAGATCTTTACGCAGGAAGACTACGCGCGCGAGCTGGGGCTTGAGCCGCTCGTGGCGGCAGCAGACCCGCAGCGGGGGTAGTGCGGGCATGGCGGTGCGGATCGCCGGCATAACTTCTCGACGTAAAAGGGGCGGAGATGCATGTACCTGCTGCATCTCCGCCCCCCCCTGTTTGTTGAGCTGCCGATTTTGTGCTGGGCGGTCTGATCTTGCTAGAACCGCGCGACCTGGTGCGTGAGCAGGCCTGTCGGAACCTGCGGTGCGCCGCCGGCGACCTGTGCGGCGGGGAATAGCGCGGCAACGGTAAAGTTGAACGGCTCTTTGCCCGTGTAGGTGCCGGCTGTGCGGGCGTCGTCTGCTAGGAGCTGTGCCGCCCCTGCCAGCGCGGCGGCGTAGGTGGGGTCGTCGGCCAGTGTCGGATCTGGTGCTTGGTCGAGCATAGCGCGGATGGCCCCGACGGCGTCCTCGCGCTTGACCTCCCACACGCGATGCGTAATGCCCGCGGGGTCGGTGACGGCGTAGAGTGATGCGCCCTCTTTGGCGGCGCCCAGGATGATATCCATGACGGACGAGGCTTCGTAGGCGAGCGTCACAGGGCGCGGCTGCACCTTGAGCTCGGTTATCGCGTGTGCAGCGGCGAGTGCGTCGACGTTCTCGGCAGCAGCCTCGTCGCTGCCCGTCAGCACGTTAATCGGGCAAATCGCCACGACACCCGTCGCGCGCCCCGGCTCTCCTGAGCATTCGTACACGTAATACGCCGCGCCTGGATCCTTGAGCATCAGGCCGTCGGCGATGGCACCGCGCAGGGCGTCGTTGCCGCTCAGGATACCGCCCATCGCAGGCAACGCTTCGAGCACGCGGTCCTGAGCCGGTCGGATGCAGGGAAACGGAAGAGCTTTCATGGACGGTCCTAACGCGTGAGTCGGTTTGTTCGCGGCTTATTATGCCCCAACTTGGCCGTTTGCGTCCCAGAGCGTGTTGTCAGCGAGCGCGATGAGCACGTTTTGGCAGCGAACGATATCGGTGTGGGGCACATATTCGTTGGGCTTGTGCGCGAGCGCGAGCGACCCGGGGCCGTAGCTCATACAGTTGCGGTTGCCCGTCTTGCCCGCGATGACGGCGGTGTCGGTGTAGCCGGTAAAGAAGCCGACGGTCGTGTCCGTGTCCGTCACGTCATCGGCGGTACGCTTGAGCGCCGCCAGAAGGGGAGAGCTTGGATCGCGCTCTATGGCGGGGCGGTCGCCCGTCACGGTATAGCTGCCATGGCAGCCGGGGACCGCGGCCTCGGCGCCGGCGATGGCCTGCTCTACCATGCGCGTCGCGGACGCCGTATCGGTCGGCGGCGTCAGGCGCATATCGACCCAGACCTTGGCATGGTCGGGCACGACATAGGGGCGGTAGCCGCCCTCGATCTGTCCAAACGTGATGGTCGATGGCCCCAGCTCATCGTGTACGGGCAGCGCCATGAACGCGCGGCGTAACGCGCAGACGACCTCGGCCATGGCGGCGACGGCATCCGCGCCCTTCCAGGGCTGGCTCGCATGCGCCGTCACGCCAGCCATTTCAATCTCGAACCACGTGCGCCCCTTGTGCGCCACCTGAATCTGTTCGTCGGTGGGTTCGGTATCCAGCACCCATTCGCGCGAACCGACCCAGCCGGCATCAATGGCCGCCTCGGAGCCGCGCATAAAGTCTTCCTCGTCGACCGAGCAGATGAGCGAAAAGCCGCGGCGGGGCAGCACGCCATCCGCCGCCACGCGCTCGAGCGTATGGACCAGCGCGGCAATGGCGCAGGCCAGGCCACCCTTCATATCGCAGGCACCGCGGCCATAGAGTTTATCGTCACGCACGACCGCCCCAAGCGGTGCGATGTCTGCGTCCCAGCCATCGCCCAAGGTGACGGTATCCATGTGGCAGATGTAGACGAGTCGCGCCTCGTCGCTTTGGCCCGGCACGGTGACTATAAGGTTGCGGCGCCCGGGGAGCAGCTCGAGCTCCTCAATCTGCACGGCATCGAGTGTCGGGTGGTTCAACCGTGCCAGCCGTTCCTCAACCAGCGCTTTGATATACCGCTCAATTTCATCTTCATACGCGCCCGGGTCTGAGCTGTCGATCCGCACAAGCTCCTGCGCAAGCCGCCAGGCAAAGTCCTTGTCAACCATATGCAACCTCACAATCAGTCTGCTTTCCAAACCGATTGTAAGCCTCCCGAGAGATCCGCGGCGTGCGCGCAGCAGTATTTACCGTTCGCAGGCCGAGCCAGCGCGTTTGCCGTCCGAGCGGGTTCACAAACGACGCAGTGGGTACGTAGCCTCTATGGACGACATGCTGTGCGACATATCTGCCTTTCGGTATCACCGGATACCTCCACAGGTCTTGGCAATAATGCCGGACCTGCCCGATTCTGCGGACGATCCGCGCAGGGAGCGCCTTTGCGAGCATCCGCTCGTTGCGCATTTCCTGGGCACCCCGTTGCACGTTTTGGCACAGGGCAGCTGCGGACGTAAGGGCGATCGCATCGTCAGGCATGTTTGGAACGGGGAGAGGCCGTTTGATTCCGTGCGGCAGACAGAGTTTGGCCTCGATGTCGCGTCCCCACTCTTTACCCTGCTGTCCCTGGCTTCCTCGGTCTCAAACGAGCGCCTAATCATGTGCATGTATGAGATGTGCGGCACCTTTGCCGTGTGCGAGATTGCGCCTCAGGTAAAGTCGGCGCTTGTGCAGGCATATGGGGGCCAGTGGGGTGACGCATGGTTGGGCTGGGAAAACGTAAAGGATGTCTCGGGGAATCCAACGGACTTGTGGAAACGACCTCCCTTGATCGAGCTCTCTGAGCTTGCGGAGTACGTCGATAAGATCCGGGGGCTCCGCGGCGCTAAATCGTTCATACGAGCCGCGAAATGCATTACGGGGGTGGCAGCATCGCCGCTCGAGGTCCAGGCTTCGATGCTGTTTGGCCTTACGAGGTTGCGCGGCGGCGAAGGGCTGCGCCTTACCAATAACGTCGAGATTCGCATGACGCGCAGCGCCCGCCTGATTTCGGGGCTTGATAGGCGCTATGCCGATATCCTGCTGGCAAATAAGGACGGCAGCCGAGAGTGCCTGGTTGAATGTCAGGGTAAAGCCATTCACGGATCCATAGAATCCAAGATCTCTGACTCCGACCGAACGACGGCCTTGCAAGCGATGGGATATCCCGTCGTTTTGATGACCTATGGCCAGCTGGCCGACTTCGATGCCTTCCGCGTGGTGATGGAACTCATTATGTCCTATCTCGATGCGCCGTTGAAGGACAAGACGCCGCGGCAGCAGGAGCTCGAACGGCGGCTTCGTGAGGAGATTTTCATCGATTGGGCGGGAATGTAGTCGTGCAGGTGGAAAACGGTCGCGTGAACTAGAGTTTTGGTCGCGAAAAAGGCTTCAGTTTCGCTTTGGAAGGGCTTTAAAAATGCTATCCAAAACAAGTTGTTTCGGAAAATCGACAGTCAACTTGAATGTGGTATATAGAGATCGATTTTTACCTACAAAAGCCCCTGATAAAGCTGTTTATCAAAGCGGGTGCGCTCGGTGATTTGGGTGGGACTGTCGATTATCCGAAAAAACTTATTTTGAGTAGCATTTTCAAAACCAGCCGGAACAACGAAATCGGCCCCCGTTTTGTGAAAACGGGGGCCGAATGGGCTTCGTGGTCCGTTTGGCAGGCTTAGTGCCGGCGGTGCCGGCGCTACTTAATCACGCGCACGCGATACATCGAGGGAATCTGCTTGAGCGCCTCGATGGTGCTGCCGTCCAGGTGCTCGTCGGTGTCGAACATGGTGTAGGCGTTCTCGCCGGCGGACTCGTTGGTCATGCGCTGCACGTTGGCGTTGTCCTTGGCAAGGATTGCCGTGATCTGACCGATCATGTTGGGCACGTTGGCGTGCAGGCAGGCGATGCGGCTTGCGGCGCGTGCCTTGCCCATGCTGCAGGCGGGGTAGTTAACGCTGTGCGCTATGTTGCCGTTCTCCAGGTAATCCTTGAGTTCGCTGATGGCCATATCGGCGCAGTTGGCCTCGGCCTCGCCGGTGCCGGCGCCCGAGTGCGTGGTGATAAACGTGTTGGGCATCTTGACGGTCTTGGGCGTGGCAAAGTCGCAGCTAAACCAGCTGAGCTTGCCCGCGCGCAGGGCGGCGTCGACGGCGTCCTCGTCAATGATGGTCTCGCGCGCGTAGTTGATGAGCACGGCGTCCGGGGCCAGCAGGTCGATCTGCTCGGTGCTGATCATGCCGATGGTATCGGCCTTGCTGGGCACGTGCACGGTGAGGTAGTCGCAGCCGCGGCAGAGGTCCTCGAGCGTGCCCACGCGCTGCACCTCGCGGCTCAGCACCCATGCGTGCTCGACGGAAATGAACGGGTCGTAGCCGTAGACGTCCATGCCCAGATCGACACAGGCGTTGGCGACCTTGGAGCCCACGTTGCCCAGGCCGATGACGCCGATGCGCTTGCCCTTGAGCTCGCGGCCCACAAAGGCCTTCTTGGCCTTCTCGGCGTCGACCTGAATCTCGGGGTCGTCGGCGTTGTCGCGGACCCAGTTCATCGACTGCACCACGCCGCGGCTCGAAAGCACCAGCATGCCCAGGACGAGCTCCTTGACGGCGTTGCTGTTGGCACCGGGGGAGTTAAAGACGACGACGCCCTTCTTGGCGTACTCCTCGACGGGGATGTTGTTGACGCCGGCGCCGCAGCGGGCGATGGCGCGGATGCCCTCGGGCAGCTCGTAGCCGTGCAGGTCGGTCGAGCGCATCAGGATGGCATCGGCCTCTTCGGCGGTGTCCACAAACTCGTAGCCCTCGCCAAACTCGACTTTGCCGTCCTTGGTGATGTCGTCGATGGTCTTGATCTTACGCATGAAAAAACTCCTTAGCAGGTTTTAGATGTAAACAGGTGGTCTGAGGTGGCTGGTCGGCCCGCGCACTGCGGGCTAGTTAGATCGCGGACTCAAACTCTGCTGCGCTTCGAAGTCCTTCATGTGCGTGGCCAGCGCCCGTACGTCCTCCATGGTGACGGCGTTGTACACGCTGGCGCGCATGCCGCCGACGAGGCGATGGCCCTTGACGTTTTGGATCTGGTGCTCTGCCGCGCCTGCGACAAAGGCGGCGTCGAGGTCGGCATCGCCGGTGCGGAACGTGACGTTGGCGATGGAGCGACTGTCTGTCTGCGCGGTGCCATGGAACAGCTCGCTATGCTCGAGCAGGTCGTAGAGCAGGTTGGCCTTGGCCCAGTTGCGCTCGGCCATGGCGGCAAGCCCGCCGGTCTGCTCGACCCAGCGGAACACCTTGCCGCACACGTAGATGCCAAAGGTGTTGGGCGTGTTGAGCATGGAGCCCTTGGCGGCCTGGGTCTTAAGGTCCATGTACTGCGGCGTCTGCGCAAAGGCGGGGCCATCGGCGATAAGGTCGTCGCGCACGATGACCACGGTCACGCCCGCGGCGCCGGCGTTTTTCTGAGCGCCAGCGTAGATGAGCCCGTAGCGCTCGACGTCGAGCGGCTGCGACAGGAAGCAGCTCGAGACATCGGCGACCAGCGGCACGTCGCCGCAATCGGGCAGCTCGTGGAACATGGTGCCAAAGATGGTGTTGTTCTGGCAGATGTAGACGTAGTCGAGCCCGTCGCCCGCAGCCTCGGCGGCAATGCGCGCGTTGATGTCGGCCATGTTGGGAATGCGGTCGAAGTTGGTGTCCTCGGAGCTCGCGAGCAGCACGGCCTCGCCGTACTTGGAGGCCTCCTTGTATGCCTTATTGGCGAAGTTGCCGGTCACGACGTAGCCGGCGCGGCCGCGGCGCATGAGGTTCATCGGGATGCCCGCAAACTGCAGCGTGGCGCCGCCCTGCAAAAACAGGACGCGGTAGTTGTCGGGGATGCTCAGCAGGCGGCGAAGGGTTGTCTCGGCGTCGTCGATGATCTGCTGGTACATACTAGATCGATGGCTCATCTCGAGCACGGACATGCCGCAACCGCGGTAGTCCATCATCTCGTCGGCGATCTCGGCGAGCACGCTGGTGGGCAGTGCGGCCGGGCCTGCTGAGAAGTTGTGCACACGTGCCATCTTCTAGGTCCCCCTCATAGTCGTTTGAACGTTCAGGATACTTTAGCACAGTGGAGCGCCAGGCGCGACCGCATCACAGCAAAACCCGAGTGAGTCGCTATGATTTACAGGGTTGTTACATGGGGGAGGCTACTTGAGTAGTTTGAATCTGCTCAAAGGGTTCTTTCGATGGTCCTCGATTGCCAGGATGCTGATGTTTCGCTGCTCAACATCCACGTGGTAGTACACGCCGTAGTGCGCGCAAAAGAAGACCCTGCAGTCAATGGGCGGAAAGGCCGCCTGATAGTAGGGGGCGTATTCTTCGCCAAAATAAGGATGCTCGGCTAGAAAGTCGATGAGGTTGCCGATTCTGGCGTAGACTCGCTTCGAAGGAATCTCGGCATAGGCATAGAGTGCCTCGTCAGTCATGACAACATCAAAAGGCCCATCAAGTTCGTCGAGCTCTGAGTAGAACTCGACGTCTGCGTTATCCAATTTCATGGCGAGCTGCCCTGATGCGATCTGCATCTGCCTTGGCCTGTTTCCACGGTCGCACACGACCGTTTACTAAGTCGTCGTAGCCACGCGTGATGGCTCGCTGGATGCGTTCTTCGCGCTCCTGAATGGCGGTTAGTGCGCGCGTCTGCTCGTCATAGGCCTCGGCATCCATGACGACAAGCGATGCCGACCCGTTTTTGGTTAGGTAGACGGGCTCTTTGGTTTGGTGGCAGCTATCTGCTATGGAACCAAAGTTGCGTTGCAGATCGGAAATAGGCTTTACGACAGGCATATGAAACTCCTTACATAGAATCATATGTACAGTTTTATGATGATTATAGCGCAAAGCCAAATGAGAACATGAGCGATCAGCCTTGCTTGTCCTATCTGGTGGCAGAAAGACGTGTATGACGCGCGGCGTGACCGCGCGACAGGTCCATTTTAATTGCCTTGGCGCCAAGGAAAATAAAAGGGCCTTCAAGCGTTCGCGATCGCCGTTCACCGATTAAAACTACCGCTCATCTGCATATGCACAGTTGATTTGTTGCACAAGAAAATGTTGCTAAACAAAAACGTTCGCAAGTGGCGTATGAAGTATTTATAAACAATCATCTTCCTTATTTCCCGACGTAGCCGGTGGGTTGCGGCGTGGATTCTTGGGGGTCGTTTCTGTATGAATAACAATGGCACGAGTGCAACAAACGATTCGATGAACATAGACGCGTATTTCGAGTCGCTCATTCTGGATGCGGTCGGGCAGACTGATGCTCCACTGCACGAGGCATTGGTGCGTTCGAGTGTATATCGCACCATTAATGAGTCATACGAGCGCGCGCTAGCCCAACTAGTTATAGATGGTGAACTTTTATATGCTAACGGCGAGTACAGCATGGCACCCGATGCGGCCAAGGAGGCGGCGGAACCCGCAGAGGAGTCGTTGGCTGCTGATGCCATTGAGTTTGAGGCCGTTAAAAGCGAAGATGCCGAGGACGAAAACACTGGGGACGAAGACGTCGACGGCGCCGTTGTTGATGACGAAAACGTTGAGTCTGAAGAGCCTGCGCCCGAGGCCGTTGAGTGCGATGCCGAAGAGTCCGAAGCCGCAGAGTCTGAGACAGTTGAGCGCGCAGCGGCAGAGCCCGAGGCCGAGATTGTAGAGCCCGATGCCGATGAGTGCGATACCGCGGAACCTGAGGCTGTCGAGGTCGCAGCTGGGGAGCCCACGACGGTTGAGCCCGTGACGGCTGAGTCCACCACGCTCGAAGCCACCGCGGACGACGCGACGGAAGCCGAAGCGGTGGAGCCTGTGGCCGAAGAGGCCGAGGCCGTTGAATCCGTTACTCCTGAGCCCCCTGCACCTATGGCTTGCGGTCCCATTTCGTTGCGTGCAGATTCGACCCTTGTGCAGTTGAAGGTTAATGAGCGCAGCTGGCCTATCCCCGTTGCCGTGGGTGTTTCGTATGACAAGAAGCCGGCCGATGGTCTGTCCCTCATGGGATACAAACTGCCGGCGGAGTCTGTGACGACCGCCGAACAGCCGGCTGAACAGCAAGAGCCAGTGCGAGCGAAGCAGCAGGAGCCCGTTCAGCCCGAACGTTCCGAGCTCACATTGTCTTCCGAGCCGCAGCAGCTGACCATTTCCTTCTCGGATGGCATCGAGGCCGCGAAGGCCGTTGCCGAGCCCGAAACAGAACCCGAGCCAGAGGCTGAGCCCGTTGAAGCCGCCGTCAACAAGCTCGAGCGCCCCAGGTACCTGAGCGGTTGGGATGACCCGCGCTGCGTGTTCGACAGCGAGACTCAAGTCGCCTTCCTCGACAGGCAGAATATTAATGATGTGTTCAGTCTCGTTCGCGAGCTGGGCAAGGCCGAGGACGCTGACGTGCGCGCTGCCTTTGAGACGCAGCTCCGCGCCTACGCTTTGCCGCTTTCCCCACAGTACCGCGCACAGGCGCCGAAGCTCGGCAAGCTCTCGGGCAACAAGAAGCTGGCGTTTGACGTCTTTGGCAATTTGCGTAGTATCGGGCTTGAATGCTGCGCGTATACGGATATTAAGGGCCCAGAAACCGAACTGTTCAGTACTATTTATTCAGGTGATGGCGAGCCTCTCTCGCTGTTGAATCTTTCGATTTCTCCGGCGTTGCAACGCAAATTAAAGAGCAAGTATCGCATTCACAATATGCCTGAGCTGCTTTCGTACAACTGGAGGGAGCTCCGAACAAAGGGTCTAACTTCGGGCGAGCTGCACTCGATTGTGTCTGCATTAAACAATTGGCCATCGGGAAAGCTGCAGCTTGGAAGAACCAAACAAGAAATTGAGCTTGCACGCCAGGCGGCGATAGGGGGCTGGTATCCATCGGTTAATATGTCACTCGAGCGTGCCGCGGCGGTTAACCGGCTCGCTGGCGAAGCTGTCCTGCGGCTGCATCAAGAGCTTTTGTCCATACATGAGCCCTCGTTCCGTCTGCTCTTTTGCGTTAGGGTGGCGGGCAAGCTCGCGATGGGCTATAGCGAAAAACACTCCGCTAATTCGGTGCTCGCTGAGCTTAAAAACGAGTACCCCGCCTTTAATGCGGCCGTAAAAACGTTCAAGCGCCTGAACTTTGAGCTTTCCCAGGATCAGGAGGATATTGATACAGCTAATACGCGGTCTACCTTCATAGATGCTAATGGTGCAGATAGCGTTATTGCATCGACTGATAAGGCCCAATCGGACGGGCGGTTGGTTGTCCAGTCCAAAGCCCGTGAGGGGGAATCCTCGCATGATTCCGAGATTCCGGCAGCGCGGGACTTTACGGTAACCCAGGCGCTTGCGCTGGCCCTTGACCAAGATACTGCAAAGTTCAACAGGTGGTTTGCGGACCTCGCTTACCAGGACCGCACCCTGATGGGCTATATGCTCATCGATGACAAGCCGGCTCGTTGGATTGACAACCTTGCTATCTCTGCTTGGAAAATCCGCGAGCGCTACGATGCCCTTATGGCGTCGCGCCCGACGTTCGACATTGATACATTCGGTTCGCTCTTTAAAAAGTACATGGTAACTGCTGGGGAGTTTTATGACCTGACGCACACCGCGCAGCCTTCCTATTTGTATATGAAGCGCGTGTATGGGCAGGGTGCTATCCCGCTTAAATACGCAGCGGTCGATAAGGACCTTGACCTGTCCGTATGCCGGGTGGTCCGCGCATACCTGGCAAGCAAGGGAATCAAAAATGCTGATGATGGGGTAGAGGAGAAGCCCGCGCCTGCAGAGCAGGCTGTCGCGTCGACGCCTGAGCCCAAGTCTGCTTCCGCGCCCGAATCCAAGCCCTCACCCGAACCCTCCGCTACCCCCGCCCCGGCCCCGGAACAGCCGGCAAAGTCCTTTGCCAGCAAGGTCGAAGACCTCACCGGCAAAGGCCCCATGTCCATCAATGCGTGGCTTGCATTGTTGCCCGCAGACGATGCCAACTTGTTGCGCTGGATCTTTAGCGATAAGCCGCTTATGGATTACCCGCACAAGCCCGCCGGTCTTGGCCCGCTTCGCCAGCGCCGTGCCGATTTGCTGCGCAACCGGCCGCACCTCGACGAGGACAAATTCGCCCCGTTGTACCAGCGTTATGACCTTACCGAGGACGCGTTCTGCAAGATCACGCAGGCATCCCCGATGACTTTTGGCTACCTGAAATCCGTTAAGGTATCGAACAAGTTTAGCCTGCGCCTTGCCGCCAACGACCGTACGTTGCCGCAGGAATGGCGCGAGAGGATAACGCAGCTCAATCGCAGACCTGTCGCCGATGCGCTTCGGACGCCCGCAAGCACCGAGGAGAGCAACGCCACTCAGCTCGAGCAGATCGCACGCAAAAAGATAGGCAACCTATCCACGCGCAGCGTCGCGCTGCGCGCCTTTGCCGAGTCTGGTGCCGTTAAGGAATACCACAACCTTAAAGATTTCCGTAACAGGTACCAGCTCTTTTTGGAAGAGAACAAGTGCGGCTATAAGATGACGCTCGCACTGCCCTCCGATGACATTCGATGCCTGAATGAGCTGCGCGGTACGCACATGTTCCTGGTGGCGCGCGCCAACAAGATCCGTGCCTACAAGGTCGACAGTCGCTTTACGTCCGAGCTGCGTCAGATCCTGACGCTCGCCGTGGGACGCAATATCGAGTGCGGCGCGGGTCTTATCATGCGCGAGAATCAGGAGCTGTGCGACCTGTACGACGTCCACGATGACGAGGAGCTCTACGAGATCATCCGATCGTTTGTGCGCCCGGGCTCCGTGCCCGGCTTGGAGATGGGCTCGACGCCGCTCATTCGCCTGGGCAAAACGGATCGCAAAAACCAAATGGTCGATGTACTGCGAGATGCGGGCACCGAGCTATCGCGCGAGGAGTTTGCCCAACGCTACGCGGAAAAGTACTGCATAGAAACGAAGACGGTTCGCAACAACTACCTGCGTGATATGAACGCATATCTGCGTAACGGCCGCTACTCGTATGTCGATAGCAACCTTACGGACGAGCAGCAGCAGTTCATTAAAGACATGCTGACCGAAGATTACGTCTCGTTGCCCTACGTCACGGCGAGTTTTGCCGCCAAGTTTGGCGCAGCGTCCGATCGACTCGTTAACGATCAGTCGCTGGCGCCCCTTGGCCTGGAAATCTCCAGGGATCTCATTGTCAAGGAAGACGTGGACCTGCGTCAGTCGTTTACGAACCTGCTTATGTCGCGCGACAGCTTTGCCTATGGTTCTCCGGGCTTTGGCGACGAGGTCATCAACCATCCGGAATTTAGGAATGCCATTACGCCGCTGCTGCGCAACTTTACCTTTATCGAGTGCAACCACGATTCGTTTATTTCGCTCAAGCGCCTGAGCGAGACAACGGGTGTCCGTCGTTTTGACCTGGGCAGCTACGCGTGTTCCCTGTTTGCGCGCACAGAGCCCGACGTGCCGTTTACGGTGACGAGCCTTCGTAAGCAGGGCTTTATGCACAAGCTCGATGCCGTGGTCGACGAGTGCGGTTTTGACAACTCGTTTTATGACTCAATCGTTCTGTACGGCCTGGCTCAAGAGCAAATAAAGCGCACGCGCTTTAGCGGCGTCTACATGTTCTGTCGCAAGGAGGGGACGTTCTCGTCGGGCGACGCGGTCGAATACGTCGTGAGGCAAAAGGGGCCTATCGAGGTGGGGGACCTGATCGATGCGTTCCAGGATGATTACGGCGTCGTAATAACCGCAGCCGATATTAACCGAGCGGTCCAGGACAAGAGTCTGTTCTACAACGAGGACCTTGACATGGTCATGCTCAGCAAAAGGATGAACGCAGAGTACCTGCGCGAGCTGTATATCAAAAACAACCAATAGGAGGAAACCAACATGAACCTGCTCGAGATGATCGACGACGGCGTCAACATTAAGCCGACCGGTGCCAACCACAAAATCGTGATCGACGGCAAACCCGAGATGTATCCCGTCTACAGCATTAAGCTCGAGTTCCTGCGCTATAACGTGCAAAATGACCGCATCGCCTCGTGGATCAGCCGCTACAAGGCCGAACATGGCGAGGGTGCGTTTAACGAGCTGGACGTCGCGGCCTGCAACGATATCATCGAGGGCTTTATCGTCGACAGCAATAAGGACGCCATCGAAAAGACGCAACGCAGCATTGCCCTGCGTTCGCAGGAGCGCCCCGGCGTGGTGCTGGCAGATGGTCTGATCGTCGACGGCAACCGCCGCTTTACCTGCCTGCGCCGTCTTGCTGCCAAAAATCCTAGCTTTGGCTGGTTTGAGGCTGTCATTTTGCCTGAGAGTCTGGGCAACGATTCCAAGAAGATCAAGATGCTGGAGCTTTCGATTCAGCATGGCGAGGAAGAGAAGGTCGGCTACGATCCCGTCGACCGCCTGGTGGGTATCTACAACGACATCATCAGCTCCAACTTGCTCTCGAAGGAGGAGTACGCCCAGTGCATTGGCGTTGAGCCCAAGGAGCTCGAGAAGGAGATCATTAAAGCTCGGTATATGAACGAGTTTTTGGAGTTCGCCAACGCCAAGGACCAGTTCCACCTGGCGCGCGAGCTCAAGGTCGCCGGCGTTATCAACGAACTGCAGGGCGTCCTTAAAAAGTGCAAGAGCGACGATCAGGAAGAGGACGTCAAGAACATCGTCTTTGCCAACATGATTACCGAGCCGCAGGGCGACATCGTGCGCTTTGTCCGTAAGATCAAGCCGATTTTGGAGGGCCCCGACGCGGATCGCTTTATCGAGCGCGAAAACGAGCTGGCCTTTGAGGTCGCCGAGCGCCTGAAGAACAAAGAGATCGTAACCTCGACCGACATCGCCGAGATCCGCGACGATGCCCAATTGTCGACGGCTTTTCGCGAGGTCATGGAGTCTGCCGAAAACACCACCAAGATGACGAAGGCCCTCAAGTCACCCTCGCTTTCGATCATTCGCGCCATCAAGGACCTCGACCAGGTGGAGGAGTCCACCTTTGGCTTGCTGCCTGCGGACGAGATCGCCAATATCGCCGCCGAGGTCGCCAAACTCGAGGCGAGGGTGCATATGATCAAGGACAAGATCTCGTACAGGATGGGCGGCGAGGAAGCCTAAATGAAACTCCGCCTCTCGTATAGCGACGGCATTTCCGTCGTGCCGCTCGACATGACGGTTGAGCAGCTGCGCCGCGAGCCGGTCTGGAAGATTCGGCTTTCGGCGTTGCGCCGCTATGCGCCGAGCTATCGAGAGACGGACGTGCTCTTTTCGCTGGCGATTGACGATCCGGGCGCCAAGCGTATCGTCGAGCTGCTGCAGCAGGTGGCAAGCTTTGGCGTGGAGTGTCAGGTGGACCCAGACTTGTTACGAGGCCTTACGGCGCGCGAGGACTATCTGCGTGAGAAGGCGCGCGTGGGCCTGCTGATCAAGGCGCACGATGAGTCGGTGACCGATCGCTTTGATGAGTTCCGCCGCGCCGAGGATATCCTGATGCAGCGCCCGCTCAAGGACCGACAGCTGTGGGACGCGTTCTTTATGAGCGCCATGGGTCGCAGCGCCAACTTCTCCGTTCCCGGTTCGGGCAAGACGGCTTCGGTCCTGGGAACCTTTGCCTACCTGCACGAGCGCGACCTGGTCGACCGCATCATCGTGCTTTCGCCCAAGAACGCTTTTGGCTCGTGGCGCGACGAATGGGCAGCGTGCTTTGGAGCCGACCGCCCGCTGCGTTCACTGTGCTTTCACGACCCCGAATTTCGCGGTCGTTCCACGCGCGACAAGTACAGCACCCTGCTGTTCGACTACAAGCGCTACGACATGATCCTGCTCAACTACGAGTCGGTCGCGCTGGGGGAGGCGGCCGCGCGCATTGCGGCCGATCGCGCCCTGGTGGTGTTCGATGAGGTTCACAAGGTGAAGCGTGTGGGTGGCAAGCGCGCGGCAAGTGCGGTGCAGATTGCCGCGGCGGCGCCGTATTTTATCGCGCTTACCGGTACGCCGATTCCCAACTCGTTTGAGGACCTGTACAACCTACTTCATTGCCTGTGGCCGCGCGACTACAACTGGTTCTTTGGCATGAGCGCCAATGCCCTTAAGTCGACAAGCGAGGATGACGTTGAACATATCAACGAGTCCATCGCGCCGTTCTTTTGTCGTACGAACAAGCATCAGCTGGGCGTGCCCCAGGCCAACGAGGATCATCTGGTCGATGTGCCGGTGGAACGCTGGGAGCAGCAACTGTTCCAAAAGGTGCTTCGTACGCTTTCGGGCGAGCCGTTCGAGATGATTATTCGCCTACTACAACTCTCGTCCGACCCGCGCATGCTGGCCGAGGACCTGAGTGCCGGCGATTATGCCGACCTGTTTGACGGGGAGGTGCAGACAGGTGCGGGCAAAGCGCTGGAAGGCCTGCAGGTGGACGACCGGCCGACGGCTAAGATGACGGCCTGCCTGGATTTGGTCGAATCGCTGGTGGCCCAGGGCAAGTCGGTCATCGTGTGGTGCATCTTTAAGCGCAGCATTCGCAACGTGGTGCATGAGCTGCACGGGCGCGGCATTACGGCCCGTGCCATTACCGGTGGCACCGACATGCCCGCGCGCGCCCGCGTCATCGATTCGTTTAGGGCGGGGGAGACGAGCGTGCTTGTCACCAACCCGCACACACTGGCAGAGTCGGTCTCGCTCCATGGAGTGTGCCACGACGCCGTCTACTTTGAGTGCAGCTACAACCTGGTGCACTTGCTGCAGTCCAAGGATCGCATCCACCGCCTGGGCCTGTCGCAAGAGCAATACACGCAGTACCACTACCTGCGCGCCGTGTACGAGCGCCGCGACGGACCATGGTCGCTCGACCGCAACATTTACGAGCGGCTGCAGTACAAGGAGCGGGTCATGCTCGACTCGATCGACCGCGGCACGCTGGAGCCCGGCTATACCGACGAGCGCGATCTGGAGCTGGTGTTTAAGGGCCTGTTTGATGACGAGGGCCAGCGGAGCGAGGTTAGCGATCAGGGCATCGCGGACGTTATGCAAGAACCCAAGGAGATATAACGATGCAGAAAGCCTTTCCCATCTTTGTTATGGAGCTGTTTTGTGACGGCTGGCTGTTTTTGGAGCATTCCGATGTTACCTGGGACGGGTCGTCGCATGTTCTTAAGCGCGTTCGTATCAACGCGGACAAAAGCGAGTGGCTCCTAAGCCGCGCGCGCGAGCATTTTACGGATGTTCCGAGCAACATCGATTTGTGCCAGTACGTCGGCACCACGCTCGTGGAGCTCGAGAAACATACTGAGTTGGTTGTTCCCCGCGACGATGTTTCGCCCCGCTTGCAGTTGCTCTTTGAGGGCGATCTGACGCCTATCACGCTGGTGCAGCTCATGTGCGTGGGTGATTGGCTTTCGGTGCGGCAAGCAAGCGAGGATACGATTTGCATTGCCTATGACGAGCGATTGGCGCAGCAGATTTCCGGATTTGGCTTTCTTATGCGGCGCTTTCGGGCGGTACTTTGCTCGCAGAGCGCGATGCTGAGCAGCAGCGTGGTCGCTACAGTGTTTGAACCGCGCCCCGCGACGGAGCCTGGCATATGCGCGTTTTTGGAGATGGATGATCCGGTGCCTGTGGAGCCCGAAGCAGAGGTGACGGCGGAGCCTCAGGTGGCGCCCGAACCTGAAACGGCACCCGAGCCCGAAACCGAGGAGACGCTCGACGTTGAACAGGAATCCGAGCCCGAGCTCGAGACGGCGTCTGAGTCCGAGGAATCTCCTGAATCAGAACCGGAGCCCGAGCCCGAGCCTGAGCCTGCACAAACGCCAGAGCCTGCGTCGGAGCCTGCTCCCGTGTCCTCGACGAAGGAGCAGGAGAAGATGCGCATCGCCCGAGAGGTGAAGACTGCGCGCGACAAGATGGAAGAACTCGATAGGTCGCGCGAAGCCCTGCTTACCCAGCTGCTGGTGTTACGCCGGGAGTATCAAAAGATTTCCGGCGAGCGCAGCTGGGAGGCGTTTACCAGGATTGAAGAAATCGGCAAGCAGATTAAGGAAATGAGCGGCCAGGTCGATCAGCTCGATAAGCAGCTGAGCGACGCACGCCTTGCCTATGCCGAGACCCGCGCTACGTCCCTGCAGGCGCTCAAGGAGCTGAGCCAGTAAGGCAGCAACAACCCCCACGACCCGGTACTTAAACGGTAGAATTGGAAGGCATGTTTGCATCGACCCGATGCAAATAAAAAGGCCCGAACCCTTGGAGTGTGTCCTGTGGATAACACCGACAAAATATCGCTGGGAGGCGTGCTCACCCGCGAGCAGTTTTTGCTGCCCGAGATGCGCATCGTCGCCGCGTTGCGCCTGGACGGCGTGAGCGACGACGACATCATCGCGCGCGTAAAGCACGACAACCTGTTTCAGTATCCCACCGAACGCATGCTGGCCGATCGCGCCCGCGTGTGCCTGCGTCGCTTCGATGCCGTAGCGCTCGACGAGACGCAGTGTGCCGCCCGCGGTATCGACAAGGATGCTGCCGACCAAGCGGTCATCCGCATCATGGACCTTATCGCCAGCGGCATGCCCGACCAGGCGGCCCAGGCCAACCTGTTTGCCATGATGTGTCGTTACACCATGGTTCGCGAGCTCATCCAGGTGGAGATCGGCGAGCGCATGGCCAGCTTCGACTACACCTTTACCGACGTTGACCTCAACGCGTTTGTCACCCGTTTTCAGGTCGAGCATGCCGAGGCCGTCAAATGGTCGGACGCCACGCTGGGCCGTATAAAGAGCACTCTGCGCCAAATCTTGCGCAGTGCCGGTTTTAAGGCATCGCAGCGCACCGACGCGCTCCAACCCCTGCTGCTCGACCCCGATGTAGAGCAGGCCATCCGCGACCTGGGCGACATGGACGCCCTGGCCGCACTCACCGGGCAGGTGATGTAGCCCATGACAATAAACCAGCCGCACATTCGCCCGCGCAACCGTGCCGAGCGCATCCATGAGGACTTTGACCATCGCCGCGAGGCGCTGCGCGAGCGCCTGCAAGACCAGGATTTCTTGGCCAACAAGGGCATCGGCAACGAAATCGGCTTCTACACGTTTTGCTACGACCCTTCGCTGGAGTTTGAGTGCCGCGCCTATGTGGACGAGCTCATGGCAGATGCCCGCGCCGGCAAGCTGCCGTGCAATCTGGAGGTTTTTAACCTGTACGACGTTATGCTCGACATTTGCGAGCAACGTCGCATCCTTCGTGCGATTCCCCGGCGTGAGGCAAAGGTCGGCTCGGAGGCCCAGATCAAAGAGCTCCAGAAGCCCTGCAGCTCCAAGAGCTTTGCCCAGTACCTCCTGGAGCACACCCAGCCACATCAGCCCGGCGACGTGATCTTGCTCACGGGCGTGGGCGAGGTCTTTCCGCTGCTGCGCGTGCATAACCTGCTCAACGACATGCTTGCCGATTTTGGCATCGTGCCCGTCGTCGTCATGTACCCCGGCAGCTTTGATGGCCGCCAGCTCAAGTTGTTCAACAAAGAGAACGCCAGCAATTACTACCGCGCGTTCGATATTTCTTAGGAGCGACAGATGATTATCCAAGACCTGTTTTCCAAGGACATCAACCGTTCCATCAACGGCGTCGTCAAGGTGCAAGACGCCAGCGACGAATCGGTGCGCCAGGAGCTCGACGAGTACGTGGTGACGCGCGAGCTGCAGGGTCATTTTGCGCACTTCTTCGAGGCGTACGATAAGGCGCTCGACGTTCCTACCGACAATATGGGCGTGTGGATCAGCGGCTTCTTTGGCTCCGGTAAATCGCACTTCCTCAAGATGCTCTCGTATCTGCTGCAAAACGATGAGATTGCCGGCAAGCGCGCCGTCGACTACTTTGATGGCAAGGTTTCCGACCCCATCGTGGCCGCCAGGGTTCGTCGCTGCTGCGAGGTTCCCACCGAGGCGATCCTGTTTAACATCGACAGCAAGGGCGGCCAGTGGAAAGAGGGCGACACCTCACGCACGGCCCTGCTGCGCGCCTTTGAGCGCGTGTTCTTTGAGCACCTGGGCTTTTTTGGCGAGGACCTTAAGCTTGCGCGCCTGGAGCAGCATATCGACAGCAAGGGCAAGACACAGGAGTTCCGCGATGCCTACGAGCGCATTAGCGAAGGCAACTGGCTCGAGGACCGCGAGAGCTATAGCTACTTTGAGGACGACATCGTCGGGGCCCTGCAAGAGGTGCTGGGCATGAGCGAGCAGGCAGCGCGCCACTGGTTCGACGGTACCGAGGACGACGCCATCGCTGCCGACACCTTTGCCAAGATGGTCAAGCAGTATGCCGACAAGCGCGCGGAGGAGTGCGGTGGCGAGTTCCGTCTGCTGTTCATGGCCGACGAGGTGGGCCAGTTTATTGGCTCCGATGCCGACATGAGCACGAGCCTTATGCTGTCGCTGCAGACGCTCGTCGAGGAGCTGGGCAGCCGTTGTGGTGGCCGCGTGTGGGTCATGGTGACCAGCCAGGAAGCCATCGACGAGGTCGCCATGATTGTGGGCGATGACTTCTCCAAGATTCAGGGCCGCTTTAACACGCGCCTTTCGCTCTCCAGCTCCAGCGTGGACGAAGTTATCCAGCGCCGCGTGCTGCAAAAGAACGATGCCGCCTCGGCAAAGCTCCAGCAGGACTATGAGGCCCAGAGCACCGTGCTCAAAAACGTATTCTCCTTTGACGGCTCGCGCGGCGACCTGATTGGCTATGCCAGCCGCAACGACTTTACGGCCAGCTACCCGTTTGTGAACTACCAGTTTAAGGTGCTGCCCGACGTTATGACCGAGGTACGCAAGCACGGCGTCAAGGCCAAGCACATGTCCACGGGCGAGCGCTCCATGCTCTCGGCCTTCCAGGAATCGGCCCAGGCCATTCAGGACCAAGAGGTAGGCGCCCTGGTGCCGTTCTGGCGCTTCTTCGATACCATCGCCAAGGACCTGGAGCACGGCGTGATCCAGGTGGTCACGCGCGCCGAGCGTGCGGCCGAGGATGGCCATGGTCTTAAGACCGAGGACGTTAAGGTCTTAAAGCTGCTGTATCTGATCCGCTACATCGACTACATCAAGTCCAACGTCGAGAACATCTCCATCCTTATGGTCGATGGCATGGATGTTGACAAGGCTGCTCTTAAGGACGGCGTCAAGGAATCGCTCAACCGTCTGGTGCGCGAGAACTACGTGGCACGTCAGGGCGATACGTACAACTTCCTCACCGACGAGGAGCAGGATATCTCGCGCGCCATTAGCGAGACGCCGGTGGATGCGGCCCTGATTATCGAGGGCATTAAAAAGTCGCTCTTCGAAGGCGTCTATAGGGCTACCAAGCTGCGCGTGGGTGCCAACGATTTCCCCTTCGACCGCTATGTGGACGACTCGGCCTATGGCGTGGTCCAGGGTGGTATGAAGCTTAATGTGGTTACGGTAGCCGACGACCTCTCGCGCGCCGATGACGCCGAGCTAATCATGAAGTCTTACCGTATCGCGCTCGTGGTGCTCGCTGACGACGTCGACTACTTCGACGACCTGCAGAATGCGGCCAAGATTCGCAAGTACCGCAAGACCATCAATACCGAGGCGCTGCCGCTTTCAACCCAGCAGATTATCCAGGCAAAGATGAATGAGGCCTCGTACGCCGAGCGCGAGGCGGCCGAACTACTGAAGGAGGCCGTGTTGCGCGCCCACGTGGCTGTGGACGGATCTATAGTAAACGTCCGCGCCACCAAGCCTGCCGATGTGTTTGACCAGGCCCTGTCCAAGCTGGCGGATGCCATCTTTACCAAAGCCGACTGCATTGCCGATCCCGCCAAGACCGATGAGGACATTCGCGCCACGCTGCGCGGTGCCAGCCAGATGGCGCTCGACGGCCAGAGCTCCCAGAACGCCCGCGCCGAGAAGGAGGTCGCGGACTTTTTGCATGCCCAGTCGCGCCTGTCGCTGAATACGACCATGGGTGACCTGCAGCGTAAGTTCCAGGGTGCCCCCTATGGTTGGCGCGAAATCGACATTGCCAACGTGGTGGCGCAGCTGGTGGTTTCGCAGCGCGCAACCATCACGGCTGCCGGCGCCAATGTTGCCCCTGCCGATTCGCGTATGGTTGCCTTCCTGCGCAAGGACGCCGACAAGGCACAGGTGCGCGAGCGCGTCAAGATGAGCGACGAGCTCATCAAGAAGGTCAACAGGGTGCTGCGCGAGACCTTCGATGCCAAGCGCGACATTTCCAACGAGGACGAGCTCACCGCCACGGTGGTCGAAACGCTTAAGGGCTTCAAGAACGAGTGCGTGGAGCTCACGAACAACAACTTTACGGGCCTGGCCCTGGCCTATCCGTATCCGGGCCTAAAGGTGCTGGAGGACGGCATTAAGCTGACCACGCGCCTGCTGGACAACCAGAACGACGCCCAGGCACTGTTCAACGCCGTTGTAAAAGCGCAAGACAATTTGGATGACTGGAAAGAGGACTACGACCAGGTCACGTTCTTCTTTGAGAGCCAAAAGCCCGTCTTTGATAAGGCCGTTGACTTTATGGGCCTTATGAAGGACGAGGGCTTCTACATGGACTCTAACGCCCAGGCGGTCGAGGCCAACAAGCGCATTGAGCAGATTCTAAAGAATCCGCGTCCGTACCGTGAGGTCCGCGAGCTCCACGACCTGATGGAGCCCGTCATGGCTGCCCACAAGCAGATGGTCGATGCTAAGCGCAAGGAGACGTTGGACGACATCGCCGCCCAGATGGCCCAGGTGCACGAATATGCCCAGGGCCAGGACGGCTACGCCAAGCTGGCCGAGCGCGCCATCGAGGACGCCGGCCGCATGGCCAAGACGTTCGAGAGCCGCGCTCACGCTGCTACCAAGGCCAGCGAGCTTGCCGCGCTGAAGCAGCAGCTGATTGAGTACTGCGATCGCGCATGCGAGAACATCGATAAGGCTATCGATGAGGAGAAGGCCCGCCAACAGCGCGAAAGCCGCCACAAGGAGGTCACGCCCACCGGCGAGGTCGTTACCACGATCAAGGAGCCCGGTAAGGATGCCCCAGCGACCGCAAATCCCGAGCCCGCGCCTGCGCCCAGGATTAAAAAACTGCGCCTGGCCGAACTGGGCGAGCGCAAAAAGCTGGAAAGCGAAAGCGACATCGATGCCTACCTTGCCCAGCTCCGCGCGCGTCTGCTCGCCGAGTTGCAGGGCAACGACGCCATCCGTCTGAGCTAACCAAGAACCACCGGGGAAGGGGAGACCGCCATGAACGATACCGCCATCAAGAACTACTGCATCTGGGCCCGCAACGAACTCATCGCCGGCGTCGAGGCCCGCATGAGGCTCTATGGCGTGGCCGAGGGCGCCGAGCCCGCCGGCGCGACGGTGGTGGGCGGGCGCGCCCTGTCTCCGGAGGAGACCGAGTGGCGCGACGCTCTGCTGCGCGCCGGCGCCGAAGAGGGCTTCACCAACCTGCGCGACCGTGCGGCCTACACCTGGTTCAACCGCATCGCCGCCGTGCGCTACATGGAGGTCCACGACTTCCTGCCCAGTCACGTGCGCATGTTCACCCGCCCGGCGGCGGACGGCTCCTGGGAGCTGGGCAGCCAGGCCGTGGACGAGGCGCTCGACGTGGAGATCGAGGGCGCCGACCCGGTGCGCGTCGCCGAGCTCAAGCAGGCCGGCGAGGACGGACCGCTCTTCCGCTACCTGTTCCTGGCCCAGTGCGCCGAGCTCTTCGGCTGCCTCCCCGGCGTGTTCCAGCCCGTGGACGCCTGCATGGCGCTCCTCCTGCCGGCCAACCTCATGGATGCGGACGGCGTCATCGGCCGTATGGTGGGCGACATCCCCGAGGAGGACTGGCGGAACGTCCAGGTCCTGGGCTGGATGTACCAGTACTACAATTCCGAGGTCAAGGACGCCTTCTTCGCCTCCAAGGCCAAGGAGACCCCCGACACCATAGGGCCTGCCACCCAGCTGTTCACGCCCGACTGGATCGTGCGCTACATGGTGCAGAACTCGCTGGGGCGCCTGTGGATGCTCAACAACCCCGCAAGCCCCCTGCGCGACGAGATGGAGTACTACATCGAGCCCGACTCCGAGCACGAGGACTTCATCAGGATCGCCGGCCCCGAGGACATCTCGCTCTGCGACCCGGCGTGCGGCTCGGGCCACATCCTGGTCTACGCCTTCGAGCTGCTTTCCAAGATGTATCTGGAGCGCGGCTACCGCGAGCGCGAGATTCCCGGGCTCGTTCTGTCAAAAAACCTGCACGGCATGGAGATCGACCCCCGCGCCGCCCAGATCGCGCGCCTCGCCCTGGCCATGTGCGCCCGTGAGCTCGACCGCCGCTTTTTCGGGCGCGGCGTGCAGGCCGACATCGCCGTGCTCGCCCCGGTGGCGCTGGGTGAGGGCGACGTCCCGCACGGCAGCGCGCTCGAGAAGAGGAAGGACCTGCTCGACGCCCTGGCGCACCTGGACGAGGTGGGCTCCCTGCTCGCCCCGGGCGAGGGCGACCTCGCCGCGATCCGCGAGGCGATGGCGCTCACCGGCGACGGCGGCCTGTTCGGCAGCAGCTCCAGGGAGAAGCTCCAGCGCGCCCTTTCCACCTGCGAGACCCTGGCCCGCCGCCACGACTGCGTGGTGGCCAACCCGCCCTACATGGGCAGCTCCAGCTTCGGCCCCTTCATGTCCAAGTGGGTCAAGAAGAGCTACTCCGACGTCAAGAGTGACCTGTGCACGTGCTTCATCGAGCGCAACCTTTCGCTCGCCAAGGTGGGTGGTTTTGCGTCCCTAGTCACATCCGACACATGCATGTACCTCTCCTCGTTCGTTGCGATGAGGACTTCGCTTGTCGAGAACAACACGATTCTCACCTTTGTTGACACGCGCGGAACCAATGCACACCCCGATGTCTTTGATGCAAACGCCATCTGGGTGCTCCGTCACGGGCGGCTCGATGGGTACGAGGGCAGCTATTTCAAACTGAATCATCGTATCCCGGAAAAGGCCGGCGCCCTTCTCGAGGCGATCCGAAACCCCGACTGCGGCTGGTTCTACCGCCGTGACGCCGAGACCTTCAAGCAGATCCCCGGCGCCCCCATCGCCTACTGGGCCAGCGACGCCTTGCTCGATAATTTTGCTGAGGGTGAGTCCTTGGGTTCATTTGTTGATATGCCTTATGGATTCAAGACGGGCGATAACGATACTTATCTGCGCCTTTGGTGGGAGCCTTCAATTACTGACGATTGCTTTGCTTGTTCGGATTACGAGGACGCTATGAGCAACGGCAAAAAATGGTTTTCGTACAATAAAGGAGGTCAGTTTAGGCGATGGTACGGAAACAATGAGTACGTGCTGTTTTTCTTCATGGGCGGCGCTTCCGTTATTGGTAATGCTAGGGCTGAAGGGCGAAATGCTGCAGAGTATTCACATGCCTTAATGTTTAAACCCACCGTTACTTGGTCAAGAATTTCTAGCGGTAAAATTGCGCTACGATATGCTCCCTCGGGTTCAATAAACGATATGACTGGTCCTGGTATCTTCGCAGACGAGGAGACCCTTTCGAGACTTCAGGGCTTCTGCAACTCGCAAATCGTTGAAAAGATCGCCGAGTTAATATCTCCCACGCTTGATTTTCAGCCTGGTCAGGTTGCGTCCTATCCCATCATCAAATCATCTGAACTGAATTCGGGGATTGATGACCAGGTCAATTCTTGTCGCGATTTGTCAAAAACCGATTGGGATTCGTTTGAAACCTCTTGGGATTTCAAACGTCATCCGTTGGTGTAGGTGTTTGTGATGGCCCTAACTGAGCAATGCGCATTCCTAAACTGGCGTATGGACAAGCTGGATCGCTCTCAAAACTATGCAATGATGGCAGAAGGCTATTGGAAAGCTGCGGTCAGGCTCCTTGATTCCCTCTTGGGTGACAATGCGGGACACGACGCTGACGCAATAGTCTTTCCAATACTGTTCGATGCCCATCAGTCGTTGGAGCTGTACCTCAAGGCAACTCGAATAGCCGTCTGTGAGGCAAAGGGCGCCAATCCATGGAGCGTCAACATTAAATCTATCCACGATCTCGATAAATTGACGTCTTCCTTGAACTCGGCTCTTGACGCCGGCGACGAGCGGCTCACGAGAACCAAGGAAACAACTACTTATTTTGAGCTTGTTGATCTTTTGAAATCTGTTGGCGATGATAGCGGGGGCGGCTACTACGTCGACTTCGCTCGTTATCCGGAAAAGGAATCCGGCAAATCATACGTTTTCGTGAGAAGCGACAGGTTTGTATTAAAACTTGAAGAGTTAAAGGGTGCTATTAACGATGGGTGCCAGTTTATGGATGGATTTTACTGGCTTTGGCAAGGACGAGTCGATGCCGTTCGTTGCATGAAAGCCGATTTGGAGCAAGGATTATATTCATAGAGATCATGGCGGCATAAATGAACTAGAGCACCATTCAGAAGAAGTCTTGGCTGGATTGGCAGACGAGTCCATGGGCCTTGCGGCTGGTTTGGGATATATCTCAAATTCATATGTATTTGTTCGTGCGGGTGAGTGTTGTGATTAACCAGGGTCGAATCACGGCTTTCGCGCTTTCAAGATTGATTGCGCGAGGTCTCGATTTGGACATCGCTATTTACAAAGAGGTCGGACGGGATGCGTTCTTTGAATTCAGCCCTGATGACGATGCGGTATATGTTGCGAACGTTCCTTTGCAGGATATTGAAGAGAGGGAGAAAAAATCTCTAAACACCGCTGTTTCTTATGAGATTTTGCTGTCGAAAGCAAGGGAAATAGCCATGGCCTGCTCGTATGGCATGGATTATAGGGACTGCTTTCTATATTGCGTTTTCGCTACACTCCATGAGTTTGGTCACCTTGATGCCCGCCAGCGTCTTTTGGCTTCCGATTATATGAGGCTCACAACCGAGCGTGAGCGTCTTCTTGTGCAGCTCAAGACCAAGCTTCAAATAGCCTCCAACCTTAATCGTGACGAAATGGATAGTCGGCGCGAATATGAGCTCGGCTATAGGAACATTCCTTTTGAAAAGATTGCCGATGACTATGCCAAGAAGTTGATGCCTGAGGTTCTTGCTGCGTTTCTTGCAAAGGATTGAGTTTATGAAACAAAATGAGTCTCTTGAGCTTCGCTGCGAAATGGCGACCATGCACGACTTCTTTCTAAACAAGATTGACGAATCAATCGAGGGAGGGCTGTATTTCGAAGCCTCATGGCTGATTTATTCATGCCTTGAGAACCGCTTCTTTCGTGTCCTGGATAAATACAAGCGTGAATGCAAGTATTGCCGTAAAGGAAGTAAATGTCGCAAGGGGAGTAATCAACTCGCGATATCTACTAAGGTCAAATGCGTCGAAAGGCTATGTGACGCAGGGGTAGAATGTATCAGCGACTCTTTCTCAAGCGAGATATTTGACGAGGTTAAAGCATGGATTAAACTGCGAAACAGTCTGATGCACAATCTTTTGTCTCTTGAGCACTATGAGGACCATTTCGATAAGGACTTTAAGGAGCTCGCCTTAAACGGCAAGAGGATTGTCGAGGACGTATACGAAGCTTGTACAAAATTCAGGGAAGCATTCTTTCAGCCTGATTATGAATTTGTATTTCCAGAGTCATGTATGGAGCCGTGTCCTTGTAAGCCTCAGAAGCAAAATGAAAAATAGGCCGCCTTACCCTTTTTAACGCCCCGCCGATACGCTCTTCTGAGCACATCCGATTATTTCTCTATCGTATTTCTGGACGCACGCTTTCTACCTCAAGGGATAAGTGCGCGGGCAATGAGCCCGACACGCTATTTTCGTTTTCGGAGCTTGTGGTGCAAAATACCTGACACAAGAAAAACGGTTCGACCGTTTTGCAAGAGGGATTCTCTTTAGGGGACGCCCTCTATTTTTATGCGTGGCAATCGGAAATAAATGCATTGCCAGTTGCTCCATAAATTCGATCCCGACGGTCGTGGATCAATACCTACCGCTCGCACTTGTTGCTCAACAAATGGCGAGGCCAGTGGGCTAAGTTGATTACAGCGTTCGACCAAAGCGGGGGAGCGGAGGGAATCGAAGCCCTCCTTGAAATTGCCCCGAAGGAATCGAAGTAGCTGCTGAAGCCAAAGCGAAAGGTTAATTCAAATGGATTTGGTGACCTCTTTTTTCCACCTTCTGTCCGATTATTGCGTTTGCTTTGACGACGGAATGATTACCTGGGACGGTCATCATCACGCTGCGACCGGTTTGCATGTCGATAATGAAAAGGTGCCCGAGCTTACCGAGTTTGCCACGCAGGGTGGCTTTGATGATCTGAATGATTATCTCAACTGCTTTGTAGATGGCTTTCTGAATAACCTGGTTGAGGCCGATGAGGATCTCATTGTTCCCAGGAGCACAATCCACGAGGCACTTTACCCCATGCTTCGAGAAGGAGATTTGACGGGCCTTGTTTTGGCTGATTTCTGTGGCTGTAACAAGGCGCTCGTAATCGACAATCCGGCCCCCGATGCGTATTGCGTAATGTATGACACGCGAATCGCTCGCGGTATTCCCCAGTTCTTCAACTTGGTCACACGCATGCTTTGGGATATGCGCCAAGGGCTGCGTAGCCAGCAAGGCGCCTCGTTTAAAGTGACGTTTGTTGCGGCGAAGAACGTCGATCTATCCATGTTAGTCGTAGACGACGTGACGGACGTTGTGGGTGCGCAGGAAAAGCCGGGAACGACGATGGTCTACTCTGCCCCGAAGATTCGGCTGGAGATTCGGCTGGATGCTCGCAATGGATCGGAATCGGTGGCGGCATCCGTCGCGTTAGAGAACGAGAGCGATGCTCCCGGCAAAAAGAACAGGGGCGCGGACGAGAAGCCTCAGCCGTTTCAACCAAAGTCTTGGGCAGAGGACGAGACGAGGGATAGGGTCTACGCGCTTGCTGATCGATGCCTCGCCGACCAAGACGAATTAGATCAAGCCGAAGCGGAAAAGGCGAAACTTCAACGAAAGCTTGACTCGATTACTAAGGCTCTGGCCGAGGCAACCTCGAAGTTCGATCACTTCCGGGGCCTGGAGCGCAAGCGAGAGCAGCTGACAGAGCAGAGGAACAACCTTGATAACGAGGTCTCGACCTGCGAGAAAGAGCTTCAGTCGTTTGGGCTGTTTGACATTAGCAATAAGCGCCAAGTAAAGAAAAAGCTTTCGGAGCTTGCTGGGCGTATAGAAAAGATCGATTCCAGCCTCAAGTCTATTGGGATCGATCTCTTTGAAGGATCGAGTGAGCTTGCCAAAGTTGAGGTCGATAAGTTGCGGCAGCAAGAGGGCGATGCTCAACTGGCGCTTAAGGAGGCCGAGGCGAACTTTGAGCAGAAAGAGGCTACATGGAAAGAAGGCAAAGCTGAGCTTGAAGCGTTCTGCGCCAGCGTGCCAGATAATCCAAAAATGGATAGGTTTTGTTGGGATGCCGACTGGCGCATAAAGCAAGCGCGCGATCGCAGGGAGCGGGCTGAATACCAGCAGAAAATGAGGCGTCTTGCAAAAGAGTTTGCACAAACAGTCGAAGTTGGCGAAGAATTTGGCGTACGAGATATGGTTGATGCGGTCGACGGAATAGACTCGGTTTCAACGGCCTTGATTATTGTTCAGAAATACTACAACAAGACTCATTCAGTAAAACGGGTTGCCCCGCTTTACAACCTTCCTGCCTATGTGTTTACCGACAAGAGGTTCATGGATTTATTGGACGATTGATTCTTGTTTAGGAGTCGGCTGTATTTTGCAGGGGGCATCTCTAGGGATGCCCCTCCCGTTTTTATGTCGAGCTTGCATTGGATCCAGGCAAAAAAAATGCCGGGGGACATCCCCCGGCTCTTGCCGGAGGGAAGCCCCCGGCTCTTGGAGGTCCCTCTATTCGAAGGTACCGATATCTTTATAGCAGAAGCTACGTACCGGGTCTACGTGAGGCGCTTATTTGGCTTGAGCTGGCTGCTGCGGTCGTGGCGTTATGGCTACCGCTCGCACTTGTTGCTCAACAAATGGTGGGACTGGTGGAGTAAGTTAATACATATTGGCTGCAAAGCGGGGTCGGCCTGTAGTGGGCGTACTCTCAAAATGGTGCCTGAGAATGCTCCGCATAGGGCGCTATTAGCTTTGCTGTCGGGTAGACTTGTCTATGTTGATTTAGCTAGTTTTATTGGGCTTTTAATCGGTCCTGATTGGATGGGATAGAGATATGGCAACGTTGCTCGCCGATAAATACGAGGCTCGCAAGGCCGAGGTCAATGCTCGCTTTGAGCAGCTTCGCGCTAACGAGGAGGAGCTCAATCGAATCTTTGCCAAGATCTACAACATGGAGGGCGAGGTGCCCATCGAGGTCGAGGACAAGTACGTCTCGGTGGCGCGCATCTTCGACACCGCCGACGAGATCCCCGAGAGCTACAAGGGCAACAAGTATGTGCGCACCAAGCGCGACGAGATTACCTCGCTCATAAGCTATGCCGTGGGCTGTATGTTCGGCCGTTATTCGCTGGACGTGGACGGTCTGGTTTTGGCCGATCAGGGCGCCACAGTCAACGACTACCTGGCCAAGATGCCCGATCCCGATCACGTGACCTTTATGCCCGATGGCGACAACGTGCTGCCCATTACCGACGACGAGTACTTTGACGACGACATCGTGCGTTACTTTATCGACTTTGTGCGCACTGTGTATGGCGAGGAGACGCTCGAGCAGAACCTGGCCTTTATTGCCGAGGCGCTTGGCGGCAAGGGCACCTCGCGCGAGGTGATCCGCACCTACTTTTTGAGGGACTTCTTTAAGGATCATTACCAGACCTACAAGAAGCGCCCCATCTACTGGCTGTTCGACTCGGGCAAAAAGAACGGCTTTATGGCCCTGGTGTACATGCACCGCTACACGCCCGACCTGTTGGCGCGTATTCGTACCGACTATGTGCACGAGCAGCAGGAGCGCTATCGCTCACAGATCACCGACGCCGAGGACGCGCTGGCCACGGCGGAGCGCGGCGAGAAGGTCGCGCTGACCAAGCGCATCAAAAAGCTCAAGGATCAGCTGACCGAGACCGTTGCCTACGAGGAAAAGCTGCATCACCTGGCCGACCAGATGATCAAGATCGACCTGGACGACGGCGTTAAGGTCAACTATGCCAAGTTCCAGGATGTGCTGGCAAAGATAAAATAATGCACGCGTGATTACGCGTTACGCGAATTGTTTTGACCGGTATGACAGTGGGATTGTTAGATGGCAAAGTTCGATGTAATTGAAGAGCTGGCGGCGCGCTTTGAACAGCCGCTGCCCGATTGCCGTGAGCGCCGCGTGGTGGTGTGGCACGACGCGGAAGGCGAGTTTGCCGCCACGTTTTCCGAGCTTGCCGAGGGCGGCTTTGGCGAAGCGGTAGAGCAACGCTTGCCGCGTCCGGTGCGCTTTGTGGAGGCTTGCGATGGGCATATGTTTGAGGTCAAGCGCCTTATCGCCCGCGAGGACACCACTAGCGACATGCTGGTGTATCGCCAGCAGGGGCGCGGTGGGCTTGAGGGCGATTGGCTGGCCGATGTTGAGCTGTATGCCGATCAGTTCTCGGCGGACTATCTGTCACTGCTGGCCGATCAGCTGGGCGCCTCCAACGCGAGGGATATTCGCAAGGCGCTACAGGCGCACAAGTCGTTCTTTGCCGCTAAGGGCCGCGTCGCCAAGTTTTCCAAATGCATGCCCGCGCCTGCGTGTGCGGCCGATGTTGAGCTGGGCCTGTTGGCCGCCATGTTTGGCGGCTCCGATCCCAGCGATGCCACCATGCCGTTTATTGTGCGTGCGTGCCTGACCATGTTGCTGCACGATGGCCCGGAGGCGCTGTCGGAGCTGACGCAAAATTTTGAGGCTGCCGACAGCCTTGCTGCCTTTGTGCGTCAGCGCACGGGCTTTGAGGGTGCGCTGTTCGAGCGTGATTCGCTGCAGGATTTTGCCGCCCATGTGCTGCTGACGGCCTCGTCATCGCTGGTGTCGGCCTCTGCGCTGCAAAAGCTCTCCAACCATATTGCGCCTGCCTATGCACCGTATTGCATTGCCGTTGTCCGCGAATGGGCGGGCGATGCTGCGGCGTCTGATGACCTGCGCGAGATTTGCGAACTGGTCCAGGACGCGTGCGGCCTGCGCCATGTGTTTGATGCTCTGCCTACCGACGATCTGCTGCGCCTGGATGTGTTCCCGTGCGTTGACGAGGCCATTTTGAGCGACCTACTCGCCTCGCTGGCGCAGGGTGCCGATCGCGTTGACGAGGCGCGTCGTGTTGCCGCAACCCGTCGCGATCTGTGCTGGTACAACGATGTCGCCTGCTATTACCAGGTGCTTTTGGCGTTGGCCGACATGGCGGCCTTTAAGCGCGACCATGCGGGTGGATTCCACATTGCCCAGGCAGCCGAGGTATGGGAGGCCTACACCACGGATTGGTGGCGCATGGATGCGGCCTATCGCGCACTGCGTCAGGCAAACGAGTGCTGTAAGCTGCGCGGCGTCGACCTGTTGGAGGAGTCCGAGCGCCGCGCGGTCGAATGGGCCGAGAACAACTACGTCAACTGGTATCTGACCGAGAGTAACGCGTGCTGGGCCAATGCCGCCCAGGCGCAGTGGCGCGATGCCGGCTATGTTGAGGGCATCGCTCGCCAAGACCTGTTCTATTGGGAGACGCTGCCCACGTATGCCGGTAGCGCTAAGGCCAAGGTGGTCCTGATTAGCGATGCGTTGCGCTACGAGGTGGCGCAGGATGTGGCTGCCGCTTTGGAGCGCGAGCGCGGTGGCGAGGTGCGCATGGGCAGCGTGCAGGCGATGTTCCCCTCTATTACCGAGATGGGCATGCCGGCGTTGTTGCCGCATCAGGCCATGACGCTCAACATGGAAAGGGGCGCCGTGCTGCTCGATGATATGCCGACGGGTTCTACGGTCGAGCGCCAGGCGGTGCTGCAGAAGGCCGTGCCTACGGGTCGTGCCCTGAGTGCCGCGGCGTATCTGGATATGTCTGCCGCCGACCGCAAGGAGCTGCTCAAGTCCAGCGAGATCGTGTACCTGTATCACAACAAGATCGACGCGACGGGGGAGAAGCTCGCCACCGAAAGCGACGTGTTTGATGCATGTGCCGAGAGCGTGGGCGAGCTGGTCTCGATCGCCAAGCGCGTGTGCACCGACGCGCCGGGCGCCCGCGTGACGATTACGTCCGATCACGGCTTTTTATTCACGGCCAACGAGCTGCCGGAATGCCTGTTCCTGGGCAAGAACGACCTGCCCGACGATCCGGTGCTGTTTGGCAAGCGCCATGCGGTGGTCGCTCGGGGCGACGCCTTGGCCGATATCGCCAGCGGTGCGGACGGTAGCCCGTATTTGGCCATGAACATGGATCGTGTGGTGCCGGGCGGCGGCTATGTTGGCTTGGCCCCGCGCGGGATCGTGCACTATAAGCGACCCGGCGGAACCAAGCGCTACGTGCATGGCGGCGTGAGCTTGCAGGAGCTCGTGGTGCCGGTGGTTGGGTATCGCCGCCTGAGTGCGTCTTCAAAGGAATTTGTCGACACGCAGACTGCGAAGCTGCGCGTGCTCAGCGAGAGCCGCCGCGTTACCAACTCGCTGTTTGGCATTAAGTTGCTGCAGGAGGAGGCCGCTACGGGCAAGGTGCTGCCGTGCGAGTATGAGCTGGTGTTTACCGATGAGACCGGCAACGAGGTGAGCGACGTTGCCCGCGTGCATGCGGATATGACCTCGCCCAACCCGCAGGATCGCGTGGTCGAGGCTCGCTTTACGCTTAAGGCGGGCGTGTCGTTTGGGTCCGGCTCGTCCCATTTGCTGGTTTGTCGCGATGCCCAGTCGGGCAAGATTGTTTGGCGCGAGACGTATACCATCGCCGTCTCGTTTGCCCCCGTTGCTGACTTTGGTTTTTAGGAGTGTGCCCTATGTTTGATAGCCATGACGACGATCTGTGGGAAGTCCCCTTGATTGATGTGAATGCGCCCGAGCAGGCTGCGGTGCCTGCAGGGGTGGCCGTGCCTGCTGCGGAGGCTGAGACTGCCGCGCCCGTTGAAGCTGCCGCGCCCGCTGAGGGTGAATCCTCGACCGATGGCTATGACCAGGCTGTGGCCGAGACTCCCGAGGACGACGGCTACGACATGGATGGGTTGGACGGCAAGCTGCTCGAGCACTTTGCCGGCAAGATCGTGCGCAAGGACCTGACGGCCCTTATGAAGCGTGGCGCCAACGTGCCGACCTTTGTGCTGGAGTATCTGCTGGGCATGTACTGCTCAACCGACGACGAGGATGCCGTGGCAGAGGGCCTGGACCGCATCCGCAGGATCCTCACCGATAATTACGTGCGCCCCGACGAGTCCGAGCGCATTAAGTCCAAGATTCGCGAACTGGGCCGCTTTACCATCATCGACAAGGTGACGGCCAAGCTCGACGAGTACAAAGACATCTACGTGGCATCGTTTGCCAATCTGACTATCGAGCCGTTTGTGATGCCGGCCGAGTACGTGCGCGACTATTCCAAGATTCTGCAGGGTGGCATTTGGTGCATTATGAGCATCGAGTATCGTCACCCCCTGGATGAGGAAGACGAGTTTGGCATGGAGGTCTTTGGCGATGATGCGCCACGCCGCTCCAAGGCCAAGCGCAAAAAGCGCGGACCTGAGGACTCTCCCTTTAGCGTGGCGTCGCTCACGCCCATTCAGATGCCCAACCTGGACCTGGATGCCATGGTCGACGAGCGCCAGTACTTTACGCGCGACGAGTGGCTCAACATGTTGCTGCGCTCGGCTGGCTATGAGCCCAGCGAGCTTTCCGAGAAAGAGCATCTGCACTTTATCGAGCGCATGGTGCCGCTCATCGAGCGCAACTACAACCTGTGCGAGTTGGGTCCCCGTGGCACCGGCAAGAGCCATATCTACAAAGAGGTCTCGCCCTACGCCATCTTGCTTTCGGGCGGCCAGACCACCACGGCTAACCTGTTCGGCCGCATGAACTCCATGCGCGCCGATCGCGTGGGCTTGGTGGGCCACTGGGACTGCGTGACGTTCGACGAGGTCGCCGGCATGCGCTTTAAGGACACCAACGCCGTGCAGATCATGAAGGACTACATGGCGAGTGGCAGCTACGCGCGCGGCCGCGACCAGATTAACGCCGATGCCTCCATGGTCTTTGAGGGCAACATCAACGACACCGTGCAAAATGTCCTTAAGACCACGCACCTGTTTGATCCGTTTCCGCCGGAGTTCAACAACGATTCGGCCTTCTTCGACCGCATCCATTACTACCTGCCGGGCTGGGAGATTCCCAAGATGCGCTCGAGCCTGCTGACCGGGCATTATGGCCTGATCACCGACTGCCTGTCGGAGTTTTGCAAGGAGATGCGCCGCAAGGACTTTACGCACCATATCGACCGGTATTTCCGCTTTAACAGCGACTTTAACAAGCGCGACGAGATCGCCGTGCGCAAGACCTTTAGCGGCCTGGCCAAGCTGCTGTTCCCCGACGAGGCCATGGACAAGGACGACGTGCGCTGGCTGCTGGACTACGCCATCGAAGGCCGTCGCCGTGTAAAGGAGCAGCTCAAGATTATGGCGGGCGTCGAGTTTATCGACGTTAACCTGGGCTATATGGATGCCGACAACCCGCAGGACGTGCATGTGGTGCGCGTGCCCGAGCAGAGCGAGGACACGCTGATTCCCGACGGGCCGCTGTTGTCCGGCCATGTGTTTGGCGTGGGCAGATCGCAGGGCGGCGAGGTCGCCGTGTACAAGCTGGAGAACAAGGCCGTTGCTGGCGAGTGCAAGTTTAAGCACGAGGGCGTGGCCTTTAACAAGCCGGTGCGCGATACGCTGGAGGCCGCGTTCGACAACTTTGTGAACCTGGCGAACCGCGTGGCGCCGGGCATGCACATTGGCTCCAAGGACTACCTGCTGTTCTACAACGACCTGCAGAGCAAGGGCCTGTCCGAGGAAGTTTCGCTCGCCGAATTTGTGGGGCTTTGCTCTGCGGCGTGTAACCGCCCGGTGATGCCCGCGCTGGCGATTCCGGGAATCTTGCGCATGTCGGGCTCTATGGACGAGATCCGCGGGCTCGAGGACATTATGCGCGTGGCCAAAAACGCCGGCGCCAAGCGCGTGATTTTGCCGCTGAGCGCCATCGCGGGCTTGCAGAGTGTTTCGTCCGAGATTATTTCGGGACTGAGTCCGGTGTTCTACATGGATGGCGACCCGGTCGATGCCGCGAAGAAGGCGCTGGATCTGTAGGAGTGCGGGCGTGCGGGCTTGCGTACGCGTGGGCCTGCGAGCGTGTTGGCGTGTTCGGGTAAGGAGGCCTTGCCATGGCGGACGAGCGTTGCGTTGGCGAGTTGCTCGACGAGCTGTTTAGCTTTGAGTCGGTAGCCAAGCGTCAGACGGCGCTTGAGCAGTACGATTGCGGGGAGTTGGTGCGCAAGGCGCGCTCCCGCGAGCTGCTGGGCGTGCTTAGGGGCGTCGAGGCAGCCGAGCACGCTGCGCGCGACTCTGTCGTGCGGGCTGTTGATACGTACGTGCGCCGTGTTGAGGGTGCGGCCCTTGCGCGCGCTCGCAAGCAGGCGGGCGTTGCGGGTCCGCTGCAGATGGAGCGGCGCTATGCTGCCTTTTTGCGTATGGAGGACAAGGCCGAGCTGCTGACGCGCCTGGAACAGACGCTTTCGTTTATCGAGGTAAAGCTGCGGGTCAATACGGCGGCCAGGGTTCGTGCGGTGTACGATGTCGCGGGGGCTTTGGTGTTGCAGGGCGTGGCGCGCCTGAATGACGCGCGCGTTGTGGATGCCGTGCCTTTGGATGCTGATCTGCTGTGTACGCAGTTGGAGCAGATGCGCTGTGCCGCCGATGCGGCGGACCTTGCGGGCATGATCACAGCGACGTTTGAGTCCGAGCTGAGTGCGACGGGGTCGCAGGGCGCCGGCGGGTCTGCGAGCGATGTCGCTGGCGATGTTGCTGGTGACGTGGCGCTGGAGCGTGAACTTACGAACGCGCGCGGCGCTGAGCAGCGAGCGCGCTTGGCGGCGCAGGCATATCGGGCCGAGCGTGCCGCCCGCGTTGCGGGGAGCACGGTGGAGCCGGTATCGTTGCCGGAGTCTGCTTGCGTTGCGTGCGAGACGGCGTGCGATGCCAGGGAGCTTTCCGAGTTGCTCGCTCAGGTTAAGAAGTCGTTTGAGACCTACCGTCGTGTTGTTGCCGACGGCGGGTTGTTCTGTGCGTTTGGCTCTGGCTCGCCGCATGGGATTTGCCAGGGCAGTAGTTATTTCGACTACGATTCTCGGTTTGACGAAGACGTGTTGGTGGGCGAGTACGACGGTGCTACCAGGCACGATGTTCGGCGTGAGGTCGCGATTCCCGAGCTTGTGGATGAGGTCTCGGCCGAGGGCGGCGACTCGCTCGAGGTTGCCGTGGCACGCATGCGTGAGTTTAACGGGCGTCGCTACGATGGTGTGCTGGATGAGGATCCCGTGCGCCATGTGAATGCGTTTTGGTATGGACTCAAAAAGCTCAGCCAGTATTGCGAGGCCGCTGTGCGTGTGGACGAGCGTGCTTGGGATTGCTTTATCGATAAGGTGCAGTTTGCCTACGACGACCCGGTGGGCCGTCTGGCCGCGCAGATGGACGAAAAGCAGGTGGCGGCGTTTGTCGCTGCTGTGGACGCTCTCGGTGCTAGCGAGTAAGAGCCTGGCCCGGCAGGAGGTTTCACCATGAAGGTCGACGTTGATGTGGACCAGCTGCGCGAGAGCCTGCTCGACCGCGCGGGGAGTGCGGCGGGCGTGGGCTTTCCGGCCGCCATGCTCGACGTGATGGATATCGAGGACGAGTCACCTCAAGAGCTCCTGGCCCGAGCCGAACGCGCAGGCCTCGACCTCCGCGACTTTGCCGTCGACGATGGCGCTGAATGATGGCCATCTTTGTTATTGACGAACATATGTTTGTATTTTATACTCATGCTTGAACATACGTCCAACTTCATGGTATAAATTAGGTGGTCATCTCTTAAGAGAGGGCTTCCAAGTGCCGGGGACGTTTTCCCCGGCTTTTTTATTAAGGATTGCCCATGCGAGAGCTGAGTATCTTTATTGATGAATCTGGAAGCGATGATCTTCGTGAAAGATACTATCTTGTGGCCTTTGTTTTTCATGAACAAGATATTCCCATCGCTGAGGGAATAGAGAAATATGAAAGGGCGGTAGCCGAAAGCGGATCGCCGCTTCTTCCGTTCCATGCTTCTCCTCTCATGAATGGAAAAGATCAGTTCAAGGACTTGGACATCAGTGAGAGAAAAAGGCTGTTTTCACTATTTCGAGTTATGTTTCGACATTTGCCCATCTCGTACAAGGTGTTTGTATTCAAGACGCATCGGTACCGAACTCTTAAACAGATTGCTGATGCGATGCGGCGTGAAATCATCGATTTCATATTCGACAATCTGAGTTGGTTTCAGCAGTTTGATGCTGTAAAGATTTACTACGACGGAGGACAGGGTTCGGTTTCGAGTGCGCTTCACAAGGCAATCGATTACGCTTTGGCTAAAAATGCAGTTATCTATAAGCCGACAACTTCATCGGATTACTATTTGGCTCAGGCCGCGGACTATGTCTGTACCATTGAGTTCACGAGTCTGAAATATCAGGCAAATAAGCAGACTAATACTGACCAGAAGTTTTTTGGTGGTAGTACTGCGTTTAAAAAAGGCTTACTTAAAGAAGTTAGAAAGAAGGCCGTCCCAAATTAGCTACCCCTGGCCGCTACGACGCCAGCGTGGCGATGACGGCTTCGTCGCCGGCGTATATGAGGGTGTTGCCGTCGGGGATGATCGTTTGGCCGTCGCGCTTGAGCATCACCACGATAAACGGGTGTTTGCCCTGCGGAACATCGCGCAGGCGCTGGCCTGCCAGGCGTCCGTGGGGCGTTACGGTGACTTCGCGCAGCGTAACCTCGGCACGATCTTCAAACGTCGGTGCGGCCATCACCAACAGGTCGCCTTCCTCGATGACGGTATCGCCGTTGGGCAGTACCGGGTGTGCACCGTCGCGCAGCACCAGGACCACCAGCATGTCCGTGACGCTGCCAATATCGGCGAGCGAGCGCCCGGCAAACGGATGTCCAGCTCCCACCTTGAGCTTGATGAACGACATACCGTCCTCGTCGCGGTAATCGTTAAACGTACGGCGCACGTCGCCTTCCGCGTCGATCATGTCGAGCTTCTTTGCCACCGCCGGTAGAAGCGAGCCCTGCACCACAATGCTCGACACGGCAATCACAAACACCAGGTCAAATAGGTCGTGGCCACCGGGAACGCCGGCTACCACGGCAAAGAGGCTAAAGACGACCGAAGCCGCGCCACGCAGGCCCGCCCAGCTTATGAGCGCAACCTGGCGAGGGCTCGTCTTAAAGGGCACCAGGAGCACGCCGACGGCGATGGGGCGGCTCACGAAGAGCATAAACGCCATGAGCACCAGGCCGGGTAGCAGCATTTGCGGCAGGCGCGCGGGCGTGACGAGCAGGCCCAGCAAAAAGAAGATGGTCATCTCGGCCATCTCGGTGAGGGTGTCGAAGAAGTGCGCAAGCTCGACCTTGCCGGTGATGTCGCTCGCGCCCAGCACAATTCCGGCAAGGTACACGGCCAAAAAGCCGTTGCCACCCAGATAGCTCGGCAGTGCGTAGGCGACGATCGCCACGGCGAACAAGAAGATGGTCTGCGCACCCTCGGCTGTTGCATGTGCGCGCTCGATCAGGCGGCCCGATGCCCAGCCGATGACAATGCCCAGGCCTACCCCTAGGATGATTTGCTTGGCCAGCAGAACGGGGATGTTAATGTCGCCGCCGGCCGCGAGTGTGGCGAGCACGGCGGTGAGCATGTAGGCGACGGGATCGTTGGAGCCCGATTCGACCTCGAGCAGCGAGTCGGTGCCGTCTCGCAGCGACAGGCTGTGCTCGCGCAGGACGCTAAAGACGCTCGCCGCGTCGGTGGACGCCACGACTGATCCCAGTAGCAAGCCCCCGATCCAGTCGAAACCCAGCACAAAGTGCGCGAACGCACCCGTAATGCCGGCGGTGATGACGACGCCGAGCGTGCTCAGCAGCACCGCGGGCACGGCGACGGGCTTGGCGCGGTCGATGTTGGTGTTAAAGCCGCCGTAGAACATGATGAACAGCAACGCCGTGCTGCAGACGGTCTCGGTGAGTGTGTAGTCGCTAAAGTCGATGTGCGCCGGGCCGTTGACGCCCAGCAGCATACCGAGCGCGATAAAGATGAGCAGGGTGGGGAAGGGGAGCTTTTTGCCGACGGGTTTGATGGTCAGGCACAGAATAATGACGAGGCCGATAAAGAGAAGTATCTGGTTCATGGAAGGTGTCCGCTCCTGAGTGGTTGGCGTGGCACGGTCAGTTATCTGCGGTTATTTGTACCCAAAGATGGTGGGTTTATGAGGGCGGATTGCGGGCGTGCGCATTTTCGACACGAGGCGGAGGCGCGGGCGGTGCTGGTTGGGGCGCTGGGCTAGACGGCGTGGCGTGAGCGGTGCGGGTAGACGGGCGTGCGCCGGCGACCGTTGACGGTATGCAACCCTTCCCAGCTTTATTGCAACGGAGTACAATGGGTAACGTTTAAGTTCAACTTGAAGTTTTAGTTGCGGCGCCGGGCTTCGGCCGCAGTGTAAAGAGAGGCGTACCATGGCGATCTATGTGACATCCGATGCTCACGGGCACGTGCGTGCGCTTGACGAGGCCCTGTCCAAGATTTCGCTGGCGTCCGACGACACGCTGTACGTGCTGGGTGACATGATTGATCGCGGGCTCGATCCGGTCGGCGTTATTAAACTCGTACGCTCGCTACCCAACGCCCGCGTGCTCAAGGGTAATCACGAGCAGATCATGCTCGATGCCATCATTGGCCAGGATCCGCTCGATGCCGAGACCTGGGATATCAACGGCGGTTGGACTACCCGTCAGCAGCTCAACGATATGGAATTTGAGGCGTACGAGGAACTCGTGCGTTGGATGGCGACGCTGCCGCTCTACGCGGTGGCCGAGACTGACGAGCGCCCGTACCTGCTGGTACATGCCGGCATCCAAACCGAGGCGGCGCGGGCGTTTTTACTTGAACACGGGGTCGATTGTGCCGATGGTGCGGGAGCGGTGGATGCCGATCACGAGCTACTGCAGCAGATGCTTGCGGTGCAGTCGTCCGATGACTTGCTGTGGATTCGTCACGGCTATTGGGATGCGCCGACGGGGCTACTTTCTGCCGAGGGCAAGGGTCCGGTTGTGGTGAGCGGTCACACGCCAACGGTGTCGCTCGGGCGTTATTGCGAGGTAGGCGGCTTGGCGGGGCTCGATGAGGAGTCGGGCCGAGGGCAGATTGTGCGCCTGGGCGGCGAGGACACCGCCGGCGTGCCCGATCGCATCGACATCGACTGCGCCGCCGCCACCGGCTCCGAGTTCGGCCGCGTCGGGATCCTGCGCCTAGACGACGGGGCCGAGTTCTACGCGAATATCAACCCGGGCGAATAATCGGTGCAAAGGGTAGCTAATTTGGGACGGGGCTTTTTTGACTACTTTCGGAGAGTAGCGCCTTCTTGCTCGGTAAGCGCTAGGAATGAGGAGCGTCTGCGTCCGCGGCTGCGCGAAAATGCACGATAAACCGTCGCAACGGTGTCAAGCGACGTCGCGACGGTTCTTTTTTGGCTGCCCGCTGGCTAAGTGAGTAGACTTTTTTGGAAATGCCGAGCAGCCGGCAAATTTGCCTCAACAAAACCGCAGGTCACTGACTTGTGTTTTGCCGGTGTGGTCAGGGATTCAGCAAAAGTCTACTCACTTAGTTTTGCGTGATGCATATTGTCCGCAACGAGACCCCCCATTGCGCCAACTAGGCGCCGTACGGGTTGCGGTCGCGTTCGATGCGTTGGCGGATGTGGGTGTATTCGATAATCAGCAGCACCAGGAGTAGGGCCATGACGGCTAGGTAGCTCACCACGGCGCCCATCAGACCCAGCAGCTTAATCAGGATCACCGGCAGCACCACGCTTACGGCGAAGCAGATCAGGTAGATCTTGGTGACGTCGCCGGCGTGGCGCAGCACCGTGATAATGGCGTAGATAAAGTCGATTGCCGCGGTGACGCCGCCGGCGACAACCATTAGCAGTGCCAGCGTGCGGTAGCGCTCAAAGTTGAGGCCGTACATAAAACTCATGATGGGGATGCCGGGGCCTGCCATAAATGCGGCGCACGCTCCGGTGATGACCACGATCAGTGCCATAACGGCAACAATAATCAGGTCAAAGCGGCGACGCTTGCGCGGATTCGCCCAAATGCTCGACAGACGCAGGAGCTGCGGTTTATAGATAAATCCAATGCTCAACAAAATTGCCTGCGCCGGAAAGAACAGGGCATTAAAGTACAGCTGATACTTGTAGGCCAGCGTGCCTTCCATCACAAACTTGGGCATGCTCTCGATGAGGTTGAACAGGAACAGCGCGCCAAAGAGCGGAGCGCACTGGACAAACAGGTGGCCGACCTCGCGCAGGCTCACGCGGCGCGATTTTTCGGTCTCGAGCAGGGCGAGCGGCGCGGTGAACAGCACGAGCGAAGCGATGGCGGTGACACCCATGGCCATGGCCGCGATGGGCATGCTGCGCGTGAGGA
>ERZ1034913.231-NODE-231-length-53279-cov-6.733804_pt1 | contig 53279 bp, 51 predicted proteins | sample MGYA00520697_ERZ1034913 | MGnify/ENA primary metagenome ERZ1034913 (study PRJEB33766, sample SAMN09781786) | gut metagenome | biome: gut microbiome | host: Homo sapiens | place: Madagascar | study: EMG produced TPA metagenomics assembly of the PRJNA485056 data set...
GGATGCTCGGGTCGAAAGGGAATCCCCAGGCGAGTAACCTGTTTGCGGTGATCCATTAGCTGCAGGAGCAGAATAGCATACATCTGGAAGCAAAGCCAGGAAAGCGGCCTATGGAGCTGTGCGGCAGCGCTCAGTAGGCAATTTTTCAAAATATTGTTAAGCCTTTTCTGAGCATGGTATTTTTCATGGTATTACCAATTAGCAGGAAAATAAGCCATTGAATATAAAAGATAAAAATGTCTTGTTTACAATAGAGTGGGATCTGGGAATTCATACCAATATCCATAGAAGTGAATCTATTACGAACGTGGGGAACCCTGGCACCATTTTTTGTGCTGCCCATATTTGTTTTCATGTATAATTCATAATCAAAGCGTTCATCCTGATTTAGCTTAACTGATTAAAATCCGTAGATTATGATTTTATCAGTTTTGTGACTTTATTTATTATGGGGAGCTTACCCAGTATTTCGAAATTATCGGGAGAACACTTGTACCATCTGTTTGAGCCTGCAAGTATTTCTCTGTCCCATCGTCTGACCCTCTCCCCGTTTCTGAGTATGCATATCATATAGTTTTCGGGCACCATCAGTGTCCGGGCTGCCAGAAGACTATTTTTAAACGTCAGGGAAGTGATATTGATATCTTCTCCGGAATTTTTACGATAAATAACAGACCATGAGTTTGTTTCCGGGCTACTAATACACATTTATTGTACCTCTGGTGATGGATTGAAATCCTGAATCCTCCGCTTACTATGGTGAGCGGAGGAGATTAATAATCGCGTAAAGGTTGTTATTAAAATCAGCCATACAGGTGTTATCAGAATCTTTTTTTACGACTCTCTTGTTTTCCACCTGATGGTGTCTGAGCGACATTTTTTTTATGGGGCGGGGATGCAGTTAGATCCGGTACAGGTAACAGCATCTCCAGGGGGAGCAGAGTATTCAGAATCGCCTTCACTGAAGGTATATCTTCAGGACCGGAGTGTTCCTCTTCCGGACGATTCAGTGTGATATAACATACCCGGCGTTCTTCCCTGGTTGTGTTATTGATAGTGTGCACAGCCTTTTTCCACAGTTCGTTTGCCCGGGATTCGATATCTGTATCATATTGCGGAAGCAGATCCAGTGATGTCTGCGCTGTTGCCAACTGGCGCTGGAATGTATCAATGATACGGTAAGGCTCTGTACGGTTTTTACGACGTTTACGGGATGGTTTTGCTGTCAGTACACCGATGATGCTGCTGACATGCTCCGGTGTGGGGAGCCTGCGCTGCACTGTCCTGGGGACGAGACGGCGGAGACGCTCCAGCCGGGGGGCTTCAACGGAAATATAGCGGTTGATGACCACCGGATCACTGTCGCAACTTTTCTCGCTGTCCGGAATATACACAGAGGCTGACGGCACCACATCCCCCTGGAAAACGGTAAAGAACTCACCAGCATTCAGTCTGATCAAATCCTGCACGTCGATTTTGCTTTCCATCTGGATGGTGATCTGGTTACCGTCCACCCAGGACTCACCCATCACACCATCGTGGCGCTGCAGGCTGCCCATTCTGGCCCGTGCCTCTTCACCGGCGGCATTTTTCACCGTTCTTGCCGTTTTGTCGTCACTGACAATGCGTCCGGCGAATTTGGTGCCGGCGTTCTGCATCAGTGTGGCGGTGTTGGTGGCGGAGGTCTGCCCTTCAATTCGCTCCTGATCCTGCGCCGTCATTATCAGGGAAAACTCCAGTGAACGTACCTGGGTGGCCTCCACAGCAATGCGGTCTGTGTAGTAGGCACCGACTTCGTCAAGGATACAGATATAGGGGAAGCTGCCTTTGTATTTTTTGACTTCCAGGGTCTGTGCATCTGTGCCTTCCAGCCGGTAGCCCAGGTCACGGGCGAGGAGCATGCTCTGCTGGGTGACGAACATACGACCGAGTGCCGACGTGGTATGAGCCGATGTGTCCAGTGCAGGGATCATCACAATCAGAATGCGGTCGCTGTGAATACTGTCGCGAATATCGATGTCGCCGGCATCTGCCGCAAAGACGTCCCCGAAGGTTTCGGCAAAGGTTGTGAACGTTTCCGAGAACTGACCGGAGAGATAAGCATGCTGTTTACGGGGCTCCTCAGTCCAGGCTGACGGCGTTCTCACCAGTGACATATCGAATCCCGGGACATCCTGCAGGTAGTTTCGCAGTGGTGCGATAGCTTCTTCCGGCCACTGGTCATCAAGGCCACGGCAATAGAGTTTTGCCATCCCTTCCAGCGTCATATGTTCCCGTAACATCTGCAGGGACATGGTTTTACCTTCCCGGACGCACCAGAATTTTGTGCCAAAGACTAGGGCCTTGTTCATGGCTATCGCCCGTGACTGCCATTCACCGCCCTGAACGTTCTGGGGCAGCATGGACTGCATGGTTTCGGCGGTGAAGGCTTCGGTGCTGAATGCGAACGGGTTCCAGGTGTTTGACTGTGGGCGGGATTTTTCGCCGCTCTGAATGATTTCACTGCGGGATTTTCCGCCGTTCATGAAGTTGATGACTTCGATATCATCCTCCCTGCCAAAACGTCGGGAGAGATACCAGATTGTCCTCGTGGTATCGTTCTGTGCCTTTCCGTCAACAAAGGTAAAGCCTCTTCCCCAGCAGAGCGGGTTGAGCAGCCAGGCAAAGGTGGTTTCTGTTTTACCGCCACCGGTGGTGGCAAAAAACATGACATGCCGGGTGAGGTCATCCATGCTCAGCCAGAGCTCACGACCGATATCGTTGATACGGCGGTAACCGACATAAAAAATCCCCCGGGCGGGGAATGTTTCATCCGCTTCATACTGAAACAGGGTGGGCCAGAAGCTGAAGAGGCTTCTCCTGACCTTTCTGTCCTGGGAGGGGTCATCAAGGCTGAGTGTCATGGGCATACGCAGGGGGCATCGCCAGCGTTGCAGCATGAATATCACGGAGGTGACCAGGGTGAACAGCAGGCAGACAGGAAGGGCCAGTGGCCATATCAGCGCCGTAATGATACTGCCGGCCAGACACAGACCAGTGATGTTCAGGTTATGCAGTGCATTCCACAACGGGTTTCCCCAGGCCGTGCGGTGTATGAGGTCAGGATTAACGTGGTGCTGGCTCATTGTGATACTCCTCGCTATCTGTTGCTTTCAGGAAGAGGCGAACGGAAGTGGCGTCTTTCAGGATGCCGGACGGCAGGTGCCAGCCGGTATCTGATAACACCCAGGGGGTTCCGCCAAAACCGAACTGGCGGAAAGCCTGGTTATTGACATCGATGGCAGCACGTGCGGCGGTCAGACACTGTCCATCCTGTGCGGCCGGTGCATCGCCGGTGGGGGCCATACCACTGTCAGCGGAATACAGCTGATGCCATCCGGTCGCCCGTTTTTGTGAGTCCGGTTCACACAGCAGCGGAGCAGTCCGCTTTGTACTGGACTCCCCGCCAATCACGGAGACCGGATAAATCACCACGCTGAATTCCCGGGCCAGTTGCTTAAGCGCGGGTTCCAGCAGACGGCAGTTGATGCATGCGGGGTCAAGGAAGGCGTACAGCGTGCGTTCATGACCAGTGGACAGGTTAATGGTGAACATCCCCCGGTCTGCGTTGCGTTTAAGTACTGTGGCCAGATTACGGCGGGCCTCAGCGGCCTGAACGTGTTGTTCTTCCGTCACTGCCGTCGGGGCGGGGGCAGAAGAAGGTTCCTGCTGTGTGGGAGCCGGGCGGGCCGGGATGCTGTTAACATGATGTTCCGTATGTGGGCGTGGTGTCTCTGTGTCGGTTACTGGTTCAGCTCTCCATTCCTGAGATGTAGGGTAAGCCAGCGTGGAAGGGGGCTCTGCCTTCATCCAGTGGTAACCTGCAACTGTCGCCGGCAGAGCAATTCCGGCGATAAAGCCACACATCAGTGTCCGCCAGAAGCCATTTTTCCGGGAGGGATGTTTTCCTTTTCCGGCATATTCGGCATCCAGGCAGGCATCAATCGCTGAGAGCATTCTGCCGATGTGATGTCCGGGACGTTCTGCATCAACGGTATCAACAAGCACCGTTTCGGTTATTTCGCGAAAAGGGGAACTGAAGGACAGGTGCATCAGCCTGTTATTACGGTTAATCAGTGCGCCCAGTTCTGTGACTGGCAGGATGGCAATCACCTCCCGATTACCGTCAGGGTACAGGGCGATCAGGGACAGGTGTTTATTATTCAGTGTTGCAGTGTAGTGGATGGTCATTGTTCTTTTTCCTTGTCGGCGGGATGCTGTTTTTCGGTGGTTTCGGTGGTTTCGGTGGTTTCGGTGGTTTCGGTGGTTTCACCAGTGTCAGTGTCTTCGTCGTTATCATGGCGGCGGGGTATCACGTCATCCGTGAGTGACCAGCGGGTCCTGATCTGACGTTTACGATCGCGATCTGGCTGAGGTTCGTCCCATATCAGGCCCAGCCCCAGCATGTCCCGTCGAAGCCCTTCAATGGCCTCTTCCACACAGGGTTCCGGGCAGGGGAGGCCGAGACGGCTGGCTTCATTTTCTGCCCGGGCAACGGCCACCACGCCGGCCCCTTCGATGAAGCCTTTTGTGGTGTTTGCCCGGTGAAGGGCATAGAAGAGCGTCCGGTCAACGCCCTTGAGCCACAGCCAGTTCGGAGGCGTCAGGCGCAAATCATGTGCGTAAAGCCAGACCAGACCGCTGCGAACGTAACGGTGCTGCCTGAGCCACTGTTGTGCGCCTTCTGTTTTGATGACCCGGATAAAGGCGTTTCTGGCCAGTGAATACACCGGCGTGCTGAAACGCCCCTGGTCCCGTTTACTTTTGAGCCTGCAGGAGAGATTGAGGTTGTTCATCAGGGCTACCGCTGCTTTCCGGTCACCGAGGAAGAACTGCAGGCCAAAGATGGCAAAGAGCGCTTTTTCATGTGGGGCCATGTCTTTCCAGCTGGTCAGTGGTTGCCCCAGTTGCGCCATGAAGCACTGGCGTGTGGACGCAACATCGAGCTGCATGTTGCGGATAAGGTTGTTCTGCTCCACAAAGACTTCGGGGGTTAGTGCGACACGGCGCTCGGGACGTTTTTGTCCGTGGAAGAGTCTGTTGTTGTCTCCATCAGCCAGAACGGGGGCGATCGCCGGTGACAGAGCTGAAAAAATATGGGGCAGTGTGTGGATATTCAGTGGCCTGCGGGTAAAACGGGGCTGGGCCGGATGGTGAAACCACATCCACAGAAAGCCGAATGTCATGGGAAGCAGAATCAACCAGAGGATCCCCACTGTCCGGGACATAACATCCAGCCACTGGCCGAAAGTGATGGTTGCCGCGTTGTTAGCAGTGATGGCCAGCAGGTTGTAACGGGGGGCGGCAAAGTTGTGAAAGGGCCCCCAGTCAATCATGCCCCACAGTGTGTGCAGGATCAGGCAGGAGGCGAAGACGATTTCAGGTAAAAAGCGCCAGATGATAATCGCAAAGAGCAGGCATATGGCACCGACGATATACCATATAGCCATTGGATCTTCGGCGGCAGACGTCTGTTGGTAAGACACGGGGATTCCTCCATCGATAAATAGATAAATTTCGGGATGAGGCTGAGTGGAATTAATGCGAACAATCGCCGGTAATGACTGGGCAGGGCTGAATTCAGCAGGGCATTTTCACAGGAACAGCAGAAGGTGGTGAGAGACAGGCACAAAAAAGCCGACTGGTGAGGCCGGCTTTTTTGCGATCCCAGGGAGAGTGGGTGGCTCTGGCCCGGGGGAAGTCTCTTTTCAACTAACGTTACCAGAATATCGTTATATTCACCTGATCGCAATCTGTTCGTTACAGTCTATTGTTCCGGGAGTAGCGATATCGCCTGAAACAAGTATAATCAGCAAGTTAGCCTTGTCTGGAGACTTACCTTCGCATCAATCCATCGGGACTATGGATCTGTGCTATTCAAAGACCTGGCCGGACAAACAGGTGGTGCTGCGTCTGGTGCTCTGGCCGGAGGAAGTCTCTTTTCAGCTAACAATGAAAGAGCTGTTGTGACAGGCAATGTAAGAGTAAACAACAGTGATTTCCTCCATTGATGGAGAAACGGATGATTAACCTGTTAATCATCGTTCTCAGGGCGGTTGTTGCTGTGGCTAACGCAGTGATAGCTCTCCTGGAACTGATCCGGGAACTGGTTGACTGATAATCCCGGAAACGTACTTAAGGGCAGAGGGTCACCGCCCTCTGCCCTTTAATAATCTACGGACAGATTACTTTCTGTACTTCCAGAGCCTGTTTCTGTGAGTCAAACATGAGCTGGTTTTTACCGACTACACCCAAGGAAATATATTCGATATCTCCCATTTGCCGTATTTTCGTAAAATTCAACAGGAAATATTCAACGGGAGTGAGAGAACTGCTGTCCGGGGAGGAGGTACAGACGCAAAAAAACCGACTGGTGAGGCCGGTTTTTTTGCGATTCCGGATCGAAGTTGGTAGCCCTGACCGGAAGATAACTGCCTATAACTGACTATGAAATAATACGGCTGAAATAATATTTCTGCAAGCACAGTATAAGTATATACTCGGTGTGTCAGCTTTGAGGCACGTTCTTTCCGGCATATCGTTCACCGGGATGAACAGGTTGCAAGTCCTGGCCAAAACATCAGGTGGTGCTGGTTTTGGTGCTCTGGCCGGAGAAGAACTGTCTATAACTGACACTATAGAAAACGTGGCGACAGGCAATGTAAGGGCAAACCACGGTGTTCTTTCTCCATTGATGGAGAAGCGGATGATTAACCTGTTAATCATCGTTCTCAGGGCGGTTGTTGCTGTGGCTAACGCAGTGATAGCTCTCCTGGAACTGATCCGGGAACTGGTTGACTGATAATCCCGGAAACGTACTTAAGGGCAGAGGGTCACCGCCTTCTGCCCTTTAACAAAATATGCTCAGGTTAAAAATCGAAAACCTTCCTGCACTTCCTGTGCCTGTTCCCGTGAGTCAAACATGAGCCGGCTTTTACCCGGAACTCCCCAGGAAATATATTCTACATCCACCCACCATTTTCCGTATTCTTCATACGGTCCGGATATCACTTTAGTGACAAATGCATCAACCAGGTTCATTTTTACACCTTTCTGTTATTCTGCTTATTACGACCAGCAGACAGCAAATATTAAAAATAACGCGGCGGTAAAAATGGCAATTTTTTTCCATGCTGTATTTTTGCCATTTATTTTCTTTGAAATGGTTTTTTTCTTCATATCAGCAAATAATTATTTCTTATTCTGTTTTCTCCAGGTCCATGGTGGTACCGGATTTTTATCTGCCCATAATCCCCGCTTCAGGGCGCGGGCATCACGCTGGAGCGGCGGGAGAGTATAGTCATTATTGTAGTCCGGGTACACCCAGGCAGCGCCGTTACGGACCTGCCAGCGATTTGCTTCTGTGCCGTCAGCGGTATAGACCCGGCCGAGAATACGGCCATACCTGTCTGTCTGCGCGTATTGCACGGTTACGGGCTTTCCGGCCACCAGGTCCTTCAGCTGAGTGGCTGACCAGCGTCCAAAGGGCTGTTTCTTTTCCGGTGCATCAATATTAGCCAGACGGACCCTGACAGGCTTTTTGTCCTGTAATATTTCCAGCGTATCACCATCAAGAACGCGGATGACGTGCCCCTGAATCTGTGCGGCACAGAGAGAAGCGGAAAAAATAATGGTGAGTGAAAAGATATATTTTATCATTTCATCGTCTCCTTTTTATTTATGAAAACAGGTGCAATTAATATTGCGAAATAATAACGTTCAGGTGTGTTTTTTTGGCAGTGTGATACTTCACGCAGGGCATGAATTCCAGTACGCTGATATCCGTGATGATACGGCAACAGATATCCGGTGACGGTATGCAGGAACATATTGATTATCAGATTGAGAAATATCAGTTCAGGGTCAGGAATGAGTCACCGCGACTGATGCGCCAGTGGGAAGATGTCATGCGTGAATGCCGTGATACCGGAGCAGGTGCCAGGGAGCGGCTACGGACAGCTTTGCTGAATGTTGATTACGTGACCAGTTTTGAACTGCCGTTTCGTCTGCTGTTAACCCGGACACCGCAGATGATTGACAGCGTGCGGCGGGAATGGCAGCTCAGCCAGAAAAAAGTCGTATTCAATGAGCGGCAGCGGGGATGTGTATACAGTCTGCAGAATGACTTATCCGGCGTGCCGGATAGCTTCAGTTACAGTCTTGCGACGCGAATACGGCGGGTGGACAGCTATGGCATGACGACGCGTTGTTTCACTGATATAGCCGGGCAGGTTAAAGCCCCGACAGCACGGCTGAAACTGGCGCTGGAAAGCGGGTTAATTGTCACCGCGCTGGATGGTCTGTTCTGGCTTGGTATTCAACGTATTGCCGCAGATGTGCAGCGGCTGCGTCAGTCCGGAATGACAATCATCACCCGGGATGTTGAGGTCTCAGACTCGCTGACCGGAACCACACGGGGTGTTTCCGGGTACAGCCTTTGATTTATGCAACAAAGTATCGCAGCGTCGAATATGAGCTATGGCCAGATTTTTGTTAATCGTGGTTGTTGCAACATGTAAGGCGAATGACCACACTATTCTGGCACGCTCGTAATCACGCTGAAATTCTGCTTCCTGTCCTGCCGTGATGAGTTCCGACCAGGACATACGGCGAAGTGTATGTCTGTCAGTAATATCCGTCATGGGCTCACTGCCTCCTCCTTCGTATTTCCGTCAGAAACACAAACGCCCCGCAGAGAAAATTCGCCAACATTCTCCTTTTTAATGGCGCGCAATGCATCGCGGCAGGCCCGTTCGGTATGAAAGGCCTGGCTGTGCACCGCCAGTGTGGGCTGACGGGCATCACCGGAAGAGACATTAAAGGGCGATGAAAGCCAGAAAATCAGTAGCCACATGCGTCACACCTCGTCCTTTTTATGCGGGTATCTGGACAGAATATTGAGCGCCTGTAATGGCGCTTCATGCATTTCACGGATACAACGGGCATCGGTGATATTTTCCCGGTAATGTGTGGTTTCCAGCATCATATGATGCATATGGAGCATCCGGGCCAGGGCTGCGCGGAGTTCTTCAATATGTTGTTCATGGGAATGCTGGCGGGGCTGTATCCGACAGAGAGGGATAACCTCCACATCATCCGGGTGCGCGCGAAGCCACGCGTCAGTGACTGCAATGTCGTCAGTGTAAAACCATGTGCCGGATGTCCCGTTGGCCAGAAAACGCATTTTCCAGGCTTCTGGGGTGGCGGTTGTGTTGTTATCTTTCATGGTGCCACCACTCATTCAACAGGCTTAATGCTGTCCAGGCGCAGTCTGCTCAGACTGTCGTGGCTGCCACAGCGGCGTCCTGTACTTTTGCTGTAGCACTCCTGCCCCCTGATACACCATGCCGTTGGCGTTTCGTAGAGGCTGACACGTCGGGTTTTATCTTTAATGATGAGAAGCCCGGTGTGAGTTTTTGTCTTTTTCATCGGTGGGGTACAAACGCAGAAATTTTGTTGTCATTACATCATCAGTTTTAGCCTGCAGAGACGCTGAAAAATCAGCGTTTTCAGACCCTGTTCAGGTTAGTGAATATTCTTGCCTGGCCTTTCGGCAATATCAATCCCCTGAAGTTGTATGGATATCCCATGCCCATTGAGCATCTGGCTGTCCATGGAATTGATACCGCATGTCATCATCAGGTTGTAACAAAGCGTACTCAGCATGGTGAGCGCCTCTTCTGAGGATTTACAATGTGTATTCATAAGGGCCAGAAACTGCTCAACAACATCCGGGTTAATGCTGGTACTGTGTATTTCATCCTTCATGATGTGTCCTTGTTTTTTATTATTTTGCATTTCAGAAAATAACACGATGCCTGCAGCCCGGAAAACAGATGTGTGCACACGTAGTCACTTTCCGGCTTTATTTCTGTCCCTGACACAAAATACGTGGTGGCATGAAAAGGATTGTGGCGGACAGGAAAACGATTAGAATAGCGGCGGGCGCTTGAGGCTGTATGCCGAAAGCGTTTTGTGGACGGCATGTAGCAGAAAGCCCCAGGCGATTTTTTTATCAATCAACCCAGGGCCCACTGTAATGCCTAGACAACATTATAGTAGCCCGATGACGGCCGAAAGGCAATGGAGGGGCTGCGATGCCACAACGAACGTTTTTAATGATGTTAATCGTCGTCTGTGTGACGATACTGTGTTTTGTCTGGATGGTGAGGGATTCGCTTTGCGGATTTCGTATCGAGCAGGGAAATACGGTGCTTGTGGCAACGTTAGCCTACGAAGTTAAACGTTAACGGGCAACACGGCGGCAGGACATCTGCCGCCGGATTGTTGCGAAGGCTGACCTCAATGCGCCTTGTTTGTCTTTTTTACCGGACGACTGCTGGTTGCTGCTGTCCGGCAGCTATTATTTTTTCCGTCCTGTGCGTCATCAATTATGACAGTCGCTCTCATTTGGTTGTCTCTGGTTAGATGTATTATTAGATATTTTCGGGGTAATTCGATAAAAGTTATCCACTTCAGCACCAGACTGAATGATATATGCAATAAGATCTAAACGATGAATCTCGTATCGTGTACGTAACTCCATCATTTCACGCCATGCTAAAATCCTTGATGTTTTCAGTTCAGCCTCTATAAGTTTCCATGTGTTTGTTGAGATGGCATGTTCTTCCAGCTGACGTAACGAGAACCTATCACTAATGACCAACCATCCCCATCCTCGAGTATGTGCCCATTTGCGACCTGCATTACTTTTTATTCTCGTGAGACTCAAGGTCATTCGGTCTGTTGGCTTCACTTCCATAAGTAGGCACCGACCATCAACTGTCGCAATGAGTAAATCTGGATAGTATTTTTTTGATTTGTTTTTAAAACAATATGGAATAGAAAATGGTTGTTCTTGATAGAAAAGAACCTGATCGCAACATTCTAATAGATTCATTATTTTAAACTCAAGCCCTGATTCGTACTGGACTGTACGACCTAATTTTTGAGAGTAAAAGAATCCAGATATGTCAGTATCATTAACCGCTCTCTGTGAACATAGCTGTTCTACGGGGGGAGGAGGTGCGATATATTTTGGCCAATGTGTATTGTCTAGCCATTTACTGAATATGAACTCAACTCTTTCTTTCTTGATTCGGGCTCTTTCCTGAGCGCGAGCGTGTGCTAATTCTGCTCTTCGTTCACGTAACCTCTGCTTTTGTAATTGTGATATTAATGAGAGCGAACTTTTTATTTCATCTCGTCTTGCTTTAGGAATGCCTGCGGTAAAAATAATGAATTTGGCGGCTAAGTCAGAGGATGTAACGAAATCCCGATGAACAATACGATAAATCCATACTGCTATATCATATGGTGAATTACCTATTGAGTTAATAAGGGCTTTAAGGCAAGCTCCAGGTGTCCCTTCATAGCGAGATTTAGCAGCTAGTAAGCCAAGGGCTCGTTCCTGAAGTTGTCTTACCCTTTCACGGGAAATTCCTAATTTGACGGCAATATCTGCCAGAGAATGAGGTGAATCATCTGTGCCGAGTCGCATTAGAAGAATATATTGATGTCGTTTATTAGATAAACTTTCGATAGCAGAATGAATTAGCATAATGACATCATGTTCATCGGCTATATAATCTTTAAAATCTGTATTGGGTTGGCAGAGGGGGAGTGGGGTATTTTGTTTAAAACTATTCTTTTGTATTTCAACTTTATCATGAGCAATTGTTTTTGCAGTGCTCAATGATATTAAATTATTGATGATACTATTGTGTTCTTGGCGAGGAATCTTGTTGAAGTAATTGCTGAGATCATTCACCGTGTTTATATCGTTGAACTCAAGAAACTCAGAAGGAAGCAGGCGTTTGATTGCTCCACGTATTCCCCCGGACGATCGTTGATGTGTTTGAGTAAGTTTTTTTAGCGAGACGCCCTCCGCTATGGATACGAGAAGACGCTGTAACTCTTCAGTATTCCATGGAGTACCATGTCGTGCTGGAAAATTGCTGCGGGATTCAGACATGATTTTATCTTTATGTTTTCTAGGTACTGCCTTGAGTGTGTGGATATGATAATTATTTATAATGATATTGTTATCTTTTATAGATAACTGATATGCAGAATTGTATTGATTTTGTCTACAGTGGGCAAGACAGTGCTAAGAATTTGTGGGGAAAACATAGAGACTCCATGCGGCGTCCTGAGATAGACGGCAGACAGGCATTCTGCCTGAAAAGAAAAAGCCGGTTCAGAGAAAACCGGCTGACGGATTATCGTCTAACAGTTGATAGCTACCTCAAAATACTTCTGCAACAGGAACACCGGCAACTTTTTCCCACTCTTTAACCCGATACCGGATCATCTGTGGGAAACGTTCCTTGTACTCATATCCACGTGCTGCCATGGTGTGCATGGTGTTGGCCAGCGTCCTTGCTGAGATGCCGGAGATCTCAAGAGGAATCATCGGCAGACTCACATAGGTGGTGTGGATTTCCAGCTTGCCGTCCTCAGCAACCGTGCGGGTAAAGTTGTGAATATCCAGACCAATCACATCCATCACATTGTTCGGATAAATGCGCACATACAGCATGGTGCCGTTTTTAATGTCGATCCCGAAATAACAACTCTTTGAGAATGACAGTTGCTCGTAATCGCTGGTCGGCGCAAAGGGACTGCTTTCTTTTATCTGCTGAACAACCTGCTGGACTTTCTTTTTCTTCGCTCTGGTTTTCATATATAGCCAGAGTGATGGGAGTATTAATAGGAGCCAACTGCCATAAGTATATAGATATGCTTGAATATCTGTTTCTATATATGGTTCTGTAAGCATCATACCGGTAAATCCTAGAGAACATAGTAATAAAAAAGGAACACCAAATATAAAATAAGCAGTGCGGATAAGGTAATAATATGCCCACCAGGAAGGATATCTGCTTTTTGTTGTGTTCATAATAAACCTCCATATTCACCTGAATGTATTTTAATCTCTTCAGGTGAATATGGCAATGGTGTTTTAGTGGTTTTTCGATATTTTCATTTATTGTTTTATTCCGTCTTTATCATCTCTATTAATATTTTTCAGTTTTTCTTCACGAACGCCAGGTGTTCTGCGCATATTGGTATTACCTCCGGCAATAATATCTTTGACTGAAGAAACCATATTCCCCAGCATATTAACACCGTCACGTCCGCCCAGAAAATTAATTACATGGTCAGGCAGATAAGCCTGAAGCGCAAAAACGGCTGCAACCAGTGTGGTACAGGCGCGGGCATAAATCATCAAAAATCCCGCCATGCTGAACACGCCCGTCACAGAGTTTATCTGGACATTCATCAGTGCAGCAGCATACAGCGCATTCAGGATTGTGCCGCCGGCCACGATGGCGACTGATGCAAAAAAGAACCCGAACACCATCAGCAGCGGTCTGATCATGCTGTCTATCAGGTAGATGTAACCGTAAGCGGCCCGGCTTCCCCGGTCCTGACTTGTTCCCAGATGGGTGGCGGCCCACAGGGGGCCAGCAGCACATCCAATCAGTACGCTGACTATCCAGTTGCCGATGCCGGTCATCCAGAAGATAAACGGGATAAACGGCAGGTAAATGGATAACGAAAAACCGGCACAAAACAGCAAAAACAGCAGGAAGTAGAGTGGTGGTGCGGATGCTTCCAGAAAAGCCTTTGCGGCGTCAGATAATCCGCTGACGGCATTGACCAGTCGACCAAAAACGGAGTTGCTGCCGGCCGTGGAAAGTACCCTGACGGTGGTATAACCCGCCCAGATGGTTTCGGTCGTAACCATGGTGTAATCGCCAATGTTTTTCATTTTTATCAACGGATTTAGTTGATTAGTTGTGGTACCTGTACCGCTCAGATAAGTGGCTGTCCAGTTAGTCATTCTTGTTAGGTTAAACCCAATCAATTTTAAGATTGCTGATTGAGGGTCTTGAGTTTTAGATGCGTGGTATTCACTGGCAGAGGTGGCTGTTCCCAGTGCAGGAGTATACGCTGAGTTCTGTAGCTGTGCCTGGTAAGCCCCCTTGACTTCCTTCAGGAATTCCGTATCCCCGGCTTCGCCCAGTGACGAGACGCCACTCACAGTAGGAGCGCGGTTGGCCAGGTCTTCCAGTCGCTGGTTGGCGGTGGCAAAGGTCTGGTACCAGGCACCCAGGGCAACCCAGCCGTAGGTGGTCAGGTAGGATTTCAGCTGCTCCCTGCGCTCAGTTTCTGCGTTATCTGCCGGCAACGCCTTCTGCACCGTTTCTTCATACCGGTTGGCTGCCTTCTGAATACGGCTTTCAATATCCGGCAGGTTGCCGTTACCCGTGTCGCGCCGGGTCCGGTATGCCGACACAAATTCCTGCGCCGCGCTGTCCAGGTCACGGAGCATGGTATCCATGGCGGAGCGTTGTGCCGTCAGAACCCCCTGATATTCCGTTTCAATGAAGGGATTGAAAAAATGGGCCAGCGCGGACTGCTTGTTACTGCCGTTTCCTTTCACGGAGAGACTCACACTCCCGCAGGTGGCGCTGCCATTTGAGACGGTGACGGTATATCTGCCATTCTCTGTCCGTGAGGATTCGCTCATGGGCGGCGTTGATGAACGTGCGGTACGGTTAAAGTCATCGAGGCCCGTATTCATGGCGTGTTTGCACAGTTCCATCTCCAGAATTCCCCGTGCTGCCGTGCGGGTGGAGACATGTACTGGCTGTACGGTCATTGAATAGCCTTCAGCAATGTTTTCTGCCGCTGTCTGAACCATGATATTGGCGGAACCGATGCCCATGATGGATGCGCCCCACAGCATGACCAGTTGCGCCAGACTCCAGCCGGAAGCGGTGGGCACAATCATCAAAAATCCACTCACGACACTGAGTATGCCGACGACGTCCCGTCCGTTGTTAAAGACACTGCCCTGGTGTCCCGTGCGGACAGCATGACGGATACCAATAAACAGAAACCAGACTATCCCCATCGTGGCGATAATTGCGTTAAACACCATGAACAGGTTGCCAATGATGGTGTTGCTGCTGGCTGTCAGGGGATTTGTGACCACATCACCAAAAATGGTGACCAGTGCCTGGCGCGACAGGTCATCCGGATTGGTGGCGGCACTCACAATGTCCTGATAGGTGACGAAAGCCTGTGCAGGTACGGCAGCCAGCGCCAGACCTGCACTCAGTGCTCTGGGTATGATTTTCACGGTAACTCCGGAACCGAAGGGGATGCCCGGGCATCAGCCCCCGGAATGAGGAAAAGAAATTGCAGACCGGACAGTCAGTACTGCCGGTGGGTAATGGCCAGCCATGTGGCCTGTTTCCAGCCGTGCCGGGCCTGCAGGTAATCGGGGAATGTGCCCTGTTCGTCCTCGCTGACCCGACGTTCATTCAGCTGCCAGAGGCGGTATGACGCAATCAGGGCTTTTGAGGCACACAGTGCTGCAATGGTACTCATCAGTAACAGGCAGACCAGGATACGTATCAGGGTGATGACCGGCAGTGCGGTGGCCGCAAGGGCCATACCACACAGCAGAAGTACCGGTATCATCATCAGCCAGAATCCTGTCCGCCAGAACATCCTGCGACGTCGCAGACGCCGGTCCAGTTCGTCGACCGTCAGTCCGCTGGCCCTGACCGCTTCCTCCCAGGTCATACAGACCGGACTCTCCGGTTGCCGGTCGGGCATGAGGCGCTTCAGGCGCGTTTTATGCTGGTCCAGCATATGGCGGCAGCTGCGCAGCATCCAGCGGGTTTCGGCCAGTGGTGCGAACAGATTTATCCCTATATCACCGATGCGGCGGAGACGGGGGGCCGGTTTTTTTTCGTCGATGCTGTTGTCGTCTTTCATCTTACGCTCCCCTGGCTCATGGCCTGTGACAGTTCGCCAAGGCGCTGTCCGTAATACTGCCGTGCGGCCAGCGCAAGTTGCTGCCCGGCGATAACGTTACCCTGACGAATCTGCTCTTTCAGATCGTTCATCTGCCAGTTCAGCAGGGCGGTGGTGCGCAGCAGCTCACGGAGAAGGTTATCGCCTTCCATGCCCTGCAGATCCTGCTGCCAGTCGGTGTTGGCATACCGTCTGCCGGCTTCAAAGGCCTCAAACTCCCGCTGGCTCATGTGGCCACGGGTGCGGGCTTCTGATGATGCGGTCCGGTCAAAATATGCCGCAGCTGACGGTGACTGCAGGGCTTCAGTCAGTGCCCCACGGGTGGCTTCATTAGGGGTACTGTCAGCAATCAGTGACAGCTGCGGATGAGAGGCGGCATCGATGATGCCGTTGTATTCATTCTGCAGGCCCACATACGTGCGCCCGGTCTGTGTGCCCACTTCTCCTTTCCCCGGGGCACGACCCGCTGACGGTCTGGCGGTGTTTTTCATATAAGCCGTCGCGGCATCAATCTGTTTCTGATCCCAGGTGAGAGCGGCCGGGGTATCTGCTGTGCCTGCGCCCTGATAGAGCGATCGTACCTGGCTGTCTCCGCCCGGCAGATCGCCCACGGCAGGGCAGACATCAGTTCCGCCAAAGCGGGCATACTCCGCTTCCGTGCAGTAACCGGCGTGGATGCCGGCACTGTCATACGCCTCGCGGACCGGGGAGTCCGCAGCCCGGGAGAGACGTTCCCGGATGGGTTTACTGCTGACCCCTCCCCCCTGACTCAGACGTGCCGCTGCAGACGCTGCTGCCCGGCGGCTTTCTGCTGCAATGCCGGACGCGGATTCACTGCAGATGGAGTCCGGCACGCTGAAGCTTTTCCTGGCCTCCTCGAGGCGGTGTGTTTCATTACTGAATATCATCTGCTGACGGGTGGCCTGCCCGTCCTGGGCAATGACGGTGGCCAGTTTTTCTGAGTTCTGGGTGATGGCTGTGCCGGTGGCCGTCTGCATACGGACCATTTCCTCCATGATGCCCTGTATGGTGGCCAGCTCCGGCATGATCTGTCGGGTGACCGGCTGACTGGACACAACATTCACAGAGTAGGCATGGGTGGCAGGGATAACCGCACAGCCTACAAGGAGTGCAAGCAGTGTGGTTGCAGATTGTCTTTGCATTCTTTTTTCTCCGTTTTCGGGGGATACAGGATGTCTGGTACGCGATGACTGAGTGATTCCGGCAGCGGAGCCAGCGGGAAACACTGGAAGCGGCGCGTGATCCATCCCTGACGGTTACGGTTATCGATGAGCGTGAAGGTACGACGCTTCACGCGTTTCAGTGTCGGGGTGTCGCTTTCCATGACCGGCCAGTCTCCGGCTGTGAGTGCCGGTGTGCCGGGGACATCCGGCCACAGCCAGGTGTTGTCAGACATCAGCGCAGTGAGTGGTGCGGGCAGAAGCCAGTGAATGACATGCTGTATATCAAAAGGCGGTCGCTCCGGCACGTTAACCTGCCAGGTGGCCGTTGTTATCAGCGTGCCTGTCTCTCCGGGCAGGGCCAGGCGAATACCACTCATCTCCCCGTCAGCCCGTCTGTCACTGGCAAAAATGACCCGGGGATTGGGGGACGGTCGCAGTGTGAAGCAGGCGGACGGCAGGGTGAAGCTGAAACTGTCACCGTCCACGCGCAGTGTTTTCAGGAAGACCTGTCCCCGGGCAGGACGCCGGCAGCGGGGGGTGATATGAATGCTGTACATCAGAGGTTATATCCCTGCTTACGGATGAGTTCTGCTGCCAGCTCATGGATGACGTTTTCACTGTCATGTGTGCGGGCGCGGTGTTCTATCAGTGAGGTGGCTGAACCCCGGGGAAAGTGTTCGGCCAGGATCTGGCGTGCCCGCAGTGACCCCACCTCCTGCGTCAGCGCACGTCGCAGGGCGCTGTCTTTAGGAGAGGAGTTCAGTGCCCACAGCTCCAGTGGACCGAGGGTGAATTTCAGGATCCGGGCCAGCGTGCCGTTTTTTACACGGAACACAGCCAGTACCGGGACACCGCTGCCGTCCGGTGCGGCCCCTTCCGGCATTTTCAGGAAGCGCCGCAGTGTGACTTCCGGGACGCCAAAGTTATCCCGCAGGAACGGAATTTCGTCAGGGCGGTAACGCAGCAGCCACAGGGTGTTGGCGGATTTGAGCACGGCCGGAGGATAATGCTGCAGCAGCTGGGTGCTCAGCACCGTGCGTATCCCGAACTTACGCTGCTCCAGCTCCTGGGTGTCCAGGGCTTCCCAGATGAAGTTGATCCCTTTTGCATTGTGCAGTTCGTCATAGACTTTGGTCTTGACCTCCTGATCAAGCTGTTCAATGCGGCGGAAAATCACCTCATGGTAGCGTGGGTCGAGATTTTTCCGTATTTCCTCCTGATACTGCGGCAGGACAAAATCCCCGCCGGCGATCTGCCCGGCCAGCAGATACATGATACCGGTGCGCAGACGTCCGGCAGGTGTCTTGTCCCCGGCCACATTGTTCAGATCAACGGCGACCACGCGGGTGTCGGGGCTGAGCATAAACCGGGTACAGCCGGACATCATCGGGTAGTCACTGTGTCCCTGATCGAGGGCACGGCGGATGTAGTCCAGCAACCGCTCTTCCGAGTTATCACGCTGAACGGTGCCGAACACATCCCGGATGGACGGCTGTCCCAGCAGGGCGGACATTTCAGCCAGCAGGGGCATGGCCTGGTAGTGTGCCCGCTGGGCGGCGGGGATATTCCCTGCAATATGCAGCATGTCCCTGATTTCAAACCAGGTGGCGGCATTCCACCATCCGGCATCATGTTGTTCAGCGATGCCGCTCTCTTCCAGGGCGAGATCCACCAGGGGTTCCGTACCTGCGCGGTAAAGTCTGGGGTTATTCTCGCCATATTCCCGGAAGGCCAGGTCCACCAGGCTGCTGATGATTTGCCGGGTGTCGCCGGGATTACAGGGCTGACCGGTGCCGGTATCCACACACAATGCACAGAGGACGGAGACCATGAAGTTCTTTTCCGGTGTGACGGGTTTTCTGGCCCCGTACATCACATCAAACAGGTTGCGGGTGTGGTCCGGGTCATTACTCAGAATGATCCCCACGGCTTCGTCCTTTCTCTGCTCAGGCAGGCTGTCACGGATAAGCTGTACCAGTCCCTGTGCACTGAATCCCTTGTCGATATAGGCAATGAAAGGGAGATTCTTCTGGGCTGAGGCTATCTGGATCTCCGACAGTGCGTTGATGAGTACCGATTTGCCCAGACCGGGTGCGCCGGGTGTCAGCTCCGTGTGCTTGTTCTGTTGTGATGACGCCAGCGCCACCTCCCATGCAGAGCCGTCTTCGGTGTGCATCATCAGATTTCCCTGTCCCCGCCAGACAGAGCCTGCCCTGTTCAGGGGAAACAGGGAAAGGGCGTGTGAAAGGGGCGGGTAAAGGGGGATCGGGCCGGAGCTGTGGGAGGCTGCCAGAACCGTGTTCACCCAGGCACGTCTCGGATCACCGAAGGTTGTGGTGGTGCCGCATACCCCCCAGCCTTCCAGCGCAGATTTCAGGAGAGCCTGGTTACGGGTACAGACTTCCCGGCTGTTTCCCCATGTGGTGGCAACAATGGTCATGATACAGACCGGATCATGCTTGTTGATGTCATTCAGCATCATTACCGAGTCATACATGGGCCGGAGAGGAGGAATAAAGCTGCTGTAGGTCAGCAGGGTTTTCTTGACCCCCAGCGCCTTCATGCCGTCGGGCATCAGATCCATCCGGATACGCCAGGGGATTGCACGGGGCACATCCCTGACCAGCTGGTTGAATGTCCGCAGATTCTGAGGGGGCAGGGTAATGGCGACCATACCGTGCCAGAGCTCACCGGCCTGAATCAGGCTGCCGTGTGTTTCAGGCTGTGTGGTGAATAACTGCAGATTCAGCGACGGTGCGTGGAATACAGAGGTATCCCCGCCCTGTCGCCAGCCGGCAGGACGGGCATCTTCGGGCAGATGAGGCTGCCATACTGCCGGTGTACTGTTGCGCTCCAGTTGGCGGCGGATTTCCCGTCCCACTTCATGGATATCCATCAGGCGAATCAGCAGGCCATCAGAATCATGTGTCAGAGCCTGCTCCAGCGTGTCCAGTAAGGCGTCATGCCGTATTTTGAGGGCGGAAAGTGTCCAGCGCCAGGGATCCTGCGCAAAACGGGCTGGCGGAGCGTGTTCAGCGAGTTTCCTTACACGGGTCTGATGGTTCTTGCGATCGGTCCGGCTCAGCAGTTCTTCAGAGCTCCAGACGGTCAGCCAGCAGCGCTCCCGGACAAGCCAGGGGGTGAGTGTGGTGACTTTTTCATCCAGGACGTCCTGAAGCAGGATCCCCGTGCGTGCGATGGATTTTCGCTGGGGTAAGAGCATGGCTTCGATTTCATCCCTTCCACGCTCCGGATCGCGTTCGAAAACAAAACTGATTTTGTGGCCGGAATTTTTCCAGGCCGTGTTCATTCGCTCAGCCAGTGCTGCAATCAGTGACTCCAGTGTCCCGGGGGCCGTCTGGTCCGGGTTTTCATCCATTTCTTTCAGGGCACCGCTGATTTCAAAGACGGAAAGGTAATACCCCTGTTTTGTGGTGGCAATGTAGGGGGCTTTCAGCCAGGGGCGGCGTTCGCGGTCCTGCTGGTCCAGACCGATGACGGTGTGCAGATCACAGTAATCGGGGAAGAATGCGGAAACGGAATACCGTGACAGGGTACTGATACAGTCTTCAATGGCAAAAATAATGCGGTTGATATTCATGGCATGGGGCACTCCGGTAAGGATGAATCATCACGGTCTTATATTTTTTGATGCCACAGCAGGGGATGTGGCATGAAAAAACAGCAGAGAAGATAAATAATATGTTGAGGGGCAGGGGCGTATTTCTGTGTGATTACACCCGGATAAATAAACTGCTGGCGGCGAATGAACCGGGCAATCTCTTTTTCATCTCCGTCAGGCGGAATATCGTCAGTCAGCGACCGGATAATAAAGTGCCGGAATGCATCTGCGGAGAACTGATATCCGGCAAAACGTCACCGGCACCGGTGTGTGTCACATGACGTACTTTTTGTCAGGAAACGAATCCGGCAGCAGAATGAGCGCCACCCCGTCCATTTTCTCCCTCAACGTTTTACGCTGTGCCGGCGGCCAGCGGCGCAGGGCATCAGCAAAATCCGCCGGACGCCAGGTGCGGAATTTCTCCTCAACGGCCAGACGGTTCTGTACCAGGGCATTCAGGACTGCCCGTCCCTGCCTGACCCGCTGACGGTTATCGCTGAAAATCTCCTGCAGTGCCCGCGCATTGAGGGCAACCACCGAGGCCGGATGCAAATCGGGGAGCCAGACCATCACTCCCTGTGCGGCAGCGTAGCCGTTCAGACAGTGCCAGGCGTGGCAGAAGGCACAGAGATGAAAGGGCGGGCCTTCCGGCTGCAGCAGGTCACTTTCATTTTCGCTGAGTGCATCCGTTGTGACGATTTGCGACTTTTCCACATGACGCAGGGCCAGTCGTCTGGCCGACAGGCGGGCCTGTGCCAGGGACCGCTCCGCATCCTGCAGGGTTCGGGTGTGTTTCTTTTTTTCGTCAGCGTTTTCCGGTACCGGACGTTTTTTCAGGCGCATCACCCGGGTGAGGTTTTTTTCCAGCAGGACGATCGTATCCCGGCAGGTGTCAGCCATCTGCTGTAATGGCCATGAATCTTCCAGAATGAAGCGGTGGGTGACGGTCCTGCGACAGCAGGGGCAGCGTCCCTCTGTTGAGAGCACTGGCGGTGGTAACAGGGCTTCACCGCTGAATACCGTGTCCGGTTGCGGGAGCGGGAAAAGCCATCGTTCCCGGACCGGGGCGATGAGTGGCGGGGTCTTTTTCATACGCTTTTCTCTCTGTATACAGGGTGACGGCAGCCAGAATCAGTGCTGCTATAGCGGTGGAGTAACACTCTGCAAACACAAACTCCTGATTATCCCGGTTGTCGCGGGCAATCACGTTGCCGTGCTCTGTTCTGAGCAGGGTGAAAGGGGGTAGCTCACAGGACATGGTCTGGTTCTCCTCATTGTGTGAAGACGGCACCGGTTTCCCGGTGCCTTTGCGGATTAACTGATTGAAACCGGAGAAAGACCGAGCGTTTTCTGTCCGCTGCCCATCAGTTCCGGTACGACGGCAAGGCAGACGCCGACCAGAATTGACAGCAGGCAGGCCAGCCCTGCACCGGGTTTTTTACCGATTTGTTTGAGGCCAAGCAGTCCGCCGATAAAGAGCACCAGGCCAATAACCTGACCGATAGCCACAAACGAACTGCTGGAGCCTCTGGCACCATCGCCAACGATTTTAATCATATCGAAGAGGGTATTTGCCATTGCGGTGTGGGGCAGCAGCATCACGGGAAGCAGCAGTAACAGGCGTACCAGCCGGTCACGGCAGGCCATCAGGCATAACTGAACATAAACAGATGCAGCGCGCAGACGCGCCGCCATGGCACGAAGTCGTGACATAGTGTCTCCTTTATTAACAGATTGATTTACTGAAAAAATACAGGGGTCAGAAGGCGATACCGAGGCTTGCCAGAGTGGCATCGATAACCCGGTCGTTGAAAACCAGCAGAACGCCGACCACAAACTTGACGTTCCCTTTACTGATGGATTCACTGGCGCTCAGGGCGGTGTGCCCGTCCAGCAGTGATTTGCGCCAGATGGATATGCCGTTCATGACAAAACCGACGCCGGCCAGTTTTGCCAGTGAGAGAATGGCATTGACGGCACCGGCAGCGGCACCAAAGGAGCCCGGCTGCACGTATGCGATGGGGGCGAAAGAATCTGCCCTGAAGCCCATCTGGGTACCACCGGCATTGATCATTGAGGGCAGACTGACCAGCATGCCGCAGATGAAGATACCGGCAATAAATTTTCCCGGTCCCATACTGTGACGTCCTTCTGCCCGGGCGCGCATCAGATGACCGATAAGGCCGATAATCCCCAGCAGCTCTCCCCAGGTAAAGAGAAACTCCATGCCTGCACTGAAAATACCGCTGGCAAAGTTCTCTATGGCTGTCAGGGCATCAATGCTCATCATCGTAATGTACCGGCAGAGGTGATGACTGCCCGGCTGGACGGGTCAATCCGGGTGATGGTGATGTTTCCCAGACTGTCGCCTTCCCGTACTGCCCAGGCACTGCCCTGCCAGCGGATCCAGGCCATGCCTTTCTCCACCGACATGATTTTCATGCCCTGCAGAGGTGAAGGCAGGGTTTTCGCAGGCTGTCTGTTATTCCCGGTCGGGGCTGGCAGTGCTCCCTGCATCTGCAGGGTATGCACCTGCTTACGGGTCTCCTCAAGCAACTGACGGGTTTCCTGTGCCCAGGCCTCATCCTTCTGAATGGCGTTACTGAGGGTGGTGATACTGTCCTTCAGCATGGTCAGGGTGCGCCGGATTTCCTCATCCCGTCTGTCCAGCTCTGCTTTCAGATCACGGGCAAGTTGCTGCATGTCTGCCTGTGGGGTAACCGGCGGTGCGGGCATGTTGTTTCCGCTCCCGGACTCCGTCATGGTCATGGGCTCTGCCCAGCTCTCAGCAGCGGGCGGTGTGACAGCAAAGCCTGCATCTGCAGGGGGCTCTGAGGGTGTCCGCAGAAACTTGTACCAGATGGCGACCAGGATGATGAGGGCACAGCCGGCCCAGACCGGCAGGCTGTATCCCATATACTGGCGTTTCAGGAAGGATTTGCCGGATGCCGGTGCCGTCGTTTCGCCAAAGCTGCCGGGATCTTCATGTTCGTTTTTCATGGATAACTTTCCTGTTGTATGCCGTAGCGTTGCTGCATTTCATTCTGTTTACGGAGGACCGCCGCCCGGATCCTGTCAGAGGCCTGGTGCTCTGCCTCCGCCTGGGTGAGCGGACGTCCGGAGGAGGGGGACTCAGAAGGGGCAGTGCCGGAGGACGGCGTACTGATATCGTTGCTCATGACCGGCTCAACAAACAGAATGGAGACGACCTCGCCCCGTGATACTGTCACCTGACGGTAAGGTTCGCTCTCTGCCTGGCGGGTCAGCAGCTGGCTGCCCCGTTCGGCCATGCCACCTGCAATGACGCCGGCCAGCGCCTCTCCATCAGGCATTCCCACCCTGCCGGTAATACTGCCGTAGTTTCCCTGAAGGATCTGTGTGTTGGCGTCTTTGTAAAGACTTCCGACATTGCCCACCCCGCCAAGTACGGACGGCAGAACGATGTGCTTAAACCAGCGGTGGTTCACGTCGCTGGCCACGGTTGACATTCCTGTTCGTTCATTCAGGGCATATGCATTCACCTTCAGAAACATGCCCCGCCACATCATCCGGTCAAAGTGGATATCCATTCCCTGACCTGCGAGTCTGGCGTCCTGGCTGTAGAGGACGGCCCCGGCCCATGGGCCGGCAGGTACGGAGGCCACCACACGGGAGACCGCATTGTCAGAGTCCACTTCGGTATCAATGTAGGCCGGTACGCGGGTCAGTGCCGGTATCAGCTGGATCCCCGGACGTGCTGCCGGGGTTGCCAGACTCGTCTCCTGCAGACGGGGATGTTGTGATGTAACGGTACCGGGCGGTGACGCATGTGGGGCTGTCCCGGGAGTGCCGGTGGTGCTCCACATGGCTGCTGCCACTACCGGTGGCCGGGCATCCTGATGCTGTGTATTGATACGGGCAAGCAGTTTCTGTAATGCCTCACGCCGTTTTTCCCGGGCAGTCTGATCTTCCTGAGGGGGGGATGCGTTTTGCCCGGAAGTGCCTGACTGATCATCGGGGGGATTATCCCTTTTCTGATCGTTTCCGGTATCGGTATCCAGTCCCCGGGGCAGACTGGCGATAAACGTCTCGTTATTACGTAACGCTTCTGCAGCACCACGTTCATTGTCAGCCCGCAGTAAATCCCGGTAGTGCTGTGTCTCCATCACGTTCCGTCCGCCGCCGGACGTTGTGCTGTTGATATTGACTGACGAGAGCGATGCAGCGTTTTCGGGGGACAGCCAGGTGAGCAGCAGGTATCCGCCCCCGATGATAATCACGCCCCCCATAACCAGCAGGGCTGACAGCTTTTTGCCGGATTTTGCGGCTGTGTCCTGTTCTTGTTCTGCGCTCATGATTTACTCCAGTTCCGGGGTGACGTGAACGGACTGACCATTCACGGAGAAGGTGAGTAAGGGGGTCACCGGCAGTTTCCACAGCCGCGTACCATCAGCCGATGCCAGCGTCTGTTCAAATTCATCCCGCAGCATGGCCCGTGAGCGCACGAGAAGATCATCGCCGTGTTGCCAGATGGTGGTGTCCGGGACGTTACCGGAGAATTTCAGGCGGCGGATGGCGGGATCATCCGGTGGCACACCGTCCAGAAAGGCCTGCAGAGTGGCGTCATGCAGGGCAATTTTTTCTGACGGTATGGACACCACCGGGCTGGCAGGTCCCTGCCGGGGAATGCGCAGATCCAGACGACTGTCGATTTCCTGACTCAGGGTAGTGGTGTCCGTTTCACCACTGGTGATATTCAGGATGACCGGTACAGACAATCCTTTGAGATAGACCGTCACATTCCCGGCAGCCCAGGCGCGCAGGGGGGTGACGGACACCATATTGCCGTTGAACTGCACGTCAAAGTGACCGGGCGCAGCGTTATAGGGCGGATCCGACTGTGGCCACGGACTGCCGTTGACGTCCGTGAAGGTCACCACGCTGACGTTATGCAGAGCGGTACGGACAAGGGGCAGGCTGGCCCCCGGAGACAGATTCACCGTGAGGGAACTGATACGGGGCACCACACTGGTGAGCGGGGCACTGATGGCCCGTTCGTTATCGGCCATTATCCCACGGAGTTCACGAATTTCACTGGCATTCAGGGGAGAATCCAGCGATGCGCCTTCCTGTACAAGAGCAGCGCCGGGAGGCGGCAGGTTTCCCGGGAGTTGTGCGGCTGGCGGGGGACCGCCTGCCGGGGTGTTCCCGGTTGCCTGTGCGGTCTTTCCGCCGGTCTGCGGGCTTCGTGCATTTTTCCAGCCCGGGTTATCTGCAGCTGTGACAGTGCCGCACACAATAAGCAGTGCGCCAATAAGATGATGTATGTGCATGATATGAGTCTCAGATTCCTGCTGCGGCGTTACGGGAAACCATCTGGCTGATTTCCATGCCGCCGGGTTTGATGCGGGGGTCAACGCGCCGGACAGTGATTTCAAAGGTGAAGGCCTGTTCGGGGCGGGTGCTGGTCTGACCGACCAGGCGCATCCTGACCGGATACTGGAATTTCCAGAACCAGACGCCGTTCTCCATCTGTCCCTGGTTGACCAGGGTACCTGCCCCGATAGTGGTTGTGAGGTTAAATTTCTCCTTTTTAATAGTGTCGAGAATGTTCGAGGCCTGAAGGGCATTCACATAGCCGGCAAAGCCGGCTTCGGAAAAGCGGGGGGCCTGTGTCGTGATTTGTTTTCGGTAGTGGACAAAATCGAGATTGAAGGCTTCGCTCAGCGTCATGCTGCCAAAGTTCATGACGTCGCTCTGACTCCAGGCCGGCTGGCTGGTTGGTGCCAGACGGACCAGTCGGCCATTGTCAGTGGCAAAGTATTCGCGCGTCACGCCGGTGGCATGCCAGTACTGTATGCCATTAGCCACCAGGCTGATGCAGAGTGCTGCGCCGCTGCACAGCAACGCCCTGACCAGACCGGGGACCAGCGCGGCCCGTTGTTCTGACTGTGCGATGGTTCTGAGCACGGGGTTATAAATATCTCCGCTGTTATCCGCTTCCGGTGAGACAGGGGAGGTGGGGTGTGCTTCGCTCATGGTGCTCCTGTTCAGAGGTTGTAGTCTTTCCAGGGGTCGATATTCCCCGGAAGATGGTCATTCACCCGATCCACGACGGCATCACAGACCTGGTTTTCCAGGTCGCGGAGGAGCTTGTCCAGGCTGGGGAACTGCGGAAGAGTGATACTGATGTCCTTGATGCGGGACAGGCAGGACTGCAGGGAGGAGGCGACGTCATTCTCCCGCTGTGACCATGCCTGGCTGGCTGTGCGCGCCCGCTCCCAGGCGGCTCTGCTGCCGGCTTCGGCAGCGGCCCCCGCCCGGCAGGTGGCGGCACCTGCCACCGGTGATGCCAGGGTGATGCCGGTCAGTATGACCAGCAGCGTTTTTTTCATGTTCATGGTCGTCCTTACCGGCTCATCGGCCGGGGCTGTGGGATTGTGCCTGTTGCAGAGTTTTTTCCTGCCTGTCCTCCGCCTTTTGGCTGTCAGACCACTCTTTCCAGGTCTGCTCAAAACCCAGAGAGCGGAAAAGCTTGTCCGGTTGCTCTTCCGGTTTGTGGATGGCGGCAAACAACGGGGAGTCCTGTTGCTTCAGGTGAAACTGCATTATTTGTGGGGACGGACGCTGATGATTATTCTCATCATGGTTAACAGCTTCACCGTAACCGGCAAACTGCAGACCGTTATCCGTCAGGGCATTGATAACCAGCTGACGGTTGTCAGCTGACGGGGTGGCCAGTGCCGGGTAAAGGGTGCCGTTCAGGCGGACCACGCCCTGCAGATGATCATCTGCGCTGTGGACCAGCAGAAGATTCAACTGACGATTGTCCTTATCGGCAGAGGCGATGGCTGGTATCAGTTCATTGGGGGCATTACCAGCGAGGGGGAGTCGCATTGATTGATCCTGAGGTGCTGATGCAGGTTGCCTGTCTTCACCAATGTACAGATTATTGGGAGGATTTTTGGGGGAGCGAACTTCCTGCATTATCTGTGGCCAGTGTTGTTGCATCTGTAACATCACCTGGCTGAATGTTGCCATCGGAAACTCCAGGGTATGCTGACCCGCATGAGGTTGGTCATTATTAACGGTAATGCCGTTACTGACCGGGGTTATGGCCCAGATATTACGGATACGATCCCGCGTTTCACCGGACAGCCGGAATGTTTCTCTCGCCTGCAGTGTCAGTGTGACGGGGTCACCCTTCTGATGGTTTTTGACCAGTTCTTCTAGGCCGTTTCCCCAGTATTCCCGTTTGCCACTGCGGTTGGTGAGCTCCACAAAAAAGCAGCGCCCTTTTCCGGGCGCATACTCTTTTTCTCCGTAGTTTGTCAGGACGGCAGTCACACTTTCACCGGGGCTGAGCTTGCCGGGCGGCTCTTCCACCGGTGTGTCGGGTTGCTGCGGCTGTGCACTGACAGGGGCTTTTTCTGGCGCAGACGACGGGGCGGCGGGGTGTTCCGGTCTGTCGGCCCGGGGGGCTTCAGCTTTTGCCGTGACCGGCGCTTCCGGATGCGGTGTTTCAGCCGTACTGCCTGCTGTTTGTTCAGCCTCTGCCTTCGGTGACACAGGGGGAGCCGGTTGGGCCATTGTTGTCTCTTCCGGTGACTGGCGGTTGAGTTCCGGCGTGGGTCTGTGGGTGACAATGGCATCATGCGCCATCTCTTTTTCCTTGCGGAGTTTTTCCAGTGCTGCCCGCTGGGCCGGGAGTTTCATGCGAACCTTGATGTCGTATTCGACAATCAGCTGCATGGCTTTTTGCTTAAAGGCATCACTGCCGGTCAGCTCGATAACGCCGCCATAGAAGTTGGTGGCCACAGCAAGAGCAGCCAGGACCTTTTTGTCATCCGCGCTGGCGCCATCCACCATTTCGAGACAGTAGAGTCTGTCCAGGAAGGCGGGTTCACCGTCAACGCTGTAGAGCGCAGTCCTGTCGGGAAACTCTTTGTGTGTAAGATTTTTAAGGATCTCGTCCAGGTTGTGCCGCTGCGGACTGTCGGGACGGCGGGGTGCAAAGATAATCGTGTCCGGTTCCGCTGACGATGTGTCTTCCGGGCTGGTTTCCGGTGGTGATGGTGGTGCGACCTCCTCTGTTGCTGTTTCAGCCTCCGTGGGCTTTTTCTCCTGAATAACGGAAGGTTCTGAGGTGCGTGATTTCACACCGGTCAGAAAACGGCGCAGACGGCTGAAAAGCGATGGCGTTTCAGGTCGGGCTGCTTCATTCGCTGTGCTGGTCTCAGTGGCGGACACAAGACGCTCTTCCTGCAGTTTATCTTCAGCCGTCGGTTCAGCGGTGGCCTGCCGGACTGGCTGAGTTTCTGCAGGTTCAGAAGGTGAGGCTGTTTCTGCTGTGCCGGTGTTGTGAACAGCAACCGTGGCATCGGCATTGAGCTCCTCAGCGGGTGCGTTCCTGTTGTCATCGGTGATGTCAGAGGAGTGCTCTGCGCCGGTCTCAGCGGCAGACGCAACGCTCTTTTCCTGTGCTTTATCTTCTGCCGTCAGTTCAGTGGTCACCTGCTGAACTGGCCGCATCCCGGCCGGTTCAGAAACTGTGTTTGTCTCCGCGTTGTCGGTGTTGTGAACAGTGGGGGCCCCCGGAGTGTCAGCGTTGAGATCTTCCGCAAATGCGCTCCAGTCGTCAGCGCTGGCCATGGAAACCTGCACTTGTTCTTCAGACTGCGTTGTGGTGGTGTGCTGTGTCCCGGCCGCGTCGGAGAGGGAGGTTTCCGGTGTGTCTTCACTCCGGGGATGTTCTTCTGCCTGCGTGCTCTGGTTGTCAGCGGTGGTGGCAGAGGCATTTTCTTCACCGGTATCAGCGGTAGCCACAGAGGCATTTTCTTCTCTGGTATCGGCAGCGGAAACAACGTACTCGTGTGGTTTATCTTCTGCGGTCGGTTCAGTGGTTGCCTGCTGCACGGACTGCATCCCGGCAGGTTCAGGAAGCGTTCCTGTTTCTGCTGTGTCGCTGTTGTGAGCGGTGTCTGTACCTGTGGCGTCTGTATTGAGGTCTTCCTGGTCGCCAGCGGTAGGCACAGAGGTATTCTCTGTGCCGGTATCAGCGGCAGACGCAATATTCTCCAGTGGTTTATCCGGGGATAACGTCTCCGCAGTTACTGATTGCAGGGATGCATAGGCGGCATAGTCATCTTCATATGCCTGGTTTTCTGTATCGTCGGAGTGGGTGTCATAAGGCGTATCCTGTGTCGCCAGCTCCGTTTCCGGGGCTGTGCTCTGTCTGTTTTCAGGGGACATTTGTGGCTTCTCATCTTTTACCGGTGTGAATATCAGGTTGTCGATCACGACAGCCTCACGATGGTCGGCAGTGTCACTGTTGGGTGTGGGGATACCGATATGTTTTAACTGTGCATTCATGGCATTCTGAAAGTTGTCCCGTCCCCGGCTGGCGTCCAGGTCATTGAAATCGGTCAGTCCCTGTGCTTTTTCCGCCTCCGTAAAGGCCGGAATAATGACTTCGCCATTCGTGACTTCTGCGGCCTTTGTTGCACTAAAAACCCCTTTGTTAATTTCCCGTTGATGATCGTTGTCGGCACAGAAGACAAAGGGGCTGTCAGTCCAGATTTGGCGGGCATTTTCTGCCACGGCAATCATATTGCTGGCATCAACTGTCATCAGAACCGGAAGGCCGGTTGCTTCGTGCAGGGAGGCGGCAGTAGCGTAACCTTCCGCAAATAACAGGGGGCGGCCATTTTCCGGGGTTCCGAAGGTGAACCAGTTGCCGGTTTTCTCGGAGTCTTTCAGAATGCGGGCATCCTTCCCGCCGGTGACCGGAATACGCTGGTACGAACGTATTTCTCCCCGGCCGTTGCTGAAGGGAATAACCAGCTCATTTTTATTGTTCAGCCGCACGCCAGGCGCGGCCCGGATGCCCTTGCGCGTCAGGTATTCATGTGCTGTTGCCTGTGGCAACCCGTTAATATAGGAGCGGGCATAGCCGGCCTGTTTGTTATACTGTTGCTGCAGTTTACGAGCGTTATCATCGCGCTGTTGCTGAGCGAATGCCCGCAGATGCAGTCTGGCCAGAGGATCGTGTTGTTCTCCGCCGGAAAATACCCAGTTTGTGGGACTGTCATCGGCGCTCCGGTAGTCGCGGTACCAGCCGGCGGGACGACCATCAAGATAGGCCCTGTATGCGCCACTTTTGGCCCCTTTTTTGTCATCCCGGGTGGCCACTCTGTGTATGGCTCCGTCCATCTGTGGCAATCCCTGAATAACCAGCCCGGCGTTTTCCAGGACCTGAGCAAATTCAGTGACCGGATCGCCGGCATCCATCGACAGTTCCTGTGGCCGGGGTAACCAGCGCTCCAGCAGTGAAAGTTCGGTACCCGCCCGGGCATACCAGAGCTTTTTTTCTGGATCCCATGCGACAGCTTTGCGGCCATTTAACGGGGGAACTGCATTTTTTACGGCTTCTGTCTCCTCAGGCGGGACAGCAAGCCAGGTTCGATATCTGGACTTCATGTCGTTCTCCGGGGATTAAAGATGAGGGCGTTGTGATACGCCGGGATGATGAACAAAAGAGGGTTATTCCGTTCCGCGCCATTCACGGGGTAATTCTGTGCGATGCCGGTACCACCAGGGACGGCCTGACGCCTGTTTACCCTGCACCAGGCTGTACAGACGCCGGCAGAGCGTCCGGACAGTCCATCCTGAGTACCCCAGGAGCACAAAAAACAGCAGAATGCCGCTGCACACCCAGAATGTTGTTTTTGACGGATACGGAAACAGCAGCAGGTAAATCATGGTAAACGGCAACGGGACACCATAAATATTCAGTGGCGGAGTGACATCCCGCCAGAAGCCTTCGCGTTTCATTTGGGGAATTCTCCGGCCGGGATGAAGAGCGCAGCTTCTGATGCCTCAATGCTGCCCGTCTGATACATGGTCAGAACCTGATCCCGTATCCGCCGTTTTTCCTTGCGAATGATTTCATCAATGTAATGCCCCCATGTCGCATGGGACTGCCGGGAGAGCGTATCACGCAGTTCGTCAGTTATGACGATGTATTCCCGGACGGCCTGTCTGCCACCGTCATTTGTTCTGACCAGGACCTGCACCAGAATGAACTGCACTAGGGAAAGGGTGGCGGCTGCCATTGAATCCCTGATTTCCGGTGGAAATAACCCCAGCAGCCGGGCAAAGGTTTCACCGGGTGATTTGGTGTGCATGGTGCCGATGCAGAAGTGACCGGTGTTACCTGCCTGGACGGCTGCATCTGCCGTTTCATAATCCCTGATTTCACCGATACCGATGATGTCCGGGTTACGGCGAACGGCAGAGCGAAGTCCTGCCGCAAAACTTTCCACATCACGCCCGATTTCGGCCTGATGTGGTGGCAGAAGGTCATTCTCTCCCCCCAGAATGTATTCCACCGGATCTTCATAGGTCACCGTTTTGCGGTCGGGGAAATGCGTCTGAATGTAGCGGTACAGTGCCGCTGCCAGTGTGGATTTACCGGAGCCGGTCTCTCCGCAGATGAAACCCAGACCGGTTTTCCGGAGCATGGCATCCAGCAGGTCCGGTTCAATATTCATGGTGAGGATGTCCGGAATATCGGACGGGATCACCCGCATGGTGACGGAGATTACTTTTTCTTCTGTTGCTGATGTTCCCTGAATCAGATGACAGCGCAGGCGAACACGCTGCCCCCGTTGCAGACCGTAGCGACCGGAGGCATCACCGCTGACCTGAATGGTACGGTCCACGGGATGACCGGACAGCACCCGGGGAAGGACTTCCCGTCCAAACAATTCATCACTCAGCGCCATCATGATGGAGGACGGCAGAGGATGTGCGGACGAACGTACCCGCCGTCCAAAGCGACTGACAGATACCGGTGAGCCGCCTGTCAGATCGATATCACTGACGCGGTGTCGGGCACACCAGGCAAAAAAATAGCGAAACTCTTCGGCCGTGAAACGGGCGAAAGGGAATGTGCCGAACTCATCGGGTAATTTCATCGGGGGCTCCTTCCGTGCTGACGACCGGACGCCAGCGTGATTTCTGCAGGGTGAATTCCGCGTGTGTCTTCAGACGGCGGACGTGGTCTCCGGTGATGAGTTTCCTGCCGTTACCGGTGACGGTCTGCCGCTGTTCAGTCACATCCGGGCGTGTGATCATGCCCTGACGCCAGAGCAGGGCATAAAGCATCATTCCCCGGTAATCCCGGGTCAGGCGTTTCTGGTTGGCTTCCAGGGTGAGGTCAGCGTTGTCACGGCCTTCCTGCCAGCCCTGGCGGAGTGCGTTTTCCCAGAGTCTGCGCTGTGCGCGGTCTTCCGGTACAACACGGCCCTCAGTTCCCGGGGTGGCGGTAGTGGAAAGCCCCCGCAGAAGCCAGTCACGCCAGCCCGGCGGGTTACTGACAAAACGTTCGGGGCGCAGGATGGTCCAGACACGGGACGCGGTTCTTATCTGGTCAGGCTGAATGTGAGCAACATCCTGCGCTTCATCAATAACAGGGGGTAGCCAGCCTTCCCTGCTGATAAGGGGACGGAAGTCATACAGGGCATTCAGTGTACTTTCCCGGGCATTCAGTGCCTGAATCAGTTCCCATGAGCGCTGTGCTTTTCCGCCACGGAATCCCAGCGTTCGTCCGGCGTCCGTGAGCATCTGGCGACGGGTGTCTGAAATGCCGTCATCCTGGTTGTCAGTGGGCGTCAGCCATGCCCGGAGATCCGGCGGTGGTAAATTGCCTGCCATACCGGCAGGGGGGCGATGGTGCTGTCCGGCACAGCCTGCCAGCAGGAGCCCGGACAGCAGGAGACAGACCTGTTTTTTCATTTTTTCTCCGTTGGCATATAGGAAAGATGTAAACGCCCGGCTGACTGTGAGAGGACTGCCCGCCAGGCAGTCTGGGCCTCTGTGAGACGAAGGGCATCAGCGAAGGTCATATCGCGTACATGGAGTGAGACGGGCAGGGGAAGACGCACGCCGCTGTAACTGAACTGTTGTCCGCGCAGACGGGCCAGCTCGCTCAGGAGCTCCAGAGCATCGCCTTCCCAGTCAAAGGAAACCCGCCCGCTGTGAGCCTGCAGGCTGCCTCCGGGCTGGCGGGAAGGCAGGGCTGCAGAATACGTGCCCTGCTCCCACAACTGATACTGTGCATGTCGTGTGACAGCGACTTCAGAAGCTGCACCGTACTTCCTGGCCGGTGCGGTATTATCCGGGGGAAGATGACAGCCGCTCAGACAGAGCATGGCAACTCCCCCTGCAAGGGTGATACGTTTTTTTTGCATGGTTTTATCCGGAAAATAATGAACAGGACTGGCGGTGAGTGGCCAGAAGAGCGGAAACGAGCAGATTCAGGTCAGAAGCCCCGGGCGTCCCGGGGCGTGATAATCAGAAGGTGAACTGTAACTGAGCAATGGCACCGTAGTTGTTGTCGGTGCCCACGAGGCCGGCGACATCAATGTGAATCACATCAAACGGTGAGAGCCCAATCCCGGCAGTGAATGCACTGCCGTTGTTGCTGGCCAGATTCTGGCGGTAACCGGTACGTAACTGTGCCCATTTCCAGGCATTAAACTCAGCACCTACGGCGGCAAACTGACGTTTGCTGTCTGATGTGAAGCCGCTGGCCGGGGTCAGATCCACATCCAGTGCCGTGGTGAACATGTCGTTGTGCCATGATACGCCGGTTGTTACCTGCGGACGGATCCTGAAGGTTTCAGTGACACCATGTACCTCTTTGGTCTCAATGCTGCGTGGGATCAGGTTCTGTGCGACCAGACCCAGCGTCCAGTTGTCATCCAGGTCCATGCTGGCACCGATATCAGCGTTAATACCGTTTTGGGTGTTGTGGTAACGGTCACCTTTGAATGCGCTGCTGTCATAGTTTTTGATCAGCGTATTGTAGTTAAACAGGTCAACACGCTGGAATTTTGGTGTGAAGCCCAGTGACCATTTTTGTCCGGCCGTTTCCAGTTCAGTGGCCAGCGCAACGCCCACATCGGTGATCAGTGCGGCACGGGCAAAAGCCTGTGAGGTCAGTCTGTTTTTATCCACATCCTGGCTGCCACTGTCTGCAATGCTTTCCAGATAGTTCAGGTCGGCATCGCTGACTTTACCGTCGACGCTGACAGTCCCGAGCGTTTTCAGCATCAGTGCAGCAGCGAGGGTATCACCGGGAAGGGCCGCCACAGCAGATACCCCGGCCTGTGCGCTGGCATGGGTGTTCCGGAAGTCCTGCAGTCTCTCTTTCAGGCGGGCCGCTGTCTGCGGTACCCCAGAGTGGCTGTCGACGGCACGGTCGAAGGCTTTCCAGTCATCGCTGATTTTGTCGGCGTTGTCGGCGATATTACCCGGATCGGACAGCTGCGCACCCACGGACGGAAGCAGAAGACTGAAGTCATCTTTTGCACCGGATTTTGTCAGCAGTGCCGGGTTTGCCAGTGGGGCCACACCATAGTGAGAGGAGGCAACCCCCGTTCCTCCCATCGCATCATTGCGGGCTTCAAAATATGACGTTGCTGCAGTCGAATTAAAGGAAAATAAAACGGCAGACGCGATGAGAGTACGGGTAATATGCTTTTTCATCATCATTTCAGTTTCCTGTATTGAGGTATTTTGGGTATAACAACAGAGGGCACGGCTGTGCCATTAAAAACAGTTGGTGTATTATTCCGGTTTATTGCTCAGTATTATTACCAGGGGGATAACGGAACCCTGAATAACGCAGTGGGTAATATTTTTCCTGTTATCAGATATTCTGCCTGTGCCGGAGTGAGTGTTACGGCGCGAACAGGGATATCCGGAGATATTTTTCGGGCCATCTGAAACCAGCCTTCTTTTTCTATATCCATTCTGGCCGGATATAACGAAAGTACCGGATAAATAATGGTGTTATTAATTTCTTTTTTCTGCCTGAGCAGAACGCCGCAATATTCTCCGGAATGCGTTCCGGCAAACGGAAAACCATGCCAGAGAATAATGTCCATATTCTCGCGGGCTGAAATAATCCTGCAGAATATCTCCTGTGTGGCTGGCCAGTCTCCCGGACGATACAGTGGATAATGCACCCTGCCGTTCAGCCATTCCGGACTGAGATAAAACCAGTCAGCCAGTGCTGCAAGAATCTCCCCGGTCAGATAGTCAGTGAGTCTGTCCGGCTCCCGGAAGACGGCAGGGCGGATATTCCAGGGGGCCAGTAATGCAGCCATCGTTGTTGCGCTGATATCATGTGCCTGCATGATGTGCTCCATCCTGCTGAGAAGACGGCGGACGATGTTATCTGCAGGAAGAAACATTTCACTTAACGCGTCTTCGACCAGGATACGCGTCAGGTCAGAGACGGAAAGAGAAAGCTGTTCGCTCATGATACCAAGGGCATCCCTGACTCCCTGCGGATAACGAACCTGCAGGGGTGTGGACTGCAGCTGGCGATGACTGAGCAGGCATTCGCAAATTCGCTCCCTGTCCAGGGAGAGCATCATACGGGCGGCAATACCTGTGCTGTCAGTTTTCATTTCACCTCCATGCGGGTCAGCGTGTTTTGTTCATAAATTGAGTCTAAAGAGAGTGTTTTTTAAACGGAAGCGAGTTATTTCGATCGTTATGATCGAGTGTGTTTCAAGAGTGTTTGCAACTCTGTTTTAAGGGCGAATGAAAAGGATTCGGACAGGAGGTGACTGAGCATGCTGGCATGAGATATTGCCAGTCCCCGGGTTTCTGCACGGGTTTCAAGGTCGAAATCGTGCAGTGTCACGACAAACAGCCCGTTTCTGCACCCGACAGTTGCAGGGTAGGGAACAAAATAAGGGGAAATTTTGCTGGTCTGTTTACGCCTGGCATCGAGTTTGCTGACCAGCTGATATGCCCGGAGATTTATTTCATTTGCCGTGCCAGTGGGAGCGTCATATCAAATCATCTCCAGACCAACACAAAATTACGCCTGTGGTAACGGTGTTTTCTCTGTGTATGCCTATCAGATGTGAGTCCCTAGCTGGCTTTAACAATGTAGTTGAATGCAATGTTTTTGGGACGCATTTCTGTGGTACTCCCCTGTGCCCAGTATGGCATACCACTATGATGCCCTTTCAGCCATCCGCCACGTTCGTGATAGACGCCTGATTGATCGGCCTGATAACTCAGGAGCTGTCTGTTCCGATCACCATCAAGTCCCTTCCCGTTATCCCAGCCACGGATAAAAACACCGCGCAGATCGGGTAACTTACAGCTAGGATAAGCACGGGCAAGCTGAGGATACCGGGAACAGGAAAACGACTGGCCGTTCATCAACAGATAGCCTTGTGGAGGAGTGGCAGATGGCCACGGGATAGGGCTTCCCACAGGGTAGGATTCAAAGCCAACCCACACACCGGATTGGCACGAAAGTATTGCCCCTTTGCTGTCGCGGCCTACAAGTCCATCTGGTGAACACTTTGTATTTGCTACGGCTGTTTTATCCAGCTGTAAATACTCACCTGTGGAAAGGCGACCGTCAGACCGGACTGTCCCCCCACTGACTTTTCCTCCTTTGATTTCCCCTGTGGTTATAATTCCTTTACCACCGACTGCGCGTATCCACTGGCTGTCTGTCATCGTAAAACCGCCACCATAGGTGATGTTCTTCCAGCCTTTATCATTTTTGGTGATTAACCAGCCGTTTTCGCTTGTAACATCACCTTTCAGTGTTGCACTTTGTCCATTGACGTTTCCTGCATTGTTCAGGTTGTTCCCTCCCATATTGATGGCCGTGTTCATCTGGTTCAGCTCCGGTCGTCCCGGTACCTGAAAGCGATACAGGCGATCGCTTTCCTGCAGGTCATCACCCATCATTACGATGGCGATGTGCCCGCCATTGCAGCTGAGTCCATAGTCGCCGGGTTTATCTGTCCATCCACCAAAAACACCGGTTGCTGTGCCATTTTTTCCTATAAATCCGCCCAGACCGGGGAGCAGGCTGGCGATACTGCGCAGGGCATCGTCTTTGATATTCTCCCCTCCGGTGGAGCAGGTCAGGGCCTCCAGACGACCGGTACTCGTGTTACGACGGATGCCGGTGGTATAACTCTGCCCAAAGGGCGAGCGGTTAAGACCCTTCAGATATCCTTTCCGGATTAACTCATCCGCCGTGAAGGTGGCAGGAAGCGTTCCGCTATGCAGGCGGGCATTGTTATCGGCGATGTAGGTCCTGGCTGCAGTATTGTAGGCATCTGCATGAAATGCGGCGCTCTGGTTGCGCATTTCATTCAGGTAGTCTTCAATGTAAGACCAGAACAGCGGCATGAGCAGGCTGATGACAACCAGTCCTCCCAGAATTTCAAGAAGTGCAAAACCTTTATCGTTGTCTTTTTGCATAGTCGTTCCCTCCGGTATTACCAAAGGCCACCGGGATAAAAAGTAAATGCGTACTGTGACGCGCAGAGAAACGGCCCAAAGGGAAGTTCTCTGGTAATGCGTCGTTGTCTGTTACACCACAGATAAAGTAAGGCTCCGCCTGCTGCCGTTGCGACAATCCAGGGGATGTCTCCCGGCGGGGACCAGATGGCAATACCGGCAATCAGAAAAACATCGCCCAGGCCTATGGTTTCTGTTTTCCTGCGGTAAGAGGTGTATTGCCTGAACAGAAGCAACAGCAGGAACCAGAACCCTGCACTGCACAGGCCTGTCAGCCAGTCTCCCTGCCAGAGACGAAATGCGCTGCCGCTTATCAGATACATGATGGTGAAGGGCCGGGGAAGACGGCAGGATGCAGCATCCGTCAGGGTCATCAGTGTCATACATCCGGTCATTATCGTCATAAACAGCACCCCGACAGCGCTGTCATTCTGATAAAGACGCAGGATAATGGCGGCAGCTGCAAGCATCCCGCTCATCAGCGCCAGCCCATGGTGAGGGGGGCGGGCATTCATCCGGGAGAGTCGATAGCGACTCATCTGAACGGCCAGACACTGTATTACCACGGTTATGGCGACCAGCAGTGCCGGGATTATCTGGAGCATGGCAGTTCTCCCGGACTAACGTCCCTGCATGTAAGCGCTGTAAATCTGCCGGGCGTATTTCATCCGGCGGTGAGTGTTACTTTTACTGAAGCCGGCGTTATAACTGCCGAGGCATTCCCAGTTTACGCCGCATCGCTGAAAATGCCGGGCGAGGATCCATGCTCCGGTCTGAATATTCAGGCAGACATTATTCAACAGATCTTTCTCACTCCGGATAATGCCCATTTTTTTCAGCCCGGGAATATGTGTGGAGTTAATCTGCATTATCCCGTAATCGGTACTGATAATTTTTCCTCTGTCATTCCTGTTATGATTAATGGCCCGGGGATTCAGACTGCTTTCCCTGCGGGCAATAATTTTGAGTAATCCTGGATCAATGGAATAACGTTTTCCGGCGGTAATAAAACAACGATCATATTGTTTGTCCTGTGGGGATGCCTGTGCGGAAGGAAGTGAGCATAACAGTGAAAAAATCACTGTCAGGATAAATAACCTGTTCATACAGTGACCTTAAATAAAGCGCCCGGGCGGGCGCTGATGAATGATTAACTGTTGGTTTCCAGTTTGATAGTAGTTTTATCTGCGTTACATACTGTAGACGGGTCAACTTTATTCGTCACATTGCCGTTGATTTTTGTAAACATGGATGAACTGCGCAGGCTGGTGACCAGATCAATACAGTTTTTCTTCGGCACATTGCTGGATTCAATAACGTAGGAGTATTTATCTGAACTGACTTTGATGGTTACCGCACCACCCCAGGCATTTTTCGCCTTATTACCACCGGCGATCATATCGGCAGGCAGGCCACCACTTTCGGTCAGGATTTTGACGTAGTCAGTACCTGTATACTGCCCCTGGAATTTTTGGGCTTTCATTTTGGTGGCGATTGTCTGCAGGTTTTTGAGTTCCTTCTGGTTGTCTGAAGAGGACAGGGTATCGGACATCAGTCCCATCACGGCACCAATAACAATGGCAGCGACGACCAGAACACCGAGAACTTCCAGCAGGGTCATGCCTTTATCATCGTTCTGAAGGTGACGAATATTATGTTCTGAATACGAAGAGGTTATGACGCTCATATTAGCTCCTGAGATTGGTAAAACAGAATTTGGAACGAGGGGAATATAAAGGATGCTGTGTTTACTGCTTCAGCATGTCACTGATGCCGTAAATGGCACTGACCATATTGATGATGAAGAGAAATACCAGCAGACCTGATATAGCAGTAATAATAATGCCGCTTTTTCTGACATTCTTTTTTGCTTCTTCCAGCCAGCGGTCTGCATAAAGCGCCATACTGGCAACACTGTCCTCCCTTTCTGAATTTAAAAGAAGATTATTCACACAGGATTTTGACGGAAAGTCATAACCACTGTTTTTCATGGCCAGTGCCAGTGACTGACCGGATAAGACATTTTTTCTGATAGCACTTATTCGTGATTTTAACCATCGGTTATGTTCTGCATGTTTTTCTATTCTGGTAAGGGCATGAGATAAAGGAATATTTATCTGCAGCATGGATGAAATATTAAAAAGGTAATTCACGCCATGGAAAGTCTGATACAGGGACCATGGCGGGATGCGATCAAGATACCGTCGTCGGGGACCGGTATACAGACTGAATGACATCCTGATGAGAATTGCCAGCAGCAGCAGTCCTGCCAGCAGCCACAAACCATAACCGATAACCAGTCCGGAGGATTTGGCCAGAATGACCATCTGTACTGACCAGCGTTCTTCCGGTGCAAAGGCGCTGATCATCGGAATAACCCGGGTATGAACGTTATACATATTCACCACACAGAGTGTCAGCAGGATGAGCGGATAGAGGCAGACACTCACCAGACTGCTAATCATCTCCTGTCGTCCTTTTGCCGTTTTGACGACCTGAAACATGGCTTCAGCGATATCACCTCGTTCTTCACCGTTACGGATCAGGGCAATTTCATCTTTGGGTACCCAGTCCTTCAGGGCCGGAGAGAGCTGACCACTGCTGCGTATGCTGGCGATACAGTCTGTCGCCAGAAAATACAGGCCGGACTGCCCTTTCTTTTTACCAAAATCCGTTTCCACATCGCAGATGAACTCCAGTGCCCGCATAACCGGTGTGCCGTCCCGGATCATGCCTGCAAGGGACTCGTAAAACGTGGTCCGCCTGAACGTCTTTTTGCCCAGCCAGCGGTTAAGGCCGGACAGTTCCAGTTCCGTATTGTTGAGTCTTTCCAGAATTTTCATATCAGTGCAGCAGCGTATAGCTGTCCTCGTCTACAGGGGATATGTAATGCGCAGCCAGCGGATCGACCTGACCACTGTTGATTTTGCCCAGCAGGTGCTGATTTCGTGTCATACCGCCGAGCTCCCGGTGCCAGTAGGTTTTTGCCTCAATCCGGCCTTTTTCCCGGTAAATCTGGAAAAACTTCGCATCCGGGGAAATCACTTCTGCAATGACGGTCCGGCCGTTCACTCCACGCCAGCAGTGTGGGCAGCCGTTATGGTTACGAAGATACACGGCATCGGGCTGGCAGAAGTTTTCCACCAGGCGTCGTTCTTCATCCGTCCGGGAGCTCTCCACCTCATGCCAGGGGAGGCGGCAGTGGGGACATATCACCTGAACCAGACGCTGGCTGAGCAGGCCGATAAATAACTGCGGATCTGCAATCATCCTTGCCTGAACGCCCTCCATTTCCAGACGCTCAAGAATATTTATCGGGTCGTTAGCATGAAGGGTGGTCAGCATCAGGTGACCGGTCATGGCGGCTTTTATCGCCGTGATGGCGGAGGCATGGTCACGTATCTCCCCGTTCAGGATAGCGTCAGGATCAAGGCGCAGGGCGGACTTAACAGAATCGACCCAGCCCTGAGCGGTATCCATAACGGCCGTCTGAATTGCACCGGGGATACGCCCCTCTGGTGGTGATTCTATTGTGAACAGACGTCGCCGGGGGAGCAGGATCCCTCCGGTATCGTTGAAGCCATACTGTTCCAGATAGGCGGCAGAAGCCGTCCTCAGCGTGGTGGATTTTCCGGAACCGGTGGGGCCAGAGAGGATCACGATGCCCTCCGGTCGCTGCAGCATCCTTCGGACAGCGCGCTCCTGCTCAGGGTGATACCCCAGCATACTGAATGTCGGTATATGCTGACTGTCATCCTTGATCAGACGCAGTACGGCATAGAGTCCGCCCACACACGGATAGTGGGAGTAGCGCGCACCAAACAGTCCGGCCAGTTTCAGGAATCTTTCAGCCAGACGGGCATCCTGGGGGACACCGGGATCAAACTGTGTTCCCTTTATGACGTCAGTCATTCCGGAATAGGTGGCCCCCAGTAATTCCAGCCCCTCATCTTTTCTGACGATATCGAGCAGCTCCAGCTCTCCGTGGACACGGGCCTCCAGATACGTGAAATCCGTACTGTCACGCCCCGGCGTGATGTGAAGATCTGAGGCGCTGAGGGTGGCCGCATGGCTGATATACCCGAGCATTTTTTGCTGTACGGGGTTAATTCCGTTTTCCACCCCGGAAATGACCGTCTCCTGCCTGAGTCGGGCGATCACATCAAGTGTGGTGAACTCAAACGGGGATACTTTACCCGGATAGCGGGAGCACAGGCGGGTCAGATAATCCTGGACGGCACGAAGGTGTTTTTTTCCTTCCACCACTCTGACATGAATTTGTCCTGTTTTATCTGTATCAACAACCACGTAATCCAGAATGTCATCAGGTGGCTGGTCTGCAGGTGCCAGCATAAAATCTCCTTACGGGCAGCGGTACCCGGAAACGATTTTTTTGTGATTAAGGGCCGGGGGAATAATCTGTTCCGACAGCCGGCTGTAAATGGCGGCACTGAGTCAGGGTTGTAGTGTTGTTCTGATACCATTTTGTTCAAGGACAACACTGTCAGTGGTGATCTTTTCCACGCGGAATGTGGTGCCGGGAATGTGTTGCCCTTCTTTTACATCAGCAGTTTGTCCGCCCGGCAGTTGTATCCTGGCGGTTATCTGGGGCTGAACTCCGGATATCTCTGTCAGCCGGGGAATACCGGTAATGGGGGCAGGGGTATCTGTCGTGACGGCTGAACTGCTTTCCTGTGAATGCACAGGCTCAGCTGGTTCTCCCTGCTCCAGGGTTCTGAGTTCATGTCGCACCTTTTCTCTTGCCAGCATGGCTTCATACAGTGCAGTTTCTTCCTGAATCTGTTCCACCTGGAGTTGCCGGTTATTCTGTTGCATGTTGCTGATGGTGCTGGCCGCGACCGTTGTCGGCAGGATCAGGACGGAAAGCAGAAGAGCTTTTGTTTTACTGGACATAATATTTACCTGTGAATTGATAACGGAAACGACCCTCTTCCAGTTGCCTTGTTACGGAGATAAAACGGACGGAGGGTTCACTGAAATGCTCTGCCACCTGGTGCGCCGGAAGTGTCGTCAGTATCTGCAGGTCATACTCCTTCCAGGGGGGCTGGATGGTATTTCCGTCTTCATCGGTGAAGCTGTTGCTGACTTCCTGCCAGTCCATTTTCAGCTGCATCGACCGGGCGAGTGTGGTCAGCCGTTCCTGCAGGAGGGTGTTTTCCGGTAATGCCTCAACGGCAACGGGAGTTTCAGGCATACTGAAGGTGACCGGCAGGGCAAAACCACCGCTATTCCCGTCCGGCATAACCATAAACGGCCGGATGCTGAAAATTTCCCTGACCCGCTGGCTGAATGCGGTCACTGTCGTCCCGGCGATGTTTGTATATGATGCACGCAGATTGCCGCTGTTCCCGGTGGCAGCACACTCGGCGAGTGAATATCGCCAGCCGGCGACTGACACCGGCAGGCGTGACCATACGTCACTGCATCCCCGGATAAAATCTCCGGTTTCCGGCATATTCAGCCACGGTGGTGTGATCCGTTCCTCTGCGGCTTTTTGTGCCGCTTCAGCAAGTGCTGCTTTTTCTGCCTTCAGGCGTTCATAGTACTGCCAGCCATACCATGCAGTACCCAGAAGGGTGAGTATGAGTAATACCGGAATAAGCTGTGGCCCACGGGATACGGGGTGAAGGCGTGCTTCTGCCGGATATTTCCCTGCACCTGTCAGGGTTTCCAGTGGCAGGGGACCTCTGCCGTCAGGCCCGTTAAACGAGGGCGGTTCATAACATGTCCAGCCGTGTTCAGGCGCGCTGTTAATGGTGAGGAATATTTCCCGGGCCTCCCTTATTTCCTCCCGGGTTCCCACCAGGTCACTGACCAGGATGCCGTCAACAGCAGAAACAAAACCATAAAGTTCTGTATCGTTTGCCTGTGACAGTTCAACGATAGCGTATCCTCCTGGCTCGAGCAGGGGCAGGATAAGCATGGCGAGAGAGAAATACCTGCGGCTGCCTTTGGGGAGTGTATTCTGGCTGACGGCTGCAACCATGATGTGACGATCGGTATCTTCCGTACTGAGATACTCACAGGAAATATAGCGTACTGCCCCCAGACTGCGGGCAAACGTCCGGGGGTTTTTATGGCTTGCGGGCAGTGTTTTCCAGTCCATTCCGGCAAGAAATACATTCCGTCCTGCCGTCAGCGGAAACACCTGTCGCTCTGTCGGTGAAATATCCGTCACGATAGTCCTCCTTCTGCAAATCAGATGATATTGGGCGTGATCAGCACCACGAGAATGGTGTCGTCGTTTTCACTGTTGATCCCACCGCCAAGACCGAAGAATCCCGGTGTGCCGACACCCTGTTTTCCACTGCGACGCCCTGACTGCTGGAAGCCACTGATAATGACTGTCTGCCCGGATTTCAGGTCCACTGTCTGGTTGATGGTTTTCAGATCCACATTCGGCAGCTGGGCTTTGCTTCCACCACTCTCGTAATTCTCAATAACCGGTTTGTCGGAGAGACTCATGGAATAGAGCAGCTGCAGTGTCTGTGAGTCCGGGAGAATGAACGGCAGAAGGGTCATATTAAAACCGGTGGTGATGGTGGCCGCATTCAGGGAGGTGGATGAGCCGACATTGGCGGTGGTATCCGTCGTCACACTCTCAATGTAGCTCTGCTGATTGGCAATCTGCATCGGTACCGGGGTCAGGTTTTTGGTCACGGCGGAATTCCGGGTTACCACACTGACATCTCCCTGGGAAGAGAGTGCTTTCAGGAAGGCTTTTGAACCGGTGAGTTTCCCGTTCACAATGGAAACACCACCAGTGACGGTATCGCTGGCTGCACTGGTGAATGTGCTGCCGAGGCTCAGTCCCAGCGTTCTGTCGCTGAAGACTGCGTTCCAGTCGATACCTGCCTGCTCATTACGGGTTTTCCGGATACTCAGAATTTCCACATTCAGCACCACCTGGCGCTTCATTTCTTCATTGCGTTTTTCAATGAACGTCCGGACCGTTTCCAGTACCTGTGGGGTGTCCGTGACGGTGATAAAGCCCGTCGACATGAACATGCGACCAATCCCCGGCGTCAGCATTGATGAGACAGCATTTTTCACATCCTGATACAGCGCAGATTTCATATCCACGGTGGTGGTCTGGGTATTACTGGCATCACCGGAAATGGCATCCGATGCTGTTCCACCTGATGAGCCATTTGATGACATGGTACCGCTGACCACGGTGGCATTATAGGCAACCTGGCTGTCCATATAGGTCACCGGGAAGGTCCGGGTATCAAGATAATAGAACGTGATATGTGAACCATCATAACGCCAGGAAATCCCGAGACGGGAAGCGACCGCATTCAGCAGTGATGTCAGTCCTGAAGCCTTCAGTTCAGGAAGTGACGCCGTATTTCCCTGCAGGCGGGGAAGTGTCGTGTCAGAACTGCCTATGGCGGCCAGTGGAACCATACCGCCGGCATCCGGCGGTGGTACTGTGCCCTGGATTTGCTGCGTACTGCCGGAGGTGGTCACGCTCAGATACGCCTGTACATCAGGGGTGATCCTTACAGGAATATGACAGTTTTGCGAGATCCGCTGGGCCACCTGCTGAAGAGTGATGCTCTGCCGGGTGTTAATGATAATCGGACAGCCGGGCACCGCATTACCGGGGTTTTTATCCGTGACCGGACGGGGATTGATCCACTGACGTGGGGATTCCTTTACAACCGGTGTCCGGTTTCGCAGATCAGCGATCATTTCCCGGGCCCGTTGTTGTTCAGCAACGGCGTCTTTTCTGGTGTTCTCTGCCTGTCGGAAACTGGTACAGCCCTGCAACAGAGTGGCTGCAATCATAATAGCAAGAAGTTTTTTGTTCATAGATAAATCCGTGAGTTATTCAGAGTCCGGCCTAATTCATCCAGATGATGACCTGATCGGGGATCACAGCAGGGAGCGTGACGGAAATACGCCGCCCACGGGTGTCCAGGAGGCGACCGTTTTCCACTCTGGCAAGCAGGGCCGAATCACCACTTTGTTCCAGGAGGGCACCCATAAGGCCGGGTTTTTCTTTTGCCCAGACAAAAACGCGCTGCTGACTGATGAGGTGGCTGACGTTTTTCGTGGCGGGCAGACCGAGCTGTGCTGACGTGAGCTGACCACCGGCAGCACGTCGTTCAGGGTGCTGATACAGGTAATCGTTGATGGCATTCATATAACGAATAAAGTCTGCAGCCTGCTGTGTGATTTCAGCGGTCTGCTGATGGTGCACAGTACGGCTGAGGTGACTGTGGAACCAGAAATTACCAATGGCCATAATGACCATAATGAAACCCGTAACCCATCCCATAGGTTATTCCTGCGGGCGGTCTGTCACACGGAGCAGGCATTGTGCAGTGCTGGTCCGGGCATACAGCGGTTTTTCAGCCGGGGTATAGAGTGCAAAGAGCTGCTCCAGCGCCTGGCGGAAACTGCCGGTGAAAACCAGAGGGGCATCGATGCTGTAGTTGACAGGTGTTTCCCAGCGCAGTGTCCATGTGCCGTGCGGGCATTTTTCGGATGATGTCCAGCGGGCCAGTCCGTCTTTCAGGGTGGTCCCCTTTTCCATTTTCCACTGCCGTGGCGGTATGTCCTTCTGCGGTAGTGGCACTACCGGTTTCGTGGCCACCGGGACTGGCGTGGTTGTTCTGCTCTCTGGAGTTCCGGATGTCCCGGTGGTGGTCTGAGCCCGGGAAACGCTGACGGCAGGTGTCACTGGTGTCGGGCCTGCCGGCGTTGCGGTGCTGCCCCTGAACGGATTACGCGGTGTATCAGCAGCTTTCTGTGAACCCTGCGGTGCCGTGACGTCGACCGGCGGTGTTGCAGAGGTCGTGACAGTCAGTATTTTCCTGTTCCAGTCCATATGTCCGTAAAGCTGCTGGCCGGCCAGCAGCGCATTCAGTGCCCGGTGCCACTGGTCATTAACGGACCAGACGGGGTGGCGTTTGTTCAGTGCCGGTATGGCAGCGTTCTGTTGCCGGAACTGCCAGCCGGGTGGTAGCAACTGGCGTATCCAGTCACTGACGGAGCGCTGATGTGCCTCACGTAAATAAACGACGGATGACTGACCGGGTTTACCGGTCATAACCAGTGCGGGCAGCTGTGTGGCCTGAAGGAGCGGACGGGGAGGCAGTGCGGTACTCTGGCTGCTGACTGCGGTTGTGGGCGTCGCTGTTGTTGTCGGGCGGGGCGGCGTCACAGGGCGGGTCACCGGTGGCGGAAGCAGACGTTTTTGCGTATGGGCGATAATGGCAGCGCTTTCGCGAATTTGTCCGTCGACGAACACCAGAGCCGGAGGCGTGGTGTCAGGAACAGGCGTGGCATTAAATGCCGTACAGCCGCTGAGTAATGACGGCAGAAGGAGTGTAAGTGATTTCTTTTTCATAGAATAAATCCGGTATGTATCGGGTTACGGTATAAGACAGGTGGCTGGTAACAGGTCTTCAGATAAATATAATTTCATCAGGATATTGATGATGAACATTCATGTTCGGGGTGATTATGAAAACTAAAACATTCCGGTTCCGGAAATATAAAAAGAAAAACGTCCTGCTGCAAATGATAGTTTCCAGAAAACAAGTGATATTGTTTTTCAGAACTGGAACATTATTTTATTTCTTGCCTGTTATTGAAACATGTCCGGTTATGATCTCCGAATGGCAGGTATCAATAAAATCACTTTTCCCCGATTGTGTGTCAAAGTCAACGTGGGTGAATCTGTGTACATCCTGCCATATGGTGAAACAGACAGGACAGGTAACAGGTAGTTTACCTTCAGCTATTTTTTCGCAGTTTTCAACCAGTTGCTGCGCCTTGTTGTATCTGACGTTATAGCCATTTGTGCAAAGCGTTTCATACCCATGAGATCCTGTAACTATATGTGTGGCGATTCTTTCGTGGACTCTCCCATTAATTAATAATTGTTCACGTGTTGTGATTGTTCTCATGCCTGTTTCTCCATTGGTCATAACAGAAAATAATCTGCATTCCTGAAAAATATCGCGGTTGTGAAATATTTAATTTTTACCCCCTTTTATGGGAGATGAAAAGCAGGCTGTCAGGCTATAACTGAACGCGGTTTCTGGATTTTGGTGCTAATGTCACATCTTTCCATTCACAGCTGCTTCCGGGGATACGCTCTTTGCGTCGTATTATACGGGAGTTCTGACACACAATAATTAAGCCATTGTCTGCCGTCTGAAATGGCATTATAGCGATGTTTATATCTTCTGTTGCAGGAATATAACTGACTTTCTTTTCACATGTATTGGTGTATATGACAACTCTGAATTTTTCTGCGGACATTTTCAATCCTCTTTTAAACCAGAATATCCCGTGAGGGCATTCTTTGTGAAAAAGATGCCGGAAAAATTCCGGCACGGGGATTAAACCTGTTGTGGTTCTGAGTTATCCGGAGCGGTTACCGGTTCGCTGACATCCGGAACCTTTTCCGGGGCAGGCATGACCAGTGGACGTGTCAGGGCTGTAAGTCCTTCACCGGATAAACCCACCTCTTTCAGCAGGGAGTCGATGAGCGGAGCCTGTGTACGGTAAGCCAGAGCGGCGGTTACTGCCTGTTCAGCGAGATTTCCGCCACTTATGTCGGTTGTTGCTGTTTTACCGCGGGTAACACCGCCATTCAGACCATCCACCTGAATGATTTTAATACCGTCAATGGATTTCATTGGTTCTGTGGACTTCTCTATGACGGCAGGTAATGCATCCAGCAGGGCAAGACGGAAGCGGAGGCTGGTCTGCTCATCCGAAAGCACGTTAATGGCATCGTTCAGTGCGCGCTGTGCTTCTGCTTCTGCCAGACCTTTCTGACGGGTGGCCTCCGCCAGTTCAATAATTGCTGCTGCCTGGAGTTCGGCTGCTTCTTTTTCAGCCTGTGCGCGAACCGTCAGTTCAACCGCTTTCGTTTCAGCTTCCTGAGCAGCAGCAATCAGGGCAACCTGTTTGGTACGGTCGGCCTCCGCAGTCTGGCGGGTGGTTTCCACATCCTGCTGGGCCTGTACGGCCTCAGCCAGTGCTTTACTTGCCCGGGCTTCTGCCTGTGACTGCTCTTCCGATTTTGCCGCCACGGCAATGGCTCTGGCCTGGCTGGCGATTTCGGTTGCCTGCTGTTGCTCAATTTCCCGTATGGCCACTTCCCGTTCGGCTTCGACCTGGCGGGTACGCACTATCTGCTGTCGTTCGATTTCGGCTTCCTCTATCTTACGTTCAGCCAGAATTCGCGCGGATTCTGCTTCACGACGTCGTTCAGCTTCAATAGCAGCAATACTGGCACTCTGCTCTGCCGTACGGGTTTTTACCCGTTGTTGTTGCTCCAGAGTCATGAAGGCTTCCTGCTGTTCAATCTCCAGACGTCGGGAGAGGGCATCCCGGTTTTTTTCCCTGATGGCCACTTCAACATCCTGCTCAACTTCGTTGCGTTCGCGGCGACGACGTTCTGTTTCCTGGGTCAGAAGGGTCAGGCCTTCAGCATCAAAGGCATTGTCAGGATTAAAATGTACCCGTGCAGTCTGGTTGAAACTTGTCAGCGACACACTTTCAAGCTCCAGACCGTTTTTGGATAAGTCTTCCGCAACGGTGTTCTGCACACCCTGAACAAAGTTCTCGCGGGCATCCTGTAAATCCTGCATGCTCATTCTGGCCGCCGTGGCCCGTAGGGCATCAACAAATTTATCCTCGACCAGACTACGCAGATCTTCAGGTGTGAGCGTGCGTTGTCCCAGCGTCTGGGCTGCAGTGGATATTCCTTCGGCTGATGGTTTTACCCGAAGAAAAAAGGCAACGGCAACATCAACACGCATGCGGTCGCGGGTTATGAGACTTTCAGCCGCTGCACGACTGACTTCCAGCTTCAGGGTGTTCATGTTGACGGGAATTGTTTCGTGAAAAATGGGCATAACAATTGCACCGCCACTCATTACCACTTTTTGGCCTCCCAGACCTGTGCGGACAAAGGCCTGCTCTGCCGATGCCCGGCGGTACAGGCGGGCAAATATCAGCCCGATAACGAACAGGGTGAGGACCAGCGCTATAACGGTAAACAACCATCCCGGAAGATTAAACATAGTGAGAACCTCTGTATATGTCGGGATTAAAGAACATCCGGCCAGGGATTCAGTTCGCCCAGCCAGCGGGAACCGGAAAGACGGCAGACAATAATCACTTTGTCTCCTCGTCTGAATTCTTTCCCGGCCTCCGGCTCCAGCAACAGGTAATGAACCTGCCCGAAGCGGTCTGTGAAGCGACCTTCACAGGGGGAACCCGCCACTGCGTGATAACCAGTGATGGTGGCCATACAGCCGATGAATGCCTCCTCGGTGAGCGCCGTTGTTTCATCACGGGGTAACCAGGGGGCAATCAGTCTGCCGGTGCGGTGTACGAGAGGACATGTCAGCAGCAGGCAAAGTGGTGCAAGGAGAATGTTCGGAGCAGGAGCCTGCAGCAGATGAATAATAAGACCCTGCAGGAGAATGCCGGATATACCAAAAAAACCTGCCAGCATACAGAGGACGATCAGCAGGGGGATCCGTCCGATGTTCAGCCAGTCCAGCGCCTCTCCTGTCAGACCCTCCGGTAAATCAGGTGTATCCATAGCTGAAGAGAGGGAGTGTCCGCAGAGCAGGGCGATAAGTTCAGCGATACCAGTAAGCAGAACAAAAGTCAGGGCTGCCAGATAGGGTGCGTTATACGCGGTAAGTAACGTCAGTGTCATTTTTCCTCCTGTGGCAGGTCAGTCAAACAACATTATGGCGTGAAGCTTCCGCTTCTTTAATTGTCAGAAGAAGCATATCGTCAGTCATCAGAAGACAAGGGGATGTCTGCAGGAGGGGATGATAACAACAGAAGCCTCACGCCGGAATGCGCTTTATGACAACCGGAGAGGACGGATAATAAAAAATGGGACATCCACATCAGCAAACCGCGATTTGCGAAAAAAAGTCAGCGGAGAGTGGCTGCCGTTGTGGCTGTCCCGGTATTTCAGTGTAAAAGCAGACTGTTGTCCATGCCCCATTCCTCTTCCGCTAAACCTGAATGGCCCACATGAAGAATGCGTGACAGCATATTTCTGCCGCTGCCGTTCAGACTGCATTCGCGCCCGTGTGCGAGCATAAAACCTTCATCCCGGAATATCTCTTCAACCTCAGACGTGTTGATGGTGGCCGGATGGATTAATGAAAATGCCACCGGTCTGATCATTCTGCCCGTGGTGGAAAAGGTGTCCCCGGTGCTGTTCAGCTGCAGGATATGACGTTTCCCGGTCTGTGCGCGGGAAAGTGTCTCACTCAGTAACTGGTCATTCCATGCGCACGTGCCAATCTGCCATCCCAGACTCCTGCACGTGGCAAGAGCCGAGCGGAAGCGGTACAGGTCGTATAATGCTGCGTTATTGCCACTTTCCAGCAGTGATTTCAGGGTGTTTGCTACCGGTATGTCTGAATTGGTGGCCAGCAGTTTTCGCAGGGTAGTGAACTCTTCAGCCATTCCTCTGAACTCGCGCATCTGACGGGCAGTGTCAAGCCAGTTCAGCAGGTAACGCCGGCGACGCCGTTCGTTGTTTATGTTGTCCGGGGCGGTGGAGAGTGCTTCGAGCATATTCTCCAGTAACAGAATGACAGGGTTTTCCTGGGATAGAATGGTCATAAAGGCGTCCTGAAAAAATGCCCGACAGCCGCTCTCCGTACACCCTCAGGTGTCACCGGTGCCGGGCATTGTGGAAACAGAAGGGAAAAAAATCCCGGCCATAAAGGCCGGGAAAAGTCGTCAAATTAAGACAGCAATTTTCATGTCAACGCTCCGTCATCAGATACCAGGTGCAGGAGCAGGGCGATCCTCGACTCCGGCAGAGGCTGGGCATCAAGCCGGAGGAGGTACTGGTAACGCGCTTTTGTCAGCCAGAGGGTGGAGGCAGCATCCAGCTCCTCCCTGGCTGCCGGATTGAGCGCAGGATCCGGGTACACTTTCATCAAAGACTGAACGATATCCTCCCTGACGGTTTTGATTTCACCGGCCATTTTCACGAAGTCCAGAAAGGCACTGTGACGGCGAAGGTGAGTGAAGCTGTGGCTTTCGGGGGCTGCTTTCAGGAAAAAGTAACCGGGAAACACGGCGTGTATATGTCGACGGTAACCACAGACTTTATCCGTGCGGCGGACCTTTTTCAGTATCAGGGGTGTCCAGGGAAGGACGTGTTGTTCGGAAAGCCAGGAAAAGAGATGTTCGCGGTTTTTACCGGCAGGGATGTACTGTGCCAGATACCAGTTGCGTTGATGTAATTCACTGATATTCAAAATCCGGAACGCTCCGCGAAAATCGATCCCCGCAGGGGGGCTTCGATGTTGTTGTGAACGGCGAATACATAAAGCATGTGTCGGAAACAGCGGCTGACCCACGTTCAGCCTGGCCTGCAGTTCTGACAGGCACATGATTTACGCACTCTTGTAAGCCTTGTGGACGGTTTCGAGGCGGGCGAAAACCGACAACTCCTGCAAACAGGATTAATGGCTGGAAAATATATTACATAAGGATGTATCTGTGGCAAGAGCGAGGATAAGCAGTTGAATAGATCGTTATATTTGATAAGACAGAATATTATTCTAAATTTGATGTTGTGTGCGGGATATTAGATCGTTTAAAAAAATTCGGCGATCTCTTCTACTGGAAAAGAAGAAAAAAGCAGCATAAAAGATCGTTTGTGAAATTGTTCATTTTTTTGACAGAGTTCAAAAAAACGACGCTTTTTAGGGGGTTAAAGAGGGCAACTGTAACTCTGAGAAATCGTGTCGGCTTTTCAAAGCGGTGGAAAAGGGGTATATTGCGGATCGTTATGCAGTGGCTTTTGGGATCCTCGCGGTCCGGAAAGCCAGAAAACGGCAGAATGCGCCATAAGGCATTCAGGATGTATGGCAGAAACGACGGCAGTTTGCCGGGGCCGGAAGGCTGAAAAAAGTTTCAGAAGACCATAAAGGAAAACCCCCATCATCTTTCCTCGAAACTTGGCGGAATCAGAGAAAGATAATGGGGGCCTCACAGAATACGGGATAAGTATATATGAAACCGTGTCAGAGATTCAACCCTTTGCAGTGCATTAACGCACGGCAATCTGTTCCCGCCATAAGCGACAGCTTGTGGCGGCCCTGAACCAGACCTCATTTACTGAAAGCACATACCGTCAGGTAAAGAACCCGAATCCGGTGTTCACACCCCGTGAAGGTGCCGGAACGCTGAAGTTCTGCGAAAAACTGATGGAAAAG
>ERZ1034913.233-NODE-233-length-53214-cov-14.433774_pt1 | contig 53214 bp, 51 predicted proteins | sample MGYA00520697_ERZ1034913 | MGnify/ENA primary metagenome ERZ1034913 (study PRJEB33766, sample SAMN09781786) | gut metagenome | biome: gut microbiome | host: Homo sapiens | place: Madagascar | study: EMG produced TPA metagenomics assembly of the PRJNA485056 data...
AGTTACCCGTTCAGGTGAGCTCCTGCGACTGGGCTTGAACCAGTGACCGTCCGATATACGGTTCTGGCTCGCAGCCGTAGGGCTTTTTGCAACAGGAGTAGACAATACACCAGCCTTGCTGTTCCTTCAAATCGGCGTGTCATCGCGCATGTTCGCCTTGCAGCTGGTTTTCCGAAGAGCATCGGCCAGAAACGCGCAATAGTATTCCTTGGGAAGTGATGAAGAAGTCACTTCCCTTTTCTATGCGCTTAAGGAGCCCCATGAGGTATTGGAACGACAACAGGAAGAGCTGCGAACACGTCGAGCCACGGGAGGATTGGAAAGAATCCATTGAGAAATGGATCGACTGGATGGACGCCATCGGACGCACGAACGACACCCTGCGCACCCGCTGGTACCAGATCGTTCGATTCTCCAAAGCCGTCGATAAAAGCATCACCGACGTGACCGAAGACGACCTCATATTCTACCTAGCCGGCATGGGAACCGAAGGCAGACGCGGAGTACGCAGCTGCGTCAAGGTCTTCTACCAATGGAGCATGAAGCGAGGGCTCGCCCGCCGCAATCCGGCGGACGAAGTGCCCACCGTGCCCATGACCCTTCCGTCCGGCTGCATCTGTCCCGAGGAGAACATCGAACAAGGACTCGCATCACCCGACGAGAACGCGCGGCTGGCCGTCATGCTGGGCGCGTTCTGCGGCCTGCGCCGCATCGAAATGACCAGAATCAACCTGAAGACCGATCTGGAGGAGAACGCCGAGGGCATGGTGCTCCACGTCCACGGCAAGGGCAACAAGGAGCGGATGCTTCCCGTGCCGGCAAAGCTCGCTTCGGCATTGCGGAAACGCACCGGCGTATGGCTGTTCCCCGGAGACGTGCAGGGACACTGCGGCGTCGATTACGTGGCGAAGAGGATCAAGACGGTAACCGGATACCCGTCGCACAGCCTGCGCCGTAGGTTCGCCACATGCGTCTACTACAGGAACGGCTGCAACATCGTGCTTGTCAGCCGTATGCTGGGGCACGCCAACATCGCCACCACCATGCGTTACATCGGCCTCGTGCAGGACGAAATGCGCAACGCCGTGGAATCCACCACCCGCACCGACATGAGACTGACCATGCCCATGAACCAGGTCGTCGGAACAGCCGGCAGCGTCGCCACCTATTCCCTTAGCACCGCGAGGATCGGATGAACAAACGGTATACGCCAACATGCTTCTTTGCGCATATTGGCGTATACCAACACCGCTCACCGAGTGTTCCCGAGACTGGAAAGCGGCAACGCGGCTATGTCTATCCCCAGCGCATCGGCTGCGGAGAACACCGCTTCAATCGGGGCTTCGCCCCGCTGGAGCAGAGCATCGGCAAACCGGGGATCGATACCGGCCTGGGAGGCAAGGTCGTCGGCGTCCCAGGAATGGTTCGCGGTCTCTTCACGGAAGGCGGCTGCGATATCCGATTCGGTGCGGGCGAAAAGAGTCCGGCGTTCACGCGGCGCTTGGAAACGGCTGAGGTAACGCGCGTACTCCAATTGCGCCTTTGTCGGCTCAGGCAAGTTATAGTCCAGATTCGACATCGCAGACCTCCTTAGCGTTCAGCGGGTTGGACTGGAGTCGTTCGACGCACCGAAAATAGGGAATCCGGGAACCGCATCGGCCGACGATGGAGTGCCTGGAGTGCCGTACAACGTCCCGATCTGTTCGATCGCCCATGCGCTCCAACGTGGGGATTCGACCGTGGATGTCATCAGGCCGGCGGGGAGGAACCGGCGCATCTCGTCGGCGAAGGCATCCGAGCCGATCACATCGGCGACCCCCGCCACGCGATCAGCACGGTCTGCCCAAAGTCCTTCTTCGCCGTAATCAGATGATTTCAATTCCGCAAGCTCCATCGCCCGTCGGGAATCGACGTCGCCTCTCGACGCCAACCAGCACATGTCCCACAGGTCGCGTCGCCGCAGGTGCGATGCGCAGGCATAGGAGAGCAGCTTGTCGGCAAGAATCTCGGTGGGGCTTTCCACATCGAGGATGATCTGACCCGACAAGGCCGGGAACATCGGATAGTTGACCAAGGCGGGACGATGCTGCGGCTCGTACGCGGGAATCGATGCCACCTCCAGCTTGATTGTCTGGCTCGGCAGATCCTTGCGCTGACCGGCCGTGCGAATCGCTATACGCCATCTGCGCGTCAGCCCATCGGCGTCGGGTCTCGGCTCCTTGACCCGGACCGTCACATCATCGCCCATCCCCGAGAGCGAATCGGAGATGCAGGAGCCAAGCCCTTTAAGGGTGTCCATGTCGAACGAGGTGCCGCCGGCAAAATCAAGGTCCTCGCTGTACCTTGGGGACCCGTGGCACAGGCGCAGACTCGTGCCGCCCTGGAACACCAGCGAGGAGAAGAAACCCTCGCGCATCATGGCATCCAGGATTCGATAATGCAGAAGTTCCTTCTCGACCACGGGAAGCAGATTGCCCATGCCCTCGCCCCCGGCCAAGACGATCCCGGCCACCATAGCCTTGTAGTCATAGGTGCCGTCAGCTCCAGTCATCATCGTCCTCCAATTCGTCCATGTCCACCAGATCGAGGTTGCGTCCGACGGCCTTCAGGTCACGATACGCCCACTGTTTCGACGCGAGCGGCGTCAGTCCGTCATCGCGGGCGATCAGGTTCGGCAGGATGCGACTCCAGCTGAGCTTGCAGTGCGTGAACTCGATCACCCCGTACGCGGTGCGGAACTCGCCCTCACGGCCCGTGGTCATGAACGTGACCCTATCCACCGGAATCTGGCTGATCACGTTCCAGCGCGACAGAGCGCTTTCGAGGCTTTCCCACACCAGCTCGCCGGAACGCAACCGCTTTGCGACCTGATGAAGTGTCCCCTCGCCGAGATGGGAGGAATACGCGAACACGTAGACGCCACGGGCGGCACGGACCAACGCCTTCGCCGATACCAGGCTGGACAGGGTTCGGTTCAGTTTCTGCCCCTGCTCACCCAGCACGACGGCCAGTTCGTTCTTGCAATACACGTAGCACGAGTACTTGGCATCCATCTCGCGCAGCTGATCAATCGCCTCGCTCCTCTTCATGCATATAAGTGTACATGAATATATGTAAAAACGCATATTCATGTACACCTATCACAATCCTGAAGCGTTCCAATCAGAGGGAACGCCCTCGTGCCGGACCGTCTTCGAGACCAATCCCGTCGATGGCGTTTTCCGAGAAAGGGTTCTCTCTTAATCTGCCGACGATTTCCGCTACGGCGCGCTCTTCCTGATCAACGCATTGGACAAGCTGGGAAATGAACGGCTTGGGATCGCCGTCAACCTGCCATGCTTCCAGACTTTTCCCATAGCTGCGGCCGGCATCATGTTTGATTGCTACGGGCCGGTAGCCGGCAGCCATGAGCATGAGATTCAGAATCTGTCGCCCGGTTCGTCCGTTGCCGTCCGTGAATGGATGGATGTTCTCGAACATCGCGTGGAATCCGGCAGCTTTGAGGATCGGGTGGTCTTTGGAACCGTTCACCGCGTCCACGAGCGCTTCCATGTCCTCGTAGATTTCAAGTGGGTCGGCGGTCTTCACTCGGGTGGCGGTGATCCTTGCCTGGTAGCCGTAGGGGCGGAACCGACCCCTGAGCGCGGGCTGCATGTCCAATGCGGTGACTTCATGCAGCTTTTGGATCATCTCGACACTCAGCGTCCGCTCCTCTTCAGCGAATCGTTCCGCATAGGCCATGCCATCCGCAACGCCACGGGCAGCGAAGATGTATCTTGCCGGCGAGTCGGTCGGCACGAACTCGCCCTCCAACACCAGTTCGGTGTCCTCAAGCGTCAGCGTGGATCCCTCGATCGCGTTGGAGTTGTAGACATAGCGGGCCATCCATTCCTTACGGTAATCCTCAAGCGCTGACTGCTCCACCCCATCCAAAGGAAACATCTGCCTGAACCGTTCTCGGGCGGCATCGGAACGACGAAGCAAGTCGGACACCTCCGCGTCCCGCTCCAGAGAGTCCAAGAGAGGAGGAAGGTTTCGGATTTTCTCAGTCAGCGCTGGATTCGGCATATCGGCTCCTTAATCGATGCTTCCATAAGTCTACAAGCGCAGGCGCGTCACATGGACAGTCCGACGATTTTCTTGCCTTCGAGAAAGTCCTGGAAAAAGGCCGTGGAATCATCGTTGTCGTCCGATGATTCCATGGCCCTTATCCGTGTCGTTTCTTACGTTCACCGGGTCATGCCGTATGACGATGACTGTTCGAGGTTCAACGGGTCGGCCGGATCGCATGCGCCGGCGGAAAGCTCGTCTTTTTCTTGTTTCGCCGGTGTCGGTTCGGGCATCGCGGCGAGCTTGTCGAATGTGTTGAGGAATGCGCCTATCTCGCGGTCGCTGCTGATGGGGTCCATGCCCCTGGCCTTCGTCAGGGCGCGTATGAAGTCGAGGTGATTGTCCGCGAACGCGCCGAAACGTTCGAAATCACCGCCCTTGATGCTGGTCGTGTCCTGCTCGTACAGGCTCGTATATTCGTCGCCCATGCGTTCGGCGAAGTCCCTCACCCTGGCATCGATGTCCCATTCGATGGGCGGGCATCCGAACGCGAGTTCCACGTACCGGGGTTCCACGGACAGGCCCCGATCGGTTTTCAGGTCGTTCCAGAAGCGGTCCACGGATTCCTTGCCGCCGTCGTAGTGGCGGCCTGCGGCGTCGAACGGTTCGCCAGCCCATGACTGCTCGTAGGATTCCAATGCCTCGCATCCCTGGTCGGTGAGCTGGCGTATCTCCACCTCCACACTGCCGTCGTGGTGGTGGCCGCGCATCTTCAGGATTCCGTTCTCGTCCCAGATGTGGTCGATCTCGCAGTCCTTGAACGGGGAATCATCGCCGTTCATCAGATCATCGAAGGTCTCGAACGGGGATATGCCCGTGCGTTCGCCGTCCCATCGGCCTATGCTTCCGAACGCGATCAGCGGGTTGCCTCCCATCGGGTTCCTGTACGAGGAGAGCGCCGACTGGGATCCATTGAAGAAATCACGCAGAGCGCCGGTCTCCATCCTGTAATCGGTTTGACGGGATTCGTCCGCGAAGGCATCGAACGTGATCGACGTGCCGCTCTCCTCGTACAGCCGCCACAGGCTGTCGGCGCGGGTGCTGTGTTCACGGTAATACGGGTCCCCGTATTGCGGGTCGTAGTCGTCAGCGTTGTAGATGTACCGTTTGCGGGGTTCGGGATCCCGAATCTCGTCGATCCAATTCATGTCCATCGTGTGCTCCTTGGTTCTGTTCGTCGTTGCCGTACGGCGTCAGCGGCCGTGTGTCGTTTCCATGCCGTCATCCAACGCGAGGCCGAGCCCTGCGGTCTCAGGAGACGTTTCCTGTGGGTCGGCCCAGCCGACGGCGAGGTCCAGCGCGCCGCGCAACGCCTGGCCGGAAAGCCGGTACGTCCAGGAATCGTTTGCCTCGTAAGGGAAGGATTCGCCGGACACGATGCCGCGCTCGTCATGCAGGCTCACGTCGAACGCTCCGGGTTTGGCCGTGATCAGCGCATGACGGGCGGAACCGGGAGCCGAGACCTCCAGCGCCTTTCTGCCGTCGGGAGACCCGGTGGCGGTGAATTTGATATCGGGGTGGTGCGCGAGGCTGTAGGAAGCGTTGGACTCACACGCCAGCGGGACCGTATCTCCCAGCCCGCTGTCTGCGGCCAGCTGCTGTGGGCTGTAATCCATGCCCTGCGTGTAGTCGATGGGCTGCGCGTCGGTGTAGAAGCATCCGCCGCCATCGTCCGCGTCGATCAGGTCGCCCACGAGCCGGTCCAGGCGTGCGGGGTCGTCCCATGCGCTCACGAGTCTGGCGGGTTCGGCCTGGTTCTTCCATGCCATGTAGCGGTCGCGTTGGTCGCCGCAGATGCCGTCGAATGATTCCTGGGAGATGAACGTGCCGCCGTCCAATTGGTAGCATTCCCCGTCCGGGTCCAACGCGCGCTCCTTGAACTCCTTTTCGGCGGCGGCGTACAGGCGCTTGTCGAGCGGTTCCATGGCCGCGTCGATGCCCGCCGTCATCTCGTCCACGTGTTGCCGCATGTCGGGCTGGCTCGTTTTCCACCATGCCTGCAAGTCGGCGAGCACGTCGGCGGCGTTCTCCCGTTCGCACACGTCGAGCAGGTCATCGTCGTAATTTTCCACCGTCCAGGAGTAGAAATCCCAGTCACTCGAACCGGTCAGGCGTTCGATGCCCTTCATGCGGTGGAAGTCCATCAACCCGCCGCCGTGCTCGCGCACGATGCCCGCCAACGGCAGATCGGCCTCGTCCATCAGGCCTTTCCAGTATTCGGGGACATTCCCGTTCTCCATGTCGTTCTCCTTTCCGAACGCCTTTTCGATCACGAGCGGGTCTCGTGGGTCAACAGTGCGGTCGATCCGCAGTATCTCGGGCATGACCGCCTCGCTTTCACGGCCGATGACGAACGTGCCGATACCGGCCTTGACGCGATGCTCGGGAAGCCTTCCCGAACCGTCGCACATCACCGCCGGCCGGAACAGCGAATCCCCGTAGGCGAGCGTCACCGTGTCGCCCGGCCTGGCGAGAACCCGTTCGACGGCCATGCGTGAGAGGCCGTGCGCGTCGAGACGGCCGGAACGCCAATCGTTGGCCTCGGCTGCTGTCAGGGTGAAGGAAACGGAACGCCCTCCCTGGGCCGAGGTCACGTCGAGCCTGACCGGCTGCATGGCCTCGAAACCGATCCAGATGCCTTCCGGCGTCCTGTCCGGGGCTTTCACGTCAATGTCCGTGAACCCGTATTCGGTCAGCACGTCCGTGACCCTGATCCTGAGCGCGTTGTCGGGAGGCAGATCAGGGCGTTCATTGGGAATCGGGAGCGAGGACGCCTCGAACCACACGTCCTCGCTCGGATCGGTGTCGAAGCCGCCGTCCGCGTCGGAATACGCCATGTGGACGCCGAACTCCAATTCCTTGGCATCGGCGGAAGAGACCAGAATCGCGTTCCCCAGCACGAGATCGCGCGCGTTCCTGCGCAGGATGGATTGCATGTCGGGCTTGGCGGGATTCCCGGCCGCGAGCAGGTCGCGGTTCACACCCTCCATGTCAAAAGGCGTCAAGGCCATCTCGCTCGCCCTTTCTCACTTGGAAAGGCCGGAACCGGCCGTATCGGTCATATTCAGCGGGTCCGAGGGGTCGCACGCCTGCGCGCGTTCCGCGAACGAGGTGACGGCGCCGGGCAGCACATATCCCAGATCAAGGTCGATCGGGCTCACGCCGTCGTCTTCGCCGACGGACGCTGCGGGCACTGCGCCCATGGTCTCGCGCAGCACGTCCACGGCGTCGCCAGTAGCGGCGCGCGCGTCGATGATCCGGTGCATCGTGTCCTCAAGCGCGGCATGGATATCGGTGGAACCCTCCTCCACGATGCACTGGTATGAGGGGGCTCCCCAGTTCGTGCCGGTGCCGGAAATCGTGTAGTCCGCGATGCGTTCGCCCGGCTGGACGAGCGAGGCGAGGTCGAACGCGGCCGGCGAACCGGTCTTCGCGTCGAAATCATCCAGCCATTCGACCTCCTCGGCGATCTCCTCGCGCGAGTACCGGCCGTCGATATCGCTCGGCCAGTCCGCGTCCTCCAGATAGCCGTTGTCGCCAAGCGACACATCGCCGTCGAGCTCGAGGTCCCGGCCGTACATCTCCATATCGATCAGATAGCCGAGCCCCGTATCGAACATGGACCACACGGCATCCGATGCCCACCCCTGGTTCACGGCGGTCCAGGCATACTTCGCCTCCTTCGATTCGGCCGAGGACGGCGCATCATAAGAGTGATAGGGGATCTCGTCCGAGTTCAACGCGAGGTTCGCGTACTGCAACGGGGTGCGCGGGGACGCGTCAAGATCGTCGCGGACCGTCCGCACCTTCTCGTACACGTCCGGGTCGTCGTCCTCGCGCGACTCGAACGCGCGGCACATGAGGTTCAGGTCCGTCAGCGACTCGTATTCGACGGGATTCGCCACGGTGGCGAGCAGTCCTTCCCCGCCCTCGTAGTCGTGGATCGCGTACTCCTCGTACCGGCCGCCCAATCCCACCTCGGTCTTCAGGGTGTCCTGCAAGCGTTCGGCGGGCATGGGCAGCGTGATCCACGCGCCCTGCAACGCGCCCTCCGCGTATTTGCCCAGGTTGGCGACGTACACGCTGATCTGGTAGTCCTTCAATCCGTCCATGATGATGCTCCTTCGCTCGGGTCTTTTATCGTGTGGCTGCGGCCGAGGCAGACGTATCGGCAATGCTCAACGGGTCGGCCGGGTTCGCGGGATCGTGGGTTTCGGACGTTTCGGCCTTCTCGCCTTCGTCTTTGCGGGCGAGCCGGCCGTCGTCCACCATCGCGTCGATGATCTCCCATCCCTCCTCGATGCTGCGGTCCCGCAATTCCCTGGCCGAGATCATGCCGCGCATCGCGTCCATGTTCTCGTTGTTGTCGGGCCAGTCATGGTCTTTCAGCCAGTGCCGAAGGTCCTCCTCCGTCCAGCGGATCTCCGCAATCGTTTCGTTGCCTTGCCCGGCGTTGCTTTGACCGGGATGAAGCAACGCCTCAGATCGGAGACCGAAATACGCTTTGTCTTCCTGGAGGCCGGACAGGAAGCCGGAGGGCGTGAACCCGTTGCGTGCCGCGAACTCGCGGGACCAGTATTCGCCGAACTCCTCGTCGGGGTCGAAGTCGAGGAGCCCGTCCGCCATGGCGCGCCTCAGCCCCTTCTCGTCCGCCTCGGCCGGCACCGTGACCGTGACCGTGGCGTGGTTGGGGGCCTCCAGCGTCATGTACAGTTCGCTGTGGCCGGCGTCGCGTTGGATGAAGCATTCCCCGTTGCCCCAGTCGAGCTCGTGCTGCTCGATCAGCTCCTTCGCCTTGTCGGTCAGGGCCCGTTCCTGGGGCGTGTATTCGTCGGGTTCCATCAGCATGATGCGTCCTTCCTTCCCTTGGATGATCGGTGCCGCGCCGTCCGGCGGGCATGGCTCCGATCATCAGCCCATACGGGCGGTCGCGCGGGGCATGGCGTCTACGGGTCAGATGATTCCGCCGAGATCTGATGCTCGGTCCCTTTACGTGTCCCGCCCCTCAGTACCAGTTGTGGGCGAGCCAGAACGTCTTGGCGGCGCTGGGGCTGCCGTACCGTCCGGCGATGTAGTTCAATCCCCATTTGATCTGGGTGGCGGCGTCGTCCTTCCAGTCGTCTCCTGCGGAGGCGAGTTTCGAGGCGGGCAACGCCTGGGGTATGCCGTACGCGCCGCTGCTCGGGTTGGTGGCATTCCACTGCCATCCCGATTCCTTGTTCCACAGCCATACGAGCGCGTCATAGTCGCCGTCGCCCCAGTCCTTGTACGAGGCGATCATCTTCCTGGCGATGGCCCGGGCCTGTTCCGGCGTGGCGTGGGTGCCGTCGCCGTCGTAGTCCACCATCACGTCCGTGGAGCCCGAGTCGGAACTGGAGCACGTCCATGCCGCCTCCACCGGATCCGAAGAGGAGGACGAGTCGGACGATGACGACGAATCGGACGATGACGACGAATCGGACGATTCGGAACCGGATGACGTGGAATCCGTGCCGGCGGAACCATTGGTGGACACACTGCCGTTGGGCAGGATGTAGACCGCGCCGACGTCGATCCTGTGCGTGCGGTGGTTGACGATGCCCAGGCCGCCGCGCCCGTTCATCTCGCTGATGGTCACGGTGCCGGCCGTCCGGTCGACCGCCTCGACGACGGCGACGTGGCCGTACAGGGTGTCCGCGTCGGCCACGCCGGGCGGGTAGCTGACGATGCTGCCGGCCACGGGATCGGTGCGGGTGGTCTTCCATCCGGCGGCGGTGGCGCTGGCGGCCCAGTCGCCGCCGTTGCCCCAGTAGGAGCCCACGTCCAATCCGTTTTTATGGCCTCTCATGCACGCCCACCATGTGCATTGCCCGTCCGGATAGGCCTGGCACACGTTGTCGGGCCCGTCGGATCCGTTGAACCACGCCTTGGTCTGCGCGATGGTCATGCCGTCACGCACCTCGCCGGTGACGACGCTTCCCGTGACGCCTCCCGACGATCCGTTGGAGCCGCCGTCCTTGCAGCCGCCGAGGACCGCGAGCACGGTCAACGGCGTGCATCCGCCGAGCAGGGACAGCAGGCACGCCGAGAGCATGGCCGCGAGGATCCGATGGCGGCTGGCCCGGCTCATTGCGTGTTCCTCAGCGACCAGAAGGGCTTCTGCCCGCCGACCACGACCTCCACGGTCCGGCAGGGATGCTGGACCGTGCCGTATCCGGTGGCGGAGATCACCGTGTACGCCTCGTCGCCGGCCTTCACCTGATCGGGGTCGAGCTCGTTGGCATCCTTGTCCAGCAATGACGCGTCGAGCGCGGCCGGGCAGTAGACGGTGACGTGCCAGTTGCCGTCGTCCATCGGCAAGAGCACGGTGTTGTACGCCTGGCTGACGGTCTGCTGCGGATCCGTCGTGGATGACGGTCCGCCGCCTTCCGGGATCGGGAAGCTGGTTTCCTTCGTCGTCCAGAACGGCTGGGACTGGATGGCATCCGTATCCGAGCCCTCCCATTTGCCGTCGGAGGTGCAGGTGTAGGCGTAGTTGACGTACTTGTCATCGTATTGGCCCGAGCATACGGATCCGGCGTGGAAGCGGCGCTGGGTCCACCACCAGCGCGGCGCGTCGGAGACCGGATGGCTCTCCCCGGCACCGTCGTCGCCGAGCAGCGCGAACACGTTGTTGCGCCATTCGTCGTCGCTGCCGTTTGGATCGAGCAGCGCGCCCACCGTTTCCAATGCGGTGTCGATCGGGCCGGAACCATTGTGCAGCGTGATGCCGTCCGCGTTTTCGGAGAGCGTGCGGGTGCCGTCCTTGTGGGTGTCAACGGGGAACGCGGTGGTGCGCTGAGACCAGTCGCCGGGAACCGGGATTCCCGCCGCCTCCAGGCCGGCGTACCGTCGCGGGCCCGAATCCGTTTTCCTTTTGCCCGTGGACTCCTGTTTCGCGTCCGTCGCGGAACCGTGGTCGTCGCCGGCCGTTGACGGCTGGTGGTTGGCGACGATGACGCCCAGCGAGCACACGAGGAGCGCGGCGACGAACAGGCACAGGACGCGCAGCGGTTTCGGCAGCGGACGCGGTTCCGGCCGGTTCACGATTCACCGCCTTCCCAACGGTTCGGCTCACCCGGCATGCCGCCTTGCGTGTTTCCTTCCATGGCCGGATGCTCCCGCTCGGGGTTCACGGTTCCCGGATCCGCGTTTTCGGGCGACCCGTCTTCCGCCGACCCGTCTTCCGTCCCCGTCCACCGCGCGTCTATGAGGTCGTCCGCCGTTTTCAGTTCGGCGCTGGTGTTTCCCGCGTCCTTCGCCTTCCTGCGCAGCAGGGTGGCCTTCTCGCGGGCCTCTTCCAGACGTTCCTCCAATGATTTGATGTTGACGCGCGCCGCCACGTACTCGTCCATCGCATCCTGTTTCGTCCTCTGGCTGTCGCGCACCGCCTTGAGGATGCTGCGTTTCATGTCGCGCATGGTGTTCTGGTTGTTCGCCACGACGATCTTCCTTTCGCTCGTTTTTCCGTCAAGGCGAGTCTGCCTTCCCGTCGCGCGTTCCACGGGGCATGGCGTCTACATTCCCCATGGCGGAAGGCGGGGCGTGTAGACGCCATGCCCCGTGGCCGGCCGTTTTGCGGCCGAGAATCGGAAGCGTCGTTCCAATCAGGTGAAAGGAAAATCAATGGAATCGTTTCTCTCTATGCTCGCCGGCTGGTTCATGGGCCTGTGGACGTGGCTGGTCGAGCTCAACGGGATGCTCCAGGTGGTGCTCGTGCTGCTGTGCGTGGTCGCCTCGGGCGTGTGCGCGATCATCGGCAAACGCATGGGCAGCCCGATGATCGTGGAATCCGGCGGACAGACCTGGAGCCGCACGCTGGTGACGGCCATCGCGTGGATCGCCGGCGTCATCCTCATGCTGATCGCGGTGCTGGCCATCGCCGCCGTGTTCGCGCCGCTGCTCGGCTTCGCCGCCTGACCTTGGCGACGCCTTTCCATCCAGGGCCGGCCGGGAAGGGATTCCCGCGCCGGCCCTCGCATGTCGGACAAGAATCAAGGAATCCCAAAAAACGGAAGGAACGCGAACGAAGAATGAAGCTCGTCATCGCGGAAAAGAAATCGGTCGCCACGGCCATCGCGCAGGCGTTGTGCGCCGCGCCCGTCCAAAGGGACGGATGCTATGAGTGCGGCCAGCTGCTCGTGACATGGGCGCAGGGCCACCTGATCGACCTTGCCATGCCCGAGGACTACAAGGACAGGGATTGGGGCAAATGGAGTCTGGACACGCTGCCGGTGGACCCGTCCGGCCATTGGCGGTGGAAGATCAGCGCCGAACGCGGTGCCGGCTCCCGCTACCGGCAGATCGTGCAATTGATCCGGCGCGCGGATGTGGATTGCCTCGTCAACGCCTGCGACCCCGACCGCGAGGGCGAGGCAATCTTCCGCCGCATCGCGGACATGGAAGGCTCGCGCAAGCCGGAACTGCGCCTGTGGGTGGCGAGCCTGGAGGCGGAGGCCATCCAGGCCGCGTGGCGGGCGATGAAACCCGAATCCGAATACCAAGGGCTCGCATGGTCGGCGGAGATCAGGTCGAAGGCGGACTGGCTGATCGGCATGAACGCGAGCCGCGCGTACTCGCTGCTCTACAACGCACGGTTCAGCGTGGGCCGCGTGCAGACGCCGACGCTCGCCATGATCGCGGAACGCGACCGGCAGATCAGGAACCACAAACCGGTGCCGTTCTGGACCGTGATCGCGGACATGGGCGGATGGCGGCTCTCCAGCGAACGGATCGACAGCAAGGATGCGGCGATGCTGCTGTGCGGCCAGGTCGAACGCGGCCGCTTCCGCATCATGTCCGTGAACCGGAGGCGGGTGAACGACCGGCCGCCCCGCCTGTATGACCTGACCGGATTGCAGAAGGACATGAGCCGGTTGCACGGCATGACCGCCGCACGCACGCTCCAGGCGTTGCAGCACCTCTACGAACTCAAACTCGCCACCTATCCGCGCACCGACAGCCGGTACATCACGCACGACGACCTCGAAACGCTCACGGCGCTCCTCGAATCCGGCCGTCTCGCCCACGGGTTCGTCACCCGCGAGGGCATACCCGGACACCCGCGCCCGGAACTCACCGTCAACGACAAGAAGGTGGCCGGCCACACCGCGATCCTGCCGACCATGCAATTGGACGCCGGGAAGCTGGAAGGCCTGGACGATGACGAACGCAAGGTGATGACGCGCATCGTGCGCCGCATGTGGGAGGCCGTGGGCGACGACCATGTGCACATCGTCACCGAGGTGAAGGCACGGCTTTCCGACGACACCGATAGGGAGTTCTCCAGCCGTTCCGACGAGACCGTATCCGCAGGATGGAAGGCCGTCGAAACCGGCCGCGGGCCCGAACCGGAAGACGAGGAAACCGCAGACCCGGCGGGAGGAAGGAACGTGATCCCGTCGAACCTCACGGAAGGCGGCGTCATTCGCCCGGTCGGGAAGGTCACGGTCGAGGAAGGCGAGACCCGGCCGCCCAAACCGTTCACCGAGGCCACGCTGCTGGCCGCGATGGAGCACGCGAGCCGGTGCGTGGAGGACAAAAGCCTCAAGGCGGCACTCGATGACGACGAATCACATTCCGGCGGCATCGGCACGCCAGCCACCCGCGCGGACACCATCGAAAAGCTCGTGCGCTCCAAACTCGTGGAACGCAAGGGCCGTCAGCTCCACGCCACCACGGAAGGCGAACGCCTCACCGACGTGGTGGAGCCACGCCTGAAGGACGTGCTGCTCACCGCGCGGATGGAACAGGCGCTCTCCGACGTGGAACACGGCAAACGAGGCCCGTCTGAGGTGATGGACATGTTCCACCGGGAGGCATTGCGAATCCCCGCCGACGCGACCGCGAACCTCAAGGCCGATGCCGTCACACGAACCGCGAACACCGACGCGCAGGATTGGGGCGACTGCCCGCGCTGCGGCCAGCCGGTCAGGAAAACCGGCCGGATGTGGCAATGCTCCACGAACAAGACCGAGAAGACCAAGGACGGCAAGTGGATCGCCGTCGAGGGATGCGGCTGGAAGATGTACGCGAGCCTCGCGGGCAAGACCATCACCGACCAGACCGCACGCAGGCTCCTCGCGGGACAGACCGTCACGCTGAAGGGCTTCACATCCAAATCCGGGAAGAAGTTCGACGCGGCCATCCGCATCGACAAGTTACGCGGCACGGCGTTCGACTTCGACCGCTGACCAACCGGCCAACCATCCGTGCCCGACGCGCCATGCCGCGCCGGGCACGGCAACGACCAAGGAGACGATGAAACCATGCGACGATACAGCCACGCCTTCCGGGTCCTCATGGACCGGGAGCTGTTCAATCTGCTTGCCGAGGCCTCCGCCAAGACGGGCATACCCAAATCCCGTTTCGTGAGATACGCCATCCAGCCGTTCAGCTACACGGAACTCGCCCCCGGCGCCACCGATTGGAACGACGTGTACCGCACCGACCCCGACCCCGAACATCCGCTGAAGCGGGGACGCCAGCTCAATGTCATGCTCACCGGCGACGAATACGAGATGCTGTGCCGGGCCGCGTTCAAGCTGGGCATCGCGCGCAGCGCCTGGGTGCGGGAACGGGTGTACGCGCTCCTCTGCCGCTCCTATGCGGACGAGCTCTCCCCGCTCACGGACGCGAGCATCCGCGACAACGCGACGATGCTCCTCAAGGAGCTCAAGACGAAGGATGCGGGAAGATGACATTCCAAAAAAAGGAAGAGCCCCTTCCCATTCGTGGAAGAAGGCATCACCCCGAACGATCATCCACCCTCATGCGTTTTCCTATGCGCTCGTATGGATATGTCCATGGACACCCACATGGACACGTCTATGGACACCCACATGGATATGTCCATGGACATCCACATGGAGATGCCCATCAAATCGAAGGTAAGCAAGCTAGACGGATTGTATATACAATCCGAGCCCGCAGCCTCCCGCGCCCTGCGGCGCTGGAGCAACAACCCGAGTGCCGAAGGCCTGATAATCAATGATCCATGAGAGGAGGAAACGATGGCAAGGAAAAGACGGTGCAGGCAAAACGGTCCACGCGAAAAGGCGGTGCTGATCCGCGTCGATGACGACGAGAAACGGATGCTCCAGGATGCCGCGCGGCGACGCGGCCAGACCGTCTCCCTCACCGTCATCGAGGCGGTGAAGCTGTTGGAGGGAAGCCTGTACGTCGAGGAGGAGGAACATGATTCGCCCACCGTCCAGGCGCTCAGGGATATCGAATACCAGCTGCGCCGCATCGGCCGCAACGTCAACCAGATCGCGCACAACGCGAACAGGGAGATGAACGCGACCATCGAGGACGAGGCATCGGCGTCCTACGCCGTCCGGCAATGCCGGGAGCTGGTCGCTCGTCTCGACTCCATCATCGACCAGTCTGGGAACGGTTGACCACGCGAACGAATCATCCGAGGAAAAGCGGCGTCACGCCCGCGCGATGGTCGCGCTGCCTGCTGATTGCCCGCTATCCAGACGACCAGCAGTCAACCGCAGTCAGTTGTTTCCCCGACCGAGGCCACTGCCGAACAGATGGTTGAAGAGCTGTTCCCCGGCCTCGGTCTCGTCAAGAACGCCGGTCTCGTACTCCTCAAGAATCAGGTTCGTGCGGCTCATACGTTCCTCGATCTCCGGCGTGATCTCAAGGTGTCCGTCGTGCACATCGTTAATCGAACATGGAACGGGCGTGAGCATGAAGTCCGTGATGCCGTCAGGCACATGTCCCGCAGCGTCACGGACGAACACGACTTCCTCGGGATCATCCACGGACGGAATCATGCAGACGCCTTCGCCATTGGAGAGCTCCTGGAATTCTCCATACTCCATCTCGCCATTCCGTTTGAACTGGCAGATGTTCAAAACCATGGGCAACGGCATCGTCAACCTCTTCTTCTGTGAGTCTCCATCGCTGTCATACCGACAGGTCCAATGGTAGGTCGGTGATGTCCTTAAGACGCTTGCCATCGACCAGCGTATGCACCATCTCGGCCGAGTCCTCGCGTCCCGGCAGATTGTCCACGGCTTCGATCAGCTCATAAAGGAACGCATGGTAAAGGCAGTCGATATCACCTGTGCCAAGGGCCAGCGACGCGATGCGGCTCGGCAACGGCTCGCCCGTCACGATGACGATATGCGGAGTGCGTCCCTTTCTGTTTCGTATAAGGTTGAGCGCCTCTGTGCGGCTGTTCTGGGCACGGTCGCTTCGCATGGTCCACTTGGCCGAGATCGACGCATGGAGAATCGGACGACGACCTTCGCCATCGCGCAAATCCGCGTAAGTGCCAACACGCTCGTCCACGACATGGATGCCATCGTTGATCTCATCATCGGACATGAGATTGCGTGCCACGATTACATCCGGCGCAACCACATAGTCGTTGCCGAGTGCGGCTTTCAGCTCCGGCGTTGACAGCACGATGCGATCAATGTCGGCTAGATGCTGGTACTGGGAGAACGATCCTTCTTTCGTCACCGAGGCGTTGCCCAGACGCTCGACGTTCCATTTTCCGGGTCGTATATGTTGCAGCTTCGGGAACGTCTCACGGACAAAATCACCGACGGCCAGCTCGAACTCCTTGCCCAGCGTCTGCCCGGATAACGGCTTGTGCGGCATCATTTGGGACTCGTCGAGAACCATGCGCATGATCTGGTCGGCGATTTCGAGACTGGGCGCTGAATCCACGTCGGCATTCGACGGCACAGCGGCCATATTGAGTTTGTTCTTCTTGGCCGTGAAGCCAATCACGCCCTTGTCTATGAGCTCTTGATGAAAGCGTACACGCTCTTCGGCGAGCAATGCTCTCGTGTCCATGTCATGCCTCCCAGGCCTCGATGATCGCTTCACCCACTGCCTGCGCGACGGGCGGAGGAAATGCGTTGCCGACCTGACGGTAGGCCGCCGTCTTTCCGCCCTCAAACTGCCAGTCGTCTTCGAACCCTTGAATGCGTGCCGCCATGCGAACAGTGAGCTTAGGCTCAAATGTAGCCGGCTCGGATTCATCGGGCGCATCATCGGCCACGCCACCACCGTTCACACCCATAACGGCCCATGCCCGCTTCGAGCGGGTCGGCCCGAGATCAGCGCCCCCGTGCTTCTTGGATCCCCCGACGAGTGTGGGCGCAATGGAATCAGCCTTTTTGGCCCAGTCCTGCGCCCCCTTCCATCCACGGGACGCCATAAGATCCTCCAGCACCTCACCGACAGTCGGAGGCTTCACGCCATCAGGTTGCGGCCACACGAAATGCTTCATGTCCGAAGGCTTCAAAGCCACGCATATCACCCTCGGACGCAATTGCGGAACACCGAAGTCGGATGCCTGCAATAGTTTCCATTGCGGGGAATACCCCATGCGGCGCAGCTTGTTAGACACTTTTTCGCGGAAAGCATCGAACTTAGGTTCCATTAGACCACGCACGTTCTCCAACATGACGCCCCGTGGCTTGACTATCTTGACGATTTCCAGAGCCCGTCCGAACAGCTCGCGTTCATCCAACTCACCCAACTGCTTACCCGCGATACTGAACGGCGGGCACGGGACACCTCCTGCCAACAGATCGACGCCCTTGTACGGAGATGGATCCCATGTGTGCAAATCGCCTTCGATGACGTTCCATTCCGGCCTGTTGAGCCGCAACGTCGCGCACGCATGTTTGTCGATTTCAACGAGAGCCCTGTGCTGAAAGCCCGCCCGTTCAAGACCTCTCGCCTGTCCTCCGGCGCCTGCGCACAATTCGACCGAACCATACATGCTTTTCTCCTTTTTACCGTTTGCTACGAGAAGCTACGATAAGACGGAACGCCGGCACATTTGTTGAAATCCGCTGTCTTCCAACGTTTTTACGGCGTGTGTATTTATGGATAAACAAAGGCGCGGCCCGACACCCCGCGAGATCATCGGCTGCGTAGACGCCATGCCCCGTACGCGAGCTTGTGCCAGCTGAGTCCGCCCACCGTCGCGGCGATCAGGGACACCGGCGCACAGGTCCGTCGTATCGGCGTCAATGTGAACCAGATCGCGCACAACGTGAACAGGGAGATGAACGCGACCATCGAGGACGAGGCATCGGCGTCCTACGCCGTCCGGCAATGCCGGGAGCTGATAGACCATCTCGATGCCGTCATCGGGCAGTCCGGGGGAGTGCCTGATGACGCGAACCGGTCAGAGGAGGGTCAGGCTTTGCGGACGGTCCGCTTGTAGTCCTTGGATTTCTTCGATGAACCGGGAGAACGTCATGGTTTCTCCCTGGATCAGGTCGTCATAGGATTCCTTGACTACCTTGGGCATGACCAGGTGGATGTGCAGTTCATCGAGTTGGGCGAGCTTGGGATGGGTCACGTCGCCGGGAGTCAGGGTGAACAGGTGTTTGTCCCTGATCCGGTTGGCTTCGTCGGCGACCTGGCGGAAACGATCCTTGATGGAGGTTTTCGAGGCGAGCATACGCAGCTGTTCCTCGGGGAACGCCGGATCCTCGTAGGCGGCTTGTGAGGGAAACAGGAAATCGGGTTTCTTTCCGTTTTCCGTCTTGGCCTGTGCCTCGTATTCGATGCCGCGCGCGTCGAGGATGTGGGCGATGTGGATTTCGAGGACCTTGCCTGCGCGGCTCATGCGCCGGTTGCGCACGGAGGTGTAGAACGAAGTGAACGAGTCAACGTCGATGACGCCATCCGATACGAATGGCGCGGCATCGTAGTCGTGTTGGATGACCGCCCGCTCATAGAGTTTGAACAGCAGGTAGCTGCGGTCGTAGTATTCGATCACCACGTCGTCCGGGTCGTCGTGCGTGGGGTCCACGTCCGTCAAGGAGGATTGGGAGAAGGCCGCGAACTCCTCGTTGCTGGGGAACCTGTATCCCCATCTGCCGATCATCTCGGGGAGATACGTGTCATCCCGCACTTCGACGTTGATGCCGAGAGCTTCGAAGATCTGCGCGCCGAAGGCGTCCAGCTCACGTTCCGTGTTGTCGTGGAAGCGGAACGCGCCCTCCTGTTCGTCGTCGATGCCGAAGAGCCATTTGGCTTGGGCTTCGGCCGTGCTGTCATGCTGTGCGATGATGATCAGCAGGCGATTGTCCCTGAGCATACCGAAGCACATGAGGTCGCCGGGGCGGGCCATGCGGATTGGCTCGCAGTCCTTGTAGTAGAGACGCCATTCGGCGCTGCGGTTCGGGTTGTTGCGCCGTGCGTCGTACCATGTGGTTTCGAGGTCGGCGACCGCCGGTGCGTCATCGTCGCTCAGGTACATGAGCGCGGTGGGTATGCCGTGCCCTTGTGAGGCTCTACGATCCTCGCCGGTGCCGAGCAGTCTTCTGAGCGCGTCGTTGCCGCCGAACTCGTGCTGGTTGCTGCTGTTGGCGTCGATATCGACGGCCGACAGTTTCTTGGCCGCGACCGGGCCGATGTAGTCGCCGATTCTTCCGTAATCGCTCATAATCCATGAGCATAGACCAATCGGACAGGAAACGCCTCGGGCGAATCAGTCGGACAGGTAGGGTTTCATCGCCTCGCCTATGGCTCGGATGACCGGCACTGCGACCGAGTTGCCGAACTGCCGGTATGCCTGCGTGTCGGATACCGGGATACTGAACGAATCCGGGTAGCCCATCAGTCGCGCGCATTCGCGCGGGGTTAGCCTTCGAGGGTTCTTTCCCTCGCCGCGTGAGACCAGTATCTCGCTGCCGTCCTTTCCGTACCGCGCGCTCAACGTGCGCGTGTGGTCGGTGGCGGCATCGACCATGCCATATCCGAAACCGTTGCCTGCGGCCTCGTGCTTCTTCTTGTAGTTCTGGAGGTACGTCCACAGCTTGTCGCTCAGAACATACTTGTCGGGAACCTGGGAGGCGGGCAGGAGGATGCTGCCGACGTTGCCGTGCGCGATGGGCTTCACGTCATCGAACGTGAACCCGTTCTCCTCGCGGAAGCCCACGATGTACGTGCGTTCCCTGTGCTGGGGGACGAAGCCCGCCGCGTCGATCAGCTTGTAGGTGACGTGGTATCCAAGGTCTTCGGTCAGCACGGAATATATCGTCTTGAACGTGCGCCCACGGTCGTGCGAGAGCAGGTTCTTCACGTTCTCCAGGAGGAACGCCTTCGGCTGCTTCGCCTTGATGATTCTCGCCACGTCGAAGAACAGTGTGCCTTGGGTCTTGTCCTCGAAGCCGGTGGGACGGCCCATGCTCTGTTTCTTGGAGACGCCGGCGATGGAGAACGGCTGGCACGGGAACCCCGCGAGCAGCAGGTCGATGTCGGGAACGTCATGCTCGTCGACCTTGGTGATGTCGCCGGCCACGGGATTCTCGTCGTGCCAGTTCGCCTCATAGGTCTGCACGCTGTACTTGTTCCACTCGGACGAATACACCACGTGCGCGGCATCGCCCAGCGCCTGCACCATTCCCATGCGGATGCCGCCGATGCCGGCGAACAAATCCGCTATCCTGATCTCACTCATACGGTTCCTCCGATTCCCGAGAAACCCAGGATAGCACATGAGAAGGGCGCGGCCCGACACCCCGCGAAATCATCGGCTGCGTAGACGCCATGGTTCGTCGTATCGGCGTCAATGTGAACCAGATCATGCACAACGTGAACCGCGAGATGCACGCCAGCGAACGCGACGAGGCAACGGCCGCGCACACGGTGCGGCAGCGCCGGAAACTTATAGGCCGGCCCGAAGTCATCATCACGCAAGCCGACCGTAAATAATCCCATGGAGTTCGGGAGCACCCCCGGACGCCACGACCGTCACCTCAGTAAGCCGGAACCTCCATCGAGGCCGTCGAGGGGAACACCGGGCACGATGCCCATCCCGTTCACGGCATCATTCGTCTCTTCCGCGGCCCCAGACGATTGGGCCAAAGTCAGCCCGCCGGGCACATGACCGACGGCGTTCCGTGAGAGCCAATCGGAGAGCCGGGAGTAGTCGCCCGTCTCGTAGTAGCGCAGGAGCATAGAGACGAACTGCGCCTTGTCTTCGGGAGGGATCGAGAAGACGCCGATGCCGTCGTGTATGAGCTGGTGGTTGGCAACCATCAGCGCGGTGCGCTTGTTGCCGTCCGAAAACCATTGTCCCCGCGTGACCGCGCCGAACAGCAGCATCGCAGTGTCCTCCCCTTCTGACTCCTCCAGGATGCCGCGAACCCTTTCCTGTGAGGATTCGACGGTGGGGATCTCCGGCACCCATCCCGTGCCGCCGATCCTCACGCCGTATTCACGCAAGCGGCCGGCGTCGCGCACGAGGCCTTCGCCGATGATGCGGTTGTATTCGCGGATGTACTGCCAATCGACTGGATAGTCGATGTTCCCGAGCAGGAATCCCCACGCGCGCTTGATGTTGTTCACCGTGACTATATCGTCCACGCTCATGCCCTCGGGGGCGCGCCCGTCGAAGATCTCCTGCGTGTCGGGGAAGGTGACGCCATCAACCTCGATCTTGGCGGTGCGCCAGATCGAATCGACCAGCAGCCGCTTCGCCAGTTCCACGGCCGTGCGCCTATCCGCCGTCGTATCGTTCCTCACCGGTTCCATCAAAGCTCCTTGTCCGTTTCCGATAATTCTATCGAAGTGGCCGTGCCGGCAAAGGACGCATATCTCTCATAGACGCCATGCGCCGCCGTGCCGGGCGCGCGGGCGGAGAATCATCGTATGATACCGAATATCGTCAGGGGTTCGGACCCGGCCGGCCTGGTGCGCTACCTGTTCGGCAAGGGACGGCGCAATGAACACACCGACCAGCATCTCGTGTGCGCGAGCGGCGACATGTTTCCCTCGTTTGACATGGATGGCAAGCCGGCGGCGTCGTATGCGGAGATAGGCCGCAGGTTCGACCGACGCTACCGCGTCAGGGAACGCAAGGACGATCCGTTCCCGCCCGACATGCGAGGCAAGAACAACCCCGAACGAGAGCATGGCAGGAAGCGCGTGTGGCACTGCTCGCTCGCCATCAAGGCCGGCCACGGAATACTGACCGACCAGGAATGGGAGGCCATCATCCGCGATTATCTGACGCGCATGAACATCATCGACGGCGACGACGATCAGGGCGTCACATGGCTCGCGGTCCGCCACGGACTGTCCGCCAACGGCAACGACCACGTGCACATCATGGTGCAGCTCGCCGCCGACGACGGTTGGATCAACCCGTACCACGACCGGATCAACGCGCAGAAATCATGCAGGCGGATGGAGAAGACACGCCCCGAACTGGTCGAGCTCGCACGCTCCGACACCGGCACGCGCGTCAGCTGGCAGTACGGGCAATGGCGGCAATGGGCAGAATGGAAGGCGCGAAACGAGTACGGCGACGACGAGGGATGGGATGCGTTGGACGGCAACGAGAGAAGCCGGCTCGTCACGGCGGTCGCCGCCTCCACGATGCCGCGCCAGCATGTCGGCCGGATCGTGGAGGCGTGCGCCAAGGCATCGCGCAGCGAGGACGAGTTCATACGCCGCGTGCGCAGGGAAGGCTTCTCCATCGACCCCAGGCTGCGCAGGGGAACCGCCAAAGACTCGTTCACCGACCCCGGCCAGGTGGTCGGCTACAGGATCACGTGGCGCAGCACGGACGGGTGGACGGAACGGTTCAACGCCTTCGAGCTCGGCGACGACATGCGATTGAAACGACTGCGCGACGACTGGGCGGACGATGCCAGAAGCCGCGCCCTGGCCGTGCAGGAATGGCGCGCCGCGATGGAGAACCGCCCACCCTTCCTCGATGACGGACGAGAAAGACACCCCGAGAATCTGTCCACGCACGACATGGAACGCCTCGTATCCGAAGCGTTCTGCATCGCCGCCAGCCTCAACAACGCGGCGGACGGCGACGAATACCGGGCAGCGATGCGCGAGGGCCTGCACACGTTCGACATGCTGCGCGAACGCTACGGAATCGCGCCGGAATACGGTCTATGGAGCATGGTCGCCTCTGACGAGGAGAACCGGCCCCGCCGTTAGGACGCTTCCCGGAAAAAGCTCAGATGGTACGGCCCGAGGAAGGAAAACCGAGCGAATCGGGCAAAGCCGATGCTGGATCGGGAGAGTTCGCCGGCTCGTCTCCCGGCATGATCGGCTCGATGGACTCGTTCGCCTTCGTCCAGCACGCGTTCAGGCGATCGGCCATCCGCGCGTCCAGGCCCTCGCAGGATTCGGATATGCCGGCGAGGACCTTCCCCGCCATACGCCGGGCCATATCCGCCACCCTCGAACCATCGAGACCGTGACGTGTCGCCAGATCCTCCCAATCCTGGGGCGTGGTGTGCTCCGCGAAGGCGTGATCCTCGTTCAACGGCATGGTGAGTTCCCAATTGAACTCGGGCCAATACCTGGTGGCGACCGCATCATACTGGGGAGACAGGCGTATCCCCGATGCGGGATCGAGGATCAGGGAATAGTTCTTCGCATGTGCGTCGCTGTTGGCTGACGACGTGTTGAAGGCCAGCCTTTCGAGCCACCGGTAGGACAGGGAACCCGACGCATCGATGCGTTGCAGGAGATCCAGGCAGTCATCGGCCGACGGATCGTATTTGTCGCGGGTCGGCAATCCCAACGCTTGCAGGAAGTCCTCTTGCCGCAGTCGGACGATTCGGCCTTCCTCCAGGCGACGGTCGAACCGTTCCACGATATAGGCCGTCTTGCGCTGCGCCGTGATCTCGCCGCGTGCCGGTGTGTCGATGCCGCACAGTTCCGACAATCGCATCGTCGCCAGTTCCACCTTGGTCGCCTCGGGAAGGTCATGGGGCTTCGGTTTGACGATGTGGGTGGAGGGCAGCATCATATCCGGCCAATACCACTTGCCGTCCACGCGGGACAGTGTGAACTTGCCCTGCGCCCCTCCCAAGGAGAACCGGCAGTGGCTGTCCTCGTCCCACCAGTAGTTCCTGGTCCGCTCGATGCGGTCGATTTCGTTGGCTATCCGGGAATCGGAGATCAGACGAAGCGTCGGCGATGGGATTGGAGGTTCCGGGGAGAGGGAGAACACCAGTCCGCCGGTGGCGTCAACCCGGTCCAGCAGATCGAAGACGCCGGCCGAGGAGGCATTCAGGTGCTCACGCATGGCCTGGCGGACGTTCGGATTGTCGGGCAATAGATTGTCCAGGAAGTTACGCGGTGCCTGGTCTCTCCATCCGCCGGTTCTGGGCAGGCTCAGACTGATCGGCAGACCCTCGTTCGCGTCGTACGCGAACGATATGCGCTCCTCGTCGTCTTCCGAGAACACGCCCACATGATGCCCGTTCTCCCAGGCGTGCAGTTCCCTCACAGCAGTCTCCCCGCGTAGGCGGACGGCAGCGTTTCGGTGCGGATGTGCAGCAGGTCGAACATCCTGTACACGTAGCGGATGGAGGTCAGACCGGTCTCCACGAGCTCTTCGGCGCTTGAGAGGGGGACCCCGGCTCTCCTGGCGAGTTCGGCGGCGTCGAGACCCATGACGGACATGCGTTCGCGCACGCAACGGCGGACCGACGAGGTGTCGGGGAAGAACCGCGCCGGGTTCTCCTCCTTCTCGTCGGGAAGACCCTTGTAGGCGGTCAGGGCATCATATTTCGACAGATCCAACGTCACGTGTGCCATGCTCGTCCTTTCCGGTTCCGAAAGCCGTTGACACCATGATACGGCCATCCGATGCCGGCGCACCCCACGAACCTCATGGCAAGGGGTGCGCCGGCATCGGCGTCAGCGTGCGTTGCCGTTGGTCTCGGGTTGCAGGATCTGCGGCGTCGAGACGTTGGCCTGGTCGGGTATCGGCTGGTCCGTGGGGTTCATGGAGGATTCCATGGCGGGACTGTATTCGCCGAACGGGTCGGGCCCGTTCCATTCCTCGGGTTCGTTCAGGTCGAGGGGCGGTTCCTCGTATCCGTCGGGCTCCCCGGTCGTCAGGTCGCCGCCTCCCGTGGTCTCGGGCTCGGGTCCGGATGCCGGTTTGCGTTCATCGGCGGCGGGCTTCGTATGCTCCCGCACGGGTGTGGGGGTTTCGATGATGGGCGCGGCGTCAGCGTTCTCGGTGCGTTCGACCTCGCTTATGGTGCTGGGCTCGTCTCCTGTGGCCTTGTTGTCCGCGTGCGAGGATTCCGGCAGGCCCTGGTCCTTGAGGAAGCTGATTCGGGAGGCGGCGTCGTCCACGCCGTTGACCGGCGCGCACATCACGGCTTCGACGATCCTGTCGTGGTCGTAGCCCGTCCAGTGGCCGGTGAGCCGCGAGTCCACGAAGAACGTGGCGTCGTCGCCGTGCGCGGCCTGGAACGCCTGCGCGTCCTCCACCCGTTGCAGGTCCACGGGCACGCCGGCCGTGTTGAAGGCGTTCAGGGTGGCCTGCAACGCGGGCGACTGGTCGGTGTAGGTGATGTTCACGTGGTTGGTCAATTGGTCGGCTGCGGCGTCGATGTGCGTTTCCGGGTGGCGTTTCGACCATTCGTCCTTCAGCCGGGCCTTCGCCTCGATGATCTGCCTGCGGTAGCCGGGGTCGTTGCCCTCCAGTTGGTCGGCGACCATCCATCCTTGCAAGAGGGACGAGTCGCGCATCTTCCTCCAGCCGTCGCCGTCGGCAAGCACGGTCGCGTTCAGGGTGGACTCGAACCCCTTGTTGAGGCGTTCCCTGTTGTCCATCTCCCATTGTTCGAGGCGGATGGATTGCTGCTGCCGTCTGGTCTGCTCGTAGCGTTCGTTCTGGACGGCGCGTTCGGCGCGTTCCCTGCGGCGCGCGCGGTCGCCGCTCAGCTCGTTGTGCAGGGTGCGCAGCTGCTGGGCGACGCTGTTCCAGCTCTGGACCATGATCTGGTCGAAGCCGTCCTCGGGATCAGTTTGAGCCATTGTTTCTCCTCCTTGTTGGCGTGATGGTGGTTTCCTTGTTTTCCTTGCCGCCTGCGGCGGGGACCGACAACGTTTCCAGGATCGGTTCGCGCCATGCCCGGTTCGGGCGTTCGCAGGGCAGCGGTTCGCCCTTCCTGGTGAGATTCTGCTTGCAGTCGAGGCTGGCGACGATGCCACGGTCCTTGTCGAAAACGCGGTCGAGCATCGACGCCGCCTGGATGTAGAAGATCATCATCTGGCCGGGTGCCTTGCGCGCGTTCTCGTAGGCGCGCCACATGGCGTCGAGCGGGAACACGAGCGCCGGATAGCGCCACCAGTCGCTCACCCATTGCATGTTCACGGATGCGCTCTGGTGGTAGCAGAACACGTTGGCCACGAACCTTTCCACGAACGCGGCGAGGTTCGGATAGTAGGTCTCGCTGCGCCGCATTCGCGCGCCGAACTGGCCGGACACGTCCCTTGCCCGCGCGGGATCGAGGTCGCCGGATTCGTCTCGGCCGAGATCCGTCTTCCCCTCCTGCGCGGGCGGTATACGGGTGTCGGATTCCTCCGCACCGGCCTTTGGAGGGGTGTCGTCACGGTCCGTTGCGTCTTCCGGCGGGTTCTCGTAGCCGTTGCCGGTTTCCCCGGCATCGGCCGGAATCCCGGATCGGATGGGTTCCGCCGCGTGCCGGCCTGCCGGCACCTCGGGTGCGGTCGGCGTCGGCTCGCCTTGGCCCGGCATGGTTTCCTCCTCGATCTCCTTGTCCTCGGGGATGTGCGGCGCTTCGGGGTTGGGCAGTCCCTTGCCGTAAGGCACGCCCTTCTCCTCCAGGATGGCGCGGGTGAACAGTTCCAGCCATCCGCAGTCCGATGACAGCAGGGTCCTGGCGGCACCGACCGCGCGCTCCCATTCCTCCCCATCAGGGCCGGACGTGGTGTTCGAGGTGTGTTCGCTCATTATGCGGCCTTTCTCTGCTCTTCTCGGGCTTTCGCCTTGGCCTGCGCCAGGGCGTCGGCCCATTGCCTGTTGCCCGTCCATGGCAGGGTCTTGACGATCTGCGCCCGGGATTGGGATGCGAGCAGCAGCGCGCGGCCGACGGGCCATTCGGTCAGGTCGGAAACGTCGAGGATGTTCTCCTTCTGGATCGAGTTGTTCACGCTGCGCCGGCCGGTGCCGTCGATGTTGACGCTGCCTCGCACGATCTCCCTCTGGCCCACCAGCTGGCTGATCTCGCCGAGGAACTTCGCGTCCTTGATGCCGCCAAGGTAGACGGTGATGTTCGCGTTGTTGAACAGCGAGCCGAAGTTCGTCTCGCCGAACGCGGCCCTGCCCTGGTCGGGGTTCTGCCAGATCGTCATGATCGGGATGCCCGCCGAACCGAAATACGAGTACACGTCCGCCAGTTCGGGCCAGCGGCAGATGTTCGCGGCCTCGTCCAGCACGCAGCACAACGGGACCGGCAGACGGCGGTTGTTGCCGGTGAACTCGGATTGGGCGCGTTGGAACGCGGTGAACGCCACCACCGCCGTCAGGCTCGCGGTCAACGCGGTGGAGGGACGGCCCTGTGCGGAAAGCAGGTACAGGGTGTCCTCGCTCGTGGCGAACTCGTAGGGGTCGAACAGGCCGCGCCGCTCGTCGATGTTCCCATTCGTATCCCGGTGCGGGTCGATCCAGTCGATGATCTCGGGGTCCGCGAGGAACGCGACCATGGTCTGGAGGCTGCCGAACACGCCGCTTCGGGTTTCCGGCGTCAGCGCGATCACGCTGGACACGCGCGAGGCGATGCCCGCGTAGCGCGGGTATTCGCTCAGGATGTCGGCCGGCGACGTGTCGCGCTCGTTGGAGCACCACCTGAACACGTCGGACACGGAACGGCCTCCCAGATGCGCGGCGAACAGGTAGTCGGCGAGCTGCTGGGCGGCGGTGCCGGGGAAGAAGTCGTCGCCGCCGGTCTGCGGCTGGCCCGAGGCGTAACGCCAGCAGTCGGCGATGCGTTTCGCGTCGGCGATGGACTGCACCGAGGCGATCAGGTCCCACACCCACGGCGCGCTCTTCCGGTTCGGGTCCGCGATGCGTTCGGGGTCGAACGTCCATATTTCGCCGTTCGGATGGTCGAGCCTGCGGATCGGGGCGGTCACGTCGAGGATGTCGCCCTTGTTCGAGGTCGCCAGGCACGGGCCCGGTGCCGAGAGCACGGCCGGGATCGCGTAGCACAGGGACTTGCCGGAACGCGGGCCCGCCAGAACGATCGCCATGTCCTCCCAACTGGTGTACATCGACGTGTTGTCCACGATGTTGAGCCCCAGCGGATATCCCGGCGACATGCCCTTGCGCCAGTGGTCCGCTTCTATGAGCCTTGACGCCATGGCCTCGGCGCGCTGGCGCGTCACCTTCTCCACGGCCTCGCCATGGCCCATCGCCGGCGCGTACACGTCCACGCGGGTGCGTGCCTTGGCGCCGGTTGCCCACGGCACGGCCTTGCTGGCGATCAGCCACGCGCCCACGCCGCACGCCACGGCCAGTACGACGAGCACGGCCACGGCCAGCGCCCACTGGCCTGCGGTCAGCGACCATTGGCCGGAGACCAGGTACATGAGCGCGAAGATCTGGAAGGGATGCCCCGCATGGGAGCACACGAGGGCGAACGTCGTGAGGATCAGGGACACCGCGACGATGATCGCCAGTTCGATCTTGCGGCTGGGACGGACCGTGCCGCCCAGATCCTTCACTCGGTTCGATTGCAGTTTCGGATCGACGTCGGCCAAGATTCATTTCTCCTTTCAAGCATGACGGCGGAACCGATGGAAGCGGTCCCGCCGTCGATGCGCCAGGGCTTGCGTCATGGCTAGCGGGCGTTGCCCGTCGTGAAATCGGATGGGGTGGAAAGGAAATCCGGTGCCGCAGGGTCCGCCGGAGCGGGGGCCGCGCCCGGCGTCGGATAGCCCGACAGCGGTTCGAAGGGCTCGCCGTTGAAAGTGCGGGGAACGCCGTCGCCAACGTATTCGCCGCGCGGGGCGTCAACCTGGTCCGTCCATGGATCCGTTCGCCCGGCATCGGCCACGGCACCGGCCTGTTCCTTGTCCTGGCGTTTGCGTTCGCGGGCGAGCTGGATGCGCTGGGACACGATGGAATCGATCTGCATGGAATCGCCGATCACGACCGGGCGTGCGTATGCCTTGCCGTCCTTCTGGCTGATGAAGGCGTCGGGATCGCCCATGCGGCCGGTCGCCACCACGGCGTCGCCCTGGCGGAAATCCATGCCGTGCAGGAGCTCGGCAGCCTGGCCCCAGAATTTCACGGTGGTTCTCACCGGGCCGAGCGGATTGTCCGTATAGCTGCCGTCCTTCTGACGGACTCGCGGGCGGTCCTCATACACGGTGGCGCGCAGGTACGCCGAGCTCGTGGTGCCGTCCGCGTTGGTTTTCGCCGGCCAGTAATCGGGGTTCGCGGCGAGGAGACCGCGAACCACTTGCATTGACTGTGGCATGATGATGGTCCTTTCATTCGGGGAATACCAGCGCCTTCAATGGCGGCGGCGACTCCCATCATCCGGCCGGACCGGTGGCATCGCGGGGCACGGCGTCTACGTCAGCGCCCCAAATGCCCGCCGTTCTCCCACACGTTCGCCGCCTCCATGGCGGGATCGGTTTCCGGCAGACGGTCGAGCACGCTTGACGCGAACCGGTCCGAGGCGTCGTAGCCGATGGCCTGTTCGGCGAGTTCCCGCGCCTTCTCGCCGTCGCCCATGGCGAGGCTGAGCATGGCCTTCAGGCCGATGATCCGGTAGCAGGCGTCCGTCGGCGCGTTGGCCTCCAACGGGCCGAGGATCCCCATCGCCATGTCGATGCGCGCCGGATCGGGCGTGGTGCCGTTGTCGATCAGCCGGGAAAACAGCAGGTCGGTGTTCACCATGCCGTCCGGCGTATTGATGCGTTCGCGCAATGCCGGAAGGGATAGGGGAGCGTTCTCGGCCAGTATGTCGCTGGCGATCATCATGCATGTTGATTCGGGCGCGAACTGCATCGTCACGCCCAATACGGCGAGCCGGTTCGCGTCGGACGACCATTCGCCCGTGGAGCGTGGTTCGGCCATGAGCTTCGACCAGTCGTAGGCGGCGGCGTCGCGCCAGGTGGTGCGCACATGTTCCGAGAATCCGTCGTAGGTCATGCCTGAGTCCAGATATTCGTGTGTGGCTGCGGTGATCAGCTCGTCCAACGGCGGTTCGTCCGTATCGGCGGCTGTGGCCTCGCTCTCCACGATGAACGGGATGCGGGGCTCTTCGGAGGCCAGGCCGTCCGTTTCTTCCGGCCGCTCCCCGTTGATGCGGTCCGCTTCCATGCGGTCCACTTCGCCGGCGAACCATTCGGAGCCCGCGAAATAGGTGCCGTCCATCGAGGAGAGCACCGGCTGGAGGATGGATGCCAGTTCGTCGTACACGGCATCGGGGTTCCGCAACGCCTCGATGGTTTCAGTCGCCGCGTTGTATTCGATGATGCGGTTCGCCAGCCGCATGGCACCGTCATCGGGTCGCACGTCGTCATACGATTCGCCCCAATGCTCGATCCATCCGATCATCGTCTCCCGTGTGATCCGCTCTTCGGCATCGGTGTTCTCCAAAGGCATGTTCGGCTCCTTGACAATCCTCGGCGGCAACCCGCTGTTCCCGCCATGACCCCGATCATCAGTCCAAGGCCATGGCGGGGTGGGGCATGGCGTCTACAGGGTTCTTACAGGTTTCGTCCCGTGCGGCCGGTCAGGTCGTCCACAAGGCCGAGGAGTTCCGGTTCGGGCCAGATGGAGTTGGCGAAAAGGCAGTCGTCCGTCAGGGGCCGGTCCTTGAATATGGTTCGCGCGTCCTCCCGGATCGAGGCCAGCGAGCCGTCGGCGATCATGCCGGTGAGGTCCTGTGTGCAGTACAGGTCGTATGGCGTGAACCCTTTGCCGTTCCAATCGATGTGATGGGTGATCGAATACTCGTATTCGTTCCAGTGCTCCATCCATGGAAGGGCGTGGTCGCCTTCACGGGTGACGACCGAGTAGCGGAACCAGCCCTCGGGAACCTGTATGGCATCGTCGTCATACGGGTCCGTCAGGGAATCGAGGTAGCCGGCGACGATGGATTCGCCGGCATGGAATTCCGTGTACCATGCGAGGTCGGGATTGCGCAGCGCGGCGTGCAGCGAGTCGAGCAGTGCGGCGTCGTTCATCGTGGTCCTTTCACCGGTTTTCCGTTTCCGGCAGGATGCCGGTGTTGTCGTATATTCTGAACGTTTCGACGGCGTGCGCGACCCGCGCCCTCGATTCGCCATAGGTGGCGGAATCGACCGTCTCACGCCATACGGGTTCACGGGTTTCCGCATTGCCGTACGGCTTGGGCTCGGTGGGGGTTATCGACATTTCGAAGTCCCATGAGGATGCGCCGTGCTCGGCGGGGCGGAAGTCGAGAGTGCTGCGGTTGCCCGTCAGCCGCAGCAGCCGGGATCGCTCGCCGAGCCGGTCGGAGAGGGATGCGGAGCGTGCCACGGCGCGGATCATGCGTTTCATGCCGGTGGCGAGGTGGTCTGTCATCGCAGGGTTCCCTTCTAGGCGTGCCATTTGAGGTTCGTATCGTTGAACCCGCTTTTTTCGAGCGGGCACATCTCCACGTTGATGGGGATTCCGGGCAGTCCTCCCAGTTTGATCAGGAAACGGCCCAGACCCTTGTGCGAGGCGTCGGAGCCGAAGTTGACGGGCGTGGCCCAATCCTCCAGCATGTCCTCCTCGCGCCGGGATACGGGCAGTCCGCATTCGCCGCGCAGGTAGCGGTCCACCTCGATGCGGCTCAAAGCGCCCAGCACCTTGATCTCGCTGCGTTCCACGAAGCCGCGCGCCTTGGTGTTCTGCGCCGGGGTCTCCATGCACATCAGGTCCTTGAACGTGTGCGTGATCATGATCTGGCCTACGCCCCACTGCCTGTTCAGACGGGTGAGCAGGTCGAGCTTTTCGACCATGAGGGGGCTGGCGCGCAAAGCGCGGTGCATCTCGTCCATGATGATCACGTGGTTGCGCCGGGGCTGCAATCCCTCCTCGGCGAGCACGTCGGCGGCGTTCTTCGCGGCGAACGCGCTCGTCCATGTGGTCGCCAGCACGGCGGCGACCACATCGTCGCCCGACTGGGCCAGGGCGCTGATGTCGAAGTCCACGGGCCTGGACAGGTCGATGCGCGCGGTGGTCTGGTCGCCGAACAGACGGCCGAACTTCGTCATGCGGTTCGAGAACCCGTGCAGGTCGGCCAGAAGGCCGCGAACCTGCGCCCTGTAGAGCTCGTCGTTTTCCGGGTCGTCCCAGACCGCCGCCATACGCACCTCGTCGGGTCCTTCGCGCAGCAGGTCTCGCAGGTCCGCGATGACGGGAGGCTGCGGGTCGTCGCCGTGCCGGTCGTGGAGCACGCGCACGGCCACGGAAAGGATATCGGATTCGCGTGCGGTCACGCCCCTGGCACCGGCATCGGTGTCGTTCTCGCGGCCGGTGCGCATGATCGTCAGCAGCACCTCCATGAGCGCGGCGCGCGTGTCGTTGTAGTAGTCCGTCAGGTCCTTGCGCGCCTCGCCCTCCAAGCGTTGCAGCGCATAATGGAGGTCGCCGGGGTCCAGGGGGTTGACCACGCCGATGCCCGCTCCCAGCCGGATGACCTGGCCGCCGAGCATGTTGACCAGTGAGGCGTAGTCGGGCTTCAGATCGCCGGGGATGATCGCGTTCATGCCCAGGGCGCTCAGTCCCAGCACCTCGCGGCGCACGAACGTGCTCTTGCCGATGGCCGGCAGGCCGAGCAGGAACATAGAGGGCTGTTTGATGATGCCGGCCTTGAACCAGCTGATCGGGTCGCAGCACACGCCGGCACCCGTCATCAGGCTTCGCCCGACCGGCACCCCCTCGGCCGGCAGGGCCATGTCGGTGCCGAACGGCCAGAACCCGCCGCACACCTGGTTCGACGTGCCGAAGAACTCGTCGATCGTGGGCATCAGGGCCGCATAGCCGCCTCCACGCGATCTTCTTCCACGCCACGGCATCGGGGGCACGGGCTCGTCCGGTTTGGCCTTCAACGGACCGAGCAGCATGGATTCCATGCGTGCCACGGGGTCCGTGGCCGTGGCGCTTGGCATGGTTCCCTTCCGTTTCGACGGCTTCCATGGCATCGGCATCACGTGTCCTCCGTTCAGGACAGGAGCCGGCCGAGGGGGCCGGCTGGAGTGTATGATCTGACGTTCAATCCAAGGGGCAGGCTTGCGGCGAATCCCGTGTCCTGTGCCCCGTAGCAGGGGCGCAGGTCGATCTTCGCGCCGCCTGCGGCCTGTTCCACGGCGCGTGACGCGGCTTCGAGTCGTTGGCTTTCCTGTTCGCCCCTGGACACGGTGACGGTGACGAGCATCCCGAAGAACACCATGACCGCACCCTGGTTCGTTTCGACGGCCTGGCGGTTGGCCTTGCCGATCTGGCTCATGGACCTCACCGTGGCGCGTTTCTCCTGGCTGACCTGGTTGGCTGCCTTCTGCCTGTTCTGCTCGGCCATGAACATGGTCTTGTCGGGCGGCAGCATCCGGTAGAGCACGGTGACGCGCTTGCGGTCGCAGTCCGCCAATGGGCTGAGCAGTCGGGTGAGCGTGTCGGCGGTCACGTTGCTTTGCGGCGGGTCCACCATCTCCCATGTGCGGCTCAGCCCGGAATCGTGCGAATAATGGCTCCAGCCGGCCTCGTGCATGAGCGGCCCGCAATCCTCCCATGCGATGTACGGGGGCTCGTCGGATTCCTCGATGGTCTCCTGCGCGGCCGGATCGTAGGCGACGCGGACCATGCGAGTGATCTCCTCCATGCCCAGGGCCCTCGCGGCACCGCCTCCCGCCTGCGCTATCTGCTCGCGGATCGAGGGCAGCAGCAGGCTTATGCGACGCGCGGCCTCCCCGGCCTCCAGGTATTTGCCGTCACGGTCGGTGTAGCGGAAAGTCAAGGTGAGCGTCACGTCGTTGGAAGCGCCGCCGGCCGCGTACTGGTCCATGATCTGCGCCATGGCGCGCGCGGCCAGCTCGGGAGCGTCCTTGACGATGCGTTTGCTCAGCGTGCGGCGGAAACGCACGCCGGAATCGGGTGCCGTGTCCACGGTCACGGCCAGTTGGGTGACGCCGGCCTCCGAGGCGAGCGATTCCATGAGCCCGGCCCACGAGGCCACGTACGAGTCCTCCACGTCGTCGTCGGCGAGGCTCGCGCCCTGCGGCTGGCATGACAGGAGCAGCGAGTATTCGCCGGTGTGCGCGTGCCTGACCAGGCAGAACTCACGGCCCAAGCCGTCCAGCGCCGAGGTCAGGACCACCCTGGAGAGGATGCCCGGCAGCATGGCCTTGCCGCCGTCGATCGGCGCGAGCAGGCCGGAACGGTACAGGTTTGCGCCGGTACGCTGCGCGGCCATCCACGTGCGTTTCTCCACGGCGCGGTCCACCATGTTGCGGTGCTCGCGGTCCCTGATCGCCAGCACGAGGATGACGCCCATGCCGACCACGAGGATCGCGATGGCCGCGACCACGCTCGCCATGCTGACCAGCAGCGTGCAGGTCAATACGCCCATGCCCGCTATCGTCAACGGTATGCCGATGTTGCGGATGCCTCCCGGCATCGGCCGCATCCAATCCCCGTATGTCGTGTTCGACGCCATGATTATCCGAATCTCCTTAATGCGTCAGAATGTCTTGCCTTTGCGCGTGGAGGAACGGTCCGCGCCGTCCGGTGCGCCCTCGCGGGCGAACCCGCCGGCATCGTTCGTTCCCTGCGGCCTGTTGCCGCCTGACGGGTCGGGTGGCGCGCCATCGGGTGCCGGTGGAACCGGGCTTCCCGTGCCATTGCCGTTCGTTCCCTGCGGTTTGCCGCCGCTGCCCTTGCGGTTCGCTCCCTGTGGCTGGTCGCCGGTGTTCTGTGGTTCGCCGCCCGTGGGATTGCCTTCCAGCGGCTTGGCGTGCTTGCCGCCGCCGTTCGTTCCCTGTGGTTTGCCGTCGCCCCGGCCGAGTCCGGAAAGCAGTCCGGCCAGGCCGCGACCGGCACCGGGTTTGGCACCGTCCGGTGACGCTTCGCCGCCACCGCTGTCGCCGCCTTTCCTGCCGCCCTTGCCGCCCATGGCCTTGCGCAGGCCGCCGCCGGCCAAGGCGACTCCCATGCCGAGTATGGAGGGCAGGATTCCGCCGCCGCCACCGCCGACCGAGGATTGCACGGCGGGCACGATCACGCGGATCATGGCGGGAAGGAGGATGATGACGCTCAGGGTGAGCATCAGCGTGATGGCCTGGCTGTCGTCGCCGGGCCCGGCCGTGGCCATGATCGCCGAGCCGGTCGCCATGACCAGTGCGGCGACGGGCTTGTAGGCCAGGAACGCGGCCAGCCAGCCGATGGTCTTGGCGAAAGCCTGCTTGCCGGTCTCCATCCAGCTCATGGCGGCCCACATGGGTGCCACGCCCACCAGGATCGGCAGCATCCCGGCGCGGAAGTAGGCGAATATCTTGCTGATCAGCCCGCAGATCCACATCACGATGGTGAGCACGATGGCGACGGGCGCGCCGAGATTGAAGAACGAGCTCGCGGCCAGGCTTTTCGATTCCCAGGCGTCGTTCATCATGCCGCTTGCGGACCTGAGCACGTCGGCGGTCCACGTGTCGAATGTGGCCTGGAACGTGTTGACCAGTCCGGCAAGGCACACGGCGCTCAGGATCGCCCACATGAACGCCTTGCCCAACGGGATCAGGTCACGTCCCTCCTGTTGGGTGACGAGCTTCCAGCCGGCCGCGATCACGCCGCACACGGCCGCGATGATAAGGAACGGGTCAACCTGCATACGGATGTAGTCCGACAGGAAGAACGTGGTGCCGCCGCCCGGCGTCCATGACGGCAGGCCCGGATTGCCGCCGGACGAGCGGGAGAAGAACGTGAGCGCGATGCTCGCGCACGAGGAGCCGAGCAGCACGCCGAGCAGTATCCAGCCGATGCGGTCGAGCAGACGGCCCTCGCCGCCCTGGCCGATGTTCCACACGATGCGCGCGCTCAGCACGATCAGGCTGATCGCGGCGGCTGCGACGAGCACGCCCTGCGCGATGCGCAGGTACCGGTTCACCGGTGCGAACCATGAATCGTAGTCCGGGGTGGCGTTCGCCTGCAACGTTGATACCGTGTCGTTCGCGGCGACCAGCGTGTTGCGGCTGGTGGACAGCCATTCGATCGTGGAATCCGATTGGACCTGGTACATGTTCCACAGGGTCTTCTCCAGCCAGGAGAGCTTGCGCTGCTTCCGGCACGAGGAGTCCTTGTACTCCCATTTGCCCTCGTCGGACGACTCCTCCTGATACGTGTTCTCCAATGCCCTGCATTGCAGTTCCGGAGACTTCCTCAGCAGATCCTTCGCCGCCTTCTTGGTGCCGACCGCGACCGCGCCGGTATGGGCGGGCGGGTCGCCGTACTGGTCGATGACCCATTGGATCTGGCTGGGGCCGATCAGGTCGCCGAGCCTGCCTTCGGGTATCTTCATCACGTAGGTGGTCTGGGTGTCGCTGACCTGCTTGTCGCCGAACGTGAGCTCCTTGCTGAACGATCCGAAGTCGGGTCCGCCGCAGGCGGCGAGGCCGGCAAGGCAGGCGAGGGCGAGCGGCAGCGCGCACAGGCGCTGCCGTATGCGTCGAATCCCTTTCATGGCTTTTTCTCAGCAGCTTGCGGTGACGGACAGGCCGAGTGCGGCGAGGATGGCGACAGCGCCCGCACCGAGGAAGATGCCGATCACCCAGTTGACGAGCTTGTCGAACGTGTCGTCGCGGTCCGGCACGCCGTCGCCCTGCTGGCGCAGGATGTGCACGCCGATGCGCACCAGCGCGACCACGCCGATCACCAGGCTCAGCGCCTTCACCCAGCCCAGGGCGGTGGATACCGGGCCCGAGAATCCCGGAGGCAGGCACGGGGTCGGGTCGGAAAGGGTCTCGGCGAGGATCACGCATGTTTCATGCAGCATTGGGTTGTTCCTTTCGTGTTAGGTTCATGCACCATCGTCAGCCGACATGGGCCGTGGCGCGGGGCATGGCGTCTACGTCCTTCACGAGCCGTGAGTACGCGGCCGGATAACGCCGGGGAAACCCGTCGAGTTCAAGCCCTTTGATATGGGGCAGCCGCCACACGCGGACGGCGGATGACAGTTGGATGCGCGCCGCCACCAAAGGCCGGGGCATACGGGGCACGGGGTCGGTGATGGCCGCGCCCAACAGGATCGATGCGCCGAACAGTCCGGCCGACTGGTCGGCGAGCAGCGCGCGCAACGATTCGAGGCCGCGCCCCGTGCCCATGGCGCACAGGATGACGCGCGACGGCATGGAGGGATCCTGGCTCACCGGCAGCGCGCGGCCGGCGTCGGCGAAACGTTCCGGATCCGAATGGCGGATCGTGGTGCATCCGGCACCGCCGTGCGCGCCCACCAGCCACACGCGGTCGGTGACGGGTGCCGCGAACGACGGGATCAACGTGGTCAGTTGTGGCATGGTGTTGGTCCTTTCATAGGCTCGGGTCGGTGCCGGGCAGTTGCGAGGGGTCCGGGTTCGCGGGCACCGACCAGCCCGGAGACGCGGAACCACCGGTCGAGCCGGCGGAACCGCCGGAGGAATGGTATCCGCCGCCCGTCGGGCCGGAACCCGGGCCCGAAGCGGAGCCGGAGGGCGTGTACGAGTACTGTTGCGGTGCCGGCGTGCTCTGCGCCTGCGCCGCCGCAGCCGCTGCGGCCTCCTCCTGCGCTTTCCTTTCCTCGTCGGCCTTGGTCTTCGCGTCGATGGAGGCGTTCACCTTGTCCATGGCGTCGGTGATGGCCTTCTCGTCGCGCTTGTCGATGGAGGCGCGCAGCAGGGCGCGAGAATATTCGTCCTGCACCTTGCCTTCGGAGGAGGAATACAATCGTTCGCCCTGTTCGACGGTATGGGCCAGCCGTGAGGAGAACACCGCGCCCGCCGCCTTCTTCAGCCGCGAGAGATTTCCCGTGTGCTTCTTTTCGATGGCTTGCAGCTTGGATGTGGTGGCGTTGGCCGTTTCCGTGTCCGTGGCGGCACATGCGGGGATTCGCTCGCCCTCGGAATATTGTTCGGCCAGCTTGTCGAGGGTTTCCAGGGTTTCCGGGTCGGCGAGCTTGTCGGCCGTGACCGCTTTCGCCTGTGCGAGCCGGTCGCCGTCGAGATATTCAGCCAGCTTCCGTTCGGCTTTCTTCGCCGCAGCGCGCGCGGTGGCGCAGTCCGCCGTCGCCTGTTCCAGCTCGCGCGCGGCCGTGGCGGATTCATGCGATTCCCACGCGGACATGCCGGCGACCGTGACGCAGGCCGCGAGCAGGATGCCGCCCGCGGTCGTGGCCATGCGCCTCCATTCGCGCACGGGCATGGCGGCATCCCGGTCGCCGACCGGCGTGAGGTCGATCGTGTCGGCGAGATCGGCCGGCTCCACGGCACCGCCAACGTGCTGCGGTTCCGATGCCGGGGCATCGGCCGGGATATCATTCCCCACCGGATTCGAGGCCGATGGCAGCGGGCCGATCTCCCACGGATCGACGGCCGGGTTCGCCCGGCCTTCGCTTCCGGCGTCGTCCACGCATCGCGCATCCGGCTCCAGCCCGGGCCCGGGCTCGGGTTCGGGTTCGGCCGGTGGCCGGCGTTCCGGTTCCGGTTCTCGTGCCGTGTCGATGGCGACGGCGGTGCCGGCGGCGATTATGGGGCCCATCTCCCATGGGTCCGTGCCGGAGGTGTTCATCGGTTCGGGAAGAGGCGCTGGCGGAGGCTCGGGCGGTCCGGCGCGGTGGCGGCCATGCCGTCGGCGGCGTCGGCCTGCCGTTCGCGCAGCTGCCGCCGTTCCATGACCCATGCGGGATGCTGGCCGTGCTCGTGCGCGTCCATGAGGCAGCGCGTGACCTCGCCCTCGGGCGAGACCGCCGCGAGCCGGCCCAGATGGCCGGTGAACGCGGCCTCGGGATCGCCCTGCATGAAGCTCATGTACGCGGCCGCCTCAAGCATGCCCTCCCTTCGCGCGGAATCCGGGATGCTGTTGGACAGCCGCCACAGCAGTGCGGGTATGTCCTGGTGGAACTCGCTGTTGGCGATCTCGCGCACGTTGTAGTCGGCCTGGTACCACGGTTTGACCTGGCCCGAGGCGAACAGGGGCAAGGCGCGCGGATCATGCTCGGCGACCATGAGGAAACGGGCGCGTTCCAGGCCCGGCGATATCAGCTTCGCGCACACGGCGTCGCGCAGCCCCGTGTCGCCGGACAGCGATGCCAGCAGTCCCGCCGTGGCATGGTCCTTTTCCGCGTCCGCGCCGATGCGGTATTGTCCGGCGCGCAGCGAGTCGAGAAAATCGAATACGGCCAATGCGGTTTGCCTGTCAGCCATGTGCAACCTCCAGAGGAATGATGATGGTGCGAACAATGTCAGAGTCGATGATGCGCCGGGTCGCGGGCCGCTGCGGGGCGCACCGTCTACAGGCCCCATCGGGAGCACGGTTCCACGGGTCTGCGGCTCCACGGTTCCACGGGTTCACGGGTTCCGGGCATGGAAAAGGCCCTTCGCCGGGGGAGAGGCTGGCGAAGGGCCTGGGGGTTCACACGCCGTCCGGGGCACGGGATTCGGAAAGCTTTATGCCCCTTTCCGGCATGTGAAGTCAATGGAGGGCGTCCCGGCCGTCATCGGACGACGAGGCCGGAACGCCACGGGGTCACTTGCCCGCGTTCACGGCCGTGTGGCGGCCGGAACCCTGTGCGTAGTGGCGCTTGCGGAACACGAGCAGGGAGCCGCCCGCGAGCAGCACCGCCAGAGCGCCGCCGGCAAGGCCGAGCACGGCCGTGCCGGTGGAGGCCAACGGCTTGGCACGGTAGCCGTTCCAGTCGTCGGTGTTGCTGGCGGTCTGGGTGTCGGCGCACAGCTGCTTGCCGTCGATCTCGGTCACGTCGCCGGTGGAGTATTCCGGATCGGTGTCTTCGCCGCCGTCGGTCTTGTCGTTGAACGGGTCGCCGTTGGACGGCGCGCATTCCACGAGCGGGGTTCCGGTGACGATGGCGCGATCCGTGTGGGTCTCGCCTTCCTTGACGCCCTTGAGCGTGCCGGTCACGCTGACCGATTCGCCCGGCTTGAGCACCAGGGTGTCCCAGTTGTCGGGATAGGTGAGCGAATCCATGTCCACGTGCGCGTCGCCGACGATGGTGGAGTCGTCGAGGTTCAGGTCGCTTGCCTTGTACCATGCGCCGTCGCCGGTGGCCGGGTCGGTCTTGGAGGTGTTCGTGATGATGAACGTGATGCCGATGCTGTCGGCGTCCATCTTCAGCGCCTGCTTCGGGTCGTCGCGGTCCGCCTGCTCCTGGCCTTCCTGCTTGAGGGTCGGGGTATCGACCTTTTCGAGGTGGATGCTCGGGGTCATGTCCGGGGTCTTGGTGACGACCTTGTTGGATTCGCGCGGCTGGCCGTTGATGGTCTCGGTCCACGTGTTGGGCACCTCGTCGGCCACGGCGATGCGCTTGCACTGGAGGTAGAGCACCCAGCCGGCCTCGTGCTCGTTGTCGGCGCTCACGAGGTCGAGGTAGGCCTGGGTCGCGTCGGCCGTGACCTTGCCGTTGTCGTCGGCGTCCACGGTGAACAGGTTGCCGCCGAACTTCGAGGAGTCGAAGCCGCTGCCCGCGATCTTCTCGCCCTTGGCCGCGAGCATCTGGCCGTCCCTGTACAGGTCGCGGCTGGCGTAGACGGCCCAGTTGCCCAGGTACTGGTCGTACTCGGTGTTCAGCTGGTCCGTGCCGCCCCAGTCCGTGACGGTCTGGTAGGCGCGGTCCGGGGGCAGGATGCTGGAATCCAGGCGGTAGAGGAACGTGTGGTTCAGATACACGCTCTTGCCGTCGATGCTGTCGCCGCCGACCTTCACGGTCACGTCCTTGGTCGGGTTGATCTCCTTCAGCGGGTTGGTGACGGTGTTGGTCTTGTCGCGCTTGTCGTTCGTGACCTGCGTGGCGGTGTTCTCCACCGTGTGGCCGTCCTTGACCTTGGTGACGGTCATCGGCATGACCACCTGGTAGGTGTGGCCCAGCAGCGACTGGTCGATGCTCGGGTCCTTCAGCGGGTCGTAATCCTTGTCGGTTTTCTCGCTGTAGGCCTTCAGGTCGTCGGGCTGCGGGTCGCCGGGCACGGTCTCGCCGGTCGCGGGGATCTGGGTGTCAACGGTCCTGGCGAAGGCGTAGAGCACGCCGTCCTTGTCCTGGATGTTGAACTCGCCGGTGCGGTCCCTGCCGGTCTCGTCAAGGATCTCCACGTGCTTCGCATCGAGGGTCAGGTACTCCTGGTCGTAGTCGTCCACCATGCCCAGTCGCCATACCTTGTAGGCGGTGTCGGTGAGCCTGGAGGCGTCGATGTTGACGCGGTAGTACACCTTGTCGCCGAGCAGCGCGGTCTTGCCGTCGATGTTGATGGTCGGGTCCTTCTGCGTGTCCTGCTTGGAGGGCTTGATGACCGGCGGCTCGTTCTCGACCTTGTTGGACGGGGTGACGCCGTTGTTGACGGTCAGCGCGGCCTTGTTGTCGACGGTCTTGTCGGTGGGCGCGTCCTCGTTCACCTTGGCCTCGAAGCGCAGCAGCACGCGCGGGTTGGAGCCGGCCTTCCAGTTGGCGGCAACCCAGTCCCTGGTGAACGTGGCCTCGAACGAGTGGGCCTTCTCGTCCCACTGCACCTTGTAGGCGCTCTTCGGGATGATGCCGCCGGTTCCCAGGTCGGTGATCTCCAGGGTTTGCTTGTTCGCGGTGGTGTACTCGGAATAGGTGTCGCTCAGCTTGATGGCGGTCACCGAATATGCCTGGTCCGCGGGGATCTGCGGGTCCACGCGCACGGTGTATTCCACGGTCTGGCCGGGGAACACGGTCTTGGTGTCGATGCTGGACTGGTCGCCGCCCTGGGAGGATTCGGCGATGACCTGCTTGTGGATCGGGGGAACGGTCACGCAGATCTTCGGCGTGTTGGTGTCCACCGTGCTGCCGCCGACCGTCTGGCCGCCCTTGTTGTCGAGGTCGTCGCCCTTCGGGTCCGCGCACGTGTTGAGCTCGTCGCCCTCCGCCTTGCCGTAGGATTCGAGCAGCTTCACGGTGTCGAAGTTCACGTCGAAGGGGATCACGACGCTGATCTGCTTCGCGGTCTTCAGGTCCTTCTGCGCGGCCTCGTAGGAGTCCTTCGCGCTGACCGTGACCTTGGTGCCCTCGGCGGTGATGTCGAACTGGTCGGTCACGTCCTTGCCGGTCTTGTTCAGGTCGTTGACGCCGGCGTTGGCCTCGTCGGTGGTGTCCTGCTCGTAGACCTTGATGTTGGAGGTGTCCTTCAGGTCGAGGATGCTATCGACGTTGGCGAAGTCGTCGGTCCACGCGATCTCGGGCACGCGGCCCAATCCGGTGGGCAGGGTGCCGGAGATGACCGCCGCCACCTCGTCGCCGAGACGGTAGTACTTGTCGTCGCCGCCCACCTTGTCGGTCTTGGTCGGATCGACGGTCAGCTGCCACTTGCCGCCGACCTTCATGGCCCACGCCTTGTTGGGGTTGGGTGTCCACACGAACACCGGCGGCTCGTTGGTCGGTCGGGTCTCGTTGTTCCACTTCTCGTACGCCTTGTTGGTCAGCTGGATCTTCTTGCCCTCGGTGGCACCCTTTTTGATGGTGCCCGTCAGGTAGAACCTGACCTTGCTCGCGCTGTTCTTGAACATCGTCTTGGCGATGTACGAAGCCTTCGCGGTGGCGGTCGCGGTCCCGGCCTTCCGGTCGATCGCGATGGTGAAGTTCGCGGTCTCGTCCTTGCCGTCGACGAACACCTTGCCGGACTTCCAGTCGATCCACTGGTTCGAACCGGTCAGATCATCGGTGATGGAATAGGATGCCAGCGGGTTGAGCAGGTGCGCGGGGATGCTGCCGTTGACGACCACGCCCACCTGGTCGCCCACGAGGAACGTCTTCTGATCGACGCCCTGCTGGTTGGTCCATTGCTTGTCCTCGGCCACGAGAGCGCCGGACTCGTCCAGCACCCACACCTTGTCCGGGGTCGGCGTGACCTTGCCCACGCTGTCGCTGTTGCCGGTCTGGCAGTCGGCCAGGCTGCCGGTGCCGTTGTCTCCGTTCCAGCACGCCACGGAACCGTCGTTGATCTCGTAGTCGCCGCCGGTGGGCTTGGCCGACTGTGGCACGTTCAGCGTGTAGAGGCCGGAATGCGGGGCGGTGGCGTGCGCCTTGACCACGCGCTTGCCATCGATGGAATCGTCGATGGAAATGTCCGCCGGCACGATGTTGCCGTTCGCGTCGGTCACGGTCACCTTGCTCACGTCGTCCTGCTCGGTGCCGCCGATCACCACGTCCCTGGTGTCGATCGTGTCGTAGATCCAGAACTTGCCGGAGGCGTTGGAATGCGCCTTGATGTGCGCCGTGTACAGCGAGCCGGACGCGATGGAGTCGTTGCCGTCCCGCACCGTGTCGCCGGCCTCGTTGGTCAGCCATTTCGACGGCGGGGTGGGGTTCTTCTCGCCGGACTCCTTGGCATCCGACTCTCCCTTGTGGGAGACCGCCTCGGCCATGTTGCCCTGCTTCGCCACGTCAACGTCCCACCAGCGCTTGCCCGCAGGCCACGACTCCCACGAGGCGTCCATGTCCTTGAAGGACGCGCTCACTGTGGCGCTGCCCTTGTTGGATGCGGTGAACTGCTTCGCCACCGTCTTCTCGGTGCCGTCGATGCCACGCCAGTGCAGGGTCGCGGTGCCGTTCACGTTCTCGGTCTTCGACCCGTCGCTGGACAGGGTGATCGTGTCCGAAGCGTCCTTGGTGTCGCCCGACTGGCCCGACATCTCCGCAGCCTGCGTGCTCACGCTCAAGTGATAGTTCGGCTGCACCGGCTCGTATTGGTTCAACATGATGACGATCGCAACCGGGCTGTTATTCCACTGGGAGGCCGCGATCGAGTCCACCGAACGCTCAGGAGCATCAGAGAAACCGTCGTCAGTGTCATAAGACGCACCATTATTGTGGTATTTAACCGGTGCGATGTTTTTGTTCCATGCGTCGCTCCAATAGGGGGCGTCGGCGAAGCCTTCGCCGGAATAGGAGTGCGTGGTGGGCGTGGCGACCACGCCGACGGCGACCATGCGGCAGTTCGCGGTCTCGCCCGGATGCTTGTCGTTGAAACGGGCCACGCATTCATTGTTGGCCATCGTGATCGCGGTGTTCGCCTTCTCATCGGCCACGCCGTTGTAGTTGTTATAGGTCGCGCCCATCTTCGCCACGGCCTTCTTGAACGCGTCAAGGGTAGCGCCGCCGAAACCGCCGTTGTTGTTGTCCTCATAGGCCCAGCCGATCACCGAGCCGCCGACACTGCCAGCCGAGCCGGGAGCCCAGCCGCCGCCGCCGTCGGCCATCGCGGTGGCCGCGACCATGCCGCCGCCTGCCAGCGTCGCCACCGCAGTCAAAGCGGCCACTGCCACGCGCAGCCCCTTCCCGTTGCGGGTATCAGCCCGTTTCCTCTCGTTGAAAACCATAGGGTTTCCTCCTGTTAGATTCTTGTTTCCGACCGGCCTAAAAGCCGGTAGCCGGAGTCCGGAAAACTTCGGCCACAAACCATTAGAACCCCATTTCGGCCGGTCCAGTTTGGACATTTTTTCCGATCAGTTACGCGAGATATTGACCACGAGGAGGGGAAGCGCCTAAAACGCATGATTCGGGGTATTTACCGAAATACCGAAACCGGTAAAATCGGTGCATACCGAAGCGAATGATAAAAAAACTCGCCCGAACGAATCGGACGAGTTTCATGCCTGCATGTCAGCAAGTCAGACGCCGCACACGCTCTCCGGGCAAGTTCCGCCCGGAGTAGCAGCTCCATAGCCGCTGCTGTAGCCGAAGCTCCCGCCGTAGGAGGAACCGGCGGAGCCGCCTGTGGAACCTCCCGTGGTGCCGCTTCCGCCACCAGTGGAGCCTCCGCCGTAGGGGTATGAGGGTGTCCAGGATTGCTGGGGCTGAGACTGCTGATAGTTGTACTGCTGTTGTTGCGTCTGGGCGTTCGCAGCGGCGGCGGCTTTCGCATCGGCCTCGGCCTGGGCCTTGGCTTTCGCCTCCTCGTCGGCCTTCTGCTTCGCCGCGATGGAATCGTTCACCGCCTTGGATGCCTTGGCTATCGCGGCCTCGTCCTTGGCTTCGATGGCCTTGGACAGTTCCTCGCGCGTCTTGTCATCCTGCACGTTGCCGTTGCTGGACTCCAACAGGGTTTTCGCCGTGTCGATGGTCTTCGCCAGCTTCGAGTCGTTCACCGCGTCCACCGCCTTCTTCAGGCTCCCGGCGTGCTTCTCGTACCATGCGGCCGCATCGTCCAGTTCGTCGATCGCCGTTTCAAGCCCGTCCTTGCCGTCGGCCACGCAGCCCTCGTATTCCGGCGCTTCCACGTCCAGCGCGGTTTTCAGCGCGTCGATGGTCTTCGCGTCCTTCACCTGATCGGCCTTGACCTCCAGCAAGTCGGCCGCGTCGCCGTTGACGAGCGTGTTCCAGTCGTTCATCGCGCCGCGCGCCGCGTCGGAGGCCGTGGCGCACGCGGCCTTCGCCTCGGCCAGTCGGCGGTCCGACCATATTTTCCATCCGATGCCGCCGGCCACCACAAGCGCCAGCGCGCACAGGCCCGCGACCAGCGGCACCAGCCACTTCGGCCGAACACGCCTCGACTCCTCGACGGCGGCGGTTTCTCCGTTCGTGGGCGGCGGGGTGTTGGTTTCCGTTTCCTGTTCCGTTTTCATTCGTGTCCTTTCATCGTTCGTTTCGGTATGCACCGATTTTACCGGTTTCGGTATTTCGGTCATTCTCTGTCGGAGCCGGGGTTGCCGGTTTCCGCGCGTTCATGCCGCCGCCGGTGGCGCTCTGCACCGTTCCGGTTCGGGCACCTGCTTGTTTCGCACGGCGTCTCGCGTCATGCGAGATAGGCTTCGAGCGCGAGGTCGATGACCTCCTGGATGCGCATGTCGTGCGCGGCGGCGTAGGTCTTGAGCCGCCGCCGCGTTTCGGGCCTCATGCTCACGCTGGTCTTGGACCATTCCCCCGTCTGATCGGAGCGGAAGACGTCGGCCATGCCGGAGACGCTGCGGGTGCGGGCTGCGGGCCTGAAAGCCATGTCGAGGTTCCTCATGCGCGCGCCCCCATCGCTTCGACGATCTCGCCGAGCACCTGGGGGTACTCGTGGAGCTTGTCGGGGGAGTGCCCCATGCCGGCCTTGATGTCCTGCCGCTTGCACACAACGGCGTCGAAACGGGGCGTGCCGGCCTCGTCAAGAGCGGCGACGGTCGCCTGGAAGGCTCGGGTGCGGGGTTCGGCGCGCACGATGAGCACCGCACCGGGCTTGCCATCGGGAATCGCGTTCATCGTCGCCCACGCCTGCTGCAGATCAATGGGCGAATCGGAGGTGGGCACGACCACGAAGTCGGCGGCCTTGACGCTTTCCTCGAACAGCCGGCCCTGCGGCGGCGCGTCCACCACAGCGAAGCCGCCATGCCCGGCACGGGCCAGCCGCTGGAGCGTGCTCAGGTTCGCCGGCATCACATCGGTGCCTGCGGGCCACCCGCCGTTTTCCTCGGCCATGTCCCTCCACAGGCTCGCGCTGGACTGCGGATCCGCATCGAGCACCGTGGCCCCCTCCTCGAAGCGCCGCGCGTATGCGGCGGCGAGATAGATGGCGCTTGTGGTCTTGGCGACGCCTCCCTTGGCGTTTGCGATGGTCACGATCATGGTTGTTTCTCCTATCGGTATTTCGGTGTTGGATTCGTATCGGTATTCCGGTTTTTCGGTATTCCGGTTTTTCGGTATTCCGGTTTTTCGGTATTCCGGTAATTCTGGCGTGGTCAAAACAGGACGCCTTGGATGGCCGGCGGAACCGACGCCGCGTCGGTGAAGCTCGGCGCGACAGACAGGCGTTCACGTTTGCGACGTTGCAGGCGCTTGCGCTGCCGCCAGTCGCTGGAGTCCGCCAGTCTGGTTCGGTCGGCCCAGTCCGGATGCCTTTCAAGCCAGTCGCTCACCCGTTGCGCGGGCATGTCGTGCAGCTGGCGCGCCGTGATGCCGAGGTCTCGGCAGACCAGTTTCGAGAGTACTGTGCGACGCCTGTAGTCAAGACCTCCTATGAGGTTGCGGTCCTTCCATCCGCCGACGAGACTGTCGGCGATGCAGGTGGTTCGCAGGGGGCACGTCTCGCACACCCTGCGCCCGAGCGCGCGCTTCTCGGCATCGACGACCTCACGGCCTCCCACCGTAATGGTCGCCCACATGCGATCCGCGAGGTCCGGGTCTCGCCGCGCGATCTTCGCGCAGGGAGCCTGGGCCGTCATGATCCCGCCCTCGCCCCGGCGAACATGTGCCCGCCGTTCGCCTTGCGTATGTCGGAGAGCCGGCGCTCCATCTCCTCGCATCTTGAGCAGCTTGACCGGTTTCCGATAGTCCGTGAGGGTCGATGCCAGCATGTTCCTCGTGGTCATCGGCTTGTTGATCTCCATGATTCCTCCTCGGCGGGCGCGGCGACGGTGAACCGGCTGACGACCTCCACCCCGAAGGGCAGTGGGCGGCCGGCCGATAGGGCCTTGTGCGCCCACAGGGTCGCCGCGCCGGACGGGTCGGCGTCGCGCACCGTCACGGTATGGCCCAGTCGGGCGAGTGCTTCGGCGGTGCCGATGGCGCTGGTGGTCTTGCCGACCCCGCCCTTGAGGTTGACGAAGGCCACCGTTAAATGAACCTCCGTTAACCTTGTCTGTTCATCCCCTCCCTCAATCGTTCCGGTCATGGCCCCGCCGCCTCTTTTTCAAGGGGTGGCGGGGCTTCCGACCGCAGGAATAACGGGAGGTAGCCACCGGTTGCCCCGGCAGCCACCAACAAGCCTCACAGACGACACGCCGAACCACGGAGCATGGCGTCTACAAAAAATCCGGAAGTATTTCCCGGCAATACGGGTACACGGGAATGCGGGGGCACAGGTTCACAGGGACATGGCTTTCCTTTGCGAAATCCATGAAAAAGGCCCGTACCGGTTTCCCGATACGAGCCATAATCAGTCATTCATCGATCAGTGATGGTAATAGCCATCATCCTTGCCGGTGCAGCTGTTGCCGCAGCCGTAAGCGCCGTTGAGGTTCGGCTTTGGGGCGGAGGCGGCGGCCGGGCCGGAGCCGCCCGATGTGGTGCCACGGTATGTGTTGGAGCCGGAAGTGGAGCCTTCCGTGCGCCCGTACGCGCCGCCGGAGTAGGAGGAGACGCCGCTGTAGGTGGATTGGGCCTGCGCCTGAGCCTGGGCTGCCGCTGCTGCCGCTGCGGCGGCTTGCGCATCCGCGTCCGTCTTTGCCTGGACGCTCGCGTTCACGCCATTGATGGCATCCTCCAGCGTTTTGCGCGCCCCGTCGATCTTCGCCGGATCGTTCCCGTCCTTCAGCCCGTTCGCCGCGTCGATGGCGTTCGACAATGCGTCGCGGGTGGCGTTGTCCGCGACCTTGCCGTCCGAATCCGCAAGCAGCTTCGACGCCTCGTCCAGCTTCGCCGTCAGATTCGTTTTCGCGTCATCCAGCCTCTTCGCGGCCTTGGATTCGACGACGGCCCTCACCGCCTTCGACAGGCTCTTCTCGTGGGTCTCGTACCAGTCGGCCTGTTCATTGAGCTTCACGGCGGCGGCATCCAGTCCTTGCGCGTTTTCGGCCACGCAGCCCTCGTATTCGGGTGCCATGGCCTTGAGCTCCTTGCCCAAGGATTCGACGGTCTTCGAGTCCTTGACCTGTTCGGCCTTGACGGCGGCGGCATCGGCGGCATCGCCGTTGAGCAGCGCGTTGTATTCATTGGCATTGTTGCGCACGGTGTCGGCGGCGGTGGCGCACGCCTCCTTGGCCTCGGCGAGCTTCGCGCCGCTGTAAGCGTTCCAGCCGATGATGCCGGCCGCGACCAGAATCACCGCGCAGACGGCCGCGACCAGGGGCGGCAGCCACTTCGGACGCCTGCTTCCATCCTTGCTTGGCTCTGTGATGTTCTCGGCGGGTGTTTCGACGGGTTCGAGGATTTCCGTCTTGTCGTTCTCGTTCATCATTGTTCTCCTTGCATTGATAACGCTTTATTGATCTGCCGGGATACCCGCGTCGGATTGCAGCGTTTCCCGCGCGATGTCGAGTAGCCGCTCGTCGCGGCCGGGCTGGGCGTCCGCTGTGTGGGGGAGCCAGTCCTGATCGACGTCGAGGGTCAGGTCATCGAAGGCCTGTTGCCCGTCATCGCGGCCCAGCAGACCGCGTAGCCTGAACGTCTCGTTCATGTGCTGTCCGTCCCATTCGATGCGCCGGGCGTACAGCAGGAAATCCAGAGTAAGGAACCCCGGCCCGGCCTTGTCCACCTGCACGTACCGGGAGCGCGTCGGCGTGAATCTCACCCGCGGCACGCCTTTCAGCCGTTCGTGCAACGGGCTGTCCGGCACGATGTAGCGTTTGACCAGGTTCTGTCCGCCGGCCGCGAAGAACAGCATCTGCGGCAGATTGCCGTAGGTCGCGTCGTAGTAGCGCCATCCCTGGTCGTCCCGCCATTTGCGAAGCATGTCACGGGCGGCCCCCGGCCCCAGATGGATGCCGGAGAACCGTTCCCACGCCAGCGCCACCCGGTCGAACTCGCCGCGCATGAGACCATACAGGGCCCGCCCGGTCTGGTCCTTCGGATGACGTCTCGCTCGGATGTCCGTCCGATGGTTCGGATCCGCATACGGGCAGTGCAGATAGGCGTCCTCGTCGTAGCGGCACAGGCCCGGCACGTCGCCCCGGTGGTGCCGCCCGTAGGGCCGGCGCGCACGGCTTTCCTCCTGCCGGCGGAACAGGCCGACGATCTGGATGGGATTGTCGCACAGCGGGCACACCGCGTAGTAGGACGGCCCCGTGTCGCCGTCACGACGCCACGGGGCCACGCCGCCGGTGCACCCCATGTATGACTCCTGGCTGATCACGATGCTTTCCGCCCTTCCCGGCCATGCCTTGAACACATCCATAGCCAGCTCCCCTCGCCGCGCATCGTCGTCATCGATACCTCCTGTTGATATTAACCCACCAATCCGCCGGCAGCTCGGGCACCGCGCCCTCGCGTTCGGCGAACGCGAGGCACGCGAGCACCGTGCGCAATCCCAACGGGAACTCCCGCCGTCCCTGACGCATCAGGAACGTCCAGTCCTCCGTGCAGTCCTCGCAATCCGAATGGTCCATGACCCCGCGACGGGCCAGCACGGCCCGCTCCTCGATGTCATCCGTCATCATCCACTCCTTCTTCCGTCTTGCTTCGCCTCGGCCCTTGCGTCCGCCGCGTCGAGGGGAGGGCAGTCATGTTCGATCCATGCCGTGAGCATGTCGCGGATGGTGGTGCCGCGTCGCACGGCCTCGGCCTTGAACCGTTTCTTGAGCATGGGGTCGAGCTCCACCGTGATCTTGGGCAGCTTGACCGGTTTCTTGTAGTCCGTGAGCGTCGATGCCAGCATGTTCCTCGTGGTCATCGGCTTGTTGATCTCCATGATGTTGTTCCTTTCCGTGTCCCCGTATCCACGGGTTTACGTGGACACGGGTTTCCGGGTTTCCGGTTCTGCGGGTGTCAGGCGGCGAATGCGTCGCTGAGTTCCTTGGCGATAAGCCCGTAGCCCGAAGCGGACGGGAACCGGCCCTCGTCCGGCGCGAGACGCATGGCCTCCTTGTACGGGATGGTCTCTTGGCATCGGGCCAGTCCGTTCTCGGCCAGGAACTCCTCGGCGTGCCTGAGGCTGCGCGTGCCGTACCTGGTCTGGGTCAGCAGCACCGAGGAGGGCTTGTTGATCTGCCGGATGGTCTCCAGCATGCGTTCCAGGTCGATGGGGCCGGTGGTGGTGACGAGCAGCACGAGGTCGGCCGCGTCCACCGCCGCCTCCACCAGATCGGTCTGCAAGGGAGGCGTGTCGATCAGCACCCATTCCTCCTCGGCGGGCGCGGCGACGGTGAACCGGCTGACGACCTCCACCCCGAAGGGCAGTGGGCGGCCGGCCGATAGGGCCTTGTGCGCCCACAGGGTCGCCGCGCCGGACGGGTCGGCGTCGCGCACCGTCACGGTATGGCCCAGTCGGGCGAGTGCTTCGGCGGTGCCGATGGCGCTGGTGGTCTTGCCGACCCCGCCCTTGAGGTTGACGAAGGCCACCGTTTTCGTGTTCGTGGTCATTGGGATTGTTCCTTTCATTCGGGTTTCCGGCTTCCCGTGTCCACGGGTGCACGGTTCCACGGTTTGCCGCGTATACGGGTTTCCGGAATGGTTCGTCCTTATGGGGCCGGACCGGTTATCTGTATCGGATTGTCTTCAGAAGAGGGTGTCCTGCAAGGGCGGGGTGTGTGTGGCGGCGGCCGGGGCCTTCGCCTTGCCGGTCGAGCGTGTGGTGGCGCGCCATCGTTGCTGGCGCGCGTTGCGCTGCTCGGTCTTGCGGCGTTTGCATTCGCGTTCGCGTGCCGCCGCCACGATCTCGGGGTTCTCGCGGATGTACCGGGCGAGCCGCCGTTCGGCGGTCGGGTCGTCGGGGTCGAACCGGAATCCGGCCTCCCGCGCGGTCTTCAGCACCTGGCGTCGGGCGCGCAGGGGCAGTCCGCCGTAGATGCCGTACTGGTCCCGGACCATGATGCCGAACGCGAGGCATTCGGCCCTGACCGGGCAGGCCTCGCAGATCCGCACCGCCGCGCGGCGCAGCTCGTATTGGGTTCGCTGGTTGGGAAGGTCGTCGGGCCCCCACATGCGGTCCGACCACGAGTCGGGGAAATCCGCGCATTCTCCCTTCAGGAACATGCCGGCACCTCCTTCGGCCCACGGCCGCCGATGAAGCCGAAACGGACGGACGCCGGCCCGGTCCCGGACGGCTTCCGCTGCCCGAAGCCGTCGTCCTTCTCCCTGGATACCGCGTCCAGGAAGGCGCGGCCCGCCCGCAATGCCTCCAGCACGGCATTGCGTTCGCCTTCTGCGTCGTTCGCGGGAACGCGCTTCAACATCCGACGCAGGGTGCGTGGTGCCTCGAACCCGTCATTGCCCGCATCGAAGTCGTAAGGGTCGAGCAGTTTGTTCACTCGTCGGTCCAGGTCGTCCGGGATGCCGTAGTTCGGCACCTTCTCCCTGGATTCCGCGCTCGGCGGCTGCGCCGTTTCGCCCTTGTCGGCGAGGATGCCGTGTCCGGCGAGCAGGCGACGCCCGTGGGGGTCGTCGGCCATCTGGAGGCATACCTGGTCCCAGTGCCGTGCGAGGGAACGCGGGCCGGTGAGCGCGCGACGCCAGAAACCGTCATACGGTTTGCCGGAAGCGTCGCCCTTGTCGGTCTTGGAAGGCGGCAGCGACACCCATTCGGCCACGGCCAGCACCAGTGGCATGCCGTGGCGGGCGATCAGCCGTCGGGCGGCGTCGAGTTCGCGTTTGCCGGGCCGGGCCAACGGTTCGGGCACCGGCATCGGCGGCATGGCGCGCAGCCCGTCCGCCATCGTGCGGCACACCGCCTCCGCGTCGGAACCGGCCCCGGCGGATTCGCTGCTCGGGGGTTCGGCTCCGGCGGTGTCGGCCCATGAACCGTCCTCGCGGATTCCGTCATCGTCCGGGGAGGTCTCTCCGCTTGCGGGGAGATGCCCCGTAGGGGCAGAGGGGTTATTACGTACTAGGGACGTACTGTAGCTCACCAGGTGAGCTGGGGGTGGGGTCACAGCTGTGAACCGTGGTTCACCCGTGAGCTGGGGTTTTCCCGTGTCCCCGTCGCCATAACCACGGTCCACATGTGAGCCGTGGTTATCATCGGATTCCGTGTCGGAATCGGGGTTCACGTGTGGGCCGGGGCTTTCCGTTGCGGGCCGTCCTCCTCGGGTCGCGTCGATGTCGTTCGAGTCGAAGAAGTCGGGGTCGAGCTCCAGACGGTTCCCCAGGCACAGATCCCACACGACGGGCCGGTGCCACTCGCTGAAATGCCCGGCCTGGCGTTGGTCGCCGCGACGGATCAGCCCGTTCGCTTCCAGCCATGACAGGTGGCGTTTGACCGTGCTCACGCTGCACTTGCACCACGCGGCCAGCTTCCTGTGCGTCGGATGCGCGTTGCGCCCCTCGTCGTCGGCCACGTTCGCCAGACACATCAGCACGCGAGCGGCACCGTTGTGCCTGGCGTCCACGGGCGCGAACCTGAGCGCCCAATCGACCGCGTTCACGCTCATGCGGCACCCCCTCGGCGGGAGTCTTGCAGACGTGCGCGCAGCATGGGCACGCGCGGCACGGG
>ERZ1034913.235-NODE-235-length-52995-cov-5.968153_pt1 | contig 52995 bp, 46 predicted proteins | sample MGYA00520697_ERZ1034913 | MGnify/ENA primary metagenome ERZ1034913 (study PRJEB33766, sample SAMN09781786) | gut metagenome | biome: gut microbiome | host: Homo sapiens | place: Madagascar | study: EMG produced TPA metagenomics assembly of the PRJNA485056 data set...
CAAAGCATACACGCACCCGCGTAACGCCGAACGGGGCGGGCTCCCCAGACCGCACAGCCTGCGCGCGCCACCCGGCAATGCATTTCTCCTTCGTGCTCGCCGCTCTGCGCTGCAGGCGCATCGTTACGAAATGGATACGTACCCCAGCGCGCAAGGCTGCTACCATAAACGATGTTCGCATTATCTTAAGGGAAGGACGCAGCATGCCCACACGTGATGAGCGGCGCGACGCCGCCGCAAAGAACCTCGCGCTTATGCGAGGGGCGTTCGCAAGCGAGACGAAAGCGACCGTCGAGGCGGCCCGGGTGTACGAGAACGGCGAGGGGCGCGAGCTTCCCGTGGCCGAGGGAGAAGGAGAAACCGCGACCTCGGTAACCACGGACTTTGCGCCGAAGGCGGTCTTCTCCGCACAGGGCAAGGTGGTCGTGGTCGACCCGTGCTCGTTCACGCGCCCCGGCGGCGCCTACGAGGACGGAAGCTTCGGCCCCGAACAAATTCTGTGCGCCGAAAGCAACCTCTACCCCGCGCTGCGCAGCTGCAAAGAGCTCTATCACGACAAGAACCGCGGGTATTCCTGCGGCATGCTGTTCACCGACCGCGCGCTCTACCTGCCCGAAGTCGCTTTCGTGCGCGACGGCGTCATCCGCCGCGCCGACGTGCTCGCCATCCCCGAGCCCGTACGCGCCCGCGCGATCGAGAACCACCGCTCGGAGCGCGAATGCGAGCACACGTTGGCCGACCGCATCGAGGCGCTCCTGCGCATCGCAGCGGCCAACGGAGCCGAGACCCTCGTGGTGGGCGCCTTCGGCTGCGGCCCGCAAGGCTTCGCCCCCGAGCTGCCGATTTCGCTGTTCAAGGCATGGATCGAGGCTCATCCTGGAGCCATCGCGCACATCACGTTCGCCGTGCCGCGCGCGAGCTTCGACGCCTTCGACGCCGCTTTCGGCGAGAAGAAGGCCCCTGAGCCTGAAGTTGTGCCGGCAGCTGTCGCCGACGAGGACGCCGAAGACGACTTCGACTTCGACCCCGCCAATCTCCCCGAGGGAGTGACGCTGCGCGCCTAATGGTCTACAATAGTTCGTCCGATATTTCAGCCAAGGAGAGCCGTCCATGTCAGACGAACGCGCACACGACACCGCATCCGAATCGAAAACCAGCGACGGGAATCTCGCCGCCGCCGACGTCGCCAACGACGAGGGCAGCGAGAACGACCCCGTGTTTGCCCAGGAGCAGCAGCACTTAAGCGACACCTATGCAACGCTGCGGTCGATGGCGGGCGCGCTTGCGGCCAAGATGCGCAAGAACGAGGACGCGGCTGCCGCCACAAAACAGCAGATGGTGGAGGAAATCAAGCAGAACTACGGCAGCGACACCGAGGCGTTCGAGACCTACGCCGACTTCGCGACCGTGAACAGCGTCATCGACTCATACAACCAGACGCAAGACGCCGCCGCCGAGAAGCTCTCCAGCATCGGCCTGCTCTTAAGCCAGCCGTACTTCGCGAAGATCGTCCTCGACTTCAAACGCGGTACCGCGCCGAAGGAGCTCTACATCGGAGCTGCAGGCGTGTCTGACGACAGCTGTCGGCGCCTCGTGGTCGACTGGCGCTCGCCCGTCGCCGAGGTGTACTACAACCAGGACATGGGGCCCACTCATTACCGCGCGAACGGCCGCACAATCGCCGTCGACCTCACATTGCGCCGCCAGTTCGACATCGTGCGCGACGAGCTGCGCGCCTATTTCGACACCAACATCGCTATCCAGGATTCGCTGCTTCTCGCGTCGCTGTCCAAGCAGCGAACCTCTCAGATGCAGGCGATCACCGCGACCATCCAAAAGGAGCAAAACGCCGTCATCCGTCATGAAGACTGCCCCGTGCTGCTCGTCGCCGGCATCGCGGGCTCGGGCAAGACGTCAGTGCTGCTCCAGCGCATCGCATACCTGTTCTACCAGCACCGCGAGAACCTCCGCCCCGAGGACGTGTTCCTCATCACGCCGAACCCGGTGTTTCGCCACTACATCGCGAACGTGCTGCCCGACATGGGAGAGCGCAACCCGGAGACCCTCACCCTCGCAGAGTTCGCGCGCACGCTCTTGCCGCAGGGACAGGGCTTCGGGAAAGGCACTGTTAACGAGGCGACCCTTTGGCGCATTGACGAGGCGCTTGAAAGCGGCAGGTTCGAGTACGAGCCGGGCGACTTCTGCGACATTCGCGTAGGACACGTGAAGCTGATTACTCAGGCGCAGGTGCATCAGGTGCGCGCGAAGTGGCCGCGAATCGAGCCCGGCGCGCGCCTGTCGAACCTGATGCGCGAGGAGCTCACGCGACGTCTCGACTCCAGGCTTGCCTCGATGGCGGCAAGCGACGAGGCCTTTGACGAGGTGGTATCCCTCACCCACGATGAGCAGCTCGCGGCGTTCGGCGAGCCAGTGAACATCGACGACGACAAAGAGGTGCGCAAGGCCGCGCTCAAGCTGATCCGCGGGCGCTTCGACATCGCGTACGGCATGATCGCGCGCGACGAGTGGCTCCACGTGGACAACCTGGGCCGCCGCCTGATCGACGCGGAAAGCCTACCGCCCGCGGCGTGGCTCTACTTGAAGATCGCGTGCACGGGGCTCTCGAACCCCGACGCGCGCTACGTCATGATCGATGAGGTGCAGGACTACACGATTCCCCAGCTCGCAGTTCTTGCCCGGTTCTTCCCCCGCGCCCACTTCATGCTGCTCGGCGACGAGAACCAGGCGATTCGCGAGGGTGGACTCACGTTCGCGCAGGTCAAAAGCACGTTTGAGCGCTTGCGCGGCGAGGTGAGCGAGTGTCATCTCATGACGAGCTACCGCTCCACCCCCAGCATCACCGACCTGTTCGCTCGTCTTCTGCCCGAAAGCGAGCGCATGGAGGTGTCGTCCGTGCAACGCGAGAGCTCGGCGCCCCGCGTCGAGGTTTTCGACGACAAGGACGCATGGACGAAGGCCGTGCGCGAGGCCGTGCGCGAGGCGGGCTCGAGCGACGAGGGGCTCACCGCCGTCATCGTGCCGTGGAAGCACGAGGCGACGAAGCTTGTCGCGGCTTTGGGAAACGACGCCCCCCAGCTGGTTGATGCGACGGGAGCGTTGCCTCGGTCGGGATGCGTGCTGCTCACGCTGCCGCTCGCGAAGGGGCTTGAGTTCGACCACGTCATCATTCCGAACGCGAGCGCAGGACTCTTCCCCGCCGATGATCGCATCGCGAAAAACCGCCTCTACACAAGCATTTCGCGCGCCACGCGGGAGCTCGACGTGTTCGCCCTTGGCGAGCTGACGCCGCTTCTGAAGTAGGAGGCCGCGATGACGACCCCGAACTTCATCCTTTCGCTGCGCGAGAAGATCGGCCACGACCCGCTTTGGCTTACGGGAATTACGGCCTATGTCGAAGATGCAGACGGGCGCATCCTACTCGGGCGACGCAGCGACACAGGCGAATGGGCGCTTGTGTACGGCATTGTGGAGCCTGGGGAGGAGCCTGGCCGCACATGCGTGCGCGAGGTACTCGAGGAAACGGGCGTGCACGTTGCACCGCAGGCAATCGCGAGCGTAAAATCGTCAAACTACCTGGTGAAGTACGCAAACGGCGACCAGTGCCGATACATGGACATCCTTTTCATCTGCTCGCCCACCGACGACGATGCTGCACCTTTCGTGGGGGATGACGAGAGCACCGAGGTCGGCTGGTTTCCGCCCGAGGAACTTCCCCATCCCCTGGCCGCTTCGACCGTCAGTCGACTCGCCATCGTAAGCGAGTACAAGGCCCGGGCAGCCAAAGGCAACGCCGCCGCACTCTTTTTCTTGTAGCAGAACAACGGCTGGCTCCATTTTCTTGCGCCCCATTGTTTTCCCCGCTCTCCTTGGCCCAACGATTGTCCAACTTCTTCTCAATCCTTGGTCTAACGATTGCTCTGCACGTTTCGCTCGCTCGACCCGAAAGGCGCCCTTTCCATCCCTCACCCCTGGCCTTAGGGACTCTTTCACCATCTCCCTCTTCCCCGAGCGTACCGACTCTTTTGCTACCCCTCTTTTCGACCCCCCGACATGAAGATTCCGCATTTCTGGACAAAAAATGCCGTTTTAGGGGGGTAGGGTCATCGCCGCTATGACATTTCCCGACTGTACGCGGGCAAAAAGCGCCCAAACCACATCAAAGAGGGCATATCAGCGCCCTTCGAGCATGGGCAACCCCCCTAAAACGGCATTTTTTGTCCCCAATCTCTTATTTTCGTTGTCGCCAGAACACAGATTTCGAGTAATCCTCGAATCGCTGACCGGCACGATCCGAAAGAGCACGCTCGTCCTTCAATGCACTTCCTCGCGCAAGCAATTCATGGCGAAGCCCCTTTTGCCCCCGAATCCGTTCGGCTCGAAGCCTTGCCCCCAAATGACGAGCCGCGCAATGCGCTATCTTGTCCATTTCGAACGCGCTTGCCATCTGCTCTTTTGTAAGCGTCACTACATCGTATCCCGAGAGCGCAAGAGCGTTTTTCCTCCGGGCGTCGTTCGCGATTCGATACTCATCCCCATGAAATTCTGCGCTATCGTACTCGATGCATACCCTTGCAGATGGCCATAGAATATCTGGTTCCAAAAAAGCCACACGCGAGTTCTTTCTCGCCGAGACGCTAAGCTTGATCCGATTGTTCAGCTCCATCCCAGATAGCGCGTACCCACCTCGCGCATACGGAAGCGACAACAACAGCGCTGCGGCAACCTCCATTGGCGAGCGCGCTCGATCGAGAGCGTACTTTGCGGCCGACCTCGTTCGGCACGCATCATGCAGCCCTTTGGCACGCTCGGCATATGTCGCAATCCTAAAAGCGCTTGTCAAGGGCTCCCGCCCAATCATTCCGTGAAACTCACGGCAGGAAGGAGAGTAGTAGCCGGAGAATTCGCACATGACACCTACGAGCTCTCCAAACGACAGCTCGCCCGAAACCTGAAGCAATGCAAGTTCGGGGGACACGATGCCCGTCTCGGCGTCAATCCGATAAATCGAGCCGCGAGGATAAGGCTCCGGCCTGTAATGGCAGAAACGAGTTTGCGATTCGTTTTTCTTTTTTCGGGAAGTTGCGACATGCAAGGGCAGGGAGAGAAGGCCCATGGAGGCGAGCCTCTCGATTTCGTAAGACTCCATCGAGGAGGGAATAGCCTGACTATTGGTGGGCAGAGGCCGCACGATGCCCGGCAACCCGACGAGCCGCCAGTATTCGAATGCAGTGATGTGACTTACGAGGCACTTCATTTGCAAAGCATACCTCGTATCGCTCACAAGTATCTTCTCCCCCGCTTGCGAGCCAGCACTCATATTGTTGGGAAATACAGCCCTAATGAACCAACAATGGGACGGACCATTGCGCAGTAGCTCCTTTACAACAGCCTTTTTTCTCTTTAAGAGACCGCCAACATCGCATTGCAAACTTTCTGGACAAAATCGTCCCCTTTAGGGGGTAACAATATCTGCAAATCCTCCTTCGAAGGCAAAACCGCGTTCCTCGAGTCCGTCAAAAGCCCGCTTCCAGCCCAACAACGGACCACCAGAGACGCAGACCCCCCCCTAAAACGGGAGCTTTTGTCCACAAATCGTATTTCACCTTGTCAGAACTGGCTGCAGTTTGGAAGGAAAAGCAGTTCTGACGTCGAAAGCCCGCGCGCGTCTCTACCTCGCGCGGGCTTTCCCTCGTCCCGCCTGGTTCTTGTGCGGGCATCCTTGCTTCTCGAAGTGCGAAGCTATTCCTTTACGAGAACTTTTTCGATCTCGGCCATATACATGGTGTGGTAGTCGTGGTTGGGATACCAGCGCGCATCGCAGGAGGTATCGATGAAGTCCTCCGGCGGAAGCTCGCGCGCGTACAGCTTGCGGCATACGAACACAAGCTCGGCCTCCTCGAAGGCAACCGACCCGCCGACCTCGACAGGGGTGAGCCCCGCCTGGGATATCTTGTCGGGAACGTCGCGCCCCGACACCTTGCCCAAAAGGCTCAATGCCTCACGTTGGTTCCCCTCGCCGAAAAATGCGCAGGTGAAACGCTCTTCTGCATCGACGAACTCCTTGGTGTAGCGTTGCGGGCGGATGTAAACGCTCACCACGTTTTTGCCCCACATAACGCCCATGGCGCCCCAGCTCGCGGTCATGGTGTTGCAATGCCCGGCATCGGCGCCGGCGGTGATGAGCATCCACTCCTTCCCGATTTTTGTGAACGGGTTGAGCATCAGCTCCTCAGGTGCGATTTCTTTGAAAGCCATAGCAATCTCCTTACGTGTGAATTCGTCCATGATAGCGCGAATCGAGAAATCGTGTTTCTGCAATATTGTAACCAAAGGCAAACTTTTTCATCCAAACGCTTGACTCGCGTTTGCCGCTGATTTATAAGTTTCCCAGAGTTAACTATCGCCGAGAAAGCCGTCCAAAAGGAGCGTTCCCGTGGACAAACGAGAATATGTGACATTGTTCGAGCGAAAACTGGTACACCACTGCACGCCGACACTGGCTGGCATCAAGCCGGGAAGCCTGTTCGTCTGCCGCGACGAGTCAGTCCCTGGGCTCGGCAGGAGCAAGTCGGGCATAATCTCCGCGCGAGACCATGAGCGCAACCTGGCCTACGCGCTGCGCACAACGCGCGACAAGCTCTACGATTGCGGGGTGCGCATCGAGCTTTTGGCGCGAAGGAAATCCGGGGTGCTTCTCTATGCCTACCGCCCCGACCTGCTTCGACGCGACCTTTCGCGGCCTGAGGTTGCAAGCTTCCTCGCGCAGGAGGGATACGATACCGGCTCCCTCGCGGCCTGCATCGAGCTTCTGCACAAGCGCATCTGCGGGACCGACCTGCAAAGCACGCTTTCAGGGTCTTGCGAGTTCCCTCACGAGATCGGCCTTTTTCTGGGATACCCGTTTGAGGACGTCATGGGGTTCATCGAGAACAAGGGCGAGAACTACTTGTGCAGCGGATGCTGGAAGGTGTACTCATGCGAGCGCGACGCGAAGGAGTGCTTCTGCAAATACAAGGAATGCACGCGCGCCTACGAAGAGCTCTTCGACGAGGGCGTGTCGCTGGAATGCCTCGCCATCCTCGACGACGCCTTCCCTGCTGACGAGGCATATTCTCAGGCCAGCTAAGAGCGCGCCGGGCGATGTGCACGCGGGAGGGGAGCCTGCGTGCACATCGCCCGGCGCTGAATAGAAGCGCTCGGAACCGAATAGCAACCGATATGCAAGGAGAACCTATCATGAATAAAGTCGCCATCGTTTATTGGAGCGGCACGGGAAACACCGAGGCCATGGCCGATCTGATTGCGCAAGGCGTGCGTACCGCCGGCGGCGAAGCCGATCTCGTCCAAGCCGCGGATTTCGATTCGAGCAAGCTCGACGGCTACGACGCCTTCGCATTCGGCTGCCCCGCAATGGGAGACGAGGAGCTCGAGGAGATGGAGTTCTTGCCCATGTACGATGAGGTGGAGCCGCATCTTCCTGGTCGCAAGGTGGCGCTGTTCGGCTCCTACGATTGGAACGACGGCGAGTGGATGGAGCTTTGGGAGAAGCGCGCGGAGGAGGCGGGCGTCGACGTGGTCGACTCCGTCATCGCGAAGGACTACCCCGACGACGACGCATCCGCGGACTGCATGCGCCTTGGCACGCTGATCGCAAAATAAGGCCGGCGCTGGCTTGGCGACGACGCCAACGAGAAGACAAGGGCTGCGCCGCGCGCGGGCGCGGGCCCGATCGAAAAGGAAAGGGCTTGGCGACGGCGCGGCGCGCCCGCATTTATTCCCCTACAAGTTCCCGCAGCTCAAAGGTACCGTTTTCATAGACGGCGTAACTGTTCGAGCCGTCTTTTGGAAGAGAGACGCTACCGGGGTTCACGAAGAGCACGCCATCACGAGAGGCACTCTCCTTCACGTGGGTATGCCCGTACAGAAGGGCGGCGCCGCGCGCAATCGGCGGCACATTCTGTGGCCCGAACAGGTGGCCATGCGTGCAGAACAGCAGGCGCGGATCGGCCTTTGAGGCGGGCTGCCCGCCTGAGCCCTCCGCAGGTACTGCGTCCATCACGATCGCATAATCGGCCATGCAGGGAAAACCGAGCACCATCTGGTCGACCTCGCTGTCACAATTGCCGCGCACGGCAACGACGCGGTCGGCCAGCGTGTTCAGCATCGCGAGCACCTCCTTCGGCGCGTAATCGCGCGGAAGGTCGTTTCGCGGACCGTGATAGAGAAGGTCCCCCAGAAGAACGATGGTGTCGGGCGACTCGGCCTCAACTTGCGCCATGAGCGCACGGCACCAGTAGGCCGAGCCGTGGATATCGGATGCAATCAATAGCTTCATCGAGCGCTCCTTTCTTGTCTTTGCGAAAGCATACCCTATCCGAGATGCAGGTCGTAGCGAGGTTGACGCCAGCAAGCCCTATCCCACGACGGCAGGCGCTTGGTTTGCTGGGCGGCTATAGGCCAAAAAGCAGGGCAAACCCGAGCAAAGCCATCAGAAACACCACGTTGACCAGAGTAAATACTTTGAAATAGCGCATTTTCGCCCCCACGCGGCCGATAGAGATCGCCTTGAAGGTGATAAGGCTCGCCATCGAGGCGATGAACGTCCCAAGCCCGCCAAGGTTCGTGCCCACGATGAGGGCGTCCCATTGACCCGTGAACCCGGAGAGCAGCACGGCCGCGGGGACATTGCTGACCACCTGGCTCGCGCCCACTGCGGCGATGACCGCATTTTGCCCCACGAGCCCCGCCACCGCATCGTGGACAAGCGGAATGCGCACCATGTTCCCCACAAAGACGAACAGCGCCACGAACGTGAGCAGGAGCGCGAAGTCGACGCGTCGAAGCTGCTCAGCATCAGTAAGCGCGACGGTCGCGATGACGACGGCAAGCACTATGCGCACATCGACGATTCCCGCAACTGCGAGCAGACAGATGCAGAACAGCACCAGGTAAATTGCAAGACGCCCGCAGCTGCATCTCCACAGAGGCGCAGGGGCGACATCCTCGCGAACCCCATTCGCGAACTCATGCGCGGCGCCATCGGACCAGCACGACCGCGAGACGATTTCTTCCCCATCAGCAGCACCCCAAACGCAGCCCTTGTTCTTGCCAGCCTCTTCCCCGCAACAAGGCTTCGACCTGAACAGCACGAGAATGCACCCACCCAAAAGGGCTGCGGAAAGTCCCGTGTAGGGGGCCATGAGCGACAGGAAGCGGGAAACCGACATCCCCGAAGCAGTGAACAGGTACAGGTTTTGGGGATTCCCGACAGGTGTAAGCATGCTGCCAAGGTTCGCAGCCACCGTCATGAGCGCAGCCACGAGGAGCGCGCGACCCTCCATGCCCGCCGCGCGAAGCGTCACGAGGGCGAGGGGAACAAACGTGATGAGCGCCACGTCGTTTGTCACCGCCATGCTTGCGAAGAAGACGATTCCCACAAGCACGAACGCAATCGCACGCTGGGACTTCGCACGCGAGACGAGCCACTTCCCCATCGAATCGAGGACGCCGAGAGAGCGAAGCCCGGCAACGACAGCCATTAGGCAAAAGAGCAGCGCGAGCGTGTGCCAGTCGATATAAGCAGAGTACGCCGCGTCGGGCGGAACGGCAATGCACGACGCAGCGGCGAGCACGATAGCGACAACGAGGACGACCTCGCGCCGCACGAAATCGCGAAGGCGTTGCACTAGAAGCTTTCCCAGCTCACAAGTGACATATCGATATCGGCAGCCGTATGGGGAGCCGGATGCTCGCAGATGTTCCCCACGACGAGCATCGCTTCAAGGGAGAGCCCTTCCGGTGCGTCGAGCACGCGGCGCACATAGTCGCCCGAGGGCATACCGTCGGCGGCAGTGCGCATGCGGGCCTGAACCCAGCAGCTGCCAAGGCCCAGCGCATCGGCCGCCAAGTGCATGTTGGTCATGGCAACCGAGCAGTCTTCGACCCACGTGTCGGCGATGGACGGGTCCCCGAACACGGCAATGACCAGGCTCGCCGTGTCGAAGAGCTTCTGTTTGGGATCGCGAGCTTGGGCAAGGCGGGAAATTGTCTCCGCATCCTCGACGACGACGAAGCGCCAGGGCTTCTTCCCTTTCCCCGCAGGGCCGGACATACCCGCGACGAGAAGCGCCTCGACCGTCTCGCGGGGAATGCCTCCTCCCGTAAAGCTGCGGATGCTGCGGCGATGAAGCAGCATATCGAGAATTTCCATGAGGCCCCTTTCTTTCCTTGCGTCTCGCTCAGGGCACGAGCTTTCCCCTAGCGAGCAGCGACACCCTCCGAGGAGACGACTACAAAGCCGCAATGGCCTTCTCGAGCGCGACGATTTCCTCTTCGCGCGTGGCCCAACTCGTGCAGACGCGAATGGCGACGTGCTCCTCATCCACACGCTCCTCGAATTCCAACTCGAACTGCTCAGAGATTTGCGCGTACTGAGCGTCGGTAAAGTTGATGAAGACCTGGTTGGTCGTCGTCTGCGCGAACAGGGGGATGCCCGCCTTCGCGCAAGCGTCCTTCACACGCGCGGCGTACTCGTTCGCGCGGCGTGCGACCTTGAAGTAGAGGTCGTCGGTGAAGAGCGCCTCGAACTGCGCGCCGAGCAGCCATCCCTTCGCGAGCATGGCCCCGTTCTGCTTCATGTTCGCACGGAAATGCGGCTTGAGCTCGTCGTTCACGATGACGACGGCCTCGCCGAACAGCGCGCCGCATTTCGTGCCGCCGCAATAGAACACGTCGGCGATCCTGGCGATGTCCTTAAGGGAAACGTCGCCGCCGATCGCCTCGAGGCCGTAGGACAGGCGCGCGCCGTCGACGAACAGGTAGAGCGAGAACTCGTCGCACACCGCGCGGATGGCAGCGAGCTCGGCGAGCGTGTAGACGGAACCCGTCTCCGTCGCCATGGAAAGATAGACCATCTTTGGCTGCGTGATATGTTCGGGAATGATGCTTCCCGCCCAGTTGGCGGCGATGGCGCGCACCTGGTCGGCGCTGATTTTGCCATCGTGAGCAGGTGCGGTTTCGCACTTGTGGCCCGCATGCTCGACCGCTCCGGTCTCGTGCACGTTGATGTGCCCCGAATCGGCGCAGATGACGCTTTGCCATGGGCGCAGGGCGGACTCGATGACGACGAAGTTCGCCTGCGTGCCGCCAACGAGGAAGTGCACATCGGCCGAGGGCACACCTGCACGCTCGCGAATCAGACGAGCCGCGCGCTCGCACACCTCATCGCAGCCATAGCCGCAAAACGCCTGGTCGTTAATAGTTTGGAGCGCCTCGAGAACCTCGGGGAGCGCGCCTTTGCAGTAATCGCAGTTGAGTCTGATCATGGAATCCTGGCTTTCGGGAAACAACAGTTTGAGAAATGTACGGACAACAGCATATCGCACCGATGCCGAAAGCGGTGCAAGACCGCGCTAAACGCGGCACCTTTCCCGCATGCGCACCACAACCACCGCGATGGCGACTGCCACAAACGCGCCTGCGGTATCAACACCGACATCGAACGGCTGCCCACTTCGACCCGCAACGAACAGCTGGTGGAACTCATCGAAGCAGGCGTACAAGAAGGCGACAACCACCGCGCCCGCCGCCGCAGGGGCGATCTTCCGCGTGGTCCGAATCGCCTGGGAAGACCGAAGCACCTGACCCTGGCGCAGTGTCGCGAAGGCGAGCAGACCCAACACGGCGTACTCGCTGAAATGCCCCGCCTTTCGCACGGGGAAGCTGAGCGATTCCACGACAGCTGCCTGCTCATCAGGCGACATGCCGGAATAGCCCGGCCACACCGTCGAGAGTACGACAGACGTCACGCCATCGCTCATGCCCTGAGAGTGGTCACCGTCGTTTGCCGACATGAAGAAGATGAACCCCATCCACAGGAGGAGCGCCACGACGCACGCCGCAAGCCGCACGCATTGCCCGCGATGCTCATTTGACGCAGAAGATGACATGATTCCTGTCTTTTCTCTTTCGATGGCATGAAAACGGGGCCGGCATTTTGCCAGCCCCGATTCGATTGTTTGGTTCGCCCGCCTTACACGTCACACCCTACATCGGCGGGAAGCGCACGACAAGGTACACAGCCGACACAGCAATGGTGACGAGCATGATCGGGAAGCCGTATTTCAAGAAGCCCATGAACGTGATCTCGGTGCCGTGCTTCTTGGCGATGTCGGACATGACGACGTTCGCCGACGCGCCGATGAGCGTGCCGTTGCCGCCGAGGCAGGCGCCGAGCGACACGGCCCACCACAGGGGCATGACGTCCATGCCGGTCGCCTCCATGGAGAGCAGAATCGGGATCATCGTAGCGACGAACGGGATGTTATCGAGGAAGCTCGAGATGATGGCCGAGGCGATGAGCAGCACAAGCATAGCGATAAAGGTCGAGCCGCCCGTGACGTCGATGAGCGCCTGCGCGAGCATGCCGATGACGCCAACCTCGGACAGGGCGCCGACCACGATGAAGAGGCCCGCGAAGAAGACGAGCGTCGTCCATTCCACATGCGCGAGAGCCTCCTCGATGCGCTCGCCCGAGATGAGCATGAGGATGCCCGCCGCCGTGAGGGCGACGACGCAGGACTCGATGCCGAGCGAGCCGTGCAGCATGAAGCCCGCCGTCACGAGGATGATCATAATGACGCTCTGGCGAAGAAGCGTGGGGTTCTTGATTTCCTCGCGCTCGTCGCGCTCCATGAGGGCGCGCTTGTGCTCCTCGTCGACTTTGAACTTGCGGCCGAACAGCAGATAGAACAGCCCAATCATCACGATGAGGCAGATGATCGCCGCGGGCGCGTCGACCATGACGAAGTCCGCGAACGAGAGGCCCGCGGCCGAGCCGATCATGATGTTGGGCGGGTCGCCGATGAGGGTCGCGGTGCCGCCGATGTTGGAGGCCATGATCTCGGCGAGGAAGAACGGCAGGGGGTCAAGGTCGAGCAGACGACAGACCGTGACCGTCATGGGACCGATGAGCAAGACCGTCGTCACGTTGTCGAGCAGGGCCGAGAGCACCGCGGTCAGGCAGACGAAGAGCACCATCACTAGCCAGGGGTTGCCCTTCGCAAGGCGCGCGCACTTGATAGCGAGGTACTCGAAAAGCCCCGATAGCTTCACCACGGCGACGAAGAGCATCATGCCTAGAAGCACGCCGAGCGTGTTGAAGTCGACGTGTTCCATAGCCGCGTCGAAGCTGACCACGTGGAGGATGAGCAGGATCATTGCGCCGACGACGGCAGCGAGCGCGCGATGGATCTTCTCAGTTACGATTGCCACCATGACGACAACGAACACGACGATGGCGATTATCTGGGTTGTGCCCATGCGTTTCCTTTACTGTTCGATTTTTCGCATTCGAATCAGTATCCATGAAGAAGGGGGCCTTGTCATCAACATTTAAGTTGGAAAAGCCGCAAATCTCGGCGGATGCATTCAAAGATGCCGCGGATATATCAAGGCCACAGTGACAATAGGCGGCTAATGCTGAAACACTCCGAGGAGCGCAATATTATCGCTCGCCTTCGTCCACCAGGTCCATCAAACGCTGCTGGGAGTTCACACCAAGCTTTTGATAGATATGGTAGATATGCGATTTGATAGTGGCAGGCGTCACCATTAGCTGCCCAGCAATGTACTCGGCGTTACGCCCCTTTGCGAGAAGCGCAAACACTTCGGTTTCGCGCGGGGTGAGTGAATACTTGCGCGACACCTCTTCGCAACGGTCTTGAAAGCCCTCTGAGTAAAACGGCTCTCCCCCCTCACGAGTGCTCGCGGAGGGTATCACCTCCACCTCCTCGGGCTTCGAGACCGCTTCTATCGCCTTTTGCGCCGCAACGTCGATGAGCGAATCAAGCTGCCTTTTCGTCTTCGACTCATCACCACCGTAAACAGAGAACGCCACCACAATAACTACAACGAAAACGCAAGTGAACAGGTAGAGACTTTCACTGTCGAGGCGGAATACGAAAGCGGCGGCGTAGGCTAGAAGACATCCGATAAAGAAACCAACCCACGACGGAATTTGACGAAGCGCGAAACGGCGCACGGGATGCAGACGGAACTCATAGTTCTCGATGCTCACCGAGAACCAAGTGAACATTTGATTATGCGCAAGCGTCGCCAAGGCAACGCACGCCCAAATCACACGCAAAGGGCCCTCGAACAGGGGCATCATGAGAAGGCTTACTACCAAAAGCGGCAAAGCGATACGCTGAACAACCCCCACATCGATGTCGACACGCGAGCCAAGCACGCACCAGACAACTGCGAGAGCAACACCGAAGATGCCGCTTGCACCGCCCACGAGCGCTGCCATGAAGCCTTGATAACACACCTCAATGCTCATAAGTCCATACACCGCACCACAACTCGCGACGGAAAAGAACGCGGGAGCAGACAAGTCGGGCACGCGGCGAAAATCCTGCACATTCGGGATAGAGCTTTTCGGAATGGAGCGCGCAATCATCGCAGCAGACAAGACCGAAATGAAGAGGATGAGACACAATTCGAGCATACTCACCCACAGCTCTCCCGCAGCGTTCACGATAACGAACAGGAATGCGCCGCCAACCCCTCCCGAGACCACCACCCTCATGGTGAACGACGACTCCATTAGACTGAATATTACGCACCAGTACGTAGCCAAGATTGCTTGGGAAATTCCGAGCAACGCCCACGAAATCTCAAGAAGGATAATCGGGAGAGCACCTGTCGCAGTGTAGGCGCACGCGCATATCATGGGCAAAAACGACACGATCAGCGCAGCGACCGCAAGTCTATCTCGATTTTTGAAAAATAAATCAGCTTTCACCGCAAAGAAGCCAAAGGCGAAAGCAAGCGTCAACACAGAAATGCATCGTATAAAAATTGCCGTCTGAATATCGCAAAACGACAGAAGCGGGAGTGACGGCGAGAACACCGCCGACAATTCCCAACCTATCAAACACGAAAAGCCGGCAACCGCCACCGCGAATAGCGATGCGACGCCGGCTTGCCGCCGAGTCGCCCCCTCCGACGATGCATCTTCCCCTTCGACGCTTTCCATACCTCTCCCCCTAAACATCTGGGTATGACACGACCCCTCAAGTTGCTCTCATTTCAATATTACCAGCTGTCGACCAGGCACACCCAATAAAAGATACTCCATTTAGTTAAAAGAGAGGCGCGCTTAAAAAAGGTGTCCCGCTGGCAACAAGAAGGCTGTCAAGCTGGCTTCTCGTTTTTCCGATGCGCCTTTCAATCAAACGAGCGAGAGGGGAAATTCATGTGTTTCAGACCACCAAGCGTCGATCAGGGTCCTGTCAAATGTCCGAAATGCGGAGCGATGGTCGACCCAAACCTCGATGCATGTCCCAAGTGCGGAGCCAAAGCGACTGCCGCCGTCGGGGCGCCGCCCGTGCCAGGGGCGCCAAGCGCACCTTCGATTCCAAGGGTCCCCGGTGCAGCGGGTGCACCTTCCGTACCGAGTGCACCAAAGACACCGAGCGTTCCCTCTGTCCCCGGAGCGCCAAAAGTCAATGTGCCTCGGGGGTAATCAAAAGCGAATATTTGGGGGCACGCAGCATTTAATCCATGGATAAGCCGGGGAAATCCCGACTCAATCAGACGAGAGCAAGGAGAGGAGCACGCATGGGCAAGAACGCAAAGGGGACACCGATTGTCAAGGGCCTCGGATTTGACAGCTTCGGACTCGGCGCCAACGCCTGCACAGTTGACATCGATGAGGAGGCGAACAAAATCCTGCGTATCAGGCCGTTTCATTTCGACGAGCATCAAACTCCCGAGGAATTAAACGCCTGGAAAATCGAAGCAAGGGGAAAAACCTTCGAGCCGGGCTTTAAAACACTGATTTCGCCATTGTCGCTTTGCTACAAGAAGCGCGTCTATTCTAAAAACCGCATCCCCTACCCTATGAAGCGCATTGACTGGGATCCGGCGGGGGAACGCAATCCACAAAATCGCGGCACAAGCGGTTATGAGCGCATCAGCTGGGACGAGGCAGCAGAAATCGTTGCAGCCGAAATCAAGCGCATGCATGACGAATATGCCCCGGAGGCAATCCTATGCGAAATTGACGGCCACGGCGAAACGAAAGTGGTGCACGCGAGCCACGGCTGTATTACCCATCTACTCGATCTGTGCGGCGGGTTTACCTTGCAGTCCCGCCAGCCCGACAGCTGGGAAGGCTGGTATTGGGGCGCCAAGCATATCTGGGGCATGGACCCGCTCGGACAGCAGAACAAGCAGAACAACGTAATCAAAGACATTTCCGAAAATGGCGATGCAGTATTGTTCTGGGGCTGCGACCCTGAGACCACTCCCCTCGGCTGGGGAGGATACATGGCAAGCCGAATCTGCTTCTGGTTCACAGAGATTGGGGTGAAGCAAATTCACATCTCCCCCGACGTGAACTATGCCAATGCCGTGCACGCCGACAAGTGGATCCCCGTCCTTCCCAACACCGACGCCGCGCTGCAGCTTGCCATCGCCTATACCTGGATAAAGGACGGAACCTTCGACCAGGAATATCTCGATACTCATGCTGTTGGCTTCGAGAACTTCAAGTACTACGTTTTAGGCGGCGAGGACGGCGTTCCGAAGACGCCGAAGTGGGCCGAAAAGATCTGCGGCGTGCCTTCCTACACCATCAAGGCGCTCGCCCGCTACTGGGCCAAGCACGCAGTCTCCATCGCGCATTGCAACGGCGGCTCGTTCATCCGCTCATGCTTCGCGCACGAACCGGCGCGTCTCGAAGTGGCACTTCTGGGCATGCAGGGTCTCGGAAAGCCTGGCGCTAACCAGTTCAAATTCATGGAGTGGACGCTCTTCGGCATTCCCACGCTTGACCCCCTGCCCCCTTCGACGCATATCCCCAGTCTGGGAGCTGCGTATCGCGGATACGTCACCGGAACCAAGACAAGCTTCATCCCCAAGACCATGATTCCCGAAGCAATCATGAACCCACCCGTCTCATGGTACGGGCACATCTCTGCTGGCTTGCCTCGCGAGGACCAGTTTGACGGCCCTTACACCTTCCCTCCCGAAGGCGGAAGCCGCGTGCACATGATTTGGTCCGATTCTCCCTGCTGGGAAACATGCTGGAACGGCGGGTTCAAAATGCAGGATGCGCTGCGCGACGAGTCGATCGAGTGCGTCGTGGTGCAGCATCCCTGGATGGAAAACGACACCATGTTCGCCGACATCATCCTTCCCTCGAATACCAAATTCGAAACGGAAGACATCGGTACGGATTGCGACTCAGGCCAGTGGAACGTCGTGTTCTATGAGCGCCAGGCAATTAAGCCTTTAGGCGAGTCGAAATCTGACAAAGAAGTCGTCGCAGAAGTAGCCAAGAAACTCGAGAAGTTCGGCGGCATTTACGAAGATATCTACGACAAATATCTGGGGGGGAAAACCGACGACGAGTGGATTCGCGTGGGCTTTGACACAAGTGGCGCTCCCGAAGGCATGTCCTTTGAAGAATTCAAGGAGAAGCAGTACTACGCTTTCCCCACTCGCGAGGACTGGAAGGACATCCCCGCTGGCGTGCGCGAGTTCCACGACGACCCCGAGGCAAACCCGCTCCGCACACCATCAGGCAAGCTGGAGTACTATTCCACCACGCTTGCACAGAACTTCCCCGACGACAAAGAGCGTGGCCCCATTCCGCATTGGGTTGACGAAGGCGCAGGGCATCAGGAACGCCAGTATCTGGAGCGCGGTCGTAAGTATCCGTTCCTGCTGGTATCTAACCACCCGCATTTCCGCGTGCATGCCCAGCACGACGACGTCACGTGGTTCCGCGAAATGGAAACCTGCAAAGTGACCGGTCCCGATGGCTACAAATATGAACCCGTATGGGTGAACCCAATCGATGCGGGCAAGCTCAGTCTCGAAACGGGAGACGTGGTGCGCGTATACAATGAGCGCGGTGCCGTGCTCGGCGGCGTTATCGTGTCAGAGCGCATTATGCCAGGCGCAGTTTATCAGGATCACGGCGCGCGCTGCGACTCCATTGTGTTAGGAGAGGGCGGTCTCGACCGCGGCGGCGCGAACAACCTTATCGCTCCAACCGCCTGCACGTCCAATCATGCCCACGGCGAAGTGACAAGCGGCTTTTTGGTAAACATCGAGAAGGTTGATGTGCACAAGCTTGCCGAGGAATATCCCGAAGCGTTCGAGCGCGACTACGATCCAGCGTGCGGTCTTGTTGCCACTGCGCGCGTCGTCAACGGAAAGGAAGGCGAATAGCCATGGGCAAGGTTTTCATCTTCGATGCAGCAAAGTGCAACGGATGCCGCAACTGTCAGCTAGCATGCAAGGACGAACATGTCGACAACGAATGGCTCCCTTATGCTAAACCCCAACCTGACACTGGACAATTTTGGACCTCCATGGAAGAAATCATTCGAGGGCAAGTTCCCAAGGTGAAGGTATCCTACGTGATGCATCGCTGCCAACACTGCGACAATGCCCCATGCATGAACGCCGCACCCGACGCGGTATATAAGCGCGAAGATGGCTTGGTTATCATCGATCCCGTGAAGGCCGAAGGCAAGCGCGAGCTTGTAGATGCCTGCCCCTATGGCGCCATCTTCTGGAACGAGGAACTCTCAATACCCCAAAAATGCACTGGATGCGCTCACCTGGTCGACGAAGGAGAACTTCCTCACTGCGTAGACGTATGTCCGCACGAAGCACTGCGCTTTGGGGATGAAGAGGATTTTGCTGACGAAATCGCAAAAGCCGAGGCCATCGCGCCCGAGCGGGCCGCCAGTGACGAGCCACGCATGTACTATCTGAACCTGCCCAAGCGATTCATCGGCGGCATCATCGTTGATCTCGAGGCTGACGAAGTCATCATTGGGGCAAAGATCACACTCGAGAATCTCGATTCCGGCGAAATCAAGGTGACCGAATCTGACGACTTCGGCGACTTCTGGTTCCACCAGATTCCCGCCGCAAAGTTTAGGGTATACGTCGAAGCCAATGGCTATCTCACTCGAGTCATCGAGGCAGATACCACCAATGAAGATAAAAACATTGGTCCGATCGAGCTCTATATTAACCAGTTAGTGTAGCGACGTCCCACGCAGCACTTTTCAAAGCCCAAGCCTCAATAGGCTTGGGCTTTTTTACTCCATATTATCACTGTATCGTGATACTATATTATCTGCAAGATTGAAAAGGGGAGCCGTGCCAGTACTTTCAACATTTTACGGAATCGTGATTCGGATGTACTTTCTGCAATCAGAGCACAACCCTCCCCATGTTCATGCAATTTATGGCGAAGATACCGCCGCGTTCGATATCAATACAGGCGGATTGCTTGATGGCAAGTTGCCTGCACGCGCATCTGGGATGGTCAGGGAGTGGATTGGAATCAATCGCGATGCCCTGCTCAGCATGTGGGAAACGCAGGAATTCAAGAAGCTCGACCCGTTGAGTTAAGGAGGTATTCGATGTTTCACAAAATCAAAGACGTCTATCCACTGCCCAACATGAAGCTTAGTGTTCTATTCATCGACGGAACCACGAAGAGATACGATGTCGCCCCGCTCGCAATGAGAATTCCCGCTTTCAAAGCCCTCGAAGACGACTCGCTGTTCAACGACGTCCAAGTCGACGTCGGCGGCTACGGCATCATATGGAATGACGACATTGATCTTTCGTGCGATGAGCTCTGGTACAACGGGGTCACAGAAAGCACGCCTTTTGACGACCTTATGTCATTCGCTGACGCCTCGGAGCTGTGGGGGTTGAGCGAATCGACACTTCGCAAGGCAGTTTCATATGGAAAGATCGTCTCAGGCATTGATGCACGAAAATACGGGAAACAGTGGATTGTAACAAAAGACGCCATGCAGAGAGAATACGGCGATCCGGTTTCCGCATAGCACAAAAAGGCCTGCCATCTGAAGCGGATCGCAGGCCTTGATAGATACTGGAGACGCTTAAACTAGCTAGATACCCAAGATTCCCACGATAAACGGCATCCATGCCGCCATGAGAAGAACGAGCACAATGGATGGGATAATGCCCGTTTTGAACATATCACCAAAGGTATAGTAACCCTCACCGTACGTTAACATGACCGTCGGGTTCACCGGCATGAGATAGTTGCCAGCAACGACAACCGCCAAGGCAATAGTCGGAACAGCAGGCGACATGCCGAACCCTGCGCACAGCGTGATCATAATCGGCAGGAAGATACCAAGAATAGCGACGCCAATCGGGCAGACGGTATGCAGGATATACACGAAGGCAAGCATAAGTGCCAACGCCGCAAACGAGCTCAGGCTCATAACGCCGCTATTGGTGATAAGGCCAGCCAGAAACGCAGCGCCACCCGTAGACTCGATAACCGAACCAAGCGACATGATGGTCCCGCACATGAGCACAATGCCCCAGGGCACGGCGTCCTGAAATTCCTTCCAAGACAGGAGTTGCATGCCAGGAAGAAACATCACGGTAAGACCGATCAATGCAACGACCGTAGCGTTCAGCACCGGAATCCAGTTGCCGGCAATCCAGAGAACGAGCAAGCCGAGCACGACAACAATAGCCTTGATTTCATAGGACTCAATCTTCTTAGCTGCGGCAGCCTGTTCGCGGATACCCTGAAGGCACTCGTCGGTAATGGGTTCGGGTTTCAGAATCTGAGTGATAAAGAACCAGGTAACGGGAACCATCACGATAACCACCGGCAACGCGACGATGACCCAATCGAGGAACGAGACCGACGCGCCCGTAGCCTTCTGGAGAATATTCATTGCAACAACGTTGAAAGAGCTACCTGCCGGCGTTGCCATGCCACCCGTGACGGCAGAAATCGGGATACCAATCATCAAGCAGCGTCCAAGATTAGATTCTAAGGGTTTGGCGTTTGCAGCTTTCAGGATGGCAAGTGCAAAACCAAGAAACAGGACCGTGCAAGGCACGTCAGACATGATTGTCGAGACAAGCGTGGTCGCAATCATAAAGCCCAGAACCAGCTTGCGAGAATTCGATCCCGTCCATTTGATGAGAGCCCCAATAAGACGAGTACCCCAGTTGGTCTTCAACATGATAACGGGCAGCGAGAACACCGCAATGATGAAGAACAGTGCCGGACTAGCAAAACCGCCAATTGCCTGGCCCAAGCCGCCGACGATACCCAAAACCGGACACATTACAATGATGAAAAGTGCCGTAACGCCCAAAGGCAGCGCAGATGTAACCCACAAGGACACCAGCGCCAAAAGCAAGCCGAGCGTCATGACCCCTTCGTGACCGAGCGTCTCGCTTCCTGGAATGAAAATCGATCCTACGATAAATACAGCTGCCAAAGCAATACCAATGAGACGCTTCGACATGGGTACGTTCGTGCTTTCCATTATCTCCTCCTTATAGATTTATAGACACAGCAGAAACTGACTCCCATTTAACCCCCGACAACCTCCTTACTGCGAACGTCGCCTTCTCCCCTTACAGGAAAACGAACGAGCATGCCACACACCGCACACGCCGCAACGATTCCCGCGGTTACGTAAAACGCCAGAGCACACGACCCCGTCGCATCGAAAAAAGCACCGCTCATAATAGGAAGAGCTGAAGCGACAAGGGTTGTAATCATAATCCCAGTACCTAAATTTTTCGAAAGCGACCCTGTTCCGAAGTAGTTAGCCATCGCCGTCGGAAACACTGCATTCACGCCGCCGAACCCAAGGCCAATACAGGCGTAGAAAACGAGCAGCATGGCATCGCTTGACGCCTCGGCGCCCACTACGATACCAATCACGAGAACGAGCGCGGCTACTACGATAAGCCGTATCGGCTCGATACGATCGGACACTATCCCCATGGAAATCTTGCCCACAAGGCCCATTGCCCCCATAAGCGCCACTCCCGCAACAATGAGAACACTATCGAAACCGAGCGACGTAAAATGGAGGACACCCTGCGAAGTCGAGAGCGTATATGCCGCGAACCCACTCGTTGCCGCAAGGGAAATGAACCAAAACGCCGGCGTACGAACAACTTGCTTGAACGGGACGCTCTCTTTATTCTTGTACACCACGAACCTATAATCGCATTTTTTAGCTGCCGCTTTGGCTCCTGACGTGCCATCAGGTATTTCCCCGATGTCAGAAGGGTGATTTTTCACCAAGAAAAACGCCACAGGAATAGCCAACGCAACAAGCGCGGCAATGAGATACCAGCCGCTTCTCCAACCGCCGCCGGTGACTCCCATAATGGCGTTCACGGCAGGCGGTGCAATAAATGACGAACTTGCGCCAATGACCATCATGCAGGTCATTGATACGCCACGACGCTCCACAAACCAGCTGCCCAAAGTGCTCTGCACCGCAAGCTGACCCACCATCATGGTAGCCGCACTTGCCACAACTCCGAACACTGCAAAATAGGCAACCGGCGAAGAGACGAAAAAGATGAGCGCGAGTATGGCGCAAAGGAGAACCACCGCGCCGAGCGTCATGCTGAAACGAGCACCGAACTTTGAGATCAGTGCACCAACAAGCGGAGCTGAAATACCTTGCACCAGCACGAAGAGCGAGAACCCCGTTCCGAGCATCGTCGCGTTCATCCCGAGCGCCTCGTCTTGAAGCATGAGCGGATTCACGATGGTAGCCGTCGCGAGAATAATCCCCGATGAACAGAAATATAGAAAGCCAAGAATCGCAACGAGCGCGTAACCGTAAAAGAAGCCACACTTTGAACCTTTTGCCTCTGGCTTTTTTCGCTGCGTGGTAGATGACATGCAGCCCACTCCCCTCGTGTCCGCCTCCCCCTGAAGGCAAGTATCCCCACAACCGTACCTAGGGTCTACAGACGCTCATGTTGAATTTGGATCATGGCTCACCATCTCAACCTTAGATGTTGAGACGCAGTCAGCAATGCACTAAATAAAAGCCTGAACTGGTAATTTAAAAACAACGGAGCAAATGCCTCGTCACTCGAAAGGAAGCGTGTCGGCTCCTTGCCTTGAGAGATAATCCTCGCGAGAGAAGCCCTTTGTCTCCTTCGCGAGAAAGCTAATGAACGATTCAACCGCTCCATTGCCTTGCGATTTCTTCCACATCGGACCGGCGCATAAATCGAATCCAGTTCCCTCGATAGGAACGAACACGACGTTGCCGTTGCCATACACGCTGAGATGATCGAGAGCCATGGCCACTCGCCCGCTCGACACGAGCGTCGCCATAAGCGCCGCCGCATCGACAATGCGATCGTCGTTTCGCACGTCAATACCAGCGTTGCGAAGCCTCACGCTCGTCTGAGTGAGAGTGCTCCTAAAGCTATCGAACCGCGGAGCAAGCACAACCTCGTCTCGCAAATCGTCAATAGTGACTGACGACCTTTTTGCAAGTCGATGCGATTTTGGAACCGCAAGCTTATAGCGATCTCTATAGAGGCATCGAAACTCGTAGCGATTCGAATTGCCGGCTTCAGAGAAAAGCGTAAAACCAACGTCTATCGTCCCTTGCGAAAGTCCCCTTTGCACAGCGCCGATTTCCAGCTCCTTGAACTCGAACTCGGTACCTGGATGCTTGACGCTGTACCTACGACACACTTCCGCGAGAAAGGAGCCATACGATCCGAGAAGAAAGCCTATCGTCACGCACGAAGTAACACCTTCACGATAATGAGCGATGCGACCCATAGCACTCTCATAATCGTCGACAATCTTCCGCGCATCGGCAACGAAAATCGCGCCCACCTCCGTGAGCTCGACCGCATGGCTATTCCTGTTAAAGAGCCGAACGCCCAACTCCTTTTCAAGGCTAGCGATATGATTGCTAAGAACAGGTTGGGAAACGAAAAAGTTCTTCGCGGTTTCGGTATAGTTGAGCGTAGACGCAAGCAAGAGAAATTCGTACAGAGTATCGATTTTCACCGCTTTGCTCCCCTCTCGCTTTGCCTCTCATTATATACGTCGGAAACAAATGACTAAGCACCATTTCAAAGCAGCAAGCTATCCACTTCAGGCATGGTGCGGCCGGAGAACACACGTCACCCGACCGCCCTGTCCTATTGCAGCGAGATACCGCCAACCTAGCGTCCCAATGTGAAGAGCGACACCTTCCTCTTCGAAAGCAAATCTCCCAAATCGTCAGCGTCCCTTAGGTAAAGGCATCCAGCCTGACAGTGCTGCACGCACGAAGGCAGCTTGCCTTTCGCCTGGCGATTCGCACAGATATCGCAGCGATCTGTGGGAATAGGCAAGAATTCGAATTGCCATTTCCGTGGCTTTATTTCATCAGGACCGATTTGCGTAAGCTTGATGCCGTACTTGTCAGGATCCATCCCGTGTTCCTGCTGACATGCAATTTCGCATGTATGGCATCCTGAACAATACTCGTAGTCAACAACGAGAACTTGTCTCATGGTAATCACCCCTCGGCCTTTGCGATGCTGCACAACTGCGATTTGTATGACGCACCCAAGCCCACCTTGCCGGGACGCATGGGAATAAGCTTGTTGATATTGCATTCCATGACGCCGAACAGCGTGCCGTCGTTCGGATCCCGCTCAGGGAACCACCAAGCATGATCAGCTGAAACAGTATCCTTTCGAATTCGAATAGAAAGTTTCGCCTTCTGCTTACACGAACCGTAATTGTTCTCAATTTTCACCCAGTCGCCATCGTCAATGCCGTACTTTTCTGCCGTTTCGGGATGGATGAGCACCGTCGGTTCGGGGTGAATTTTGCGCATAGACGGGCTTTGCCTGTGCTCGGAATGAAAGAAGCCCCAGGAACGAGCGCCAGTGGTAAGAACAAGCGGGTACTTTTCTGCCAAATCGGGACGGGAAATCGGACTTTCGGGCGGCTCTTCGTAGTCAGCCAAGGGTGAAAGACCGAAATAGGTCATCTCTGGGCAATAGAAATTATACCGCCCTGTCTTCGTGGCAAAACCGACCGTGCCATCGGGGCGCAATTTGCCCGACTTGTACTTGTAGTACTCAAATTCCGGATAGAGCCAAGTGCGCTCTCGAAGAGACTCGTAAGTAAGGCCCGTGTTGCGAAGCAGATAGTCATACATTCCTTCTTCGCTGTCCCATTTTTTGTACTCTTCGCCCTGAAAGCGGCCACCTGCTTCGTAGATGATGCGCTGATCGGATTTGCATTCACCAAGAGGCTCAACAGCCTGAGCAATTGCGCCCAACGCATAAGGCTGGTGCCCCGTGATACCAATGCGTTCCGCAAAGCACGCTGCGGGGAGCAAGACATCGGCGCAAGCAAGTGCCGTCGGAGTCAAGAACAGGTCAACCACTACGTTGAAGTCCATCTTCTGAAGTGCGGGCAAGATGCGCTGCGGCTGTGCGCCCATGCAAGCGATGGCATTATTTTGCATCATGAACATCGCCTTGATCGGGTACGGCTCGCCCGTTTCCATGGCTTCAAGCAGCATATCGGGACTGATAGCAGCAATCGCATTGAGCGCAGGGTACTTGTCGTTCATGGTGAGCTCGGGATGCTCCAGCGGTTTATGGCATCCATCCCACACCCATTCACGCGGAAGCCACGTTACGCTCATGTCCCACACAGGATTTGCGGCAACCATCGAGCCAGGCTTCTCAAAGTTACCCGTAAGAGCCATAAGATCGAAGCACGCCATGCCTGTAATGAATCCCTCTGATGTGTGGTCCATCGCAACGCCCCATTGCAAGCATGCCGATTTCGCGTGGCCGATTTCAAGAGCTGCTTCGACGACCAAATCCTCGTCCACGCCACACGTCTTTGCAGCAAACGACGCAGGATACTTCTTCACATTCTCGGCAAACTCATCGTAGCCATAGCACCATAAATCGATGAATTCCTTATCTTGCAAGTCGTTCTCAATGATGATATTGCAGAGTGCGAGTACAAGCGCCGTGTCCGTACCCGGACGAACCTGAAGCCATACATCAGCCTTACCAGCCAACCAGGTAAGTTTCGGATCGACGACAATAAGCTTGCTCCCGCGCTTCATGCATTCAACTACCCAGTGGCCAAGCGTTCCGTCAGAGTTAGCGACAACGGGGTTGTTGCCCCACACGAGGATGCATCCAGGCGGTTCCCACGCCGGATTATTATAACGATCAGCGAAGAACTGGGAGTAATCGCAGATAAACAAACCGCCCGCTTTAAGCGAGGTCGAGAACATGCGTGGTGCGTAACAAGCCTGCCCCGAAAGAAAACCCGTACCATAATTCGGAGTCCCCAGGCACAGCGCCATAAGCTTTCCATAGCCGTTAATGTCACGACCCGTGCCTTGCGTCACCCAAATCGATTCGGGACCGTACTTTTCGATGACAGCCTTCATTTCGCGTTCGATGATGTCATACGCTTCATCCCAGGTGATGCGCTCGAAGGTGTTCTTTCCCCTGTCTTCCTTAGCTCGTTTCATCGGGTATCGCAGGCGGTCTTTGTGATACAGCATCTCCTTGAACGCCAAACAACGCGGGCAAAGACGGCCCTGATTGTACGGGTTTTCCGGATCGCCCTCGATTTTTTCGAGCACACCATCCTTCACGTACATAAGAATGCCGCAGTTGTCGTGGCAGCCTGGGCCCGATCGCGCGTTCGAGCGAATAACGGTATACCCGTCCTCCTCCCATGTCCATTCGCGACCCGTTGGGTCATCCTGTGTGGGACCCATCAGCTGCGCTTCCTTCCAGTTGGTTTTAAACTCCCCTCGATTCGCCTCCATAGCGACTCCTCACCTCATCTGGCTTGTAACGCTGGCCCGATTGTAAGACGCATGGATGCAGCTTAGTTTTTCGTTTATATTTCTGGTTATTAATTAATCAAATAAAAGCAGGTCAAAATGCTTTTTCAGTGCTTATCTATTTGAAAGTCTTCTGCTCTTCGGTGTATTTCTCGCTCATTTAATCCCCACTGCCCGTTTTGACTAGCGCAAAAGGATAAACGCTCGAAGCGCCAGCTTCCAGCAGCTCAGCTGCAACGACGGTAAAGGTCCACCGAGAATCCACCATGTCGTCCGCCTAAGTACCGAGTCGCTGCCGCCACGGTGCTCTGATCTGCGCTTACGGGCACGATGAAACCGCCCCGGCAGTTCGCGCAGATGCCGCACGTCTCTTGCGCATCGGGGGCATCGAGCTCGGCTGCCACGTGCTTCATGAAGCAGTCGGTCGAATCGAGGTACCCGATAAGCGCCTCGTGCTCGGTGATTCGCGTCTTGGTGATCTGGTCCCGCTTCTCCCGCTCCGCCGCCGCATCGAACGCCTTCCCGAAGCTTGCACGATAGACGGATCCGTCCCGATACAGGTAGTCGTGGACAAGAAGATACTTCAAGGCCTCGTCGAGCTTGCCCCCCTTCACGTTGAGAGCCTTGAGCATCTCCCCATATCTCACGCCAGATCGAGCCATGCCGACGATGTCCTTCAGCAAGTTGGGAGACGCTTGCGCGGTCGCGATGAAATGGGTGAGGATTTCTTCGTCCTCTTCCCCATGCAGGAGAAACGCGTATGCAGGCTTACCGTCGCGTCCCGCTCGGCCGATTTGCTGGTAGTAGGCGATGAGGTTCTGCGGAAGTTGGAAATGAATGACGAAACGGATGTCCGACTTGTCATACCCCATGCCCAACTTCACGGTGGCGGCAAGCACCCTGGTATCACCGGCCACGCAGCTTGCGATGAAGAACGCCATCGCCACCAGGAACAGGTTAAGAGAAGGGGCTGGCAAGCGCAGGTGCGGAACGCGGCGGGCGACGGCAGAGGCTGACACGAGGCGCGACAGGCGTGAGCGCTCGATCCAATTCGCAAAATATTGCGAAATTATTGACTCGCATAATTTTGCGAGTTGTTTTACTCCCCCGGAACGAAGTGAAGCCCGCTTGCGGCATTGCCGCCTGCGGGCTTCCATTAAAGACTCCGTCTTCCGGATATGGCAAGCGAGGCTTTAAGCCTGCTTCTTGATGTTGTTCGCAAGAATGAACAGAACGACCACGAACAGAGTGCCGATCAGGCTGCTGGCACTGATACCCGAACCGGTCGCCTCCATGATGAGGCCGAGCGCGTTGAACACGATGCCGATGATGCACAGCACCCAGAACACGCCGATCTTCGACGGGTCATTCGCACCGCGCACGCCGAACACGCCGACGACGACGTTAAAGGCACCGGCGACAATTAGGACCACACCGCCGATGGTGCCCAATACCGCAACACCGGCACCAGAAGAACTCGCCTGGGACATGGCGAATCCGTTAGCGCCCACGGTGAGCACGATTCCGGAAACGGCGATAATCGCTCCCACGACGATGCCGATGATCGACAGGACCTTCAACGCTGTCTGTGAACTGGTTTTCATACGACCCTCCCTGCTGTTGCCAACTTATTGTTATGCATAAGGATACAGGAGCCCGCGCGAAAACCGACGGGCGAAACCGCAAGGTGAAGCTTTTAGGACATCGGGCCCATCTTTCAGTAAGTCGAACTCCTTTCATTACTCTGAAGAACGCGGCGAACGGACGGCACCAGCCCCACACTGCAGAGCCAACCGATCCAAGTGGATTTTGTGGCGAACCGACCCCACGGCGCACCCAGCAACGCCGACAACGATTAGCACGCTTGCGCGCATCGACGAATCGTATATCCTTCCAACTATAACAACCTTCAAAGGAGCCAATTCATGGAACGAATCGCAAGCTTTTCCGTAGACCACACCAAACTCGAGCCCGGCGTCTACGTATCGCGCAGCGACGCCGACGAGAAGACCGGCTGCGTAACCACCACTTTCGACCTGCGCATGACAGCGCCGAGCCGTGAGCCGGTGATGGACACCGCCGCCGTGCACGCAATCGAGCACCTCGGCGCCACCTTCCTGCGCAACGACGCGGAATGGAAGGACCGTGTAATCTACTTCGGCCCCATGGGCTGTCGCACCGGATTCTATCTTGTGTTGTTCGGTGCCTACGAATCAACCGACGTGGCCGATTTGGTGCTTCGTCTATTCGAGTTCGCACGCGACTTCGAAGGCGAAATCCCCGGCGCAAAGCCCGAAGAATGCGGCAACTACCACGATTCCGATCTGGCTCAGGCGAAATGGTGGGCACGCCGCTACGTGGCCGACACGCTTTCCGTGCTCGACGACGCGCACACACATTATCCGGCGCTTTTGGACTAGGACACATCGATGGAGAACCCTATCGGCATCATCGGCGCAATGGACGTCGAAGTTGAGCTGTTGAAAGAGAGCATGGCTGCGGAGGGCGCGGTCGAGACCTCCTACACCGGGCAGCTTTCGTTTTTCACCGGCACTTTATCGGGCGTGCCCGTCGTCGTCGCACAGTGCGACGTCGGCATGGTGAACGCGGCCGCTCACACGCAGCTGCTCATCGACCGCTTCGCCGTACGCGGCGTGGTGAACACGGGCGTCGCAGGTTCGCTTGATGCCTCGATCGACATCGGGGACATCGTGGTGGCGACTGACGCCGTGAACCACCTGATGGATGTAGGGAACCTAGGCTACGCCCCAGGGCAAACGCCAGGACTGTCCACGCTCGCCTTCCCCGCCGACGAGGCGCTCCGGCGCGCGGCAGTGGACGCCGCGGCCGAGCTTGGCATCCAAACCTGGGAAGGCCGCGTGGCCTCGGGCGATGTCTTCGTGCGCGAGGACGCCGACAAAAACCGCATCGCCGACACGTTCGACGCGAGCTGTTGCGAGATGGAAGGCGCGGCGATTGCCCAGGTCTGCTGGCTGAACCGCGTTCCCTTCGCCATCGTGCGCGCAATCTCCGACAAAGCGGACGGCACCGATTACATCGACTACCCCACCTTCGAGGCGCAGGCGGCGCGCCAATGCGCTGCGCTCGTCACGCGGATGATAGGCCGCCTCGTGTAATGACCGCCCAAACGCATACCGCCGCCCGCACGCAAAAGCTGTTACGCCGCAAGGGAGCGCTCACGCCGCTGATCTTGGTCATGGGATTCATCGGCGCCTCGCTTCGCTACCTTCTGGAATGTGCGCTGCCCGCAAACGGCGGCTTTCCTGCGGCAACGCTCGTCATCAACATCTTCGGCTGCTTCGTGCTGGAACTGGTGAACCAGTACGTGGGGCGTCGCATGCACCTGCCGGGCGCTCTCGTGAAGTCGCTCGGCGTGGGGCTCGTGGGCGCCTTCACCACGATATCGGCGTTCTCGACCGAGTGCCTCGCTTTTCTGCGGGCAGGCGAGGTCGGCCTGTGGGCAGCCTATATCGCAGCAACGCTCGCGACGACGTTTCTCGCCTCGCTTGCGGGGCATGCCGCATGCCGCGGCCTCGACGCATGGCGCCTTGCACGCATCGAACGGCGCCGCGAGGCCATCCATCGGGCACACGCCGCACGCCGAGCAAGGGCGATGCGAGAAGCCGATAGGTCCAAAAGCCAAGCCCGAAGCGCCTTCGCGCAGGAATGGGGCAGGCGTTGCGAGGATAACCCAACTGCGGTGGATTCCTCCCCCGAAGACGAGGGAGGCAAACGATGAGTCCTCTCCTGCTTTTCGCCGTAGGATTCGGCGGTGCCTTAGGAGCGCTTTGCCGCAGCAAGGCAACAGGCTTTCTCAAGGCACGCACGCATGGGGATTTCCCCACAGCGACGCTGATCATCAACATCTGCTCGTGCACTTTGGCGGGAATCGCCTTGGCAGTTCAGGCTGATCTTAACGAGGTTCTCTACCTCGCGGCAACTATGGGATTTCTCGGCGGGTTCTCCACCCTGTCGACCATGAACTACGAGGCGGTGGAGCTTGTCCTGGGCGACAAGCGAGCGCTCGGCGCAGGATACCTTGCCGCGACTTACGCGAGCACCCTCGGCGCCGCGGCGATCGGGTTCGCCATCGCGAGCGCGGTTATGTAGTCTTCGCGCTCAGCTGCCGCCAGGCCTTCCACGGCGATGGCGTGGTTTTCGCCGTTAGGGGTGCTCGCGCCGGGCGCGGTGTCCGCAGCGTTCTCAGAGCCCGCGCATCCCGCATTGCCCGAATCTTCCGCAGCACCCGCACCGTTCGCGCTTTCCACAGCGCCTGTGGGATTCGCTCCGCTCACGACATTCGCGCCATCTTCCGCGGCGTCGCCTTCCCCACCAGGCGCAACGGCACGATATGTGTCCGCCTTGTTGCCCGGCACGGCGGAAGGCCGATAGGAGGCCCCATCCGATGCGGCATGCCACAGGCCGTCCGCCCCAGGAATAAGCGCCGCATCCGGCTGCGGCAGGAAGCACTTGCTGCCGACCCAGGCAAACGACTCACCAAGCGTCACCTCCGCAAGCTTGGAGCAGCCCGAGAACGGATATACCATCTCCTCGACATTCGATGTGTCAAACGAGGACAGGTCGAGGGACGCAAGCGAGGAACAGCCGTAGAAGAGATAGCTCAGATTGTTCGCCGCCGCCGTGTCGAACGAGGACAGGTCGAGCGAAGCGAGCGAGCTGCATCCCGAGAACATATGGTTGAAGTCAGTGACGGACGACGTATTGATTCCGGTGAAATTCACCGCTTCGAGCTTGGAGCAATCCGCGAACAGATAGCTCAAGTTGACTGCGGACGACGTATCGAGAAGCGAAAGGTCGATCCGCTTAAGCCCCGAGCAGCCCGAGAACATCCCATAGAATGTCTGCACCTTTGCTGTCGACGCCCTCGACAGGTCGAGCTCGGTCAAAGACTTGCACCCATAGAACGCCTGCGAGAGATCGGTGGCGGAGGTGGTGTCGAACATCGACACATCGAGAGTGGCAAGCGAGGCGCAGTTGTAGAACATCGACGCGAAGGTGGTCGCGCTTCCCGTGTCAAAGTGCGACAAATCGAGGGACCTAAGCGAGCTGCAACCGTAGAACATCTGCTCGAACGAGGTCGAAGCAGGCGTCTTGAACGACGAGATATCAATCTCTTCGAGGGAAGCGCATCGATAGAACATCTGCCTGAAGTCTCTGCCGCTCGACGTGTCCCAACCCGCAAGGTTTACGCTCCGAAGCGACAAGCAATCCTGGAACGCGTCGGCAAACGACCTGACAGAGCTCGTGTCGAGGGCGGAAAGGTCGAGGTCAGTGAGAGATTTGCACCTTGAGAAGGCATATCCCAAACTCGTCGTCTTCGACGTATCGAGCTTTGACAGGTTGACCGACAAGAGGTTGTTGCACTCGAAGAACCATGCGTACATTGTCTGCGGCTCGACGCCATCATCGACGACCGCGACGCGCTCTATTTTGCGCGCAATGCCTTTCCACGGCGGGGTACTCTTCGTGTTCTCGATATTTGCGTATACCGACGTCGCCGTCTTGCCCTCGAATACGCTTCCCTCGACGGGCAGGGCGCGGCGCTTGTAAAAGGTGAGCGAGGCATCGTCTTCCGAATAGACGGCGAAAGGGACGGAATCCGAAGCGCTCGGTTCTGTCGACTGAGCGCAGAAGAGAAACGACGCCGAAAGCAGCGTCACCGGGTGATGGGATGCCTGTTCGAACAGGTCGGCATGCGCGGCGGGATTGAGTCGGGACACCGCCCAGCTCACGTCGAGCGACCCTTTCGCGGGGACGATCAGCGTCGGGTCGTAGGAAGCGAAGCCTCCTGAGTAGTCGAGCAGTGTCGACCCGTTTGCCTTCGCCGAAGCTGAGATGCCGTCGTAGGCGGTAGTCGACGTGGCCATAGCAAGACGCGCCGGGGTGCTTCCTGAGTTCTCCACCTTCCACGAAGTCGGCGTCGCAACCGTCCCGTCGGAGAGCAGCGCACACGGCACGGTCGTGGGCATGGTCACCACGATCGTATCATCGTCTGCGGACGCGCCAACACCTCCCTCGTCAGCGTATGCGGGCGCAAAGGGGAAGGCGAGGCACCATGCCATCGCGAATGCCGCCGCAAAGAAGACCGCGGCAGCACGCCATATTCCCGTTATTGCCCGCACGTGATGCATGAGATGCGGCTATTTGCTACTGCGCAGCGCCGGAAGCGACGGTCCAGGTGATGGTCGCAGCCTTTTGGGGCGTCGAGATGTCAGAAGTCACGCGCGCGATCTTCGCATCGGTGATGTCGAGAGAGATCTTGTCGTTTGCGGAATTGGCATAGCCCATGTTCCACGCCGCATTGGCAGAAGTATCGACGGACGCGGCGGCCTGCAAGCCGTTGACCGTGAACTGGAAGGCGTTCGCGGTGGTGCCCACCGTCACGTCAGCGACGAGCTTGAACGGCGACTGCTCGGTGACGGCCATGTTCATCACGTGAATCGGGAAGACCGACTTGTTCTGGATCTGCAGGGTATCCGCAGAGGGGGCCAGCATCGTGCCGTCTGCCTTGGCGACGAAGGGGATTTGCGTCGGCACCGAGAACGACAGGTTGTCGCCGTCGGGGTCGGGAGTCACAGATTGGATGGTGACGTCCGTCGACTGAGAGGTCGTGCCATCGGCGAAAGCGAGGGCGGGGGTTGCGATGGCGGTGGCCATGACGAGGCTTACGGCCAGCGCACCCACGCGCGCCTTGAGGCTGCGGTTGCTGATTGCGTCCATGAAAGGACTCCTTTCTTGAGCGAAGCGGGCCCTTCCCGCCTCATTGTTTGCTTTCTGCCGCCGAAGATGTCGGCAGCTTGGTGCCTTTTCGATGTCGAACTGCGCTCTTTGTCTGGCCTTATTGGTTCCCGCTTAAGTCGGCCGCAACGATAGCGACGGCAACGGACTGGGGGTTGCCCGACGGCGCGCCGGTTTCGGGGTCGCAGCCTTGCACGGTCACGGTCGCCGATCCCTCATGGGCATCCGGCGCTTCGCACCATTCGACGACCTCGCCGGGGGCAATAAGCCCGGAGCTGTACAGCTCAACGCCGTCCTGCGAAAGGGTGAACGTTTGCGAGAACTTGTTTTCTGCTACATTCGACACGTTCACGCGCACTTTTCCATCCGACAGCTTGGGCTTTGCCGACACGGAAATCGTCATGCGCGACTCCTCCGCCTGGCGGTTGAGCTCGGCAATAACTTCTTCGTCGCTTTTGCCCTCGTGGGCTTGCACAGTCGCGCCGGGGTCGGCCTTAGGTTGAGAGAATTGCCACATCGCGCAGCTGCCGATGGAAAGAAGCAGGAGAAGGAGTAGTATCAGAATAATGATGCGCCGCTTCTTTTTGCGCGAGTTATCTTCTTGTTCCGTTTCGCTCAATCCCCCACCCTTCGACATTTTTCGCGGATGGATTATCGCAAAGCTCGCCCCTCGCGACAAGATAAAAACTCAAACAGCACAATACTGAGAAGGCTAGCCGCGATGCGACACGTAATATCCCGCGTCTTCTACCGCGCGTTCGATAGCATCGCGGTCGATGGCGGATTTCGCCAAGATGTGCGCCGTACCCGACCCCAGGTCGACTGTCGCCCACGTTCCCGGCTGCGCATTGAGAGCGTTTTGCACGCGCCCGACGCACTTTTCGCAGGTCATCCCCTTCACTCGCACGTCAAGCGAATAGGGATAGTTCGCTTCGTCGGTGTCCTCCACCGTGACAGCAGCCACCTTCTTCGCCTTGGGGGCTTTCGGGCCGCCGCCGCAGCAGTCATCCTTGAGCGAGAACACACGGTAGGCGTGGCGGACCGCGAAGACCATAAGGATTGCGATAACGACGATGATGATTAAGGTTGGTGCGTTCATGCAGCAGCTCCTCCGAAAGCCTGCGCTTCTTGGATAAGCAAGAAGTTTTCCGTTTGATACTCTCGGCAGTGTATCACGAGAAGTTAGCGAGGGAAAACCGTCGCGAAAGAAGACGTCACAGAGTATCCATATACCCTTAGGGGGTATATGGGAATACAAGTGGCGCTCCCTTTCCTTCAAACCATCTACCTGCGCATAACAAAAATCAGCCGGTTCCTGACACCGCCAAAGTACAAGAATCAGCCAGTTCACTCACAGGCAAAAAGACATGTAGAGAGGCAAGTACTGACGATTGCCCTCAACCTTGAGCTGCTTGGGGTGGAGGACGTATTCATCACCGATGCGATCGGAATAGCGCTTGGCAAAATCGTCGAGCGATACCGTCGAATACGCCTTTGAAGACTTGACCTCGACGGGACAGATTCTCGGCTTGCCCGCGGCGTTCGAGTAGCCACGCGTAATCAGGAAGTCGATCTCTCTGGGTCGCAGCCGTCCGCCCTCCCGCAATGGGGGCTCATCCCAGCTATAGTAGAAGAGTGAGTGGCCGCGAGCTCGGAGCTGCTGCGCAACGACGTTCTCCACGAGCATCCCCCTGTTGACGGAGACGCGGCCAAACTGAATGTCCCTGTGTATATCCAGAAGCTCAGGGCCATCGTCGAACGCCAAACTCACGAGTAAACCAGTATCGGCAAGATAGCACTTGAGGGAAGACGAATCGGCATGAAGGCGATAACCCACATTGGGGTCATTGCAAAGACAGCAAGGGTTGACCAGATGGGCATCGGCAAGCCAGCTCAGGGCCGGCTCGAACTGCTCGAATCTATCGCCACCGTCAAGGTTGGAGAATTTGAACCTCTTACTTGCGCATGAAAGCTCGCCTGGGACGTCATCGAAAACAGCCCTTGCTCGCCTTGCCTCGGTTCCGCCAAACTTCTGCATATCCTCACGATAAAGATCGATGATTTGCCTCTTTATCTTGTCAGGCCGCCTGAAGTCGGCATCCTCAACAAACGCCTCAACCACCTGGGGCATGCCCCCAACAAGCATGTATTCGCTAAAGAGACGGCTGCACTTTGCATGAACGGGATCGGGCAGCGGAATAAGGTCGTCGCGGCAGCGACGAATCTCTTGGGCATACACGTCTAGTCCATTTGCCCAGAGATACTCCTCGAAGTCCATAGGATCCAAGCGAGCGCGTTCCTCCTCCGAAGGGATGACGATCTTCTCCACGTTCTTGCGAATCGAGATGAGCGAACCCGTCTCTATGTAGTCAAAGCGGCCATCCGCTACCAGATGTTTGACGTATTCCCTCGCCACGGGAAAGCGCTGCACCTCATCGAATATGATGAGGCCGTTTCTGGGCGTGAGTAGCTTTCCGTAGTTGAGCTGCAGCATCCTGAGAAAAGTGTCGATGTCCGCCCTTTGGTCACGGAACAAATCAAGTGTAGCCTTGTCCGCCTTGGAGAAGTCGATGTAGATGTGGTTGGCATACTCGCGTTTAGCAAACTCCAAAGCAAGAGTCGTCTTCCCAACGCGACGAGCGCCCTCGACGAGAATCGCCGTTCTACCCTGAGACTCGCGCTTCCACTCGAGAAGACGGTCGTAACACTTACGGCGAAAGATAGGTGTCATCTCTTCATCTCCAAGCCGTCTACCAGCACATTACAAAAATCAGGCAGTTCTTTAGCTCGAAATTATACAAGAATCAGCCAGTTCTTGACACCGTCAGAATACAAGAATCAGCCAGTTTGCTCGCATCACGCGCTCGACGTCGACTTGCTTATCCGCTGCGCTTGGCGCGGTCCCAAACGCAGCGGAGGATGATGAGGCCGAGCCAGATATGCAACACTGCTGACCCGACGGTCAGAGCCCCCTTGCCAGCGACGCGTCTTCCTATTCCCCCAGGTCCTCGGCGAACCCTACGCGGTAGTTCGCGAACACCACCCCGTCACCTGCCTGTGTGGCGTCCAAATCGACATCGGCCGCTATCGCGAAATCGCTGTCGCCTTCCGCGTCGTGGAAAATCTGGCGCACATGCCATACGTGGGCCGATTCCTCGTCGGACTCGTCGAGCACGAGATAGGCCTTCGAGCGCGCATCCGCATCGAGAAGCACCTCTTCGTGTGCGTCGTAGAACTCGTCGAGCGCCACCGCCCAAGCACGCTCGCCGAAGCCCCAGTCCGCATCCATCTCGCCAAGCGTCGCAACGTCGCGGTGCGCCGCCGCACGCACACGGCTGAACAGGGCGTTCCGCACAAGAACGGTAAGCCCACGACGATCGCGTACCACCGGCTCGTCCTCGGGCGAAGGCGGCGCGGCATCGAGCGCGGCGCCCGCGTTTTCCCACTCGTCGACCAAGCTCGAGTCGACCGAGCGCACGATAAGCCCCAGCCAAGCGACGACGTCCTCGAGCCGCTCGTCGCGCTTGCCCTCGGGAACCGTGCGATCGAGGGCGCGAAACGCCTCGGACAGATACCTGAGAAGGGCACCCTCGTAGCGCGTGATTCCCAGCTTTTGGATATACCCCTTGAAGTCCGCGGCGCTCTCCAGCATGTCGCGCAGCACTGACTTCGGGCGCAGGCAGAAGTCGCGCGCCCACGGCACACCCTCGCAGTATTTCTCGAAGGCGGCATCGAGCAAATCTTCAAGGGGCTTTTCGTAGGTCACGTCCGCAATGCGTTCGAGGCGCTCCTCGTATTCCACGCCGTCCATCTTCATCTCGGCCATGGCGCGGTCGCGCGCACGGCGCTCCTGGGCGCGCAGCACCTGGCGCGGATCTTCAAGCGTCGCCTCGACCATCGACACCACGTTGAGCGCATAGTCGTCGTCTTCAGGGTCCAAAAGTTCCAAAGCCGCGAGCAAGAAGGGTGAAAGCGGCTGGTCGAGCGCGAAGTCTTCAGGAAGGTCAACCGTCACATAGTAGCTCGCGCCCCCGTCGGGCAGATCCTCTTTCACGACCACGCCCGCGGCGATGAGCGTGGCGAACACCTCGTCGGCACGCTGCGAGAGCGCCACCTTCTCCTCGTCAGTTTGCAGCGAGTCGGCAATGAGCTCCTCCACGCGGGCGCGGGCGTCGCCCCCCTGCTCCACCTCGGCAAGCACCATCGAGTGGGTGACGCGCATGCGGGGCGTGAGCTTCTCGGGAACCGATTCCACCAGGCGGTTGAAGGTGTCCTCGTTCCAGTTGACGAAGTTCTCGGGCGGTTTTTTCTTCTTGATCTTGCGGAGCTTCTTCGGATCGCCTGAGGCCTTCACCTCGGCCTTGTGGTTCTCGATCTCGTGCTCGGGCGCCTCGGCGATGACCACGCCTTCGGTGTCGAAGCCCGATCGCCCCGCGCGCCCCGCGATCTGGTGGAACTCGCGCGAGCGCAGACGGCGCATCTTGTGGCCGTCGAACTTCGTGAGCGCGGTGAGCACGACGGTGTGGATGGGCACGTTGATGCCCACGCCGAGCGTGTCGGTTCCGCAGATGACGGGGAGAACGCCCTGTTGAGCGAGCTTTTCCACCAGCAAGCGATAACGGGGCAGCATTCCTGCGTGATGCACGCCGACACCGCAGCCGAGCAGGCGCTTCAACGTCTTGCCGAACGCCGTGGTGAAGCGCGCGCCCTTCATGGCCTCCTTCACCGCCTCGCGCTGCTCCTTCGTCGCCACGCCGTAGCTCGCCAGCGCCGACGCGCTCGAAAGCGCCGCGTCCTGCGAAAAGTAGACGATGTAGAGCGGACCCTCCCCTTTTCGCAGCGCGAGCTCGACCGTGCCCTCAAGCGACGTGAGCGCGTACTCGTAGGAAAGCGGCACCGGGCGCGGCGCGTCGATGATGCGGGAGACGTCCTTGCCCGTCTGGCGCTCGAGCAGCCCTGCAATCTGGTCAACGTCGCCAAGTGTGGCGCTCATCAGCAGAAACTGCACATTGGGAAGCGCAAGCAGCGGCACCTGCCAAGCCCAACCGCGATCGGAGTCGGAGAAAAAGTGAAACTCATCCATGGCGACGCTCTCTATGGGGGCGTCCTTTCCCTCGGCGAGCGCCTGATTCGCGAGGATTTCCTCCGTGCAGCAGATGACCGGGGCCGACGTGTTGATGTGCACATCTCCCGTGATCATGCCCACGTTCTCGCGGCCTAAGATGTCCACCAGGTTGAAGAACTTCTCGCTCACAAGCGCCTTGATGGGCGCCGTATAGTAGGAGCGCTCGCCGAAGCACATCGCGATGAAGTGCATGCCGAGCGCAACGAGCGACTTGCCCGAGCCGGTCGGCGTGCCCAAGATCACGTGATCGCCGACCATGATGGACATGAGGGCCTCTTCCTGATGGGGCCACAGCTCGATGCCGCGCGATTCGACCCAGCCGATGAACGCCTCGTAGGCTTCTTCCTCCGTAAGGTTAGGGTTCTCATCGTAGAGCTTGCAGGCAAGTGCGCCGAGCTCGCCAGGCTTGTGCGCACGGGACGCGTCGGCAAGTTGCGCGACCTCGCTCTCGGAGATCGTGACGTGGACAGATGCGCCGTCGTTGGTTCGTTCAGACAAAAGTCGCTCCTCGTACAGGTTCGCCCGCGCGACAAAACGGGCGGACCTGCTGGCCCGCCCGACTCAGTCACCGCGAATTCGCATTCAGTTCTTCGAAGTGTAGCGCAGCGCAGCCGAATGATGCTAGCACTGCTCAAGAATGGCACGCAGATACTGCTTGTAGCTCTCCGCGAGCGACTCCGGCCCCTCGATGCGGACCGTACCGTTGCACCGCACTAGCCATCCGTAAAACGCAGGGCCCTCTTCAACCCGGGCCTCGATGCGCGCCGTGCCGTCACCGAGGTCGGTGGAGGCGACGTCGCGTCCGAAGCGGTCGACGACGGCGTTCATGGCATGGCCATCGGCGATAAGCGTCGCGTCGACGAACGCACCGCCAGCCGCACCGACGACCGCATTGTCGAGCCGCTCAACCGAGAAATCGCTTTGACGGGGAACCTTCGCCGCCCGCTCCTCGGAGACTTCCACGTAATCCATGCGCCCGACGCGAAAGCCCTCGAAGGTGTCGGTTTCGGGATTGTAAGTGACCAGGTAGTACACGCCTTGGTTCACGATGATTTCCACAGGCGTCTCCACGTAGCGCTCGCCGCTGCGACGCATGACCTTCTCTTTCGCGGCGTTGTAGCTGAAATAGCGGAACGACACCTTGCGCTTGCCCGCGATCGCCTCCAGGATGTGGTCGACGTTGTAGAGCAGCGAGTCGCCCTGAATCTTGATGCGCCCGCTCACGGAAAGGTGACGGTCGAGCAGGTCGCGCTCGCGCTTGGGCGCGAGACGCTTGATCGAGCGGACGAGCGCATCGGACTTGCGCTGCGTCAAATGGCGCGAGCTTTGCACGGCGTCCACGATAAGCATCAGATCGTCGAGCTCGAAAGAACGCGTGAGAAGGGCATACTCGAGCGGCGCCCGCTGAAACGTCTGGATATCGAGGCCGAACTCCCGCAGCGACTCGATGTCGCGATAGACCGACTTGCGCTCCGCCGTGATGCCGTGAGCCTCGAGGCGTTCGAGAATCTGCGCCATGGTCAAGCCGGCGACAGCGTCGGTCTCCTCCACGAGCATCTTCGCGATGTAGAGGAGCTTGAGTTTTTGCAAATTTGCCGCCACGGGACACCCTCCCTTTTATACCTCAGTTACCATAATGATTATACTTCTTTGTTTTCCCAGGTAAACTAGCGTTCGTTACAAAAATCACGTCGATTATGACATTTGCCCGTCCCAAAGTTGTCTCAGAAGACGTCAAATTATCGGGAAGGGCGCAAGCGAGCAAGGTCGGCTATAATCGCAAGACAGATGCAATCGGACGACAACGACTTGGATGTGACTTCATGAACGCAGGCACCCTGGCAGGCAACGATTCCCTTCGCGCGGCGCTGCGCCACTATGACGAGGTCCGCGAGACCTACCTTCGCGCGCTCGCCGAGCATGGCGTGGAATTCGCCCCCGCAGGCTCCTCCGATGCCGAGATCGCCCAACTGCGCGACGAGCTTGCGCAACGCGGAGCCGAGTTCCGCAACGCGGGTGCGTCGATCCGCATGGGCTGGATCTCGAAGGCATGCATCGAGTGCACGGGAAACAAAGGCTCCGAAACGTTTTCCACCACATTCAGGTGCCACCGCGACTGCTATTTCTGCTTCAACCACAACCAGGCGGACTACGACAAGTTCGTCCACGAGGGTTGCCCATGGGAAGAGGGCCTCGCCCGCGCCGCCGAAACCTATAAAAACGGCCTCGCCGTCATCGGGCTCACGGGAGGCGAGCCGCTTTTGAGCTTCGACGCGTCGATCGCGTTCCTCAACCGCGCGCGCGAGCTTTTCCCCGAAGCGCACAAGCGCATGTACACCTCGGGCGACCTGCTGACGAAAGACATGGCGCGAGCGCTGCGCGACGCGGGGCTGCAGGAGATTCGCTTCAGCGTGAAGGACTTCGACCCCAAGCCCATGCAGGAGCGCGTGCTCGACGCGATGCGCCTGGCGAAGCGCTACGTTCCCGACGTCATGGTGGAGATGCCCATCATCCCCGGCACCGAGGCGCGCATGAAAGAGCTGCTCGCAAGCTTCGAGGAGATCGGCATCCGCGGGATCAACATGCTCGAGTTCTGCTTCCCCTTCCACAGCTGGGACGAGTTCGCGCGCCGCGGGCTTGTCGTGCGCAACCCGCCCTTCGACGTGATGTACGACTACGGCTATTCGGGCGGCCTGCCCATCGCCGGCAGCGAGCAACTTGCGCTCTCGTTGATGATTTGGGCGCATGACCAGGGGTTCTCGTTCGGCATGCACTACTGTTCGCTCGACAACAAGCACCGAAGCGAGATGCGGCAGCGAAACGAGCGAGCCGCACATGCGCACCCGTGCTTCTCCTTCGACGAGGGAGATTTCTTCCTGAAGACGGCGAAGGTGTTCGGCGCCGACCGTAAAGTGGCGAAGCCCGTCCTCGCAACGGCCGGATGCGACACGATGGTCGACAACGATGAGGAGGACTCGACCACCTTCCCCCTGCGCTTCCTGGAGTTCTTGCGCGGAGTGAACGTCACGCCCACCATCGCGTATGCCGTGCTCGAGTCGGACGAGAACGGCTCCTACATCCAAGAGCTCGACCTGCGCATGGCTAAATAGCGGTGCGAACGCGCTGCCAAATGCCGCGTTCGCACCGATACTCGTGACGACTTTCTACAGCGCAGCCTCGATCGCGGCGAGCAGCTCGTCGTACTCCTCGAGCGTGGGGACATCGGGGTTCTCGGCCTTCGTCGACGGCGCGCCCTTGAACAGCCAGCCCGCCTTGCTTGCGCGAATCATTCCCAGGTCATTGTACGAATCTCCCGCGGCGATGGTCTCCATCCCGCAGCTCTGCAGCGCGCGAACGGTCGTGAGCTTCGTCTGGTCGCAGCGCATCTTGTAGCCGGTGATGGCGCCGTCCTCGCCCACCTCGAGCGAGTTGCAGAAGATGGTGGGCCAGCCGAGTTTGCGCATCAGCGGCTGCGCAAACTGTTCGAAGGTGTCGGAGATAATGATGACCTGAGTCTTCTCGCGCAGCGAATCGAGGAACTCGCGGGCGCCCTCCATCGGATCCATTTTGGCAATCACGTCTTGGATCTCGGAGAGGCCCAGCCCGTGCTCGCGCAGGATGTCCAGGCGGAAGTTCATGAGCTTGTCGTAGTCGGGCTCGTCGCGCGTCGTTCGCTCAAGCTCGGGAATGCCGCTCGCCTTGGCGAATGCGATCCAAATCTCGGGGACGAGCACACCTTCCAAATCCAAGCAAACCACGTTCATAGGACATCCTTTCCTTATGCAGGCTCAAGGCGTTGGAGGATTCCAGCGCGACGGAAGTTAGGGCCCGCAGCACGCAACGTCGCGAACTGGGCGGGCACTGCCCTATGATAGCCTATCGAAAACGTCGGCATTCAAACAATCGGCTGGACGGCGCCCGCATACGACGTCGATGGCGCTTTGCATCGTTCGCTCGCGAAGTTCCCGGCCCGATTCCTCCGACCAATACGCCGCATGCGAGGTAAGCACCGTATGCGGCGCGCGCATGATCGGGTGGCTGAAATCGATCGGCTCGTCTTCGAACACGTCGATTCCCGCGCCCCAGAGCCTTCCCTCCTCGAGTGCTTGGGCGAGTGCGATCGTGTCGATTACCGCACCGCGCGCCGTGTTCACGACGACCGCATCCAGCTTCATGGTCGCGATGCGCTCAGCAGACAGAAGATGATGCGTTTCGGGCGTGAGCGCCGTATGGAAGCTCACCACGTCGCAGGTTCGCAAAAGCTCATCGAGCGTGAGGATGTCGTAGCCCTCGGGCGTGCGCCGCCCCGGCACGAGCGAGCGCGACTGGCAGACCACGCGAAAGCCGAGACCAGCCGCCTTGCGCGCGGTGGCGCGGCCTATTTCGCCCATTCCCACCACGCCGAACGTGCGCCCGTGCACCTGTCCGAGCGGGCGGCGGCAGGCGTAGTCCCACTTCCCCGCTCGCATGTCCGCGTCGATCTCGTTCATGCGACGCAGCACACACAGCGCGAGGGCGATTGTATGGTCGCTCACCACCTCGGTGCCGTACCCGGGCGCCGTGCAAATCGCCACCCCGTATTCGGTTGCGGCTTCGAGGTCGATGCTGTCGTAGCCGACTCCCGTCCGGCTGACCACCTTCAGCCGAGGGGCCAGAGCCTCGAACACGCGGCGCGGGAAATGCGCGTAGGATGTCACAATGCCGTCCGCATCGACGGCGTTCCGGATGACTGCATCGGCATCTCGCTCGTGGAACACTGCGATATCGACCCCAGCTTCTCGCGCCATCCGCTCCTCGAAATCGGAATTCTCGAAATCATTGTCGACCACCACGATCTTGGGCATTTCCGCCACCTTCCTCTTCGTTTATCGGGTCGATTGTAGAGCAAACAGGCAAGTTGGTGGTCAACTGGACGAGCAAGGTCATTTGCCTCATATCACTTGAACCGCTTGGCGCACCGTGCATAATGTTCAATTCGAATGGCTTCTACGATAGCCCACATACCCTCTTCAACCGCACGGGAAATATGGGGTCTCCTCGCCGCGCAAGCGGCAGGGAGTTCATTTCGCAAGCTCAATTGAAGAGGTGGCTGGCATCCTAGTTCCATGCTAGCCGTATCATTTCTCCGAGTTGCCAGGAGCGCAAGCAATTATGAGCATCCTCGACAAACCATATCCGACGAGCGTTTATCGACTCACCCTCGCCACGGCCGCCGCCATCTGGGGCCTCGGCTTCGTGATCGGCAAAAGCGCCATCGCCACCGTTGGCGCCACCTGGTTCACCGCCATCCGTTTCTTTGGGGCGGGCATCGTTTTGCTCATCATTTTATTTCCCCATATCAAGCGAAATTTCTGTCGAAAGACGCTGAAGGCGGGCATGATCATAGGCGTGGCCACGTTCCTCGGGTTCTGGACTCAGTTTCTGGGCCTGGGCATGACGACGCCATCGAAGAACGCCTTTTTGAGCGCGTGTTATTGCCTTACTGTGCCGTTCATCTGGTGGATGGTCTCGCGCCGCCGCCCGTCCGCCAAAGTGTTTATCTCCGCGGCAATATGCGCCATTGGCATCGGAATGGTATCGCTGACCGACGGCTTCTCCATCAGCCTGGGAGACGGCATAAGCATTCTCTCGGCGTTCCTCTACGGCGCCGAAATCGTGATCATCGGTCTGGTCATGCGCGACAACGATATCCTGACCACCACCGTCGTCCAGCAATTCACCAGCGGCATCTTGGCCCTGATGCTCGCTTTGACCACGCAGCCCATGCCAACGGCGGCGCAGGTGACCACTCCCGAGTTCATCGGCGCCATGGCCTATGTTGCCGTCCTTTCCGCGGCCTTTGGAGCCGTGGCGCAGAACACAGCACAGGCACATGTGTCCCCTTCCGAGGCGGGCCTGCTCTGCTCGCTCGAAAGCGTGTTTTGTGCCCTGTTCAGCGTGGCATTCTTCGGCGAAGCGCTCACGCCGAGAATGGCGTTGGGATTCGTGCTCATCTTCGCCTCCATCGCGGCAATCCAGCTTGGCGACAAGGGCGGTGGCGTCGCTGCTGACAAGTCCGCTTCCGAAAGCCCCGCCGCTGCCGACAAGGCCGTTACCGACAGGCTCGTCGGCGGCGAGCCCACCACCTGCGGACCCGCCGCCGAAAAGCTGGCAGGCGGCAAAAACCGGGAATCCAGCGAGCCTATCAAACGCAACCGTGGCAGAATCGCCCGATGAACCGCGGGATATAGTTGCTTCCAAGCGCTTTTTGGCAGCTAGGTGCAGGCCCCCTCGCTTCTTGCGTCAAGTCCGCTATTGGCTACGGAACAGGGGGGGGGAGAACGGCGAGCAGACCCAGCGACGAAACACAAGGTAGCTGTTCAGCGTGCCCGTTCGGCCGTCCGCTTCGAACCGCGAGACGAGCTGCGCCCTGTCGCCGACGGTGCACACAAGACGGTCCACCTCCTCATCCGAGAAGGTGTGGCAGTACCGGTACGCGTGCGGCCTGTTTTGCCATCCAAGCAGGTAATCGCCCGTCTCGAGTGCAGGCAGCCCATACTCCGCGCGGGCTTTTGCGGTCGTCTCAACCGCCTTCGCCGCAAGCTCGGGGCTTTTCGCGAACTGCCAAAGCGACACCGCCACATATCCGCCAGGACGAACGCTATCGACGAGCATCCGCAGAAGAGCCGCTCGAGCCTCAGAGCCAGGAACGTGATGGAAGAACCCGAAGCACACCGCAATATCGGCGGGAGGCGCCTCTATCGCATGCTCGATTGAGCCTTCTATCAAGCGGTTTACGACATCAAGCTTCTGGAAGGCGACGCCGTCTCCGTCCCCTGCGAGCCCTTCGACCACCAGCTGCTCACAATCGTCGACCGCATAGTATTCGACCTCCACATCAGGCAGCGCCTCTTGCAGGAAGCGAAGAAAGCGCCCGTTTCCACATGCGACATCGAGAACGCGAAGCGGCTTGCGGGAAGGCCGACCGACAACGGAGGCGCCGCCTTCGGTATGAGAGCTTTCGAGAGCCGCCTCCTCGGAGAGGCCCCCATCACTTGCAGTCAGCGGCGACCCAGAACCGAGCCCCATCGCATCGAGGCAGCGCGACCAACCCGCCCATGAGGCATGGCGAGTCGACGAGAACGACGAGGCGTTTTCGCGATAGAAGGACGAGGTTATGTCGCACAGTGTTCGAGCAGTCTCGGTATCCATAAGGCATCCCGTGCATTGTATCGCTTCGCGCCTCGACGCGCCGCCCGCAGCGAGTCGACGTTCCGCCAACGCGCGTCGGGGCCGCATAGCGTACAATGCCGCTTATGCAGAAAACTCTCGGAATCATACTGTCAGCCCTAAAAGAACAGGGCCAGCCGCTCGACGCGAACGCGCTCGATCGGATTATCCGCGCGCGCAATCGGGAGCTGCGCGGCCCGGTGCGCGCGGTTGCGAAGAAGAAGCTTCTCCCCTTCTACCAGCAGGTGAAGGAAACCGACCCCGCCCTGTGGCGCAGCTGGAACATCGACGATGCACTCGAGTCGCTTCTCGTGCGCACCCTGAGGATGAAACCCATGCGCACCGCATCGGGCGTGGCGACCGTCACGGTGCTCACCAAGCCGTGGCCCTGCGCGAGCGCTTGCCTCTACTGCCCAAACGACATACGCATGCCGAAAAGCTATCTGGCCGACGAGCCCGCCTGCCAGCGAGCCGAGCGCAATTGGTTCGACCCCTATCTTCAGGTGGCGCTGCGGCTGAGAACGCTCGCCGACATGGGGCACACGACCGATAAGGTGGAGCTCATCGTCCTTGGCGGCACGTGGACCGACTACCCGCGCGAGTACCGATTTTGGTTCATGCGCGAACTCTTTCGGGCCCTGAACGAGGCAGCGGATACGAAGGCGCAGCACGCAAGCATCACCGAGCGCCGCGCCTTCTACGAGCACTGCAGCATCAGAAGCGAGCGGGACGACCTTGCCGCCTTCGCCCGCGCCGAGCAGGCTCAGGTCACTTGCGGCGAACTCACCTACAACCAGGCGGTTCGCGACCTCTACGGCGCCGACGAAGGCTGGCGGCAAGCGAGCGCCTGTCAAACGGCGACGCTTTCCGACGTTTCCCGCGAACATGCGCGCAACGTGCAGGCGGCGCATCGCTCGGTGGGACTCGTCATCGAGACGCGCCCCGACTGCATCACCCCCGGCGCGCTCACCGAAATGCGTGCCCTGGGCGCGACGAAGGTGCAGATCGGCATCCAAAGCCTCGACCAGCAGATACTCGATGCGAACCTGCGCCGCATCTCCCTCAATCGCATCGCCCGGGCCTTCGAGCTCGCCCGGCTGTTCGGCTTCAAAATCCACGCACACTTCATGGCGAACCTCTACGGGGCCACCCCGAAACGCGACGTCGAAGGGTATCGCGTCCTCGTGACCGACGGACGGTTCCTCCCCGACGAGGTGAAGATGTACCCTTGCGCGCTCGTCGACGGCACGGGGCTTGTGGCTCACTGGCGAGACGGTTCGTGGAAACCTTACACCGAAGGGGAACTCATCGACGTACTGGTCGCGAACATGCAGGTCACACCCCCCTATGTTCGCGTGTCGCGCATGATACGCGATATTTCCTCGCACGACATCATGGCCGGTAACAAGAAGGTGAACCTGCGCCAGATGGTCGATTGCGAGCTAGCGCGTCGCGGCGGCGGCGTGGAGGAAATCAGGACGCGCGAGATCGGCACGCGCGGGGCGGATTTGAGCAAGCTTGAGCTCGTCGAGTTCCCCTACGAGACCACCGTGTCGAGCGAACGCTTCCTGCAGTGGGTAACGCCCGAAGGGAAAATCGCAGGGTTTTTGCGTCTGTCGCTGCCGAAAGCAAGCGCGATCGAGGCTGCGCGCGCGGAAGCGGAAAGCGAACGCGGAGCTATCGGCTCAACGGGGTGCGAGGCAATGCTGATCGAAGGTAAGGTCATCTCTCACCAGGCCGTACGCGATATTGAGCCCGCAAGCGCAAGCGCGCAAGCAGAACGCTCCGCCCATGACGCCTTCCCTCTAGCTGCAGGCGCGGCCATGATCCGCGAGGTACACGTGTACGGCGCCGTCGCCGCGCTCGGACATGCAAGCACGGGAGCCCAGCACACGGGGCTGGGCCGCAAGCTCGTCGCGCGGGCATGCGAAATCGCGCGAGAGGCAGGCTACGAGCGTATAAACGTCATCAGCGCGGTGGGGACGCGCGAGTACTATGCGACCCTCGGCTTCGAGCAACGCGGCCTTTACCAGCAAAAAGAGCTTTAAGCTTGCAAAGCACGCAGGGGCAGCCCTTAATGACCGGCGCCCCGCTATTCTCGACGTCGGCCCTTCCCAAAAAAGCAGAAAGCGAGACAATCACCCGACCCCCGCCTCACCGTCGAAATTATCGCCGGCAGAGAGCCTACCGCACCCGCAGTTCCCAAAAGGCGACGGCACTTGCTGCGGCCACGTTCAGTGAGTCGACGTCGTGCGCCATGGGTATCTTCACCGTGTAGTCGCTCGCGTCGATCGTGGCTTGAGACAAGCCCTCGCCTTCAGTTCCGAGGACGATCGCCAGCTTCTCGCAGGAGCGAAGAGCCTCGTCATCAAGCGAGATGGATTCGTCGGACAGGGCCATCGCCGCGACCTTGAACCCCAGGTCGTGAAGGAGCGGAATCCCCTCCCCCGCCCAAGACTGAACGCTTCCAATCCGCGTCCAGGGAACCTGGAACACCGTCCCCATCGACACGCGGGCGGCGCGACGGAAAAGCGGGTCGTGGCACGACGGGGTCACGAGGACCGCATCGACGCCGAGCGCGGCTGCCGAGCGGAAGATCGCCCCGATGTTGGTCGAGTTCCCGATATCCTCGAGCACCGCCACACGACGTGCACCCAGACTGTCCAGCAGCTCGGTCGCATTTGGTAAAGACAGGCGCTCGAACACGGCAAGTGCGCTTCTGACCACCTCATACCCGGTGATTTCCTTGAAGAGCGCCTTCGGCGCGACGTAAATCGGCGTCGAGGCATCTGCCGCAAGCGCACGCTCGATGACGGGCATCGTGTCCTCGAGCAGCTTTTCGGGCAGCAGCATCGCGCGCGGGACGGCGCCGGCGGCCATCGCGCGCTCGATCACCTTAAGCGACTCGCCGATGAACAGCCCTCTCTCGCGCAGTTCTGCGTCGGCCGTGCGTGTGAACAGAGAGAAGTCCCCGCCCCTCTCGACATCTGCGTCGCCCGTATGCTCCAATGTGGTTATCGGCATTGCTCTCCCCTCTTGCGACATCGCCTACCGGCTACCAATCCATGCCTCCCACGAGGATGCCTCGCGTTGCGCCTGCGCGTAGCCCGCATCGTAGGACGCGCAAAGCTTCTCCCAATTCGTCTCTTTGTTGTCAACGGGCATCTCGTCGGGATAGAAAACGCAGGCAGAGCCCTCCCGTTCGAGCCGCTCCACCTCGTCGCACAGGGCGTTATAGCGAGATGGCCTCTCGATGGTGCGTTCGGCAACCAAGGGATGGTTCCGGAAAGCGGCGCGGAATACGGCGCGCGGCAAAGCACCAAGGGGCTTTTTGCGATACCCCCGCGGCTGTGTTCGCACAATGAAGAAGCGCTTGAAACCGTCACGCCGCGCCGCGTCGAGGCAAATTCCCCAGCTCGTCCCCATTCCGCCGTCCATATAGGTGCGACCGTCGATCGTCGTCGGCGGCATGAACAGGGGCATAGTCGAACTGGCGCGCACGCGCAGCATCATGTCGCGCATCGTCGGCATATCCGCCTTCGTCCACGCCACGGTCTCGCCGGTTTCCCAATCGAATCCCTCGATGTGCACCTCGGCCTTGTTCGCAAGGAACGTCTCGAAGTCGAAGGCCATCACCTCGTCGGTGCCCGCCAAATCCTCAGCGATTCCCTCGTAGAGGTGATGCGCATTGAAAAACCCTCTACCAGATAGGAAGCTACCGACACCTCCGAACTCAGGGTCGCGCACCAAATCGGTGAACGAGGCGCGCGAGCGCTCGATATCGCGCGACACGTAGTTGACCGTATGGCTTGCACCAGCGGAAACGCCGTAAACCTTCGGAAAGCTCAGCTTGCGTTCGAGCAGTGTCGTCACCACACCGGCCGTGTAGCTCGCGCGCATGCCACCGCCCTCGAAGATAAGCGCGACGTCGTCTATGTTGGGTTCGTATTGAGACATGGCAGGGATTATACCCCGACAAAGCCCTGATTGTTGGTTGCATCCATGCGATTGACCGCGCTTGCGAAACCTCTATTCGCCGCTTCCAGATACGGTGCCGTTGGAAGCAGACGACGATCCCGATGCGGAGTCCTGGCCAGAAGAAGTGCTTCCGCCGCTCGCGCTCCCCTGCTCTCCCGATGAACTTGCGCCTGCATTTGTGCCCGAAGATGTCGAGGTACCGCTTTGCCCCTGGCCGCTTCCCTGTGCTCCCGATTGAGAGGACCCTGACTGATTTTGCGAAGTCGAGCTGTTGGTATCCGAAGAGTCGCTTTTCGCCGCATTCGAAGTTACGCTCGTCGCGGACGCGCTCTGGGAATCGCCGCTCGCCTCAGAATCGGCCACGTGCTGCTTGTCCACCTGGGCATCTTGCTGCGCGTCCGAATCCTGGTTCCCCCGGACAACCTGCTCGATCGCCGCTGGCTTCGCGCCAAGACCCTGGCCTTGCGTGGTCAGCATGACAAATCCCGCGCTCACCGCCACCGCGACGAGCGCGGACACTATCGACACGGCGATCACGCCTCGCTGCATGCGCTTATCATGCTCGCGCTTCTCGCGAACATGCTGCGCAGTGATGTCCCCAGCGAGCGACTTATCACCCAGGTGAGGCGTCGCCGTGGCGCGGCCGGGCACTCCCCCAGCAATCGCACGCCCCGAGGCGAGCTGATCGACGTCCCTCATCGAACCGCCCGCAAACTCGGTTTGTTCGGCTTGCCCCGCTTTCGGGCCGTCGGCTCGCACATCTTCTTCCGTCGAGGCTGTGTCATCTTCCTCCGTCCCAAATAGGACCGCCTCGAAACCTTCCAACCCTTCAGCGTCGCCAACGCCGCCAGTACTCGATTCCTCATCCGAGTCACGCATGCCGCGCAGCTTAGTCGCCGACTGCTCCAGGAAGCGCTTGTATACCTGCGACGCGACCGTCGAGACGACCGAGCCAACCGCAACGCCGATCACCGACCCTGCGATGCCAATCTGCGCCGACAGCAGCATCGACGTCACCGCGGCAAGCGCGCCCGCCGTAAGCTGCGCGCCAGAGAGCCCCTCGAACAAGCTCTTTGCCGTGAATGATGTGTTCTTTGCCCGTTCAGCCATGTTCAACCTCGTGCTTATCATCTTCTCGCTTGCTTTCCGAAGGTAGAACATATCCTCCTCATGTGGTGGGAATTTGAACCAGGGGAACTCTTCGCCAGATTGATACCCAACCCTCACAGATATGTCACTTTCGCCCCGTTGCAAGGCTCTACCGCGATCGAAGCCGCCAAGAAAGTTGCCTAAGCGTATACTTGCCGTAGTGTTTCCGACCGGAAGGATTCTCGATGGAAAAGCCTATTCTTTATTACTGGGCGCCCTGCTCAACCTGCTCGGTGGCTGTTAACCTCGCCGATGAGCTGGGGATAGAGCTCGACAAGCGCGACGTCGAGCAGGAAGCCCCCTACCAAGAGCTGCTTGCGCTCGGCGGTGACGCGAACAAGATCCCCTACCTCTATGTGGGCGGCGAGCTTATCGAGGGGCAGGAGGCAGTACTGGCGAAACTCAAAGCCATGAAATAAAGGACCTCATTGCCTTGTGCCGCGCGGCCGCCTGAGAGTGCGTTGCCCATCTCTGGCGTCGCGCGGTTTTGTTCTACCGGTCGTCATCGGCCTGCCCGTTTTCCCGTCGTTGTGCTAACCTCCGAACATAAGTTGCAGCACTCCCGTTTGGAGGTATCTATGAATCAAACCGAAGGCCCTATCGCCTACACCGCCATCCCCGACAAGGTCACCCGCAATGCGCATGTGGACTTTGCCTCGGACCCAGCCGCGCGCATCGCAAAGAACGCCGTTTCCGCAAGCCCGATACGCAAGGTCGCCCGCGTCCCCGAGGCGCTCAGCCTCGATGCGAGCACCTTCGACGTCCAGCTCTCCCAAGGCGACATCACCAACCAGAAGCGTTCGGGTCGCTGCTGGATGTTCGCAAGCCTGAACACCATGCGCTTTCGCATCATGAAGAAGCTCAACCTGAAGACGTTTGAGCTGTCGCAAGCCTATCCCCTCTTCTGGGACAAGTACGAGCGCGCCAACTGGTTCTTCCAGAACATCATTGCCACCGCAAATGAGCCTGTGACCTCGCGAGATGTTTCGTTTCTTCTCCTTGACCCGCTTTGCGACGGCGGGCAGTGGGATATGTTTCGATCCATTGTGAAGAAATACGGCATCGTGCCGAAGGACGCCATGCCCGAAACGCACTGCTCGTCGAACACGGGAGATATGGATGCCTTCCTTACTCGCTTCCTTCGCGCTGGCGCTAAAGCGCTTCGCGATATGATCGCGGGCGGTGCTGGCAAGGAGACCCTTGCCGCAAAGCAGGCTGAGCTTCTCGAGCAGTTCTACCGCATGCTTGCGATTTGCCTTGGTGAGCCGCCGAAGTCGTTTGAAGCCCGCATCCGCGACAAGGACGACAAGCTGGTCGTCTCGGGGACCTTCAGCCCAAAGCAGTTCTTTGACGAATACGTAGGCATGAACCTCGACGACTACATCTCGGTCATCAACGCTCCGACCGAAGACAAGCCGTACTATCGTTCATATTCCGTAAGGTTCCTTGGTAATGTTGCTGAAGATGGAGGGGTCCATTACGTGAACCTTCCCGTCGAATCTCTAAAGAGAGCGGCAATCGCCCAGCTCAAGGACGGCCTTCCTGTATGGTTCGGCTGCGACGTCGACCAGAACTACCTGCAAGACGACGGCATGATGGGTATCAGTACCATGGATGCCGACGGGCTGTTCGGCGTGCCGGTAATGGCAGGCTTGGACAAAGCGGCTCGACTCGATTACGGCGAATCGCTTATGACACATGCGATGGTGTTTCAGGGAGTGAACTTCGACGGCGAGGGGAAGCCCACGCTTTGGCGCGTCGAGAATAGCTGGGGCAAAGACCACGGCCATGACGGCTATGACCTTATGACCGACGATTGGTTCTCGGAGTACGTCTATCAGGTTGTCGTCGACAGGAAATACCTGACCGATGACGAGCTTGCAGCCTACGACAGCGCCCCCACTCCCCTAGCACCATGGGACCCCATGGGTGCGCTTGCGTAACATTATACCTGCTAGATTCACTTTTTCGCGTAGGTTGAAAAAGTAAGCGCAACCTCGTTGCGTTTACCCAGTCAGTGCGGCG
>ERZ1034913.240-NODE-240-length-52494-cov-9.442152_pt1 | contig 52494 bp, 56 predicted proteins | sample MGYA00520697_ERZ1034913 | MGnify/ENA primary metagenome ERZ1034913 (study PRJEB33766, sample SAMN09781786) | gut metagenome | biome: gut microbiome | host: Homo sapiens | place: Madagascar | study: EMG produced TPA metagenomics assembly of the PRJNA485056 data set...
ACGCACGGCAGCTGGCGATTCTGGTTAAGATCGACTTCTTCTCTGATTTTGGAAACCAGCGTGAACTGCTGCGCATCATCGAGCTGTTCGACCGCCTGAATTCCGGAGGCGCGAAGGAGGTTTTCCGTGAAGAGATCGACGGCGGCGCCTTTGAGCAGGCATTCCGTCGGCACTCTACAGGGAAAACGAAGGCTGGCAAGGAAGCAAAGAAGTATAAGTTCTCCGATTGCATGGCGATCCTTCGTGAGTGCGAAGCCATCATCAAACAGTCTGGCATTGAAGATCTGGATAACATCGTCAAGGTCATGAACTATTACGAGGCGACCGGCACGTTCGGCTATTACACAGGGCTTGACGAGGACCGCCCAAAGCTTTTCGTCAAGGAAGTCTACCCCGTCTGCCGCAAGAGCGACAACAGGCAGTTTGGCTACAGCATCATCACACAGTCGCTCGGAAGCGGCAAAGAGTCCAGATTCACGGTTTTCAACCGTGTTTTTGATAAAGATCCGATTCAGAAAAACGACCTGATCTTGTGTAAGCATTACGCAAAGGACGGACCGTATTTCCAGTTGGATTCCTACACACATATCTATTGAGGAGGATTTTTATGGTAAGAGAGCATACATACAGACGCGAGGCTGAGACGGATAACGCCGCCCAGATCCGCGTCATGCGCAAGCAGATCCGCGCCCTTCAGAAAAACGTCGAAGAGCTGAACGCCGCCGTCGAGGATATCTTCTCGGTTTTCGCATATATGGCCGACGAGGAAGACGAATGCGAAGAGGAATGCCGCTGTGACACCTGCGAGCGTGAGCACTGCGACTGCGAGGGCACTCCGGCAGAGACCGAGAAAGAGCCGCGCAAGCCGGTGATCGTCCGCGTCACCAGAAAAGTTCGCTATTCCTGAGAGGCTTCCATATGAAAGTGAACTATGATGAAGCTTCGCAGTTCATTAAAGACAAGCTCGGCATCCAGCTTTTTCCGTATCAGGAAGTAATGCTGAAGGCTTTTTGTGATGGACTCAGCGTAAGCTCTGGGAGAGGCGTCGGACGTTCCTTTGTTGCTGACGCCTTCGGGCAGTATATCGCCTATCTGTACGGGGGAAACATCCAGCCAGACGATGCAGATGTGGTGATTCCTACGAGAGCCGCAGTGCGCAGCGGGCTGATGCCGGAAGTATTTGCCAGAAAAATTACTGCCATGCAGGAGGAATAATTTGAAGGTTTATCTCAATGAAGTGACTGGCATCGCAGATGCCATCACAACCATGTATTTCAGCAAGCGTTCGTGGACGCGAGAAATGGAATCGCACATCCGGGAGGTGTGCGATTTTGTTATGGACCGCCACGGGCATATGAATCCATATGACGAGGAAACAGCGGCAGCCTTCCGGGAATACAACGACTGGATGACGAAGCTTCTGAAATGGGGCGTCAACCACACCACCATGCTGGAGTTCATCGACCTGTCGTTCACCGTCGAAGGTTTGCACCGCGCCGGGATGGACGATTGGGACAGCCACGCTAAACGCTACAACAACCGCATCATTCGAAGCTCGACCAGATTGTCCACATTCGGCGTTGAGCTTTCGGATTACTACAAGGGCAAGATCGTCCCGACGGAGGTCGCTCTCACCGCGCTCGACATGAAAATGCCGGCGCGGCTTTTCTATGAAGGGCAGCAGTATGTCTGGACGCCCAACGGCTACGTTCTGGAAGAAATGAAGGACAACAAGGATGTTCTTCGCGGGCTTTATCGCCTGTGTATCCCGAGCAACTTCATCTTTAAGTGCGACCTTGCGAATTACGCGCATGTCATCAAGCAGCGCGGTGCGCATGGCACAGCAAACCCGGAGGTGAAGCTTTGCGCCGAGGCGCAGGTCGCGCAGCTCACGGAGTTCCAGCCGCTGATCACGAAGGATTTTTTGATGCAGGTCAAAATGTGACCGAAAGAAAGCGAGGTACGCATGAAAAACACAAGAGGCTATTTCGACATCGACGCAGAGTATGAGGCATTGCTTGTAACCGATCGTTCTTCCCTTGAGGAAGTCATGATGGTCAAGGACATGCAGCAGCGCAAGATCTGGCTGCATGACGAGATTGACATTGAGACGGTCAGCGGCGCGATCCACAACATTTACCAGTACAACCGCGAGGACGCAGACCTCCCCGTCGAGGGGCGTAAGCCGATTCTCCTGTATATCGCCTCCAACGGCGGCAGCGTGGACGCAGGCTTCGCGCTGATCGACGCCATTCAGACGAGCAAGACTCCGGTCTATACGATCAATACCGGCTATTGGTATTCGATGGGCTTTTTGATTGGGCTTGCCGGGAAGAAGCGGTTTGCAATGCCGAATGCGACCTTCCTGATGCACGACGGCTCGAATTTCATCTGGACCTCCGGCTCCAAGGCGCAGGATCAGGCAGATTTCAACCGCCGCGTGGAAGCCCGCGTGAAGCAATACATACTCGACCACAGCACACTGACCTCCAAGGAATACGATAAGAAGCAGCGCGTGGAATGGTATCTCTTTGCCGACGAGGCAAAGGAGAAAGGTTTCATCGACCAGATCATCGGCGTAGACTGTGATATCGACACAGTTGTGTGAGGTGTGTTATGGACGAATATCTTGGATACCGCATTGCGAACATCACGGAGATCCCGAGCATTTATGAAGAACCGAGCGCCAATCCGCTCGGGGTTTTGACGAATGAATATCTTCTGCTGACCGACGGCAAGGATATTGTCGATCATTTCCGCTGGGACGGCTCCGCGTTTGTCCGTGTGGCGTACAAGAAGATCAACGGCAAGTTCTGCGGCACGGTCAAGCCGCGCAATCCGCAGCAGCTTCTTGCGATCGACATGCTGTATAACCCGGATGTGACCATCAAGGTGATTACGGGCCGTTTCGGAGCGGGCAAGGATTTCCTGATGTCTGCGGCAGCAATTGATATGATCGAGCGCGGCAAATACGAAAAGATCGTGTATGTCCGCAACAATGTCGAGGTCAAGAATTCCAACCCGATCGGCCATCTTCCGGGAACTTACAATGAGAAGATGCTCCCGTTTGCAATGCCTCTGTGCGATCACCTCGGCGGCGTGGAAAGCCTCCAGATGTGGATGGACAAACGCGCCATCGAGGTCGTCCACCTTGGTTTCATCCGCGGCCGCGATTTCAGAAATTCGATCATCCTCTGCTCCGAGGCGGAGAACATGACGAGGGAACATATTCAGCTCCTGATCGGACGTGTTGGCGAAGGCTCGTCTCTCTGGCTGAACGGCGATTTCAAGCAGACCGATGCAGAGGTTTTCCGCCAGAACAGCGGCCTCAAGATTGCAATCGACAAGCTTCAGGGACATCCGCGATTCGGATACGTCAAGCTCCAGAAAACGGAGCGCAGCGAGACTGCTGCAATGGCAGATCTTTTGGACTAAGGAGGAAATCGTGAAAACATTTTTGCTTTTGGTCGGAGCATCAGGCTCCGGCAAAACCACTGTGGCAAACAAATTATGCCGGAAATATGGGCTGAAGCAGATCGACTCCTATACGACCAGACCTCCCCGTTATTGCGGGGAGGGAGGTCACACCTTTGTGACGGACGAGGAGTTTGACCAGCTTACGGATCTCGTCGGCTATACGAATTACAACGGCAATCGTTATGGCGCGACGGCGGCGCAGGCCGAGGCGCATGATGTTTATGTGATTGACCCGGCAGGCGTGGATTTTTTCCGCCAGGCATATCACGGCTCCAAGAAGGTCGTGGTCGCTGAGCTGATCGTGAACGAAGAAAAGCGCCGTGAGCGTATGCTGATCCGCGGCGACGGACACTGTGCCGTTGAGCAGCGTATCCAGCTCGATGCGAAGATTTTTCCAATCAAGGACGCGGATATCTACCTGACCAATGTGGATTCTACCCGTACAGCCGACGTCCTCTATCAGTATCTTATCGAACAGGAGTGATGCATATTGACGATTGAACAATGGCTTGGAGCCGATAACGAGATCGGCGCACGAATCTGGCACAAAAAGTACCAGCATAAAGATGAAACCTTCGACCAATGGCTTGACCGAGTGAGCGGCGGACGTCCGGAGCTGCGAGAGCTGATTGAGAGCAAAAAGTTCTTGTTTGGCGGCAGAACGCTTGCAAACCGCGGGCTTCACACAGCGGGTTCGTATTTTAACTGCTACTCCAGAGGTTTCATTCAGGACGACTACAAGGATATCATGCAGGCTATGGTTGACATCGGCCTTACGTTCAAGGGTCAGGGTGGCCAGGGAATTTCGCTCAGTAAGCTCCGCCCAAAGGGATCTCCAATCAAGGATGAGTATCAGTCTGATGGTATCGTCCCGTTCATGAAGATGTACAACGAGGTCACAGTCGGCACGAGCCAGGGCGGCAGTAGAAAGGGCGCGTTGATGCTCTCTCTGGACGCGCTCCACAAAGAGGCTGACACGTTTATCGGGATTAAGTCAGAACAGGGCATCATCGAAGGCGCGAACCTCTCTCTGGAAATCGACGATTCCTTTATGAAGGCTGTGGAAGCCTACTACGACCGGGATGAAACGGTTACGCTGCATATCTCAAAAGACTACAGCGGTCATCATGTTGAATATGATGTGACGCCGATTGATGTTTTCAAGCATCTGGTGCAGAACAGCTATGACTGGGGAGACCCGGCGTGCCTGTTCGTTGACAGATTCCGCAATTATAATCTGATGCAGTATGACGGCGGCTACCAGATCGAAACGTGCAACCCATGCGGCGAGCAACCCTTGCCAAAGCATGGCGCTTGCTGCCTCGGCTCGCTGAATCTTTCGGAATTCATCAAAAATCCATATGCGAATCACGCCCATTTTGATTCTGAGGGTTTTGTCGCCGCAGTCCATGAAGGAATCCGAGCACTCGACAAGATGATCGACGAGAATTATATGCGTCATCCGCTGCCGGAGCAGCAGAAAATGTCGTATAGCTACCGGAATATCGGTCTTGGTATTTTTGGATACGCCACAGCGCTGATGAAAATGGGGCTGAAATACGGAAGCGAGTCCGCGGTGAGATTCACCGACGACGTTTTCGCGCTGATGTTCCGCGCAGCAGTGATTGCAAGCAATAATCTTGCCCGAGAGTTCGGTCCGTTCCCAAATTATAAGGACTGTGTATTCGACAGCGACATCATGCGCAAGCATTTTTCGTCACACGAAATCGAAGAGATGCGGCAGTATGGTTTGAGGAACTGCTCTCTGCTTTCCATCGCACCGACTGGCTCCATTGCAACATTCCTTGGCGAATCCGGCGGCTGCGAGCCAGAGTATGCCATCAAGTACACGCGCAGAACGGTTGGCATGTCCGGCGGCGAGGACGAGTATTATGAGATTTACTGCAAGGCTGCCAAAGAGTATATGAAGCAGTACAATGTGACGGAGCTGCCGGAATATTTTGTGAGTTCCCATGACATTCCGTACCTTAACCGTATCAAAACACAGGCGGCTATGCAGGAGCACGTCGATACGGCGATTTCATCAACAGTCAATCTTCCACACGAAGCCACACAAGAGGAGGTTGCCGATTTGTACATCCAAGCATGGAAGGCTGGGCTCAAAGGCATTACGATTTTCCGCGATGGTTGTAAAAAAGTTGGAATTTTGACAACGAACGCACAGTCACAGAACAGCGCGGAAAGTGACGGAACGGCTCAGATCCAACGCGGCATGATTATGGACGTTCCGGACGATCTTACATATCGGAAGTACAAGCTCTCCACCGGCTGCGGCAAGCTCTATCTGTTTGTCGGTATCGACGACACAACCGGCACGATCTACGACTTCTTCACAAATACAGATGGCGTCGGTGGATGTACCGTCAATACGCAGGCTGTCAGTCGGCTTTTATCCGCGTGTGTGCGCGGCGGTGTTCCAATCGAATACGCGATTGAGCAGCTGCAGAAGGCCGGCACATGCCCGAGCTTCCAGTATGCAAGAGGCAAGGGCAAGAAGCTGAGTGCAGGCAAGTCCTGTGCAAGTGCTATCGCTAATGTCTTATCAGACCTTTTGAAAGAGCTTGCGGCTGAGAATGGTGAAGATATGCGAGAACCAGAGCTGCAGGCTATAAAGAACGGCACGAAGCATACAGACGAGCCTGTAAACAAATGTCCGGTGTGTGGCGCCGAACTCGTCGCAGAAGGTGGATGCAACATCTGCAAGGCTTGCGGCTACGATAAATGTGACCAATAATGAAAAGCCGCCCATCCGGGCGGCTTCTTTTGAATGAAAGGATCTACGCATGAGCTTTTTTACAAAAACAGAAGAACGTATAGATCGCTTCGGCGATAAGTACACAAAAAAGACCGTCATCAAGCACCGGGTTGTGTTGACGGCAATCCTCGCACTGTTCCTGCTGATCACGCTTCTGAGCAGCACTGTGATCATTCCGTCCGGTTTCACCGGCGTCAGCACGCGGTTTGGTCAGGTCGATCCGCACGTTATGGGCAGTGGTTTTCACTTCAAGGTTCCGTTTGTGCAGGGCGTCCGCAAGGTAAACAACAAGCAGCAGGAGATCGAATTCAAGGATCAGGTCTGGGGCGAAAGCTCCGAGCGCACCGTTGTCTACATGGCCGGTGTGACCGTCACCTATCGCATCAACCCCGAGTATTCCGCATGGATCTATGCCAACGTCGATAACTACAAGCAGAACGCTCTGCCGCGAACGCTGGTCGCTTCGGCAATGAAGGCTTCCATGGTGGCGCTGCCATCCAATGATGTGACGAACCGCGCCAAGATCGAGCCTCTTGCCGTACAGAATCTCCAATCAGCCATCGACGAGAAGTATAACGGCGAACCCGTCATTACGATCATCAATGTCAATATCGACGATATGGATTTTGAGGACTCCTACAATCAGGCAATCGCCCAGAAGCAGATCTCTCAGATGAACTACGAACAGCAGCAGATCGAAAATGAACGTTCCGTTGCCGCAGCGCAGGCAGAAGCCGAGAAGAAGGTAATCGAAGCGAACGCCGAAGCGGATAAAAAGCGCATCACGGCAGAGGCCGATGCGGAGCAGGCGAGGATTGCCGCGCAGGCGGAAGCGGACGCGATCAAATCCGTTGCCGATGCGCAGGCAGAAGCCAACCGCAAGCTGGCCGAGAGTGTGACCGACGCACTGATCGAGTATGAAAAGGTCAAATCGTGGGACGGCAAGCTACCGAAAGTCACGGATGGTAATTCGCTGATTTCTTTCGGCATCGAATGACGTAAAAAAATAGCCCGCCAGAAATGGCGGGCTGTACTTATCTCTGCATCATCTGCCTGGTCTTTGCGATCAAGCCCAGAACTTCCCGATACGACTCGTGATTGAGCTGGACGTTCTGCAGAATCAGTTCCAGAGCCTCGCAGATATTGCGGAGGTCGGAAGCGCTCAGAATTTTCTGTGAAATTCGCCCTAAAATCGACCGAAAATGGTCGCTTACCTGCGGATTTACGCTTCCATTGACGAAAAATTCACTCAAAAAGTCGTCTAAAATAACAGTTTCATATTCTGTGTAATACATAGTGCGCTCCATTCGTTTTTCTCGCCACATCATACCACAAAGCGCGGAACGCATCAAGATTACATAATACATAGGAGGTTTTCATGAAAGACTCAGGCTGTTTGACCGCTATTCTCCTTCTCGCTGCGGTCGGTCTGCTCGGACCGATTCTCGTGTTTGGCATTGGCTGGGTCGGCGGTGCGATCCTGCGGTGGGCTTTCGGCGATATGATCGCGTCTGGTATGAATTTGCTTTTTCATACAAGCAGCTTCACGCCGGATGTCATTCCTATTGCCTGCGGCACACTCTCCGTGATCGGCAGTTATTTCAAATCATCGCTTACGACCAGAAAGGAATAATCCATGCTTAAGAAACAGACCATTACAACAGAAGAATTCAATTCCACCGGCGACCTGACAAGGCGGATCGTCGAGGAAAATGAGTATAGTGAAGAGGCACCGCTTCAGATGCCGTATCAAGTGCCGTATACGCCCGGCGATACGACACCTGCAAAGCCGTGGTGGCAGGATGTTTACTACACTGGCACCAAGGTCGATGGCCCGCATTCCGACGGTGTTGCCGTGATGTGCGGCGGCACTGGTGAGGTGCAGAATGGAAAAAATTAAAATCAAATATTTCGATCCCGATCTTGAGCGGATCGCCAGGATCTCGCAAGGCGACTGGATCGATCTTCGCGCCGCCGAGACCTATTACATCCCGGCCGGCGAGCTTGCCATGATCCGTCTTGGCGTGGCGATGGAGCTTCCGGATGGCTATGAGGCAATTGTAGCTCCGCGCAGCTCTACATATAAGAAATACCACATTCTGCAGGCGAACTCCATCGGCGTCATTGACCACTCTTACTGCGGCGACAATGACGAGTGGATGTTCCCGGCATACGCAACCGAGATGACCGTCGTCCATAAGGGCGACCGCATCTGTCAGTTCCGAATTCAGAAGAATCAGCCAGAAATTGAATTCGAGGAAGTCCCGGCGCTCAGCAATGCAAATCGTGGCGGCTTCGGCTCCACGGGAATTTAATCAAACTTAGACAGGGTGGGCTTTGTTGCCCGCCCTGCTCTTTTACATATGCGCAGCCCGTAGAAAGGAGGTCTATCAATTACGCAAATTCCATTTTGGGAGCAATACACACTGACAATTCAGGAAGCATCACAATACTTCCGCATCGGAGAAAATAAGCTGCGTAAAATTGTCAGCGAAAACAAAGACGCTGATTTTGTTCTTTGGAACGGGACGCGACCACAAATCAAACGCGCAAAATTCGAGCGCTTTGTTGATCAACTGAATCTGATATGATGCCCAGCTTGAAAGTGAATCCAGACTATGGTATATTTCAAATGCCATGTTGATATTCATTTTCAGACAAAAAGGAGTAGCCATGCCTGAAAAAAGAAAAGACAACAAAGGTAGAATTCTGAGAGAAGGGGAGGTACAAAGAAGCGACGGAAAGTACATGTACCGTTATACTGATACTGGGGGAGAACGCAGAGCAGTTTACAGTTGGCGGCTTGTGGAGTCTGATAAGGTGCCTGATGGCAAGCGAGATACAGAGCCATTAAGAACTCAAATCAAGCGCATCCAGAGAGATCTGGATGACGATATCAACTCTTACAAGGCGTATAAGACGACGCTGAATAGCTTCTACGATGCCTATATCGAAACAAAGTATGAGCTCAAAGCTTCTACAAGAACCAACTACAAGTATATGTACAAGAAGTATGTGCAGGACGAGATAGGCTCTAAGAATGTTGCAGATATCAAGTACAGTGACATTAAACGGTTTTATATCCACCTCATTAAAGACATGGGCTTCAAGCCGAACAGCATGGAGGTCATTCATACAATACTCCATCCGGTTTTTAATGTTGCAGTGAGAGATGGATTCATCCGAATGAACCCAACTGACGGCGTGATGGCTGAAATCAAGAAGAGCCACAGCTGGGAGAAGCCCAAACGGCATGCACTGACGGAGGCGCAACAAAACGAGTTCTTAGATTTCGTATCCGGATCTCAAACGTACAGGCACTGGATGCCGCTATTCACGATTATGCTCGGCACAGGCACGCGCGTTGGAGAGGTGCTTGGGCTGCGATGGGAAGATTGTGATTTCAAGCAGAATATCATTGACATTAACCACAATTTGATCTATCGCCAGCAAGAAAGCGGAAAGATGGAGTTCCATATCACTACGCCAAAAACAAAAGCAGGCACACGAATCATTCCGATGTTTTCAGACGTAAGAGCCGCTCTGCTCCAGATTCGGTTAGAGTGTATGGAAGAAGGCTTCAATAACTGTGACATTGATGGATACACGAACTTCATTTTTAAGAACCGGTTTGGTGAGATGCTGAGCCCGCATTGTGTCAATAGAGCCATCGATAGGATCGTTCGGGACCACAACACAGAAGAGCTAGAACACGCAAAGAAAGAACACCGAGAGCCAATTTTACTTCCGCACTTCAGCGCGCACAATCTCAGGCACACATTCTGCACTCGCCTTTGCGAGAATGAAACGAATCTAAAGGTGATCCAAGAGATTATGGGACACCAAAGTATCGAGATCACGATGGATGTTTACAACGAAGCAACTAGGGAAAAGAAGATATCCAGTTTTGAAAATCTCGAAGGGAAAATCAGGGTGGTATGAGTCGGCTTCGCCATCAGTTTTACACCAATTTTTACACCAATTGACCGAAAAGTTATAAAAACTTACGGAAAGTTATATCACTAAAAGTTCCGAAAACTGCGTGAATAGTGGAATTATAAGAACTTATAAGTACCTATAATTAGTCGGGTTTTTATTCCCGACAATGAAGCCGCTGGGATGAAAAAGCCTTGCGGCGTAAGGGTTTTTTGTGATGTAACTTTGGATTTTACACCACTTTTACACCAATTCACTTTGAATTCAACATGGCTACGAAAGGGTGCCCTGTCTTTGACAGGGCACTTTCTTTAGCCATTATACATATATTCCAACGCAAAAACTTAGGGGCTCGGACGCAATGTCCGAGCCCCTTATTTTTTTATCCACAAACCGATACTTTCAATGCAGCCGGCCCGACAGTCTCGTCCATTTGCGAGATCGAGTAGATGATCGCGCTCATATTATGGTCAAGCTCGTCAAGGCTTTTTGATTGCAATATCAATTCGCCAGTCCTTGACACCGTGCGCTGTGCAACCTGCTTATCGTTGATCGGCAGCATCATCGAAAGCCCAAAATTGTTTCGCGGCGGCAAAGGAGAGCGATCCGTTACAGACACGCGATCATTTTGACGATCCAATGTAATTTCAAACATTGAGAAAGAGCCGTCACGATTCTTCCCGCCAACCAGAAAGCTATGCGGCAAGATGCGTGAGCCTGATTTTTCTTTCTTGAGATAATTCACGACCGCCTGCTTCACAACGCGCACGGACGCATTCTGAATATTCGGAATGCTCTGCACAGGGTCACGCAGATCTGTATCCATATCGAACCACCCCGCCGCACCATAGAGCACCCGCGGATTCAGCTTGAACACCTTTGGAAAATGGTCGTCGCCGACAATCCGTATCCCACTTGGCGCAGAACTGTCATTAACAACCTTTCTGCCGTCTGCGTAAAACGTACAGAAATCCGGGCCACATACACCTATCACGACGCTCATGCCTTGAAGCACCCCGTCGTTCATTATAACACACATCGTAACTCCTTGTAAATCCGTTTGCACTTATCCCACAGCATCCTCCTGCTGTTCGCGCATTGCCATTTCATAAGTAATGCCGCCGCGCGTGTTTTCCTTCTTTGCCTTTGCGCAGTAGGAAACATACGCGATGCTCTCGCCAACGACGGCGCCGATCAGGCTATACAGTGCCGAGAGGTCGCCGAAGTGCCACATCGCAATCATTGAGTAGAGCTCAATAACCGTGCAGTTGGCGACGATCATCAGAAAGCACAGCTTGCCGAACTCCATTTTCTTCTTCCTGCGGGAGCGCTTCTTCGTACTTTTCTGTTCCATCTCATCACCTCACATACTGCTCGCTAACAAAGCCGGTGTACTTGCCGGAAATCACATACAGGAATTTCCCGCGCATACCCGGCAGATTTTTCGTGTAGTAGCCGTACCACTGGCAAGCCGCGCCCTTCTTCAAGGTCGTCATGACCTTGCCGTTCGCGGCGCGCATATTGAGCACATTCGCCGTCACAGTCAGGGTTTTGCCGGCCTTGTACTTCGCGTCGTGAAGGAACGTCGCAGTGGAGGCACTGGCTCCAGACTGGCTGCCAGAGCTTGAGCCAGAGGTTTTCTTGCCGCTCAGAGCGCTCTCAGAACCCGACGTGAGCCAAATTGCCAGATACCCTCTCAGCTTTGCCTGCCGTGTCCACGACCGCTCAGGGGTTGTGTAGCAGCTCGACGCGCCGCCATCCAGATTGATGACGTTCTCGTATTTCTCCGCTGCAAAAACGTTTGCCGCATCATCAATCGAGCAGCGATTCTTCGTCACAAGAATTCCAAGGGTTTCGCCCTTCACGCCGATCATTGTCCGGTATGCAGCGCCGTTCAGACCAGCCGGAACCGTAAACGACTTTTTGCCGTCTCGAATAACCGCAGGATATCCGCCTACCCAATCCTTCGTTGTGATCCAAGAGTAGCCCTGGAATACGGGCGTTTTCTCATTCTCAAAGCCAAATCCGGGCTGCCAACCGGCCAGTTCCAGCACGCCGTCATGTTTCACGCCCGAAGCAGGGGAGAAGTCCTTGAGATTGTACAGCTCCGCATTGATCACGATCGACGGAGCCCTGCCATTCCACTTCGCGCGTTTCGCAACGCTGTCGATGGTTTCGCCTCTGGCTGCGTTCATCTTCACATGCTCAATATGTGCGATGGAGCTGAACGGAATCTCTGCGAAAACGCCGCCGAGCAGGGTTGCCTCCGCATACTGTACTGCCGGCTGCGATACCGGAGCCTGCGCCGTTGCATCGATCAAAGACCACTTCGGTCTGCCGATGCCGCCAATGCCGGAGAAGCTCCGACTGTAGGATTTCCGGAACACGCCGCCGCCGTTCGCAACGATCTGATTGCTGCCCGCGCGGGTGTTACCCTCGATGGTGTAGATCGTATTCGCATCCACCTTGTAGATAAGTCCCGTGTGCGTCATTTCCTTTGCTGTGCCGAAGAAGATCTGATCCCCGGCAGCAGCCTCCTGAATCCCCACAGCCTGCCCGGCCTGTTTGTAATAGCTGTAAGACATTGTGCATCCCGCGCCATATTGCCCCTTCGGCTGGCAGGTCATTTTCATGCCCGTGTCGAAGCCAAAGGTTTTGATGAAGCACCAGTCCACGAACATCTCGCACCACGCATAGCCCTGCTTAGAGGCGTTATAAGTCCCCCACACAGCATGATCGCGTGCATATTTTGTGTAGTTGTTGTATCCTGCGTTCGCGGTTTTGCTGTCAAGGTTCGCATTCGTCGCCTTTTCCAAGTAGCCCTCTTCTGCCAAGGCGACTTCGATCAGCTTCTTGATTGCGTCCTGTCTCGTCATGCCGCATCCTCCGCAGTGCCGCTCTGGTCGCTGCCGAACAGCTCGTGGTGCAGCATCAGAACGGAGGATTCAATCATCTTGTCCACGGTATCAGCGTCATATTTGATACCCTTTTCGGCAAGGTAGTGCTGTACATAGGCTTTCTTTGCCATGCCCTCGTCAGACTTGAAGAGCTGGTCCGCCGCCTTGACCGCGATGTCCACATAGGTCTGCCACTTCTTCAGTTCCTCGGCGTCGGTCTTTTTCTTGAGCCACGGAATCAGGAAGGTGGTGAGTACGGCGTTGATCAGCGCGATCACAGCGAGAATGATTTTTGTGTAGTCCATAATTTACCTCCACATATAGCAAAAGCCGGGACAAACCGTCCCGGCTGGTTTTCTCACAGAAAATCGTTATCCGCGAGACATCTGTGATAGATTTCTTCGATCCGCTGCGCTGTCATTTTCGTGACGTTGTTTTCAAACTCCGGATGCGCTGCGCAGTAATGATCGTAGTTTGTGATATCTCTGAGAATATTGTCAAAATGTTCCTTTGTATGCTTGCCACTGTGCAAGCATTCGTCGCCGAAGCGCAGGATTCTCGACCGCGCATTCACGGCTTCGGCTCTTGCCATATCTGCCCTGATGCTGACAAGCTCCTTGTTGATCTCACAGACGCTTTTCAGCAGGTCTGCGTTGATCGCCCTGCCGATTTTCTTTGCGATCCATGACCACGGATTGATCTTGATCGGCGAGATCTGGATCAGCGTCATCCCGGCGCAAACGATCAGCGCAACATTCCCAATAATATGATTGCCGCCGCCAACACTGGCGGCGGCAAGGATCTCTGATATTTTCATTGTCTCTCCCTTCTGCATCGCAGTAGGTTTGATGAATTTCGTACAAGGTTTTCAAATGGATGATGCGCTTCCGTCCCAGCCCTCACTGCGAGATCACCCATTCCGTTTTCCTTTCTCCCGAAATACGAGTGATATTACATCAAGTAATCTCTTCATTGACCGTAACGATCACGTTGTTAATGTCGCTCTCATTCAATACGATGGCCATATACGCCATGGTATTGAACGCACTCCCTGCGCCGATTTTGAAGTCGAAGATACCGTTAGCAAGATCCTTTTGAACGAGCGTCGCGCCCAAAGTTCCATCTGCGATGTGGGCAAAGCTGCAATAACCCGTAAGGCATTGCGTCCGATCAGATTTGAACGTTTTGATCTGCTGGTATGTATCATCATTTTTGCCCGTCCAGCGGATGCGGATCATATCGCCAACCGCACATGGAATAAGCCCCGTGATAAGCGTTCCGGTATAATCCACGGGGGCGCCGCTGCTGGAATTGTACCGCTTATTCGTATACATCGCCGTTTTGCCGATGGCGTTGCCAGACATATCGATCGCGTTGACGAGCTGATTCGTATATGCCGGCCCCTGCGCAACAGCTGTTGCAGTGATAACGATATCTCCAGTTACTTCCGGAATGGAGATAATTCCGTCTTTGTAGTAGGTGGACACGTCCACACCTCCCATTGTTATACTCACACTATTGAGCGTGAATCCGCTGTTCGCGGTAAGTGTTGTTACATACGATTGCCCATCGATCACAGACGCGCGTGTATTGCTGCTCAAGCATTCCGTAAGGTTTCTCGTTACAGTCCGGCGCAACACATCTGCTGTTCCGCTGAACACCGCTTCCGTGATATCAACGCCGCCCATTGTTACTTTGATGGTGCCAATTGCCTTGCCGCTGGCCGGTGTGACTTTTGTCGTAAACGGCTGGTATTGTTTTGCCGACGCCGCGCTATTGTCAACTGTAACGCCATTCAGCGTTTTTGTGATGGTATAGCTTGCAATATCTGCCGTCAGCGCCGTGGGAGTGCCGTCAATCATCGCGGCCCGGAACGCATTGATCTTTTCAAGCGTAATTCCGCAAGACAGCAAGAAATTCATCGTTTTCTCGCGGAATGTTGCGCCAGAATAAGTGTTCAGATAAGTGATTTCCCGCGTCCACACTGCTTCATCCCTGCGTCGCGCGTCGGCATCAGTCCCGACGCCAGTGTAGAAATTGGTAAGTTCATAATCCTTATCGCAATCGGACTGCGATACTCCGAGGATTGCCTCACAGATCAGTGCGACTACACCGGTACGGTCGGCACCGGCGGAGCAATGAAAATATGTCGGCTTCCCGGCGATCACATAATCGAATAACGGATCAAAGATTGCCTTGATATTACCGCTAGATTTCTGGTAAGTCAGGGAGTTCCATGTCATATCAACCCATAGCATGTCAACAGTTGGGCCAAAACCGCTTTCTGTCCTGCCATTGAGGTCTTCTGCGAAACGCAGATCGATCTCTTTCAGGATACCGAGCATATCCAGTGCCTGCTGCTTGCCATCATCCGTAAGGAATCCATACATTTCGCCGCCACGGAAAAGCTTACCGTATTTGACAACGCCACCGTCGCAAGCCCATCCGCCGAGGTCCCTGATGTTATCCACATTTGTCATGTGGATCATACGGCAGGCACCAGTCGGTTTAATGACGCCATTTTGAACGATGCTACCGTCTGCATTGGTAAGCACGAATTTTGAGGTCGCACCGGGTGTGCAATTATAGATCGTTACGTCCCCGGCACTGACAGTCTTAGATACCGTGCGGCCAGTGTAGCCATCAATAACGGTAAGAGTGCCAGTCGCCTTCATATTTATCGTCACTCCGACCGGATGATTAGAGCTTTTGGACGTAACGTAATTTCCAATCTGCGAACTCGAATAGTCGGAAGGGTCATAGGTCACATTATCCAGAAAGTTCGCCACCTCGGTACGGCGCTGGTCAAAGGTATACGTTTCAGTTTCAATGCCCTCGTTGACATCCACCTTCAAGGTTTTCCTGCCCAGCGTCAGCGGTTTCCCATCCTTATAAAGCGTTTTTAATGCCATACTTTCACCTCACGCTTTCAGCAGCTCTGCCTCAAGGCACTTGCTGAATTTCCGCACCGCCGGGGTGTCGTTCGTGTAATATGTCACACCGCCGCGCACAACCGGCCATCGCAGGTGAACGCCATCGGTGTACATCATACTCTTGACAATGCCGCTGTCCTCGGCCATGTTGACGCGCCGTACACCATACTTCTTGAGGATTGGTACGACTGCATCCAGATACGCCTGCTGCGTGGCTGGTGCCTCTCCGTTCGCACCGCTGCGGATGTTCGGCAAAATTACGACGATGCTCGCCTCGGGGAATCGCGTTTGCAGCTGCTCGATGCACCACTTGATCGCGCCGCAGCTGGTCGTCGCCGTCTCGCTGGCCTCGTCTGCCGCTGTGCCGATGTGGGTGTAGCCGGAAAGGATATCATTCGTGCCGTATTCCAGCACGATGTAATCAAACTCGTCCGTTCCGTCGATCAGCTTGCGCACCATCGCCGTCGCGCCGTTTGGCCGCGCGGTCGTGGAATACCACCACTGCATTCCGTGTCCGGCGCACCACCACTTGATTTTGTACTTCCGGGCAATCAGCGCGAACCAGCCGGAGCCTTTGTAGGTTTTCCCGTCATCTCCCGTCAGCGCAGTATCCCGCAAGACGTTTTCCATCCAGCGGTCATTGTACGCGCTGGTGATAAACGAACACGCGCTCTGCTCCGTCAGGCTATCACCGAGAACGGCGACCTTCGCCCCGACGAGCTTCGAAACAGCCTGATACAGCGAGGCATACATGAGCTTATTACAGCTCTCGTCAATATCGAAAAGCTCTGCCTGTGCCGTCTGATACCATGCATCATAATCTTCAAACGGTACGTTCTGTGCGCACTTACTTCCGTCCGTCCCCATGGTGTTGTTGATCCACGCAAGCGCGTCCTCGACCGACCCATTGTTTGCTGCCGGGATTCCAACAAAATTTTGCGGTAGATACATCGCCTTTGTCGTTGTTGCGGATTCCGGCACGGTATACGCCTTTGTCGTATCATCCTTTTCGATTGTTCCAATCGGCGCGATTGCACCATATTGGTTTTCCGGGAGCGCGGCAAGCAGCTGCGGCTTCTGGTACGCGCCGCTTGTGGACATATTAAAAGTACAGTAGATCGTATCGCCAGCCTTGCACGGCACGACCACGCCGAGGGAGCCGTAGGATACTGCGCCGGAGCCTACACTGTTGCAAAAGTACGGCTTGCTGCCGTAGACATGCTTGCCGTACCCGAGCTTCTCGACGGAGACACTGCCGTCCTGAACCGTCGTGGTCGCCTCCGGATGCTCCGTCAGCCATGTGTCTACTGCCGAGGACACCTGTGCATCCGTCGGGCCGGCGAGCGGTTCGCCAACCTGCACCTCCTGTCCGCCTGCGATCACATCTGCTGCGATATCTTCCTTGTCGGTTTCTGTCAGACTATATGTCTGTGCTGGAATCTCGACAGATTTAGCGGCACTGCCATCATAGCTAGTCGTGTTATCCCCCACCTTGATGCTCAAGGCATTCGGGTTTTTCAAACTTGTCGGGATGTCACCCTTGACCGCAACATCGTCAGTTTTCGCTGTAAGGGTTCCAGCGCCATCAATCATAACGGTGAGGTAAAAAGTATCGCCGCCGGTCGAGCCAATGCCGCCAAAAACACAGGCCATGTCGGAGATCAGCAGCGCCGGAAGTGTCGCAGGCAGCCCCTGAAAATCAGAGAACGTAGCTGAGCAAATTGGCGCAAACCCGGCTTTCTGCGCAGCCACGATCTGTGCAACTGTCTGCGTCGTCGCAGGGGATGCCACGCTGCCGGTAACATCGAAATACCAGCTCGTTTTAACCGTGCCGGTCTGGCCGTTGACAGAGGAAATATCTCCGCCCGAGCCGCCTTCCGGCACAACGTACACATCCGGAAGCCCCGGAAATGTAATTGATTTTAATGCTTTTTGTGCCATTCTTGGCCTCCTTTACGATATGACGATATTCCCGAAGCCATCATCCGCAGCAACCAGGTCGCCGTTTGTTGAAAGAATGATGTTGCCGGTGCCATCGTCTGTAGCAATGAGCGCCCTATTGGAGCTGGCTACCCATTTCCCGTTCACGACCTTCATGATTTTTCCATTGTCCGCAGTCGTGACGTCAATCCGGTCCTGCTTTGTATCCATGTCCCGTTTGCGCGGGATAGACAGCTCGTCGTTGTATCGGCTAAGATTTTTCATATTCAGCCTCCTGTAAGCCCGCCGAGAGTTCGGCGGGCTTTTTGCCTCGATCAGCCGATCGCAACCGCGCGATAAGTCCCGGCAGCCAGAGAAGTGACCGCGGCATCCGTCTGATTGATTGTGATGACAATGCTGTTGTCGGCATTGATCTGCACGTCAGTCAGAACCATGGCGTTCGTCGCGGCTTCGTACACCTGTACCAGCATCGTGGTCTGCGGGCCGTTTGCCTGCGCAGCAATCGTCCATGTGAATGCGCCGCCGCTTGCGGAGATCACGGGATTGGTGATCGTATACTTGTGCAGATTTTCGGGAGCCGCCTGCCATGTCGGAGCCTTTCCGGCGCCGTTGGAGGTCAGCACCTGACCTGCTGTGCCTGCGCCGGTCGGAGCGAAGAACGACGGGTCCTTGGTCGCCGTGCCATTAAGGGTGATGGTATTCTTCGTCGCGCCTTCGTCAACAGCGTCGAGCTTTGCCTTGTCGGTCTTGCTGAATCTCGTGTAGGTTTCGCCGTCGCCAACGTCATCCTGCGTCAGCGTCACAACGCCGCTCTTACCGTTCACGGAATTGACATCCGACGGGTTGCAGAGCACATAGGTCGTGCCGCCCCAGCGATACTGCTTGTTCAAATACGCGCTCTTATCCGGTCCGATCACGACATAGATCTTGTCCTTCTCGGGCGTCAGCGCTGCGCCGCCTTCTGTCTTGGAGAGCCATCCCTCGCCAAGCGCGGTGCTGCCGACCACATATGCCTCAACCACATCGTCTACATAGCTCGGGAGCTGTGCAGAGGGCACGAGTCCGTCCGGACCAAGCTCTGCGACACCGTTGGCCTTGCCCTTCTGGCTCAGCGGGATCTTGGCGTCAAGCTGCGCCTGCGCGTCCGAGGTAAGCCCGGTGATATACTGTGCGCCGACAATCTCCACGACCTCCGCCGCTACAATATGGCCGGCTTTATCGACCGTGACGGAAACCGTATGCGTGGCGTCGCCATATTCTCCCGCCGTGACGCCGCTGAACGCATGGCCGAGCGTAATGATCTTGGTCGTGCCGTCCGCGTTCACATGCACCCATTTGTCGCCGGATGCGATCGAGAAGGTGTCCGTCTTGCTGCCCGCGGAAAGCGTTGCCGCCGCAGCTTGCCCGGCAACCTCTGCCGCATTGTTCGTGCTCTGTTTCGGAACGGAGATGTTCGAGAATGCATTCTGGTTGACCTCGCCGCCGCCAGCCACTGCATTCTTTACGGCGGTATCCAGCGCGGCGATCGCCTGCTGAATCGTAGCGCCCGCAGCAACATATCCATCATCCACCGGTGTATAGTCGGTCAGCGTCAGCTCAGTGACCTTTTTCGTGGTAACGTTGCCCGCGTCGTCCAGTCCGACGATTACAGCGCCCGTACTGCCAGCCTGGTTATACACGACGCCGACGGGCTTCCACTTATCGCCGTCAAACTGATAGATAACCTTATCCTGCGAGTTTGTGTAGATCTGTCCGAACTTCGGGTTTTGCGGCGCAGCAGCCAGCGGCTGAATGACCGCATTCTGAAGCTCGTTTTTGTTAAGATTCAGATTTGTAAGTACGTTTCTGCTCATAAAGAAGCCTTCCTTTCATTGCTCAATTGAAAAATGCCTTTCCGGAGAATGGGGCTGTGAAGGAAATGACGACATTGTTCTTGTCAATGTATTGAACATCCCCAACGACCTCCGTTCCTGCACTATCAACAACAGTTACAGCCGGCCAACCATCCAGATCGTGCTGGACTTCCCATCGCGCCGCCGCAACGTTCTGCGTGAACACAAAGTTCTTGTTCGCAGACGTATCCGCGCCAAGATATTTCAGGGACTTGTCCGGCTGAATGATATAAAGATCCGCCGAGGTTTCCGTCAACACATGCAGAACCTGCGAATAGTAGTAGATCGTGCTGCTGGAGCCCGGCGGACCGGCGGTCGCGGCGGCAGCCTGCGCATCTTCCAGAGAGGCGAAATAGGAGTTGTACTCCGTCGGAATTGCGGACGTCATTGCCAGAGAGACGCTCATATTTAGTTTCGGTACACCCGAAAGTGCCATGCCCATCCCTCCTTTCTCAGATCGTCACAGCAAATGTGTTTTTCGTATCGTTCGGATTCGCAAAGTCCAGAGTATACACGCGGTAGTCGATCGCCTGATAGCCGCCCGCGCCCTCAACTGCAACCACAGATTTTGCAAACGCGCCCGTGATATCGGCATTCAGACCGTTCACATCCTTGATGCTGGTCAGCTCCCGCAGCGTCGCGGGATACGCGATCAGTACGCGCAGTGCGCCGACCGGAACGGTCACGTTGAAGCTCGTGCCGTTTGAATACGCCCGTCCGGACTTCTGCGCCAATTTGCGAACGACTGCACTTGTGGTTTCCGCAGCCTTGTCAGTTGTCGTCCCGTAGAAGGAATTGCGATAGCCTGTGATTGCGGCGGTTGTCGCCGACTTCGTGGCACCGCCGAGCTTGCCTGCCTCATACGCCTGTCCGAGCGCTGTCAGAGGAATCTCGCCATCTCCGTAGGTGCAGCTGACGGTGATTTTGTAATTTGCACTATCCGGTACGATATAGGCCGCGAAGGTCCCGGAGGCCGTCGTGAGCTGTTCTTTTGTCGCCGTGTTGACGGCCAGCCAGCTCTCTGCTGCTACGCCTGTCGGCGTCGGGCCGTATTCATACGAGCCTGTGTTCAGGCTGCCCGCATAAGCAGGGGAGACGCTTGTTCCGACCTCATATGCTTTCGCCGTCGTGCTCTTCACGCTGACCGACGGCTGTACGATCGTCGGGTTTTTGTCCTGCGAATAGGCGTCCAGTAAAACCTCCTGCACGCTCTTGTCGCTGGTCGGAACAGTCACCTTGCCGCCAACCGGCTTATAGCGCCCGAAGGCTTCCGTCAGTACAAGGTCCTTTGTGAAGAAAACATCCTCCGCCGAAAGACGACTTGTGCCGTCGCCAACGGCCCACTTGCCGTCCACGACCTTCAGAATTTTCCCGTTGTCCTCTTCCTGTACGGTGGGAAGCTCCGACGGATGCTGATGGTCCGCTCTTGCAACCCGGTCGCTCTTGCCGCAGCTGCCATTGCCGCCAGCCTTGACCGGCGTATTCGAGCTGAGGCTTGATGCGCCGAGCACGCTCCTGCGCTCCAGCGTCCTTTTGCCGACCTCATAAATGTTGAAAAAATACGCCCGGTTTTCCGTGTAGTATCCAAGGAACCCGTACCCGTGCATATCCTGTGCGGGCGGGGTCAGATGCAGAAATACGCTGTCATTCAGGACTGCATACGGCGTCCGCCCCTCGGCAATTGCCTTCTTGATCTCCGCATAGGTCGCAGAAACCGAGAGAATTGTAAGATCGTCGCCCCATGTGTTCGCGGACACCGCGACCTTGAAGCCTTCCTTCGGAATGTATTTCTCGTCGATCTGTACGGGCTGCGGCATCGTCGCCTTTACAATGACGGTTTTCTCAAGATAGCTTCCCGACGCAAGCTGATACCAGAGCGTGCCCCGGTGCGCGAACAGAACATAATCCTCTGGAGGGTTTTCGCCGGTGACTTCCTCATAGGATGCAGAGCCAAAAGCGATCACCGTATCGTCTTCCTCAAGCGTGACCGCTTCCACGGTATATGCGTTGGCGGCCCCATCGGTCTCCATCGTGATGACCTCGCCCGCCTCCGGGATAAAGTTGATCGGCGGGAACGCCATAACCTTCAATACGCTGTTGTAGACCTCTGTCTCTACCGGCTCGGACATGTACGCGCCCGGACGGTTTTCCACATAGTCCGCCGCTTGCGCGTCGTTCTGCGTCCAGTCCTTTCTTCCGCCGCCCTTGGAGGCTGCCTCGTTGATAGCCGAAACAAGGTCATTTTTCGCGTCGGTCTCCAGTTTGTTCAAATCGCCGATCTTCTCTTCAATCCGATCCGTCCAACGCTTTGTGGGTTCGTCCGGAGGTTCTTGCCCTACATCGATCGCTTTCAAAAGGTAAAAGCCGTAGATATCCGACTTGACGATAATATCGTTTACGATCCATTGCAGTTCACACCGCACGTGCCCAGGTTTTGCGCTGTCTGCACTCGTGATCGTCCAGTAAGCGCTCGTGCCCTCGATATCCAGAACAGCCGGATATGCGTCCTTGTCGCCGAAACGCTGGACATATAAAGAAGCTCTTCCATTTGGAAATTCAGCCTCAAATTCGTCAAGCGGGAACTGTACCCGCACGACCTCATTCTCGCCGGAATGTCCGATCAGCGCTCTGCCGACCTTTGTTGCATGAACTGTCTTCACGTCCAAACACCCCAAGAACCGTATTCTGAATTTGAAAAAATGTCATTCACTTGCAAGAATGTAATTGCTTGTTTCCTATACCACATTGTCTCCTCCACCAATTTATCAATCACCGACAATCATGACACGGTACGACGCAATAGCGAAAGGCGTTGTGACTTCTGACGTAATTCGCGTGAGCGTTATCCCTTCATTGCTTACTGTTGGTGTTAGGTATCCAGGCGACGTATCGCGGCGGCTAAACACACTATTCCTAGCGGTTTGTGAATCCACGACCACCATAGATGTCATGAGGATATTCCCGGTATCGCCTCTTGCGTCATATATGGTCAGAACGCAGTCGGGTGCTTCCTCATTCAAAAGCAAGAGAATGGCCTTGATTCTTGTGATCCCTTCAGTATTCGGCACGACCATCTGCGTTGTACTTGTCGGCGTGATCGATGCGTTGTAAATGACCTTCGCCCCCGGCGTGACGCCCTTCACAAGCACCGACCCCAGCGCGTCATATGCTGCATCCTTCGTCACGGAGATATCCGAAGCGCCCGGCGTGATAGTTTTTGATTGTAGGTTCATCGCACGGATCGTCTGCGCTCCGGCAAGGTATTTGCCGGCTGCAATGGTCTGCTGTTTTGTGCTTGGCGCATAGGTCTGTGCGTCAAGGCTCTGCATCGTGCCGGTCGTTTTGCCGCCGTTGATGTAGGCGGTGTACGGGCTGAGGATCTGCGCGGCGGTCGCCGTCGCATCGGAAATATCCGGCCGCGGGTCATAATGCCCGGCCTCCGCGACCAGCTCGTCGAGCGTTTTCTTGCCCGTAAAGCCGAAGATGGTTTTGAGCGCGTCGGCCAGAGCATCCAGTTTGCTGCGGGTAACGGCCACCTTATCATTCGCTGCCATATGTCGCCTCATCTCCATTCGGAAGCGCCGCCAGAACGGCATTCACCATTTCCGTCTTATCCGCTTCTGTGAAATAATCCACGCCCTTCTCAGGCGTTTTGCCATCCGCGCCCTTTGCACCGGGACCGCCCTTGATGTTGACCGGCGCCGGATTTGGCAGCCCGCCGTCATTCGTCCAACTGATGATTCCTTCCTCGCTGACGCTTGGGGTAAAGGTCGCACCCGGAGTTCCTGTGCCGCCTTCCTCGCCGGTGAGCGATTTGATCACGATGTTGCCGCTGCCGTCGTCCTCCACGCTCGTCTGGAAGCTATCGCCTTTCGGGCCGCGTGAGCCGTCTGTACCGTCTACGATCGTTGCGATCGCCACACCATCAACCTTGATCGTCGTGGTTTTGCCGCTCTTTTCGGCGGTCACGACTGGAGAATGCCCGTCCTGACCGTTGGAGCCTGGAGTACCTGGCACGCCTTGGCCGCCGCGCGCGTAGCCGGAGTCAATGGTCGTTCCGTCAGAGAGCGTCACAATCAGATGTCCGGTGTGTTCGTCGATCTGTACATCCGAAACATATACGCTTCGGTAGGCGGGTGGCTCATGCACTTCAAATCTGTCGTCACAGCTGTGCTCTTCACTGCCGTACAGCAGAATGTGATATTTTGAGTTTTCCATCTACTTCCACCTCACGTTTCCGCGCTGATGTTGCGGCGCACGAACAAAATGCCTTTACGGACTTCCGCAACCACACCGTTTTTCAGCTTTACCGTCAGCTGATAGATATACTTGCCGGACCAGTTCATGGAATTCTGCGAAGAAAACGTCAGTCCGATCGTGGACAACGCACTTGCAGAATCGTAATCGACCTGCCCGCTCCATGTTGCGAGCGGCTCGCCCTCGTTACAGAACTCGCTCACATCGCACTGATAGGTCGCGTTCTGTACGGCGTCGCCGTCGTCGTTAAAAATGCCGAATTGAAAAGAACTCTCCTGACCGGCGTTGATAACCAGGTAGGGGAGTTTGTAAATATCGAAGAACATCTTATCCTCCTACGTTGACCGGGAACGAACAGAGAATTTTCAGCTTCCCGGTGCCGGTAATTTTCAGCCGGTTGTCACCGCGTGCCAGCCGGAAGAATTTTTTGTTGAAATACGGATAGAGATTGTCGCCTGTCGAGGAAGTAATGATCTGATTCTGATTGTCGATCGAGATCACAGCGTTTGCAAAGCCGGCCGGGATATCTGTAAACGCGCTGATACGCCCGCCGTCCGAATCATTCTGGATTGAGAAGCTGGACGCACCGCTCAGCGTCAGTTCGACCTTGGGGCAGTACCAGCCGTTGTGCGTACTCCGATTATGGAACACCAGCTCCAAGCTGCCAGAGACCTCATAGGTGAAGGTTTCCTCCGGCAGATACGCATACGGCGAATCGCAGGTCACGCTGCACGACATGCACTGCGGATAGATGCCGGCCTCTACGATCTTCAGATCGGAGATCCTGCATCGATACCGAAAATGCCCTTCATCCTCATTCCCAATGACCAGCCATTTGTAGCCGTCTCTGCCGGTCAGCCATGATGCGATCTTTTCCATGTCCCATCGGTCGAAGTATACGCCGGCGTTTACCTTCTCCGGGTCCAAGCCGAACGTCATCTGAAAATTCAGCTGACTATTCCGCCGAATTCCGTAGAAAAGAGGGTCGTATCTTGTCCCGATACGATCCTCCATAAAATCACTGTTTGACGCAAAGCTTGTCGGCTGCTGCCCGGTCGATCCGATGTCATAAAGCATCAGACCAAATTCCTCACAGGGGATTCCATCAAAAATAAACCGGTCGCCATAAAATGACATACCGTGCCCCCATTCTATTTTACAGCTTCAGGCGTCAGGGAGCCGATCTGCTCCTGCACCTCCTCAAGAACCTGAAACGCGCCGGCCAGATACGCCACATTCGATTTGCTCGTGCGGATGTCCAGCTTTTCCAGCGCGTTGAGTGCCGCCTGAATATAATTCTTTGCTTCCTGAACCGTCATAAACCCTTTGATTCCTTTCCGTCACTCCAAGATAATGTTGACGTTATAGATTTTTGAAGTCTCGTTGTATGTGATGCTGACGTTACGAATGCTCGTATACACATGGTTCTGCGGGATCACCACATTGTCCGAATTGATGATTTTGACCGTCTCAAACTCCATCGAGGCCAGCTCCGCGTAGTTCGGGAACACCGTCTCCGCATCGACAGCGCAGTGATACACCGCGTTCAGTGAGGTGTTGCTGGAATTCAGATCCTCGTAAAAATCATTGATGTCAAAACTGCGTTCCGTTTCCAGACCGCTGTTGAAAATCAGTTTCATAAATCCTCCTATTGATTGGCAGCTGCCGCCGCACGATTGACGGCCTCCTTCAGCGCCGAAGTGCTGTTCGCAAAGTAGGCCGCATAGATAATACTGCCGGACGCAACATTTCCCGTAACAGAGCCCGCGCCGGTCAGCCCCGCGATATACCCGCGCATGGTGTTGAACAGGGAGGCGGTGATCTGACTGCCGGAAGCGACCGTCGGGATCGTGACTGTCCCATATCCATTCGCCTTGCGGATCTGATTCACAAGCGCGGCGAGATTATTCCAGGCGTATGCTGTGATATTCGACACCGGCTGCCCCGATGCGATCAGCGTGCCGTCGCTGGAGGTCCAGGCGAATGCGCCGACATTGGACTTTGTTGCTGCCTGATACGGATCACTGTCTGCGAAATTTCCGGCTGCCACCCAGTTTCGCACCACAAAGTAATAAGTCGTTCCAGTACGCAGCCCGGAGAGTGTGACCGGCGAGGAACTGATCGTTCCATAAAGCTGCAGACTCGACGTGGAGGTTCCGTAATAAAGCCGCCACTCACCGTCCGTTCCGCCATTCTTGTTCCAGTAGACCGTCGCGCCGGTCGCCGTCGTCGTAACATTGGAGATCGCCGGTTTCACAGGTGTTTCCTGCGACTGCGACGTTGCGCCGACCCAAAGCCTCCGGTCAAAGGACGTATCCGAAATAGACGTCGATGACGAAAACTCTCTTGGACCATTCTTGCCATACGGATCAGAAGCAGTGTTGTAGTAGAGTAAATATGGCGTTCCATAGCCGCTACGGGGTACAACAGCCTGCACGCCGACTGTTGTATCGGAATCGATTTCCACGCTGACAATACCAGACGTCGCAGAGACAATCGTTGTTGAGCCGCCGTAATACAGCGTGAACTGACTGACACCATCCGTGCATTGCGCATACACATGAACTGCCGACCACGCCGGGATCGTTCCCATCGCTGCAACACCACTGATCGTCGCATCCCAGAGCCGCGCCTGATAGCTGACCGGATCGTTGACCGAGAAGGATTTTGTGTAGGACGTGCTGCCAGTCAGATTTGTCACCTTATCGACCCATTTCGTGCCGTATACCTGCAAAGAATAGGTATGTGTCGCCGTGAGTCCGGTGGCGGTGAACCAAACAGTCGTTGCACTCGACCTTGAAAGAGAAAGCGATGCCACTTCGTCACCTCATCATCCGAATACGGCAGTTGTGCTGCTGCCCTGTAATGCCTTACCGTTCCAAAGCAGGGAAGTGCCGTCCAGCTTGATCGTCCCGTCCTCCATCATCTGCATGGAACCGGTCGGCGAGGAATGCTTGTTTGCGATCCAGACAGAGCCGGAGTTCGCAGTCATACGCAGCGCCCCATCAGAGTAGAGCCACGTCGCGTAGCTCGCCGTGCTTGCCGTATCGATCACAAGTCCGCCGCCCTCCAATTGAAGGTCAAGCCCGTAGTCACCGGAAGAGGATCCGGAGGCGCTTGTGGTCAATGCATCCGTCAGATATTGCAGCTTGGACTTGATGCTGGTCCCGCCGATCTTGATATCGTCCGCGTCAATGTCGCCCTTGATCGCGGCCTTCGTCGCGCGGAGATTTCCGTCGCTGTCCACATAGAACGGGCAGGTCCTATAATTTCCTGTGCTTGTCGGCGTGCCGGCAGAAATGTCAAATTCACCGTGCAGGTGACTGCCGACCAGATAATCCGCAACAATGCCGTCCGCTGTGATCGCGGTTTTCCATGTGAAGGAGCGTGAGCCATTGTAAGACGGGTCTGCGCTGTCATAGCTGGTGCGCGCCTTTGAGAGCATGATTCCGCTCTGATTCATCCAGACGGCCTTCGTCGCGGTCGTCGGGCTGGACGTGTCGATCAGCCACATACCATTGCCGTCCATCAGCATTTTACTGTCGCAGGCGATCATACGCGCCTTGGCTGCGTTCAGAATGCCTGCGATTTTATCCGCCTTCACGAAGATATTTCCGTCGTCGTCTTTGCCTGTGATGTCCGCTGCGGAGTTTTTGATGTAGTCGCTGATCGGCACGGTGTATTCCTGCCATGCGCCGTCTGCCCACTGCCACACACTCTTGTCCGCCGCGATCTTGTAAAGCACATTTTCATCCCCGGTTCCGGGGCCGCCGGACGGCAGATCCTCCTTGGTGCCGACGGTTTTCATATAGAGCGTCCACGCGCCACCCGTGAACTGATACACATTGTCGCCCACGGCGCAGAGGTCGCCCTCTGCCGCGTCTGCCGGAAGAGAAGAAACATCCGGCGCCGACTGAGAAGCCTCCCGGATGTTGCTCGCCGAGACGAAGAAGTTCAGACCGTTGATCTTGATGCCTTCCTCATCAATAACAAAGTTTCCGTTCCGGTTTGTGATATACAATCGCTCACCGGCCATGATCGCGCCGACCAGCAGCGGTGCGCAAATGCCAAAGGTTTCGCCGTACTTTTCTGTGACCAGCTTGCCGATCGCCATCTTCGCGGTCTGCCAGCCATCGTTTGTGAGCATAATGTTCTGATCTGTCATCCAGATCTGGGTGTCCTCGTAATCCGTCTTGGACGCATCCTTCCACTTGCGCAGCCGAATACCGGATTCATCCCATGTGATCGCCTGCATGGTGGAAGAGAGCAGCTTGTTCTTCGCCACGTCCAGCGCATTGTTCATAAAATCCTTGACGGTCGTTGAAGCGCCGCTGTCAATAAACGCGCCCCATCCGTTCTTGCTGCTGGCGACCGACTTGCCCATGCTGATGCTCTCTTCCAGTAGTCCCGCAAGATTCATTGCGCGGTCACTGCCGGAATAGGTGTCGCTGAATTCCAGCGTCAGGCTGTCCGGATTTTCATAGGAGAAGGAGACGCCCGTACAGATCGGCTCCAGCACCTCGCCGTCGTCCAGATCCAGATAGATCCGTTTGCCCATGGCGAGCTGTCGGTGGAAGAGAATGCAGTCGTCCAAAGAAAGAAAGTTTCCGGACGAAATGGAGAAGGTGTACGTCGGGAACGCCATCTTCCGCAGGCATTCTACACCATATTCATACAGATCGTGCGAGATGGAAAGCTCCTCGTACTTGGAGGTGTCTGTCGTAAAGTACCACACGCCGTCCGAAGCCGTCAGCGTCATCTGCGTCCCGACCTGATAGTTCTCGTCGCCGACCTCACTGTCTGTGTGCAGATCGCCGGTGAGTGCGCTCCATGTGCCGCTGAGCGTGATATTGCCGCCGGAGAACGTGTCTGTCCCGACTGTACCTGCTCCGAGGTAGAGAGACATCACAAAGGTGTCGTCCTGCGTGTTGTGTACCAACGCCGCGCTGCGGATCTTCGCTGCGGAAATGATCGTGCTCTGCGCTTCTGCCGTGCTGCTCAGGATCATACTGCCGCCGGAAACGGTATAGGTGTCCTTATGGACATCTTCTGCGTGTACCTTGGTGATCGTAGACGAGACGATCTGTACGGAGACATTCCCGACCGAACCGCTCCGGTCGTTCTCACTGTAGGATTTTACGGTGCGCGCCACAAAGGATTCATCCTCCATGGTGTCCTCGCGGAAATAACGATTGAGCACAAGAAGCTCCGATTCCGCCTTGTCGGAGATCGCGCCGCATTGCTGGCAGACGAATTTGCCGTCTGCATTCTTCTTCGCCACACCGCCGCAGCCCGGACAGACATAATCCGTGAAATAGGAAGCAAAGCTGCATTCCTTCTGCAGCTCCTTCATGGCCGCCAGCGCAGCGTCTGCGTATTGATCGGAGACAGACTGCTTCTGTTTCGCCTTGACAATCTCCGCCTCCTTCGCGGCGATCTGCGCGTTGACATCCGCCAGCAGGCTGGTAAAGTATTGGCCGGATGCGGAATCCTTCTCAAGCCCCTGCGCAATTGCCGAAACATACGTCGCCTTCAGCGCCTCCAGCCCGGTCAGCTCTCCGTCAAGCCGGAGCAGAACGGCCTTCTGCGCCAGAGAATTTGCCGTGTTGATCGCCTGCTCCACAGAGAGTGAGTAGAACTTGTCCTGCGAGGACTGTACAGCCTTTTCCCATCGCCGCCATTTTGCGCCGAAGGAATCGTCCGTATCGCCCAGCGATTGCGCAGGTTCCTGTATCTGCCCGGACTGAAACAGATAGTCCAGATTATAGATCTTGTCCGTGCCGGTTGGATTGACGCTGTAGATATCCACGCCGTCCGCGCCATATACGCCGAGGCACGTCACAATGTTGTCAGAGTTTTCCTGCACCTCGACCTTCTTGAGCAGATTCTCCATGGATAAAAAGACCGAGCGCGTCGGAACGAAATCGTCCACGTCGATGACATTGACCGTTCTTGTGTAGGTGTCGAAATCAAATACGCACCGGAATTTCTCCTGCAGCGTGGATTTCATGAAATCATAAACACTCTGAGAGCTTGTGTCAAACGTGCGGTATTTGCCAACCAGAGCAGGGGAGACCGTGCCCTTTCGCCAGGACGGAAGCTTTTCGAGAATGATTCCGAGAATCGTATCCTTCTCGTCCAACCCGTCGGTCAGCTCGTAGGTATCCTCCTCCAGCGCGATCTTCTTTTCCACGAATTCGTATTCCAGCGAATATGCCTTGCAGCTCTTAATGGTCTTGACGCCATCCTTGCTTTCGGTCGGATCGACCAGTTTGAATTGTCCGACGCCGACCAGATCGATCAGCCGCATCCCGACCACATCGTCATAGCGCGGCGTTTTTACACCGTCCACCGTCGCCGGAAGGTCAAAAGTGATTTGGGAGATTTCGTTGAAATGCAGCTCCGGCGCCACGTTCAGCGCATAGCCGAGCGTCTGAATCTCTGTCCCGTCAATGTTTTTCAGAATAAGCACCGGCGGCTCCCGCAGATCGATCTTTGAAAAATCGACGATCAACTAACATCCCTCCTTTTCTTGTCATATGTAAAGTCCTCCCCGCAATGGGGAGGACTCAATCATGATTATGCCTTCAGCAATGTGCCGGAGAAGTTGCGAATGCCTTTCTTCCCGAAGGCTTCCGACAGCTTGCCGAGTGTGATGTCGGCGATCTTGTTGCCGTATACCTCCGCGTCGCTGTCCGACACGCTGCCGTTGTGCTGAATCGTGACCCGGATCGACGGCGAGAACACCATCGACTGTGAGCCGCCCTGTGCCGGCGTCAGCTTCGGAAGTGCTGTCAGAACGTCGTTCTTGAGCAGAGACCCGAAGCCGTTCATATACGGCAGCGCCTTCAGCCGCTTCGCAATGTTGTCCGCGAAATCGATCAGCTCAATCGTCCGATCCTGCATCTGCGCAGTCGAAACCAGCTCGCCGTCTTTTAGAACGGTCAGCAGCTCCTTCTGCTTTTCGTTCTGGAGTCCGCCGACAACGCCGCCCTGATGGTACTTCGGGTAGATATCAAACAGCTTCTGCCCGTTCAGCCACCACACGCCGCTATGATCCTTCGTGGGCATCGCTCCGACATACTGCGCCAGCTGCTGTGCCAGCTGCTCGTTCTCTGCGGAAAGCCGCGCCTGCTCGGACTTGCTTGCGCCGTGCCATGCCGCCGCGTTGGCTTTCATCCGCTCTACAATGGTGTTCGCCGCTGCTGTCGCCGCAGGGTCTCCGGCGGACTGGTCATAATCGTAGCTGAAGCTGTCGCCAAGACTGTTGCCCGCCGCCGTCGCCTGCGCTGCCGCTACAAAGCTGCCATAGCGCTGAACCGCCTCGGAAGCAAGCTGCCAGGCGGAGACTATATCATCCTGTATACTGTTGCCCGCGGCGAGATTCCAAGCGAGAATGTCTTGATAAAGTCCATTCCAGTCCGATTCGATACGTTGAATCGACAATCTGTAAATTTTTTCCTCTGATGAAACTTCGTCTTCGACCTTCTTGATCCGCTCGTCGATATACTGCGAATAATCCTCCGCAGCCTTATCCAGCGTCTCTTCGTTCTTACCAGAAGTGTAATCCCCGATGTAGTCAGCAAGGGATTCTTGCAGGTCCGCCAACTCTTCTTCCAGCGACGCGCGCTTTGCCGCCGCCTCTCGGCTGTCGTCCAGCGAGAGCCGGTTGATCTGATCCTGAATACGGGAGATCTCCTTCAGCTTCTTCGAGACGTTGCTTTCGTAGTCCTCTTCGTCCTTCGTCTGCTGTAGGAGTTCCTTCTTCTTATCTATCAGCGCTTGGTAGGCGTCACGCTGATCCTCCAATGCATCCACCATCTGCTCATGCTCATACTTGATCAGATCCTCGACAAGCTTGAGCACGTCGTCCAGCGCAGACTTATAATCCTTCGTCTCGTTCTGCACCGAGTTCCGGACCTGCTTGCGGATGGTCTTGACTGTCGTCGTTGCGATCGACCGGAACTTGTTGATGTTGTTGATCAGCTGATTGTACTGATTGCCGTTTAGATTCAGAAGCGCCGCCTGCGCGTACACAAGATCCCATGTGCTGCGGGCCGTGACCGATGTGACATCCAGAAGCCGGTTCAGCTCCGTGACGTTGTTCTGCATTAGCGCATTGCGCACCTGCTCCACATAGCTCAGCGCGGATTCCACCGCGAGTTGCTGCGTCTTGGCTTCCAGAACGGCAGACACGGCGTCCTCGTTGAGCACCAGCTGCCCGTTCTCGTCCTTCAGCAGCGAGACGTATTCCACGCCCGCGCTGATGATCGCCTGCAGCGAATCAATGGAAATGACACCCGTGGAGGAGTATTCCTCCGCAGCCTTCTGCAGGCTGCTCCATGCGTTCTGGATGTCGTCAACTTCCTTGCTCAGCTTGTCGCGGATGGCTGTTGCGATCTTGTCGAGAGATTCGTCGATGGAATTCGCCGCCTCCCACCAAGCCTTCTGCAAAGCCTGAATTTCGGACTGCTGTTCAATGACCGCATCAGACATGCCCTTGGAGCGGTAATAAGCCCGAACCTGCTCCATGGCGCTTTCTGCCGCCGCCTGGATCTGCTTATAGTAGCCGACCTGATTCTGGAGCGCCTGCTTCATCCCGTCGTAGTCATACTCGCTGTCCGCGACGTTATAATACTGCTGCTCCAGATAGATCGAGTGCTCCATCGTCGTGTTCAGATCGTCGAACGCACTCTTGATCTCTTCGGCCTTTGTTTTGGCTGTTCCGCCTCCGCCGCCAGAGGGAGAGCTTCCGAGCGACGAGAAGTCCACGCCCTTGAACGGGTTGGACGCCTTCATTTTGTTTGTATAGATCGCGTTCAGCGCCATCTGCTCCGCCTGCTGCTTGGTAGCGGCGCGGTTTGTCTTGAGGTAATGCGCCGCAAGTCCGCTGACGCCATCTGCGGATACGCCGCCAAGCCCTGCGACCGCATCCGATACACCGCTTACAGCGCCGATCGCAACGCCGCACGTCTGTGACAGCAGGTTGAGCGCCGCGATCTTCTGCGAGACGTCCATCTTCGTGTTGCTGAAAATGATCTGCGTCGCAACTACCTGATAGATTGCGTCCTTGGTCATGCCGAGCGCGATACACTCGTTATAAATCGCTGTGATGTCATCCGTAGTGGCTGCAGCCGCGACCTTGGACGCAATTGCGCTGTCCTGCTTTGCACGCTCTACCGCCTGGTGCGCAGCCGCCGTCGCATCCGCCACGCCGGCCTCCTTCAGCAGCGACGCAATCAGCGCCTCGTCTGCATTGGCGAGGTCCTGCGTGGAACCAGCCGCTTCGATGAGCGACTGATACAGTAGCGTGCCGATAATGTTGGAGACCTCTTCGGTGTTGGTTTTGGCTTCCTTGAGGTACTGGATGTAATCCTCAATGCCGTCCACGCCGCTGAATGCCTCCTGAATCGAGGACAGTGCGCTGAACGAAACGCCTTCGCCCTCACTCAGGTCATTGACAACTTTCCCCAGAGCAGATATACTATCCTTAGCGGTTGCAAGATCATCAAAGACGCCGCCCGCGTTGAACTGGTCAAGCGCATTCTGGAAAATGCCCAGAAGCCTTGTCGCGGTGATCTGTCCCTTGCTGTACGCATCGAGCCAGCGCTTGAGCTTCGGGAACTGCGTCAGCAGATTCGAGAAATCCGTCTGCGTCAGCTCGTCCAGATTACCAGACTGATTCAGCGACCGGATCGCATTCTCAAGCTCCGCTGCCTTTGTTTCGGTCGCTTCCAATGCTGCGCCAAGACCTTCCGTACCGCTCTTGAGGCCGTTCTCGTCCCACGCGGCATTGAAGATCGCTTCCAGCTGCTTGATGGCGTTCTGCAATTCTTCTACAGTGCCGTACTCAGCTTCGAGATCTCTCAGCTGCTTGCGCACGCGGACTGCTTCGTCCAACCCACCAGTCAGGTAGGCATTACGCTCCGCATCTTTCAGCTCCTCCTGCAGCGCCAGCTCTTCGGCCAACGCACGGCTTAAGTCAGCGACGCCGTTCTTTTCATAGACCTGCTGCTGAATGAACTCCTTGTAAGCCTCTGTGTTCAGCTTGATCTGGTCGCCTTCGATGGTCAAATAATCGAGATAATTCTCCCCGGCGGCTACCAGCGCGGTGTAGACGTCCGTCGCCGTACCGGAGCTGATCGTGCCGCCGTCGAGCATTTCCTTCTGCGCGTCGGTCAGCTGCTTCTGGAGCTTGGAAATCTCGTCCACGGCGTCGAAATACGACGTAAAGTTCTTCGCCGAACCCATGTTGCCGTTCGAGAGGAATTCCAGCGCCTCCGGGATCGTCATTCCGGCCAGTACCCGCTGGAGCATCTCGCTCGTACCGATCAGGTCCTCGAAGCTCGTACCCGTGCCGTATGCGGCATACTGCATGCCGTAGAGCGCTTCCTGTGCTGTGTGCAGATCAAGATCCCACTGGTCGGCGTCAAAGAGTGCCGCAAGATATTTTGCCGCGTCCTCGATGGGAACGCCCACGGACGTCATCGCGTCTGTGATCTTGGCGGTCAGTCCTTCCAGACCACCCTGCGCATAAACACCGGACAGCTCGTCATAAGCATCCCCGATGGCGTCCCAGAGCTTGTCCTTCTGCTCGTCACTCAGGGTAAAGTCAAAATCGGTGTCAACCTTGAGAATGATGCCGTTGTACTTTGCGTCCAACCCGATGAGCTGATCGACAGCAGTGCTGTCAACGGCAGCTTGAATGTAGCGCTGTACTGCCTCATCGCTTAACACCTCTCCGTCCGGGAGGATGGGTGTGTAGTGGATAATCACATCCTGATTGTAGGACTGACGGGTTTCCTTGTCATATCGTCGCGCAGTGTATTCTCCGTTCGATGAGAGAACCGTCGCAACCGAGCCGTCATCCATCTGCACCTGCGGCCGATTTGTTAGATCTACGCTGCCATACTTGGAGAGTTCTTCGTTCTCAGCCTTGAGCTTCTTGTATTTCTCAATCAGATAGTCGATGCCGGACGCCTGCTTTTCGGCGCCGTCTGCCGCGCTGGAAGTCGCCTGAACGAATTCCGGGAATGCGTTCTTGACGACCTCGATCATCGCATCGCGCAGCTCTTTGTTGCCATCCGTTGCATTGCGGAGACCGGAGATGTACTCGTCGAACGCCGCCTGATCGGCAAAGCCGTTCTTTAGAACGTCGGCCTGACTGACAATTGCCTCATTCTGGAGCCAGCTGTCATATATTTGCCTGTTTTCGGTGTATGTATCATTGCCAATGCTGCGAATCTTATTGGAAATATCAACAAGAACATTCTCAGCATTGATACCTGCAGATTGCGCATACTCAGACAAATCGTCGTATAATTTTGTATAGGTATCGATCAGTTTGTCAGCAGTACCCGTGAGTGAATATGTAAGACCGGTAAACCCAGACGAAAATCCATAATCGCCTAAATTGTCTTTAAGCCATTTACGAATCTGATTATCAGCGGTCAAATATGCTCCGGAATACAAGCCGATAACGCCCTGAGCGTAGCCAGTAGCAGGAAGCAAACCGCCCCGGTTTTCGCGCTCGATAAAAGCTGTTGCATCTTGAATTTCGCCGCGATTGTCCCGAATCCAATTTTGAGCATTTTCAACGCTGATCTCTCGAAGCAGTTTTAGCTGTTCTTCGAGTTCGCCATTGACAAGACTGACACCATCAGCTTGATTGCCAACAAGATCAACAATTTGCTGTTGCAGATTTTTTACGGTGTTGAGTGTACTTTCATCCCACGCACCGCCGCTCGCCTGATACAGCTCACGATATTGATTTGAGATGTCGGTTAAAGATTCGCCAATCTCCCGGACACTCTCAGCGGTACGCATTGCTTCTTGTCGTGCTTCTTGCGCCTCGGATACCAACCGTGAAATCAACGATGTAACGGCCGTGATTGCGAGGGTAGTACCAATAGCAAGAGCCGCATTCATTGCAATTGTGGCAGCACGCAATTTAACAGTTCCAGCTTCTGCGCTGGCAAGATATTTAATGTAGCCACTGAACGTCGCATCCGTCGAACCATTCAATGACTCTAAATATTTCCGCAGAGAAACGCTCGTACCGCTCAGCGCAGAAATTTTGTCCTTTAGTGCATCTGTGAGACCACCGGCATGCTGGGCACTGCTTATATATTCCTTGAATACATCGTCCAACACGCCGCGTGTTATTTCATGCGATATCAGAATTTCCCCATTAACGACTTGGAATATCAATCTAACATATGGAATGACCAATTACCACATGCGTAAGGAGTATCGTCATGAGCTTATTCCAACGGCACACAAAAGAATGCCACAACTGCGGCTTAATTGCAGTAGAACTAGAATCAGGTGCATTTTATCAGAGAGACTGCCCATCTTGCGGGGCGAAGCTGGTTGACGGACAAAAAATCAATGAGGGGTTGAGTTACGCTATCGCGCGCGAAGATGAAATAGAGCAAAAGTATATTCGCGGGGACCCCGAGAAGGAAGACCTTTACCAAAAGCGCAAGCAGTCCGAGCAGCGTCAGGCTGAAGCGCAGCTGGCAAAGAGGGAAGCTCAACGAGCCGCACAAGCCAGTGCCTGTGTCCCCAAATGTCCGACTTGCGGTTCGACAAATGTCCAGCGGATTTCCACCGCAAGTCGGCTCGGAAGCACCATGCTCTTCGGACTTGCGAGCAGCAAAATCGGCAAAACGATGGAGTGCAAGAACTGCGGCTATAAATGGTAGCAAAAACGCCTGACGAATTTCGTCAGGCGTTTGGTTCATTATGAAGTTACATTGCCGCGAAAATCGAATAGTCAGATAAGTTCTGGATGCATCGCGTTTTGTCCCAACGCTTCCAATGCATCGTTTGCTGTCTTGATAAGAATTTGGAACGCATCCTTATAATGCGCATCCAAGAACTTTTTGTTATTGTCTGGCACTGCATTCTGCTCAAATTCATAGCGGATTCTTGCTTTATATTCTGCCTTCATCATTTTGTCAGAAGACTCAGCCGAAAAGGTTAAGAGCACTGCACGCTCATGAATCGTATCGTCCTCTGGCTTTAGCGCGGTTGCTTCAACCCGGCAGGATACTTCTGTATTCCGCCGTGATTCATTCATATACTCAAAGCGTAAGAATTCAATACCTACATACCTACCCATCATGCGAAACACAACCCCCTTATTGAAAGCGTGTCATCACTTCCGTAAATATAACGGACGGACTCTTTCCTAGGAATCAATTTCAATCGACAGCTTTTCTCTTCGGTCAGGAAAACAAAGCTGCTGGTAATAGAAGCTTCGTTTTCTTTTTCTAGCCGCGAAATGTACTCGTCCCATTCTGCTGGCTCCGCGTCCATATATTCACCAGCCTCTGGCAGGGCATCATCAGGAAGCTCTGCGATTCGACCTATCCGAGCGTTTTCCAGACCAGTTTCATAGCAACGCTCTACCAATATCACTTGCGATGCTCCATTTGCAAGTGCGTCTCTAATGGTGATCTGATTTTTAAGCAACGCAATGAGGGTTTGCTTGGATGCCGGTACAACTACCCACTCCTGCCGGCCTATTGTATTATAGCATAAGCAAAAATAGCGCTCACCGTTGCTATCTACAAGGACAGACAAAATCGGATATACATATTCGACTAAAATCTGTTCCATCCACAAATCGCCGTACCGCGGCGTTGCCTTAAAATATAACTGTTTCATTTTTACGAATTCTCACTTATACAATTTCATACGGCTGAAAGAACCTGTGAGGCTCAGCATTCTCATATAGCCACCAGTCAACATGTGATGTGCTTTGTCCAGTTCGTTCGGCAGTTCTTTGCACAATGCCACATGAGGTAGCTGTGGCACCCTTGGCAATAATTGTTTTGGGATTACGCTTTTGCTTGAAGAATTTATAGATCCTTAGAATATCATTTTCTCCTTCAAATGTTGAGAGACTATAGTAACTTATGTTATTATGATCTATATTCTTCGAGTCTTTTTGTGCCGGATCCAAGAAAGTTGGCAAAAAAGAATTTGGCTCCACCTCCCCAGTGGTGCATAGGCGATAGACTTCGATTTCCATCTCTTTGGCACCAGTGGGGAGTTTGTCAAGCGGCAGTGCCGAGGGAAATTTCTTTTTTATCTGCTCTAAGTTCATCTCTAGTATCTCAATTCCACACTTACTTTATGTTTCAGCCCAATACTGTCCGATGCTTACCTATATGTTAGCACACTTTACTTGGTCTTTCAACCGAATTTTGCAATAGAAATAACCGTTTTTGTTGCTGCCAGATGCAATCCATTGCAGCTCCGGGAATACACAAATTCCCTTGCCTCACGCAAGGAAATTTGCATTTACATACCGAATTATTTATTGACCGCACAATCGTCTGGCAGAACATTTACGCACTGAATTATTTATATGCCGCACCATCAACAAGCGGAAATATTTACGGAGGATCCTTTTATTACGAAGTTACTTTGCCGCAAAAATCGAGTAGCTCGACCGTAGAGCAGAGTGTTCGCCGCTTACGAATCTAACCCTACGCGGGACATACTCCCTGTTCATTGCTCGCTTCCGATTCTGGATGCGTTCATAGTTTGCGAGACACCCAAGAACCAGCAATGCCTTGCCCTCCAATTTCAAAAACGGAAGAACACGATCCGCCTTACCATTCCGAATACAATCAATCGGATATGCGAACAATAAAATCAGCGTAACCAGTGGAACCACATAGACATATTTTCTGGCCGGAGCAAAGACCTTTTGCGTTTCGCACTGAATCATCAGCCCTACTACAGTGGCCGCATACACAACACATAGCAGCACACATACATATAAGACATATACCAATGTGACTCACCCCCAATTATTATGTGTTCTGCATGGAATTTATTTTGGCAAATGGGTAATCTGGCAGTTGAGTAAAACTTGATCTCTGATATATATATTTGAGTGCTCCACAACATACGTTGCCGGGAAGTAGCTATTGCGCTGACAACCAATAAACAATATATGGTATGTAACATTTCCGGTTAATGCACTGCCGCAACGATTGTAGAGGTAGTATTTCGCATCAATTTCAGACGAGAGTTTTGCCTTGTTGTATTCAACAATGATTCGTCTGGTTCCGGCCGAAACAATTTGCTCTATGATTGCAAATGTATTAAGGCGGTCTGCAATGATATGATAATAGCTACTTCGTTGGACATAATTTGCATCTATACGATTTCGCTTGACCTGCCCATAAAATTGATCTTTCCTTTGGTAGTCGCTTATATTTTGAAAGTCAATCAGATGCTGAAACCCGGCCAAATGATGATAATTCTCTGGTAGAAATTTGAATGTAAATTCCTCTCCATTTTCAACAGCGACATGATAACGTATGTTACGCAAGCGCTCGTATACTTCTATACTTTCTTGAAGAATATCCATTCTCTATCTCTACTTTTCCACATAGTATTATCGCCCTGACAAAAAACAGTCAGGGCGATTTACAATAAAAGATGAGTGTTTTTATTTTCGGACAAGCCTAGTTGGAACCCGGAATCCACACAACCCTAACAGTACCTCCACGGCAACACACCAACATAGCTGCCGCTTCACAGGCGGGAAAACGCTTCCCATCCATATTATATGCAAAACGAATCTGCCTGTCAACATAAAAACGGCAAATTTTATGTGCATACAAACTATAAAACCAAAATTTGACTTTTGCTGTTTCTGGTCTGCGGCCAGCAAACCGCATGTAATTTTTGCGCATATGCGCCAGATTTGGAGCACCCCTTCACGATCTCACTCAGTATCGTTGAGCGACCGTACAGACATTATGCTCTCTGAACGTTCTTGTCACGAATATTATATAGTATCCGGGACAAGCTTCGATGCGGATTCCTTTCGGTTCCCGGAGCGGAATTACCTAAACCGCCCGCCTTTCGGCCAGTTTCGTCTGTTTTTCTCATACCACCCTTGCCTACAGCACGCTTACGCTGCAAGCTCGTTCCGTGTCACCACCGGCGGTATCGCGGGCATATTCCTGAAACCCGTCTTTTTGGGTCTACCCGCGCCATTTTTTGTAAGCTTGATCGATGCGATCGCCGCCACGATCGCCGGGATCAAAACCTTCGCTTTCGCAAGGGAATCAACGACCTTCAATAAGCCGTTCGCAATGTCCAGGACCGTCTTGACAAGATCACTACTCAGAACATCCTTCGCCAGTGCTGCAAAGGTCGTCTTGATCTGTTCCAGATGTCCGGAGATGGACTCCGTGTAGGTCGCGTAGGACTCGGCCATTGTGCCGCCGGCGCCCTCCATGCTGTCCATAACCTTCAGCGCATCCTGGAAGTTCTGCATGATGGAGTAGAATACCGGCTGCTGCCGTGTTCCGGATACCAGCGTTGCGACGGCTTCCTGGTTGCCCGCTTCGCCAATGCGCTCCCACTGATCCGCGATCTCCTTCAGAATTTCATATGTAGATTTGAACTGCCCATTCTGATCTTGGATGTCCACACCGGTCAGAGCCAGAAGCTCCTTGCGGTACTTGGACGTGCTTCCCGCCAGATCATCGGTGCTCTCGCCAAGCTCCTCAAGCTCTGCTTTGGAGTTCGTCAGCCGCGCTGCGATCGTCCGAAGCGCCGTGGAGGACTTCGCTGCGTTCTGCGTAACGGTCTGTGCCGCCGCCAGAAGCGCGATGGACTGCTCCAGCGTATTGCCGTTTGCAGCCAGAGCCGAAGCGGCGTTGTTCAAGCCTTCGCCGATTTCCGCAGAAGAGATCGCAAAATTATTCAATCTGTTGCTTTCGCCTCGTGGGCTACTGACCATGTAGTATGTACATGGCGGGTAGGTCTTTCGGCCTGCCTCTTGCGCTTATTTGGGTTATACGCAAGTTCGGACTGTATCTTCACCCTGCAAGCAGGGGAGAGGCGGAACCGCTATATTGCTATAGCCGGTGTTACAGTCTCTACGGATTCACAGTGCTGACAACACTGTGTCTTTCCTCGGTCTGAACACAAATTTCCCAATGTGCCTTTAACCGATATAGCCTCTTTCAAACTGCATATTGCTACGCAGCCGGGCAATTCTGTTTACCTGTTGTTACAATTTTATCCAGTGCGAGTTCCAACTCATCCGCGCCGACGTTATACGCCTTGACAAGTGCCGTGATGTTGGATTCCGCATCGGAGATCTCAACGTCGCCGACCTTGGAGAACATCGTCGTCAGCTCCGCGTACTTCATCGACTCCTGGTCGTTGAAGCCGAGTCGGCTGTAAACCGTCGCGGCGTCGATCACATCGGTGACGCCAGCACGGAGTCTTTGCGCGGATTCAAACGCCTTGTCTGCAAAGTCGCTCAGATCGTTCCCGGTCTTACCGCTGACGATCGAGAATTCCGTCAGCGCATCGTCAAGCTCGACAACGTTCTGATAGATCGCGCGAAGCGCCTTGCGCAGCGTGTTGGATGCAATGGCCGTCAGTGCGGTCAAAAAATGCGTGCCAAAGGCACGCTGCAGCTTCTGTCCAAATGTTTCGACCGTGACGCCTGCACGGGTCGTCTCTGCAATGAGTTCCCGAACGGCAGTGACTGCTTCGTCCGGCCCCTTAAAATCCCTGTTGCGAAGCTTCGCCAGCAGTTCGCTCCACTTGCGGGAGAATTCGTCGTTTGCGCTGATCAGCCGCTGGTACTTTGCATAAAATTCCTCTGCGGATTTAGACGCCCCCGCGAATGCCTTATCGATACGAAGTCGTTCGGCATCTCCTTCGAGCGTGTGCCTGGCGCCGCTGAATGCCTGCCTGAATTCTTCAACCCGCTGCTTTGCATACTCCAGCCGATCCGAAAGATTCTGAATATACATCTCCGCATCCGCGCTGGAATCAAACTCCGTCTGCGGATGCGAGAGCGCATAATTCGCACTGTCAATGGCATACTTGGCATCGTCATAAGCCTTCTTGAGCTGCTCAGCCTGCGCGATACGGGCCTGCTGCTTCTCATCCGATAAGGACGAGTCTTTCGCAGATTCCTCCAATGCGCCGACGGTGGCTCCAACCTCCGGCTTCATTTTCTGCTCGTCATATTTGTCGCGCAGAGACTGGAGCTGGCTGGAATACTCTTTGACCTTTTGAATCACGGCGTCATACCGCGCCGTCTCATCCTTGAGATTTCCTGTTGTCTGCGCCGACGCAAGCTTTTCCTTCTGCTCCTGCGTGCCGTACAGCGCAATGATCTCGGCCTGCTTTCTTGCATAGTCTTCCAAGAGAGCGAGCTTCGCTTTCAGGGTCTGCCGCTCAGCGTCTGCTCCTGTGCCGGAGCCATCCGCCTTTAGAAGCGCCTTCTGAGCATCGCTGATGGCCGATATTGTCTTCTTGTATTCGGTAAGTGCGGTCTGCGCCGCAGCCTGCCCCTTTGTGAGCGTCTGCGAAGCACCGTCAAACGCCTGCCGGAACGCCTCTACCCTCTGCTTCGCTTCTTCCAGCTGCGCGCCCAGCTTCTGAATATAGTCCTTCGCCTCCGCATCTGACGAGAACTTCGGGAGCGGATTTGCAAGCTCCTGATTTGCGGCGGAGACTACGCTCAGGAGCTCGTCATAAGCCTGCTTGAGCTGTTCTGCCTGCGCAATCCGGGCCTGCTGCTGTTCCTGCGGCATGGATGGATTCGCCGCGGAAGCACTCAGATTTTGGGATACGGTGTTGTACTTGCTTTCAAAACTCCCGCCAACACCATAATTTCTTGACATCGCCTCCAACTGGGTGCGATATTCCTTTGCCCGCTGGATCAAAATGTCATAGCGATTGACCTGCGCCTGCAGCTGCTTTTGTGTTTGAAGCTCCGACTGCATGCTGGCGAGGCTCGCTCTTTGCCCGTCTGTGCCGCTCCTTGTAATGATTGCGGCGCGCTGTTCTGCATAGCGCTGCCAGAGATTAATCTGTTTACGGAGCGCGTCCGCCTCGGCCTCAAAGGCGCTGCTGCTGCCGTCCTGTTTAGCACCGGCAGACGTCTGCAATGCGAGCACCCGCTTCTCCAAAGCCAGAACGTTCGCGCGTGCCTTCTTGTATTCGGCAAGCGCGGTCTGCGTCGAACGGAGGCCGCCAGCGCCGCCGTTTTTGCCGCCCCTGCGGCTCCCGGAGCTGCTTGTGCCGGAGCCACCCGACATATTCACCTTCGTGACATTTGCCTCAATGTTCAGCTTCAGATTCTTTGCAATCGCATCGAGCTCTGCCTGGAATGTGCTCTGCTGATTCTTCGACAGCTTGAACTGGATCTCCGGATGTATATTCTTGGCGATCGCGGTCAGGTCCGCAGAGATCTGCCTGCCGGACTCACCGCTGACGCTTCCGCCGCCCTTTACGCCAAACAGTATCTCAAGAATGCCGTCGGACTGCTTTCCAGCCATGTTCACCACCACCTCTTCTTTGCGTTATTTGTACTTCTCTTCAAGCTTTGCCTTAACCCCCTTGGGCGCACTGCGATTGAATTCGCTGACTGCCGACAGCAGGAAATCACTTGGCGCCCGCAGATAGGCGCTTTCCACATAGTGTCCATGCCACTCACCAAACACAGCCTTCATACCGGTATCCCAGCCCTTGGCAAACTGCAAAACGATGTTGTCCGTTCCGAGCCTGCCGTTTTTTGTTGCGTAGTTCTTCCAACCGGATGTATCGGTCGCCGCGGGGTTCGGTGAAAGGGAGTCTCGCCAAAGCGCGTCTTCGTCAATAACGATCTGAATTTTCAAATTCCCGTTCTTATCCGGCGCAGCCGGAAGCGCATGAATGGCCGACGTATCGAAGGACGGAATGACAGATCGAATATGATCGCCGAGCAGCGCAACCATCTGCTGTGCCAACGCATCCGCTTTGCGGGTGTCTACAGCGGAGACGCCGTGCTTGGAAAAAAAGTTCTTCATTGCGGTCTGCCCGCTGGAGGTCTGCGCGAACTGCTCCAGAAGCTGATTGATGAAGTCAGCACTGAGCGCCATCTTACTCCGCCTCTGCCTTGGTCAGAATGACCGGCTGCGATTCAGCCGGAGCTTCGGCAGCGGCCTCTTCTCTGCGGAATTGAAGAACACCTCTTGCCAGCCTCTCTTCGTCGATCTCAGACGCCTTCCCGAGCGCAGCAAGGATCTCGTCCAGAGAAACAGCCGTATCCGCCGCATTCACGGAGAGCAGCCGTCCGAGCTGGTCAAATACCTTCTTGGAGTGCATCGCACACTGCTGCCGGAAACGCACGATGTTGTCTGCATCCGCAAAGATCTCAACTGGCTCTTCGTCCGCGAGCGTGCTGACACGTTCCAGAATGTGCGTCGCCCGCTCAAATGCAAGCACGCGCTCTACGTTCGTATCCGCCTTGATGTTGGTGTAATACTTCATGACGGTGAACACCTGCGCGTACTGCTCAAACGTGGGCATATACACCGCATCGGCATCCTCCGGAAAGATCATATCCGCGATCTCAAACGCCATGTCCGTGCGCTCCCGCAGGGAAAGTGAAGTCTTGACTTCTACCTCGATCTGCTCGTCTCCGGCATCCAGCTGGAACATGGTCGTCTTCGGAAGCGCTGCGTTCTTGATTACTTTGTCAATCTTTGCAAAAGAAATTTCTTTCATGTTTTCTACCTCTTTGTTCTAATTTTTATATTGTTGACAACGTATGTGCCGATGCAGATCGCATCCGACACATTGTCGTTGGTTGTTTCCACACCGTATGTATCGCGCACATACTGTAAAGACAGCATTTTAGAGCGCTTCTTTCCAGAGTCCTCAAGCGACAGGATGCCGCTTTTGACCTCTTTGCTTGTCCTCCCGCGCGCCTTGCAGTAGTTCTGCCATTGGGATGGCGTCACTGCTGAAACGAGAATTTCATGTTCGGCACAGTAATACAGGATCGCACCATGCAGCTGCGCCAGACGCTTGAAGCCCTGCACATTGGTCTGCATCTGAATGTCCTCAATGAACAGCGCCGCGCAGTCGTATTGGCACATCAGCTTGTGGATCAGCAGAACGACCTGGTACAAAACCTCGTCGAACTCATATTGTTTGTCGTCAAAGTTGAATGCACCGTATGCTACCAGCGCCCGTGTGTCCATTTCAAAGACGGACCACCCGCCGTGCCGTGCCTGATCGAGCGCCAGTATTCTCATGTCAGCTCACGATCCATCCACTTCTTATAAAGCTCCCGGCTGTCGATCTTGTCGAAAACATAGACCAGCTTGTCGTCTTTGCTCACAAGCACGTCCAGAAGCTTCACTCCGTACTTCATATAGAGTGCGGTCTGCTTGGCGTTCATAATAAAGCAGCAGTTGGCCGGTTCATAAAACGCGCCGGTCACTTCTGACTGAATTGTCATCTCGCGTTAATCCTTTCGTTCTAAATTAAAAAAAGAGAGGGATGCGTAAATGCATCCCCCTCATGGTAAATCCTATGCGTTTTCCTGAGTGGGATCTTCCTGTGCGGCGGCCTTGCGGCGATGCTTGGCTGCCGTCTTTGCATCTTCCAGAATTTTTGCGATCTGCGCCTGCGTCTCTTCGGTGAGCGCTGCATCTTTATAATGAAGCCGCTCCAGCTCCGCTTTCGCTTCTGCCGCATCGATCAGACCAAAGAAGCTCTGGTTGATGATCTGGCTGATCTGCCAGCAAAGTGGACTGCACGCAGTCTGCCGCCACGATGCGTCTCCGCAGTGCGGGCAGACCTTGTACTCCTTGCCGCAGGTCAGACAGTTGGTTTTCGTTCCTCGCATATAAATCCTCCCTTAGACCGGCGGATTACTCTGCCTCCGGAATGACGACCGTGAACAGACGCTTCTCCTTGTCGCAGTAATCCTGCATAGCCTTCAGGGTGAAGGGATGCTTAGAGTCGGTCGTGAAGCTGATGTCGAAGTCAGAGGTCAGCTTGGCCTGCGGGAAAATGATGTAGGCGTAGTACAGCGTGGAGACATCGCAGGTGTCGCAGCCCAGAACTTCCATGACGAACTTACCGGCGCTCGGGAATTTGGACGCGCTGTTGGTGACAGCCATCGCCTGGTTGCCATCGGTCGCGTCAGCATCGTACTCGTAGATCACGAGCAGGGTCGTGCCCGCAGCGATCGCGTCGCCGGTGGGCGGAGTCAGGGTCGTGCCAGAGAAGGAGAATGCGGTCGCGGAAGCTGCCGCCGCATACGGGAACTTATTGCCGAGCGTGCCGTCGCCGTTCAGAACGTAGATGAACGGGATGCCGGCCTTGCCGGTGCCCTTCGGAGTATGCTTGAGCGTGATCGTGCCGGAATCGGGCATGGTGACTTCCTCAAAGCAGGGAGTCGTAATCTTCGCCGAAGCGGAAGACTCCTGAATGGAGGTGCCGGACTGAGCCGCCAGAAGGCCGAGGTCGAACAGAGAGCTCTGTGCGCTGAACTCAGCAGTCTTCGCGCGGTCAAAGGACATGATCGGAGTGCCCATCGCGTCAACGGCGTCCTTGGTCTCCGCGGAAACCGTCAGGGAGGGCTCTTCAATCTGGTTGATCGTCCACAGCACCTCGCCGGTGCCGCTGTGCAGCATCATGCCGCGAAGAGGACGGTCGATAACAAAGGAGTTCAGATTCATAATGTTATTTCCCCCTAAATAGAAAATGACGCAGCCGAGGCTGCGCCGTGGTCAACTTTCTGCCTTGTGGATATCGCAGAAAAGATCGAGCTTCTTCACATCGAATTTCGATGTGTCGATATTGCCGCTGTAGTAGGCGGCGGTCAAATGATTGATCGAGTTGGACATCTGGAGCCTGAGTACGCTGTCCATAAAGGCGTAATACTTCATACTGCGCACCGTCTCCAAGGAATACTTGAAGTCTGCGCTGTTGACCATTGTGGAAATGATCGGCACCAGCTGACTCTGGAATGGCTTGCCCTTATTCAGAGCGATCCGCTTCCTGTCCTCTTCGATCAGGATCTGTTTTGTGTATTTATTGCCGGCGCGCTCGACCTTCTTTTTGATGTTGTGAACGCTGCATAAAAAATCAAGCATCCGCTTGTGCGAATACTTGTCGAGAACAATGCTGCGATCGTCGTTCATCATAAGAAGCTCGTCGTCCTGACGCTTATACAGTTTCAGGCCGGATAGATCCAATCCTCCAAAGAAAATATGTGTGGATTCCGGCGTCAGCTGCGAGGTCATCACGGAGAACATTTCAATGTCAGAAAACTCCGTCCAGTCAATACCGACGTCCCAGAGCGGCGCCTTCATATCCGACGGGATCGCCGTCAGCATTTGGACGACCGAGAAATACTGCTCTTCCCCGATGTCGATCACATCGCCGAGCGTCGGCTGACGGATCGTGATCGCATCGGTCAGCCTGTAATCGTCCCCAAAGTAGAGCTTGATCGGATCGACACCATTCATAGCTTTTCTCCGAAGCGGTTCCAGTCCTGAACGTAATACTTCAGGACGCGACCGTAATAGTCCTCATTGGGGTTGATGCGCAGGCAGGATTCCAGTCGGAGCCTGCCGAAGCCAAGCTCGGTGCTGCCGTTGAGCAGCCAGTCGATGCGGGACGACAGGAGATCAACGCGAACGCCATCCTTCGTCGGCATCAGCGACTTGTGCGCGAACACCCAAACGTAGAGGTAGCAATCCTTGACCGCGATCGTCTTAATCTGAGGAACATCAACGTCAAAGCACACAAATGTCTTTGCTGTGGAAACCGTGTCGCCGATCCATCCGTATGGGAATACCTGCTTGTAGCGCAGATCCAGCGCTGGAAGCTGCACCTCCTGCTGATTTGTCACAAGCTGTACGAAACGCTCGTCGCTCAGAAACGTTTTCAGTAGGAATTCCTTCTTTGTGGTCAGGTCATTCAGAAACGGGCCGTTTGGCATCAGAACCAACCCCCCGTCTCTTCGCCCGGCGTCGCGGGCTCATATTTTGTGTTGTCCGGGATCAGCTCCGCCTTATTGTCCGTATCCGCAGAGTTTACTTCGCGGCACAGATATTTATAGACGCCGTATCCGTCGTAGACATTCGTCACGCGGTCCGGCTTGGTGATCTCATATGCGCAGGTCTCCTCTGCCATCGGATCGTCGATCAGAAAACGCATACCGCGCTTGAGAATCGCCGTGTCCGCATCGCGCGGGATCGTCAGCGACATACGCGAGTCGCCAATCGTCATCATCGATTTCCACGCCTCGCCGATCAGATATTTTGTAACGTCGGCGATGATGCAGTGCTTCTGCACGACTTCGCCCGCCGCGTTCTTGAATTTCAGAACGTAGTTGCAGCGCTCAATATCGCCGGATGGATACACCTCGTCGTTCTGATCGGTATCCACAACAAGCCAGTGTGACTCGCCCCACGCGACGACGCTGCCGGCTTTCAGATCGCCATCCAGAACGATCAGCTTCTTCTGCTGACTGTCCGGCTTGTTCGTGATCAATACCTGTGCATGGATACCATTGATCGAGACATCCAGCGGGGAAGACATGGATTCTCCGGCCTTCCTCGGGAGAGAACGCTGCGTCCGACGCTTTACCGCGTCGCGCTTTGTGCATCCCTGCCATCGGATGCGGTCAAAATACGCTTCAATCAGGTCGGCCATCTGCACCACCCTCCTGCCCGCCGTATTTCTGGCGCAGCTTCTTGCAAAGGCTGATCGCCTCAAAAACGTCGTGGCGAACGGACGACAATTCTTCCTGTACCGAGATAGAATGCATGATCAGAAGCAGGGACAGAAAATCCGCATCGTCTCCGACCACGCGGATAAAATCCCGAAAGGAGGTCATCTCCCGTATCCGCCATTCGATGTATTGCGGCAAGAACTCCGCGCCGTCTTCCTTCATTGGAAGTATCTTGTAAATTTTCCCGACCAATGCGTCGAGGTAGTTGATTACGCACTGATCCGGGATCGTGGTGTTCAAAGCAGTTGTCATAGCGCGAGATTCGTCAGATCCCCGTGATTATAGGAATATTCCTTCACCATGCGCTTGAAATCCCGCTGCGCCATCTGGTACACCTCACGTACCCGATACAGAAGCTCAGCAGGGGAGTACATGGAATAGTCCGCCGTATTGAGGATGTTTTCCAAGTTTTCGGAGCGGTACATATAAGGCTGGAGCCACTGCGCGACCATCCCCGTCGAAACGATATCGACGATCTCGTCAAGCTCGTCTACCGGGATGTCTGCCGCCAGCTCTCGCGCCTCGCTGTCGCCGGTCATAAGATCGTACTTGCACACCTTGTTGAACTGGCTGCACGCTACTTTCATAAACTGGTCTACAACTGCATTGCGGTCGTAGCCATCCAAGTGGATGAAACTAAATTCGGTGATCTTGCTCAGAAATGCCCCGGCAAAAAGATCGTAGGGAACGGACATCGTACACCACCTTACCGCTCAATAAGCTCTACGCCGAGCGCCTCTTCAAACGCTGTAATCATCTTCATCGAATCGATATCGCCGTTTTCGATCATCTGCTTGACGCGATATTTCAGCGCCAGCTTCTGACCGTCGGACATCTTCATAACCGTGCTGCGGATATCCTCCGGTTTGAGGGCGCGGAGCGTCTCATCGTCAATCAGATTCAGCGCGTTCTTGTAATACTCCGCGACGCCGAGATAATCGAGGATCTCCGGATCGTCAATACGGAACCAGTTGTTTACATAAAACGCCTTGCTCGCGTTGCGCGCGTTCTTCAGCTCCTGAAGCTCCATATCCTGCTCGTCGCCGAGCGATTCCCAGCGGAACATTTCGCCCGTCTTGGAAGACTCGTAGATCAGCATTCCGGGGAACCCATTCTTGACCGTCACAATCGTGTGCGGGTCAAGCTGCTTGCGCACCTTGTATGCTTGCTTCGGAGCTTCCTTCTTGGGCGCTTCCAGAACCTGCGGAGCCTCCTCTGCCGGAGCCTTCGCCGCTGCGGCGCTCTTAGGTGCAGCCTTTACTGCTTTCGTTTTCGTTTCTGCCATGTTTCGCAAATCCTTTCATTCAGAAAGAGAGGGGCGCGAAGCCCCTCTCGAATCGTTCATTAGGCGAACTTGTACTTGCCGATGCCTTCGTTGCCGCCGGTCATCAGAATGCCGCAGCCGTATTTCTCCGCATACAGGAAAGAAGCGGTCAGGTCCGCGTTCTCGATAGCCTGATTCTGAATCATCAGAGACTGACCCTCGTAGACGCACTTGATGGGACGCGGGGAGCCTGCGATCACAGTGATGGTGTCGTCGGGCATCACAAAGCTGGTGGTGCCAACCTTGTGGCGCTGCGGGATCACAACAACATCGGAACCGAAGAACTTGCCGGCATAACCGTTGTTGTACATTGCGTCCTTATAGCCATCGGACTGGATGGACGGACTCAGCTTGCGCAGAGCCTTCTTGGTGCCAAGAATCTTCGCAGCCTGGCCGCCGGAAGCAGCCTCAACATGTGCGATGACCTCAAGCAGAGCGTCCTCGCTGTAAGTACCGGCAGCGGGGAAGTAGGTCGTGCCGCCGAAGTCGTTCGTGGAAGCGTCTGCCCAGCATGCATAGATGTCGTTCAGAAGCTGCTGACGGAAGGACTTGGTGACGTCCGCGATCATCTGGTTGAAATCAGCGCGGCCGGACAGAATGCGGTTCATCTCTTCATAGATCTTCACGACGCGAAGCTCGGTCGGGATCGTGACCTCGGTCATGCCGCCAAGTCTCTGACGACGGATGCCCTGCGTGCCGTCCGCTGCCTTGGAGATCATATACCAGTTATTGTCCTCGACCTCGAACACGTTCCGGTCGCCCTCGGCCAGATTGCGGAACTCAACCAGCGCATTGAAGAAGTCGGAATCCTGAAGACCTTCGGGAATGGTGCGCTTCAGAACCTCCTCGATCAGCGTAAACATGCCGTTGTACTGACCGTCGCGGAGCTTCTTATAATCGAGCTTCGTGCTGCCGCCGTTCATTTCAATGAGGGCGGAACGCAGAGTCTCGGTAGAATCGTGAACAGTGTAGTTTGCGGGAGCAACGCCGTGGTAAGCGTCAACGCCCATCTTGATCAGATTAGCAATGTCTGCCATTGTAGTATCCTCCTTTGAAATGATTACGCGATCTGGATCACGTAGTAGGTGTAACGGCCAGCCTTCTCGATCGCGGCGATCGTGCCGACCTGGGTGGAGCCGCTGGTGAGGCTTGCGACAACGTTCAGCTTCGTGCCTGCGGCCAGCTCAACGATAGAGCCGACAGCCGGGGTGACGCCGGAGCCGATGCTCAGCGCGTCAGCGGTGACGGAGAAAACATCCTTGGAGTGCAGATAGTAGCCGCGGCAGATCTTGCCGGCCTCGTTGTAGAAATCGTCGAGATTCTTCTTGCGCTCGTCGTACATAACCTCGACAGAGGCAACGACTGCGATCTTCGCAAACGCGGAATTCGCGGCGGGAGTGGTTGCGGTGTGAACCTCGCGCTCGCCGTTAATCAGGTCGCCAATGACGACAACATTGCCGTTGTCGATTGCGGTATCAGTGTCGCTGGGCTGATACTTGAAAGAAACAAGGTGCGTGCCGACATCGGTGCCAAGCATGTTGTCGGTACGGATAACGCCATGTGCCATAAAAAATTCCTCCTAAAACAAAAAAATCCGCAGCCAATTCGGCCGCGGTTGCAGTGTTCAAACTACGTTTTTACTTATTGAGATACTTGCTGTAAGCGCCGCCATACGGCTCCTCGCCTGCATTCAGACGCTCTACGGGGAGCTTCTGCGCCTTCTCTTGTTCAACTGAGAAGTTGACCTTCTGGTTGCGGCCTCGAATCGCGTAGCATTTTTCCTCAAGCGCATCGAGCGCCATCTCGGAGCAGTTCGCGCGCAGGTCGCTGAACTCCTGAATCTCTTCCAGATCCGGGAACTTTGCGAAAACCGCTGCTTCTGCCGCATCGCGCTCCTCCTTCTCCTTCTGGAGCTTAAAAGCATTCAGAGACTCGACCTGAGCCTGCAGCTGTTCCTTCTCCGCAGAGAACTGTGCCTGTGCCTTCGCCTGCGTGCCGGCCATAACAGCCTCGGCAAACTCCTTCAGCGAGAAATAGGCCGTCTGCTCACCCTCGTCAAAATCGACGAACGCAACCTTCTTGCGCTTCTTTGCCTCGAAATCGATCACAACATGATCACCATTCATGGAGAACGGAGCACCGTAGAGATGCCAATCCTCGCAGTCATTAAAGAAAACCTCTGCGGGGTCAAGCGAATAGTCGGTGTACCAATATCGCGGCCACTCATCGCCCCACTCGGTCGTCATCTTGACGGCGCGGAGCGATTCCATAATTTCAGACACGAGCTGCTCGCCGGTCAGAGAGAACGTAGACGCGGGTTCGGGGTCAGAAGCGGGAGCGGGCTCACCGGCCCTCATCTCTTCGAACTTCGCGCGGAGTTCCTCCACGGTAAAATCGTCAATGCTGAAATCAAGATCCTCTGCATTCAGGCCAAATTCCTGAAGCAGATCCATTTTCTCATTCAAATCTTTCTTA